>JAEEGL013436403.1_pt1 | contig 29082 bp, 24 predicted proteins | sample 9134231 | NCBI WGS metagenome assembly JAEEGL01 (sample SAMN16246548, study PRJNA631951) | gut metagenome | biome: gut microbiome; feature: rumen; material: fiber-attached | host: Bos | place: Iran: Karaj | collected 2018-10 | reverse complement strand
CACTCTAACAGACCAGACTTAATAATCCTTGATATCGGAATGCCAGAAATGGATGGGATTGAGGTTTGTAGGGAGATCCGTAAAGAGTCAGAAATACCGATTATCTTTTTATCTGCTAGGGACTCTGAGTTGGATCGAATTCTTGGCTTAGAAATGGGTGGTGATGATTACGTTACAAAGCCATTTAGTCCAAGAGAATTAGTTGCTAGGGCAAAAAATATTATTCGTCGTGCTACAAAAGAGCCTCTCCCTTCTGATGCTGTTAAATCCTATACCTATAAAGACTTAGTTGTAGATTTAGAACGGCGCAAGGTTTATTACGGTGAAACAGAGTTAATCTTAAGCGCAACAGAGTTTGATATTTTAGCAGCTTTAATTAGACGACCGCAGATTGTGTTTACTAGGGATATGTTGATTGATACAGCTTATGAGGAGAATTTTGCTTTAAGTGAGCGCACGATTGATTCTCACATTAGACGTATCAGGGCAAAGCTTGAAAAAGTTGGCGCAGGGGAGTTAATCCAGACTGTTAGAGGGTGTGGTTATAAGCTAGAGTAATACAGAGATGGTTGGCTGTTCCCCTGTGATAGAACCTGAAATCCAGAAACCCGCGGAGCGGGTGAAACAAACGGAGCAGCTTTAGCTGCGAAGTAGTGCTAGGCGGGGTGTTGACAATCGAAAACTGCGAAGTGGGGGAAATTTTTGAAGTGTATTTTCAGTTTTGATAGTTTGTCGTTTGTAGTTGATAGATTTTCGTTTATTGATGAAACAAACCCGCGGAGCGGGTGAAACAAAGGAGGCGAAGCCGACTGGTGCTAGGCGGGGTGTGGACAAGCGAAAACCGCGTTAGCGGTTGAAGTGCAGGACACCCCCGTAAACGATGACGTACACACCCGCACCCCGTAGGGGTGCCACAAAAACATGGATGGTGAAGGATGCTTAAATTAAAGTTAAAGCTTAAAACCGTATTAATTACCCTAAACATCATCTTAGTAATTCTGCCATTTATTATCATTCTTCTCTTTAAGTTTTATAGAGATGAAATGTTTAAGCAGGGAGAAGCAGAGCTTATAGCTGAAGCTTCAGTTTTAGCTGCATCTTATAGTGATAAATACCGTGAGGTTTATGGATTGCCATATATTTCAAGATCTTCTGATAAAACGGATAATAAATATCAACCAATAATTCCTAGTATCTCCAAATATTCAAAGATCTACCCACCTCGTGATGATGGTGTCTATGTAGGAGTAAACAACAAGGAGGAAGAATCAATTGGCAAGGCTCTTCTTCCCATTATTAAGGATTCACAGTTTTATACCCTCTCTGGAATAAAGGTTTTGAATAAAGATGGTGTTGTTATTGCTGGTCAAAATGAACTTGGTTACTCGTTTAGTGATTTGCCAGAAGTTCAAAGTGCTCTTAACGGTCACTACAAATGTATTTTGCGTGAGCGAATTTCTGATGAACTATTTCCAATAGCATCTATTAGTCGAAATGGTAGGTTTCGCTTATTTGTCGCATTTCCTGTTTTTTATAACGATGATGTTATAGGTGTTGTTTATCTTTCAAGAACACCGCTTGGTGAGATGAAGGATTTTTTAAGTAAGATAGATAGAATTTTCGTTGCGCTACTTTTTATATTTGGGGTAATCGTTGTAATATCGTTACTTCTTTCGAATTGGTTGGCGTCACCGCTTAAACAATTAATAAATAAAATAGATAAGTTTAAGAATTCACCAAGTGAACCAATAACAAAGGAATCATTTCTAATTAACGAATATGATGAGCTTTTTAGCGCGTTTTCAAATTTAAGTGAATCAATCTTGGAGAGAACAGAGTATATTAAAAATTTTGCCTATCATGTATCCCACGAGTTTAAGAGTCCGATAACAGCAATAAATGGTGCAATTGAAATTTTACATGATCATTTGGATTCGATGCCGAAAGAAAAGGCTCTTCACTTTATAGATAACATTTCTCAAGATACAGCACGACTTCATGCATTAACGATGCAGCTATTAGAACTTGCTAAAGCTGATTCAATTATAAAATCAAAGGGTGAGTGTACAGTTCAGGAATTAATTTCCTCCCTCGGGTGCCATGATAATATTGAGTATCAAGGTGAAGCAAAAGGTTATCCTATATCTTTAGAAGATTTGGAGACGGTCTTAAACAATTTGATAGATAATGGTTTCCAGCACGGGGCAACAAAGGTTGTAATTAATTTTATGTCTACTTCAACAATCTTGGTAGAAGATAATGGAACAGGAATTTCAAAGGATAATATTGATAAAATCTTTGTCCCATTTTTTACAACAAGGCGCGACAGTGGAGGTACTGGTCTTGGTTTACAGATAGTTATCGCCACCTTAAAGCAATATGGTGCGAGCTTAAATCTGAAAAGTACTGAACTTAATGAGGGAACAACATTTGAGATTAGCTTCGGGTAGAATCCCACACCCCAAGATAGTGCAACATAGCAGAAAAACAGGGGATTTTTGCGTATTTTGAATTTCAAAATAAAATAAAGTAAAAAAGTAAAAATTCGCCACACCAGCTCCGCAGAGGGGGAGTAAACGGTTGCGAATATATTTTATTTATTTTGGATAATACAGTATAATGCGCCCTTGTCTTGAGATGTATGGGAGATGATGTATGAGTCAAAAAATGGATCCCCAAAAAGACCCCAAACAGGGAAAAGAATCCAATGAGTTAAAGAAAGGCTTAATGCCATGTGCCGATAGGCTGTCTGTAATTTTTGGTGAAATTGAAGATGCTATTAAAAATCCAGATAAACTTCATCAGATAAATTTTAATCTTATACTTCTGCGACTTCGAGATTATGGTGCAGACACCTTAACTAAACGTCAAGAACGAACACTAAAACGCTTTGCAAAGCTTGGTATCGCAGAAGTATTAGCACGCGGAGAAAATAGGAGAGATGATTTAATTAAATCAAATAGGAATGAATACTTTAGAGATTTAAGGTGCGTCTATGCTTTGGCTAAGCTTGCAGAATCTGATTTTACCAAAGCTCAATTGAAAACTATCAAAGAAATTTTTTCTCGTGGTACTAGTAAAGCTTTATCAGAAGTGAGTTATGATTATAGGGAAGTTCTCCAGTTTTCTGCATTAACTGGTATACCGTTAAGTACTGAGCAGGTAAAACGTATTCGGGAGATCGGAACAAGTATTATTGCCCAAAAAATAGGTGGTTTTTATCGGAATGAGCTTTCGCCCTTTTACGTTTTTAGTGAAGTTGATCAAATTAAAAAAATTTCAAAAGAAACTTTTCATTCTCTGTCGAGGGGGCAAAAAAGTCGAATAGTATTATTTGTTTCACAGATGGTTGAATTATCTCTTAAGGAAGGTAAATTTGTAGATCCAAAATATGTTAAAATGATTGGCATGCCAATAACTCAAGAGTTGCAACGTCGTATGCAGAAAGCGGCATCTGCGACAGTTGATCGTATAGCTACTAACCTTGATAATCCATTTGTTCAAAATGCTCTTAGGTATGTCATAGAAGGATTAAAAAAGATAAATTACGTTGTTGAAGTTTCAGGTATTAAATTGACTTCAGCGCAATGTGAAAAGCTTAAACGCATTGGGTCGTTGCATGTAGCTATGACTTTTTCTTATTTTATTGACAGTGGTCGCATTGCAGATCCAGAGATGGCTAGCGAAGTATCCACTTTATTAGAACTAACAAACTATAAGTTAACTCGGCACCAAAAATCGTTACTGAATGAAATGGCTGGGAAAAAAAATAAAAAATAGAAGTTAGGTTATAAATCTTTACAAATTATAACCGTTTACATCCTATTAGTGGAAATGGTGTTACATAGCAGAAAAGCTGGAAAATGTAATCCCTAGCCATGAAATTATTGTAGTAGCTCCGTATGAGCGTTTTGTCAGTACGTTGTCGCATCGTCCCGATGCGACTTATCAAGATTCGTGTAATGATGAATTTTCCCAATTTGAGGACACTCATTTTTTGCTGTCTGACATCATTGTGAGAAATGTATCGATCGTCCCGTAGGGACGATTTAAGGCTAGGCGGGTACGTTTACGTGCCCGTTAATGGGCGTTTCCCCCGCCCCGCGCCCCGAAGGGGCGCAAGAAAAAACTATTTGATTGACGAAGATACCCCATTAGTTTCTATAATGAACAGCCTGATATATCCTATTGTTTCGTTCATTTTTAAGGTGTAAAAGGGGAGAGGGCTAGCAAACAGGAGATAGACTTATGCCATACATCGAAGCAAAAATCAGTACAAAGTTAAGTGATAATCAAAAGAACGAACTTCAAGCAAAGCTTACTGAAGCCGTTGCAAAAGATTTTTCAAAACCTAAAACATACATAATGGCAAATATTGAGGACAACCAATCTCTTTATATGGCAGAGAAGAAGTTAGATGCTGGTGCATATCTTTGTATTAAGTTACTTGGGTCGACAAATAGATCAGCATGTCAGAGTTTAACAGGAAAGATCTGTGATATTCTATCAGATTATGGAATTGACGGTTCAAATGTCTATGTAACGTATCATCCTGTTGACCTATGGGGTTGGAACGGATCAATGTTCTAGAGTATTTGCGTAGTATATTTTTGGTGAGACCGTGGATCTTACGATTTCAAAGAATGAAGTTCAAAAGACAAACAACATACTACGCATGTATAGTGGTGAGCCTCTCTTTGTTTTTTTAACTGGGGCTTCTGGTGCAGGGAAAACTCATCTAGCTGAACTCTTAAATGATCGCTTAGATCATGAAAAAGCAGAGATCGCATTTTTTGACTCAATTGGGGTGCCAAGTCTTGATGAAATGCTAAGGCAGTATGGTTCGGGGGAGGGGTGGCAAAAAGCGAAAACATATGAATGGATTGAAAAGTTGTTAGCTATTGCTGATAAGCCACTGCGTATTCTTGAAGGTTCATCAGATCCGCAATTTATAATTGATTGTTGTAAAAGAGTAGGAATTACAAATTATTTGCTATGTGTTGTTCATTGTGACGATGGTGTAAGAGAGGAGCGTCTAACAAAAAAACGTAATCAGCCAGGATTAGTTAAACAGGATATGCGAAACTGGGCAAAAGTACTCCACGACAAAACACTTACCCTTGGTGGAAGTGTTATTGATACGAGCGATTCAAGCTCTAAAAGGTATGTAAACGAGCTAGCTTCCCTAATAAACGACCGTTTAATCACCAAGAATCACTAGGTAATTCGCACATAATTTTTGTCATATCAACATTGTTTGGATGCCCACCGCGAAGTGGGTGAAACAAAGGAGGCGAAGCCGACTGGTGCTAGGCGGGCGGCAATGAAAAACGAGGGGTACACAAAAATTTCTCAAGATTGTCCAGTAGGGACATATCGAGCGACCACCGTTACTAGGATGGTCAACTGAGGAACTGCAATGTTGTTTAATGTCCCGTAGGGACATCTCAAGCGACCAACGGCAGTATTACTAGGATGGTCAACTGAGGAGCTGCAATGTTGTTTAATGTCTCGTAGGGACATATCGAGCGACCAATGGGAGTATTACTAGGATGGTCAACTGAGGAACTGCAATGTTGTTTAATGTCTCGTAGGGACATATCGAGCGACCAATGGGAGTATTACTAGGATGGTCAACTGAAGAACGACAATGTTCTTTAATGTCCCGTAGGGACATATCGAGCGACCAACGGGAGCGTTACTAGGATGGGGTGACCGTAGGGAACCCCATTATAGGAGACCACCCCCCCCATCCGCACCCCGTAGGGGTGCTATAAAATATGCAACTTGTTACAATAACTGTTGGAGAGATAATGCTGACATTAAAAAATGTAAATACAGACATTGAAAAAGAGTGGCGATTTGTTCGTGATATGCCAGCTGACGAAAATGGACTGATGAATTCGTGGCATGGGCTTACAAAAGATGATTATCTAAACAAGGCCATGCTAGAGATGATTCAATATCAAAGAGGCGAGAACCTACCAGAGGGGTATGTACCAGAAACATTTTTATTTCTTTGGAATGATGATGAAATCGTGGGGCAGTTTCGCATACGTCATTTTTTGAATGAGGCGTTGAGAGTTGGCGCAGGTCATCTTGGATATTTTATTGCAAAAGAGTTTCGAGGAAACGGGTATGGAACAGAAGGGCTTCGCCTGACCCTTGAGTATGCTTCAAAGATTGTTCCAGAAGATGAGATTTATTTACGGGTTAATCGTGACAATCCAGCTTCGTTAAAGGTAATGCTGAAAAACGGTGGAAGGATTGTGGATGAAGATACAAATAAGTATTACGTTCGCATCAAGAAACAAGGGGAGCTAGAAAAATGAAATTTAATTCTCTTATTCCAGAGTTAACTGTAAGCAACATAGATGAAGCAAAGAGATTTTATCTTGATGTTCTTAATTTCAAATTGGAATACGAAAGGGTGGAAGATAAGTTCGCCTTTGTTTCGCTTGAGTCAAATCAGATTATGTTACAAGAGGAGAATGGCAATTGGAGTGTCGGAAAGCTTGAATACCCTTATGGGCGTGGTGTTAACTTTGAGATGACAGTGAGTAATGTTGATGAGTATTATGCTGCCATTTTACGAAATGGCGTTACTCCATTTCGGCCACTAACAACAAATAATTACAGAAAAGATAACGAGGTTATTGCTCAAAAAGAATTTATAATTCAAGATCAAGACGGCTATTTGCTTAGGTTTGCTTAGAGAGTTGCTGAATGTTTGAAATTAGTCCCTTTTTAAAATGGGCAGGTGGTAAAACGCAGATACTTGATGAAATAAAGAAGCGTTTGCCAAAGAGCTTTAATAATTACTATGAGCCATTTATTGGTGGTGGGGCGGTATTATTTTATCTTCAACCAGAGAATGCCTATATAAATGATATAAATAAGCAGCTTGTTAATACTTATAAGCAATTAAAGAAAAATGCTAAAAAGGTTGTAAGTATCATAAAAGAGCTTGATTCAACGGAGTGTTCAAGGGAGCTGTATTATATTTTTAGAGATAAGTTTAACAATAAAATTGAAGAAGATATTTTTGATGAAGAAACAGCAGCCCTTTTTATCTGGATAAATAAGCACTGTTTTAATGGATTGTATAGAGTGAACCGTAATGGACTCTTTAATGTTCCATACAACAACAAAAAAACAGGCTCATCAATGGTTGAGAGTAACCTAATTGATATAGGAAAGTATTTGAAAAATGTTTCAATTTCCAATCAAGATTTTGAGCTTTTTTGTAAAGATGTAAAGAAGGGTGACTTTGTTTATTTTGATAGTCCTTATATTCCAGAAAGTGTAACAGCTGATTTTACATCGTACACGAAGGAAGGTTTTGCGTTAGAAGATCACAAACGTCTTGCTGTACTTTATAAACGCTTAGATAAACTTGGTGCATACGTTATGTTATCTAATAATGATGTCAGCCTTATTTATGAATTATATAAGTCTTACAAAATCGAAACCTTTGATGTTAAGCGCATGATAAATCGAGAAGGAAACAAACGGACAGGAAGGGAAGTTATCATAACTAATTATAAGTAGTTAAGTTTTGGAAATAAATTATCTGTTAGTTATAGAGGTATCTTTCCCTAAAGTGTAAGAACGATGTTTGTTGAATAAGCCCTAGCAGTACTATTCTATTTTCTGCAATCTAGTAACATATCAAGATTTTTGTCATACAACTTTGATTCTGTTTCAGTAAGCCCCATTACAGAATGGAAAAAGTTATCATGTGAAATATTTTGCCAATTTTTATTTTTTAGGCATTCAAAATCAATATTTGAATTTTTTAAGCTATTTTCAGAAAACCACATAAAAAATGGAATGCTAGTCTGTTCTTTTGGAGCAATTGTATAAGGCACACCGTGTAAATATAAACCATTCTCTGCCAAGCTTTCTCCATGATCTGAAATATAGATAAGGCTTGTTTCAAATTGTTTATATGATTTTAAGTAGTTTATGGCAGTTGAAATTATATGGTCAGTATATAAAATTGTATTGTCATAAGAGTTAACTAATTCTTCCCTAGTACAATCTTGAATATTTACGGTGTCACAAGTTGGCTTAAATTTTTCAAACTCCTTTGAATATCTTTTAAAATACGCTGGACCATGTGAACCCATTGTATGTAAAACAATAACTGTGTTCTGTGTTATCTTATTTAAAAGACTCTTAAAGTGATCTAATACCGCATCGTCTTGGCAATAATCACCAAAGCATTTTTCATTATTTCCTATATTTACAACATCATACAGTTGAATTCTGTTGCAAATGTTTTTACAACCCATATCGTTGTCGACCCAAATAACATCAAACCCAGCTTTTTTTAATATATCAAGCAAGTTTTCTTCGTATTTCGCATTATCTGTATTAATTTCTGAACGACCCTTGTGTGAAAACATACAAGGAACGGAATATGCCGTATCTGTTCCACAAGAAGTTGCATTAGGAATTACAAGTAAATTTCCCTCATTTTTTAGTAGTGGATTTGTTTCTTTTTCATAACCATATAATGAAAAATTTTGTGAGCGTGCTGTTTCACCTATCACTAATGTAAATACATGAATTTTATCTTTAGAAATTTTTGATATTGGATTTTCATCAAGAATTAAAAAGTTCTTGGGAGTTTTAAAGGTTTTTCTAATATGCATTATAGTATTAAACACATAATTTAGTGTGTTGTATTGCGATTTAATTTCACTGTGATTTCTTCCAAAAGGAATTAATTGTCCTGCAAACAAAACTAAATAAATTAACATTGTGAGCAAAGAAGCAATTATTAAGCGGCCTCTTTTATAACATTCTGTTTTAAAATTATCAAATTCAATTTTTGTCGCGCAAATAAGTATGGCAGGAATTACACCCCAAATAAGGATATTTATCAAAACAGACATAGAAAGTAATTCTGAAGCTTCCCTTAGATCGGTTAGGAAAACACTTCTTATCATATTACGATTAATATGAACTCCAAATTCAAGCATCATATAATTCGTAAAACTGGAGATGATAAGCAAAATGCAGCTTAATGTTTTTATAGTATGTTTAGTTAAAATAATATTAAAGAAAATGAAGATCGGAAGGGGAATTAATAATGTAAGAAAAAAAATGCAAAGAAATTGCGTTATATTATTTATTGAAAAATTTAGATAAACAGTTTTTAAGAAAGTAATGTTTAAGACAAAGCCAAAATAGAGTGACAAAATAAAAATTAGTTTTCTACTTGAGATTTTAAGATTTTTTAACATACCTTTAAAAACTCGTCATAAGATTTTCAAATTCACAAATACATCAAAGATTACAAGCGACCACTTATACTACTATTCATCTCAAATCTGAACATCCTCCACCTAACTATGTCTCTATCAAATTAAGATACGTCCATAGGCTGACTTTAGGGCACTCCATTATGATTTAAAAGGCGCACCTCAATATTTTGGAAAAACGGACAAAATAGCAATTAAATATTCAGAAGAAGTGGATAGATTTGGTTTAACCTATTGATAATATTATATTTTTAACTGACTTATTTTTATCTGGTATTATCTGGGGAAATCTGGGAAGTTTTTTGGGGGGGGGAATGGAAGAACTATCTAGGACACTCGTCTTTTAAATAACACTTTGTATCACTGTTTTTAACAAAATATAAGAATGTTTATGGAAACCATCATTATCAAACCCAATATTCCCATAAAAAAGTTTCGACTCTTTAATCCGCTGGCGTTCTTTGTCACGATTATTCTCTTTTTATCAATTAGGGCACTTTGGACACATAGTGAACAGTGGGCACAGGAGAATATCTTTATTATCGTAAACAAATTAAGGTGGCATACTGTTCAAGGTGAAATTCAGAAAACAACTGTTAAGGAAAAGGGTACTCGTTGTACACGTAAACATGGATGTTTGTCTATAAGCGAGTATGTAATTCAATATCAATATAGCTATGATGGTAATGACTATAGAGGTGAAGAAGTTGGGAAAACAGATATTCCAATTCCATCCTTTAAAGGATATCCTTCAGGGAAAAAGATTCAAGTTTACGTAAATCCTGACAACCCAAGTGATTCCTTTATTCTACATGGAAAAGGTATTTTTTTTATTCTTTTAGTAACAGTAGTAACTTTTCTTCTTATTTGGTTTTACATTCTTTATTTCACGTGGCACATACTTAATCGTGTTTGGTGTACGAGGTTGCCTGAAGATTGCGATGAAAATATACAAGGCTCACCAGATCCAATTATTGAACTTTCAAAACCTAAGTATTGGACGATGCTATGCAAAGCACATCCGAGAACTAAGCAATACAAGATATCGTTGACACAAGATAGCCTAACTTGTGATTATGGAACAAATTTTATGTTATCTGTGTTTGTTAAATTATTTTTTAGTCCCACATTATTTTTCTGCTCATTATTAGCGCACTTGCCACTTTCGATGATAATAATATCTTGCCTCATAATTTTTGTTTATTATGGTTATTGTTTGAACACTGAGATCGTACCAAAACATTCTCTTTTCGATAAGAAAACAAAAACTTACAAAGAAGCTGGTGGAAAGTATTCTCATGGGGCAGAGGATAAATCTCTACAAGAAGTATTCCAATTTTCTAAAATCTATGCTGTGCAACTGCTTGAGGCACGTAGGTTTGATGGTGTAAAGAAGGGGTATGAAGTGAATCTTTTAACCTATAATGATGAAAAGAAGAGAGTACATGAGGATTATTTTTTCTACAAACGACACTTCATTCTTAGTAGTAAGAACTTTAGTTATATGAAAGAAGCTGCCATTCAAATTAGTGCGTTTTTAGATATCCCAGTTGTTACAGGTGAGTATTGGAATAATGAATGGTGAACTATCTAGGACACTCATTGTCTGAAAAGTGTAAAGCGTGTGGTATCTTAGACTTGAAAAGATGAGATGACTTTAACGAAGGAAGGTAATCACAATTTTTCTATAAATAAGGGATAACTTCCAAATCGTATCAAAAAAAGTATGTTTTGGAAGTTGTCCCCATTGTTATGTTTACAAATATCTATATATTTCAATATGTTATAGTGTGAGGTAAAAGGTAATAGAATGATAGGAAGAGAGCGGGAGAAAAGCATACTGTTATCCTTAGTGAATGAGGAAGAACCCCAATTTATTGCAGTATTTGGAAGAAGGCGTATCGGAAAAACCCATCTTGTTAGAGAAGGACTATCTAGTACACTCACCTTTTATGTAAGGATGAAAGGTGCCTTGATTCGACCTCAGCTATCTACAAAAAGTGCGGGTTTGTGTTAACTCACTTAAAATAAAGAATAATTTATCAAGAAAAGGCAAAGTTCGGTCTTTAGTACAAATATATTAAATAAAATGATGGGTACTTTACTATTTCAGTCGCATCCTTAAAAGTTACGTCATTTGTAGCAGTGGCTTAAAACAGGAAGATAATATTACCTATCTGCCTGTTTGTATGGCACAGTTTTTATAAGAACAGACTACTAAAGCGTTTTTATTGTACGGTGAATATTTACAGAATATTCTCCTTCGTTAGACCATGAATCAATGATATTTTGCATAGAAATGACTTGCTCATAATTATCATCTTTTCTAATTGTGATAAATTCAGAAAACCAAACGTCTCTTGCAAACATATATGTTGTAAAGCTTGTCCGTACAATTAGGGCATTATCAAAGGAAACTTGATACATACCGTCATTAACATCAATTACATCATTAAGTATTTCAACTGAAGTAATTTTTTCTTTAACATTAAATACTGTGACATTAGCAATACTGCACGACTCAAAAGGTTTATCCGCTATCGCACAACTAAATCCAGCGATATCCTCACAGCTATCAAAAAATGGCAATTCTCGAGCTTCATTTACAACATCAATTGAAATTTGGTCAGTGTTAATTCTAAAGTTTCCATATATTTGATTATGATCATCAATGGCACATTCATATGATTCAAATTGCTGGCCCTTAATACCAGCCAATAATTGTTTCATAGCTTCTGTGAATTCAACTTTAACCATTTAATTTTCTTCTTAATAAAGTGTATTCTCGCAGTTTAACGAACTTTGATACATTTAGAATTTTTATCCTTCTATCAAGCAATTAGAAGTTATTATATATGTACCGGCTAGCCAATAGAGAAATGAAGCTTAAATTATGTTTTCGTAGGTGTAATAGAAGCTCAAGTCATAGTGGTGCAGAGTCGCTGTTAGATAAGTATATTAAGTAGTATTGTATGTATTTCAAGGGTGTAGCGATATGATTAATGGAAAAGTATCTGATTTTGTGGATCAACTTTATTATGGTCAAGAACTTGTCTTTTTGTATGGGGGAAAGAAGTATTTTATACAAGGTTGGTGGAGTGAAGACAGGACAATTGCAACACTTGTTCTTGAGGAAATGAATACTCAACCTTTCACTGGATATCTTTGGGAATATCAAGCTGAAGAAATGAGTAAGTGTGCAGATGCTTTTCTCTCTGTGTCTTTATGGAATGGAAAAACTTTTTTACAGATTGAAAATGACGTTACTTGGATTGATTGGTAAGTAAAAATTGTCAGATAATACTAACATTTGATAGGTTGAGAGTAACAATACCTCCAAATAAGATATATTATCTTTTTTTTTGATAGTCCCTATATACTAGAAAGTGCAACTGCAGACTTCACCTCATATATGAAGGAAGGTTTTTCGCTGGAAGATCACAAGTGTCTTGCTGAACTCTTTAAACGCTTAGATTAACTCGGTGCATACGTTGTGCTGTCCAACAATGATGTCAGTTTAATTTACGACCTATATCAATCTTACAAAATCGAAGCCTTTGATGTTAAACGCATGATAAACCGGGATGGTAAAAAAACGTACTGGAAAGGAAGTTATAGTTACCAATTACAAATTTTGAAAGGCTAATATACAATTAGCTAATTTTGTTTTTCACCGATTTGCTTCTTTCTTCTCGTAGCGTATTGTTCCCAGTGTATCAATCATCATGTTGCGCCCTTTTTTGTCGCCTTGCTCGGCTGCTTGTTTGTACCACTCTACCGCTTTATTCATATCTTTTGGAACTCCTAGTGCTAGTTTATATGCACTACCAAGTTTTCTTTGGGCTTCAATATCTCCTTGTTCTGCTTTATCTTTGATCTCTAAAAATTTTTTTTCTTCCCATTTTAATTTAGCTAATTCTACTTGAGCTAAGATCTTGTTGAATTCACTAGATACGGTTTCTTGTGCCATAAGAACTTTTACTAGCCATTCCACTGATTTTGCTTTATCAGTTGAATAATACAATTTACTTAGTTTAAATTGAGAATCTGTATCTCCTTGATTTGCAGCTTTTTCATACCATTCAATTGCTTTTGAGTTGTCTGAATTAAGTTCATATAAGAATGCCAACCTGTTTTGAGCATCTATATCTCCTTGATTTGCAGCTTTTTCATACAATTCAAGTGCCTTGACTCTATCTTTAGGGACAATTTTGCCATCGTCAAAAAAATCTGCCAAATATTTTTGAGCCCTTGGATTTCCTTCTTCAGCTAACTTCTTAAACAAATCAATTCCCTTTGCTGAATCTTTTGAGATGCCATACATAAAAATACTTGATCGAGCTAAATAGCCTAACGCTTTAGTATCACCCTGTTCTGCCGCCTTTTGATACCATTCAAGTGCTTTAACTTCATCTTTCGGAAAACCGTGGCCGTAATGGTATGCATCAGCTAATTTCTTTTGAGCTTCTGCGTCTCCATTTTCAGCAGCTTGCTTATACCAGTCCATTGATTTGTTATCTGATTTATTAAAGTTCAGCTCTTCTTGTGCTTTTTTATCACCTTGGCTAGCAGCTTTTTTGTACAATTCAATTGCTTTTGCTTCGTTTTTGGGAGTGCCATATCCATAACGATATGCATCTGCTAACTTTCTTTGAGCATTTCCTTGGCTTGCTGCCTTTTCATACCAATTGAATGCTTGTGCTCTGTCTTGTGTAATGCCGCTTCCGTAGAAATATGCATCTGCTAACATCTCCTGTGCTTCTGCATCGCCTTGATTGGCTGCTTTTTTCAATAATTCAGCTGCTCTTACTGTATCCTTTTCAAAATCAAGTCCAATCATGTACGATAATGCAAGCACTTTTTGTGCAGTGACTTCGCCCTCTTCAGCCCTTTTTTTAAGATCTTCCTTCCATTCATTTTCCCAACCAAAACTATCTAGTTTTTCTAGTGCACGAGGTTCTCCTTGTTCTGCAGCTTTTTTATACCATTCTATTGCTTTGTTTTTGTCATCTAGAAAGATTTGATATTCTACACCTAACCAATATTGGGAAGCGGGATCTCCTTCTTTCGCATATTTTTCTAAACAAGCAACCCGTCCGCCAAATTTTTCGTTATAACCTTTATTGTGACAGCTCATTGCATAGTTTATTTTTCTACTTACTACTCTATCTCCATTGCAACTGCATAAGAGTGTAAGAATTATTGCGGTATATATTTTTTTCATTTTATCCTCAGCTTATTTATGAGTATCTATGGATATTTTAACTGATACGAACAAAAACTGGCTAGTACGTTAAATGAGTAAAGAATATAGATTCTGTAGTTCTGGGGGCACTCATTAAATGTGTTTAGGAAGCAAGTTTTGGCTACTAGAAGTGTATTGCGGGGAGCTCTGAATTTTGTATACGGAATATTACCCGCGTAGCGGGTGAAACAACGGAGCGTCAGCGACTGGTGCTAGGCGGGAGGTGACCGAGGTATGCGTCGTAGACGCATGACGAAGGTTACCCCCGTACAAGATGCCTCCCCCACCGCACCCCGTAGGGGTGCCATAAAATGAGGGGTGTAAACGGTTACGAATAATAGACAACTATAATTTAACTTATTGATAATATTAAATTTTAATCTTTGGGCTTATTTTTATCTGGTATTATCTGGGAAAATCTGGGAAGTCTTTGGAACAACGAGGACGGGATTTTGTGGAGCATCAGCTTCAAAACTTTATAAGTAAAATTAGGTAGTTATATAAGACTGGGTGCTAGTGGTTACTTTAGTGTAAGTGGCTCATATAGGTACTTTCTCTTTAATTTATATTGATTCTAGGGGTGGCTTTCGTGACCTTAAAATGGGATTAGACGCCCTCATTTATTGGTTATTCTCTTAAAAATGTATTATTATCCGAGGGCTTTTTTGGTTGGTAGTTTTGTTTATGAAGAAGACCTTATTATATATTGCATTGTGTTCATTGATGGTGCCAGCTGTGAGTTATGCTTACGTCGGCCCTGGGGCAGGCTTTGCCTTTCTTGGTAGTGCCTTCGTTTTTGTGCTGGCAATCGGAATGGCTATCGTTACAATAGCCTTTTGGCCACTGCAATGGTTGTGGCGCAAAATTCGCGGTAAGAAAATCAGCAAAAATGCAAAGACTAGAAGAGTTATCATCGTTGGTTTGGATGGCTTGGAACCTTCTCTTACTGAACGCTATATAGAAGAAGGTGTAATGCCAAATTTTGCTGCCCTTAAGGCAGAAGGCTGTTATTCAAAACTTGCGACAACTATTCCTTCTATATCTCCTGTTGCATGGTCAACATTTCAAACGGGTGTTAATCCTGGAGCACACAATATCTTCGATTTCTTAAGTCGTGATAAACGCTTCTGTATGCCAAATCTTTCTTCAACAAAAACAGAGCCACCGAAAAAATTTCTATCACTCGGGAAGTTCGCATACCCACTTAGTAAAGCAAAGGTAACATTACTTCGTAAATCACAACCGTTCTGGAAAGTGTTAGGAAAGTATGGGATCTCTTGTAATATTTTGCGTGTACCGATTACATATCCGCCTGAAAAATTTGCTGGCAACATTCTTTCCGCAATGTGCATTCCAGATCTTAGAGGTACGCAGGGAAGTTTCTCATTCTTTACAACTGAGGATTTAAGTAAGTCAGGGAAACATACAGGTGGACAGTTTTATAGCTTAAAGCGTGAGGGAAATACCCTTACAGGTGAAATTGAAGGGCCAAGCCACCCATTTAGAAAAGACGGTCGCATCTTAAAGTGTCCATTTAAGTTAATCATTGATAAGGACAGCGAAGGTGTAACGCTATGCGTCGCAAAAGAGAAATATAAACTTAAAATAAACGAATATTCACCGTGGGTAGATGTGCCATTCAAATTTGGCTTGCGCGGTAAGGTTTCTGGCATCTGTCGTTTTAGGGTGCGTTCTCTTGAACCAGAAGTGACAGTCTATATGACACCTCTTAATATAAATCCTGAAAAGCCAGCACTTCCGATTTCATATCCGCTTTTCTATTCGACTTACCTTGCAAAAAAACAGGGACTATTTGGTACCCTTGGTCTGATGGAAGATACTTGGGGACGTAACGAAAAGGCGATTGATGATAAGGCTTTTCTTGAGCAGGCATACCTCTATCACGAAGAACGCGAAAAGATGTTCTTCGATGCAATGGATAAAACCCGCGAAGGGCTTTGCGCCTGTGTCTTTGATGCAAGCGATCGTATTCAACATATGTTCTGGCGTTACGCTGATGAAAAACATCCGTCCCCTAGAGAAGAAGGTGGAGAGTTTGATTTAGCAATCCCGAATATGTATCGCAAGATGGATGAACTTATCGGAAAGGTTCGGGCAAAGCTTCGTCCGAATGATGTGCTTATGGTAATAAGCGATCACGGTTTTGCATCATTTAGGCGTTGCATCAACATCAATACCTGGCTTTATGAAAACGGTTATCTTGCACTAAAAAGCGGTAAAATTTCAGATGCAGATTATCTGCAAGATGTCGATTGGTCAAAAACAAAAGCGTTTAGCATCGGCCTTGCTGGGATTTATCTTAATCGCAAAGGACGTGAAGCACGCGGTATCGTTGAAGATAAAGATGTTCCAGCCTTAAAGGCAGAGATTACAGCTAAGTTACTTGAGCTACGCGATCCAGAAACTGGTGAGAAGGTTATCAACAACATATACGATACAGCTAAGGAATATAAGGGACTTTATAAGAACGATGCTTTTGAATTAGTGCTTGGTGCAAAACGTGGATACAGAATTTCGTGGGAATCTGTTACGGGAGGTCTTACTCCAGAAGTCTTTGAAAACAATATGAAGGCATGGAGTGGTGATCACTGTATTGATCCGTTGTTGGTTCCTGGAATTTTCTTTTCAAATCGAAAACTTAAGGTTGAAGATCCTGCGATTATTGATATCGCTCCTACGGTTTTGGACCTCTTTGCAGTGCCAGTTCCCGCATATATGGAAGGGAAAGCGGTTTTGTAGTATAAAAGAGCAGTTTTTAACAATAGCTATTGTTAGGAGATGTAGCGATGTTTGGTGGTGATAAAAAGGTAAAAATTAGTAGCGAGTTATATTCCAAGTTGGAAAAGCTTTGCGAACTTCAAGGCTGTGCTTCCGTTGATGAGTATGTATCTCGTGTTTTGGAAGATACTGCCGAGAGATCTCTTGCTGCTTATGGTTCATCAGAGATGAGTGCGGAAGAGATTGATGATATTGCAAACAAGCTAAAGGGACTTGGGTACCTTGAATAGTTTCGTAGATAAAATAAACAGCATAGTTACGGTCATTACCGATTACCTGTTGATGCCGTTTGAGGGTAAGAATCCTCTCTGGGGACTTCTCGCTTATTCTGTATTTTGCGGAGTATTGTTACTTCTTTGTTACGGGAAGGTATCAAGTCAAAAGCGTATTAAGGCAGTAAAAAAGCAGATCGGTGCAGCACTTCTTGAGTCAGTTTTATATCGTAAAGATGTTAAGACCTGTCTTGGTGCTCAGTTTCGGATGCTGATTTATGGTATCAAATATTTTTTGATAGCAGTTCCTCCGATTTTAGTGTTAATGCTTCCGTGTATCTTAATGTTAGCGCAGATGAATCTTCGTTATGATACACGAGGTCTTAATGGGGATGCGTTGCTTAGGGTAAGTCTTAGTGATGTTGATGATTTAGATCGAGTATCACTAAAAGAAGCTGATGGCTTAAGTGCAACACCACGTCTTCGGATCGCTGAAGGTAGAGAGGCACTTTGGAGAGTTTCAGCTGTGAAGCCGCTAAATCTTGAAGTTGCACTTGATGGTGGTGAAACGGTTAGCCTTCCACTTGTCTTGAATGACAAAACACAAGATAAGATTGTTGCAAAGAAAGTTAAGAATCCGCTTGAAGCGTTACTTTATCCCGGTGCTAAAACTTTAGCAGAAAACTCTGCAATCGATGCTATAACGATTCAATATCCAGGAGTGTCATATCACTTTCTCGGTATTGAGTGGCATTGGCTAGTATTGTTTTTAGTTGTTTCGATCGTTGCAGGCTTAGTTGCAAGTAAAGTTTTTGGTGTGGCAGTTTAGTCGTTATGAATCAAAACCCCGTAGGGGTTTTCCAAAGCGTGCGTGAGCACGCGGCGCCAGGATGGGGTAGACGAGCGAAGCGAAGGATACCCCATTATAAGGATAGTTGTTCCACCCCACCCGCACCCCGTAGGGGTGCAACAAATATTTTTGTGACATTGCATTTATTGTGATGTCATCGTAGAGGAGCGACAGCGTTTCGCCCCGCGCGTAGCGGACCCGTAGGGGTGCAATAAAAATGTGGTTTTTTTTAGAATTGGATGTTTTGAGTTATGGCAAAGAATAATTTTTTATGGATTGTATTTGATAGCTGCAGATTTGATACCTTTAAGGCTGCGGCAACACCGAACATTAGTAAGCTTGGTGAATTGGAGCGTCGTTATTCTTATGCAAGTTGGACCTTCCCATCGCATGCTGTTTATTTAATGGGTGTAAGTCCTCACACATCACCTCAATATGTTTATGCATCAGAGGTTTATAAGAAAGATTTTCAAAAATGGTCTGTACGTTTAGGAATACCCGATATTTCATTTAGGGGATTTGTTCCGCAACTTTCTTTGCCGGCGTTCTTAAAGCAGCACGGTTACAAGACAAATGCGTTGGTATCACTTCCTGTATTAAATCAGACCACCTGCTTAAATAGGCACTTTGATCGTTATGAGTTAATGGAGCATCACAACGATTTTAATGCGATGATTGATGCTTTGAAGTTTGATGCAGAAGCCCCATCATTTTATTTAATGAATGTTGGTGAAACACATTATCCGTATGCGTTACCGGGGGAGAAGCCAGAAGGACTTCCGATTTTACACGGTGTGCATGGTGTGTTTAAGCATATGGATGATGGTGTAGAGGATGAAGCTGCAGGCGAAGCATTCCGCAATCTTTTTACGGAAGAGCGCATGAATGGTTTGAAGGATAAGCAGCGTACAAATGTTGAATATCTTGATTCACTTTTTGAGAAGCTTTATGAGGTTGTTCCACCGAATACATATATAATGGTGACTGCTGATCACGGTGAATTGTTTGGTGAGGAAGGCTTCTTTGGACATGGACCGATTATGCATGAGAAGGTCTTTGAAGTGCCATTTTTAGAGGGGAAGATTAAATAAGGTTAGGAGGAGACAGCTATGGAAAGGAGACGTGTTGTTGTAACAGGAATTGGAATTGTTTCACCAATAGGTAATACGAGGGAAGCTACTTGGGAAGCGGCCAAGAAGGGCACAAATGGTGTTGGACAGATTACTCGATTTGATACGACAGGTTTTAGTTCAACGATTGCGGCCGAGGTTAAAGACTTTGAGCCAACAAATTTTGTAGAACCGAAAGAGGTTAAGAAACACGATCTTTTTACTCTGTATGCAATAGCAGCGGCTAAGGAAGCAAGTGAAGATGCTGGCTATAAAGAGGGACTTTATGACTCAAGCAGAAGTGGTTGTGTTATGGGTGTTGGAATGGGAGGACTTGGCATTTTAGAGAGAAGTCACATTGCTTGTCTTGAGAATGGTCCAAGAAGAATTACACCGTTTTTGATTCCAGGACTTATTTCAAATCTTGCAGCAGGTAATATTTCAATGCGTCATGGCTTAAAAGGTGTCAGCACTGTTGTAACAAGTGCCTGTGCATCATCAACTCATGCTATCGGTGAAGCGTACCGCATGATTGCTGATGGCATTCAAGACATGATGTTCACCGGTGGTGCAGAGAGTACCATTACAAAAACTGGTATGGGTGGTTTCTGTGCTTGTAAGGCGGTTTCAACAAGAAACGATGATCCAGAACATGCTTCACGTCCATTTGATAAAGATAGAGATGGTTTTATTATGGGTGAAGGTAGTGCAGTTCTTGTTTTGGAAGAGATGGAAGCTGCTAAGAAGCGTGGTGCAAAGATTTATGCAGAGGTAGTTGGTTACGGTTTCTCATGTGATGCCTATCATGTGACGGCTCCAGATCCAAGTGGTGCAGGTGCGGTAAGCTGTATGCAGATGGCACTTGATTGGGCAGGGATTAAACCAGAGCAGCTTAGTTATATTAATGCACACGGTACATCAACTGGTGCGAATGATGTCATGGAAACAAAGGCTATTAAGCAGGTCTTTGGTGATTATGCGAAGAATGGTTTACTTGTAAGTTCAACCAAGTCTATGACTGGCCACTTACTTGGTTCAGCAGGTGCGCTTGAAGCAGCCTTATCAATCCTTGCAATGCGTGATGGCATTGTTCCACCAACAATGAATTTAGATGAACCAGATCCAGAGTGTGATCTTGATTATGTTCCATACAAAGCGCGTGAAGCAAAACTTAACTATGTTATGTCAAACTCTTTTGGGTTTGGCGGAACAAATGGCAGCATTCTCTTTGCTGCTATCTAGGTAGTAATCAAATGGCAGAAGATTGCCTTGATGAAAAAACCAGAGCCGAGGATATAATCCTCGGCGCCTTAGGCTTGGCAGAGGACGCCAAGATCATATCAATTAAACGCACAAAAGACGGTTACACCGGCATCGCCGCATGGTCCGACGGCGAACAATTCCCCTTTGAATCAGAAGATGAATTAACAGAGTTGGATGAGTGGGCGTTGGCAGTTTTGTTAAAGAATAAAAAAGCATAATTAATGCCAATACTAAAAACCAGCTTAATAAATGGATTCATACTGAGGTGTTATTTGTCTAAATTATGATCTTACCCACGAAGCTTAGGAAACGAGTTTTTGACTGTCCTGAATTCTAGGTTCCTATAATTTTTCTTTTTTATCTCTATATATGTCTATAGAATTTCCACCTTTGTCTTTCCAAATTACCCAACCATTATTAGCACTACCTATAGCAATCCATCCAGCTGTGGATGGAGAATTGCATTCGACATCCTCTTGAAGAATGTTATTTTTTATAATTGCATTTTTTCGTACTTCAGGCATCCATTTTCCTTTTGTAGGCGCACATATACTTCCTTTCTCAACAATGAATAATCCACCTTCTACACGCATGGTTGCTTCAATTTGTCCGAATCCTTTTTTATTCTCATTCAGATAATATTTACCATCAGGAATTTTTTCCCAGTTTGCTTTTACTGTTCGTTCTTGGGTCGCTTTTTTGAAAATTGCTTTTTTTGATTCTGTTTTTGGATAAACTTGTTTTCCGTCAAAAGAAGATAGTAGTTGAACGACTAAGTCTATATCTAAAGCGAACAATTCAGTATTTGGAACTCGAGATTTACTGAAAATATCATCGAGTAAAGTTTCTTTTTCACTATAATCATCTACTTCAATTGCAAATTGTCTTTTAAGTCCAACGACATTTGAGTACCCGTGTCTTTCAAGATGGTACATTCTAGATTCAAAATTTTCTGCTGTTGTTTTCCCTATTTTTATTAAACCTGGAACGACTGTTGTCATACAGTACAACACACCTTTACTCATAAATTTTCCTTTTAAATTCTTTTATATAATAACAAATTTAATTAGAAGTAGTTATATACTAGGATTGCAGTTCGAGCTAGAATTATTTTAGCTTTTAATGCTTTTTAAAAACATTGGAGGAAAAGTTCAAAGACGTAAGTTGAGGACATCGAAACTTTCTCATTCTCGATTCGCTCTCGGGGTTTCTGTTATAAGTGATGAGGAAATACCAAAAGGTCTATGATGATGCTTAATCCAGTTTTCATCGTCATAATTTGAAACTGCCGAGGTGCTTCGGCCATGAGAGGCAATTTTTGAGTGTCCTTAATTAAATAGCCTTAACAATTCTTGCGATAAATTGAGGGCACTCAAATTCTTTATTTAATTGGTAATGACTTTTCAGCTCCGCTGCTGACAGTGCTTACCCGCGAAGCGGGTGAAACAAGCGACCGAAGGGAGCGGAGCTAGGCGGGCGGTGCCGAGCGAAAACTGCGTTAGCAGTTGAAGCGAAGGTACCCCCGTTAATGGCATCCCCCCAATTGCACCCCGGAGGGGTGCTATAACTGTGTGAAATGATTAAATAATCATTCAAAGTCGTAAGCGTGGCTTTGCATAAAGTAAAATTTCTTGCGTCTGGGGGCTGTTAGACCATAAATAGGAAAAATCCTATTTTTTGAAGAGGTGAGAAATGGACTCAACGGTTTTTATGGATAATGCAAAGGTGATGTCCAAGGGGCAGGTTACAATACCAAAATCAGTGCGTGATGTTCTCGGGATTGATTGTGGTGATAAGGTGACTTTTATTGTAGAGGGACAAAATGTTCGTGTCGTAAATGCAGCTGTCTACGCAATGCAAATGCTTGGCTATAATATGCAAGGAGAAGCTGAAAAAGTTGGAATTGTATCTCCAGATGATGTTGACGAATTGGTCAGGGCCATCAGATCTAGTGATGAGAGTGCTGATTGATACAAACGTGCTCGTATCTGTTGCATTATCAAAGTGAAATGCAAAATGAGATAACTTATACTTTTTTGTTTGATTCGAAGTGATTTTTTAGCAATCTAATTCCAGTATAAAACATTATTGAACTATAAATTATAATATTCTTATTATTTTCAAGGGGGTTTTACTTGCGCTATAAGATATCTGGAGCTTTAGTTAGCTATACCCAATCTGTCTAAAAGTTTTGAGGTTCTGTTTTAGTTTTCTAAAAAGGGATAACTGTAATGAAATTAAATTTAAGAAAAATATATAGTGTATCATTAGTTAGTATCATTTCTATATTTTCTATTCAAAGGAATGCCGTTTCTCAGGATTTGCAGAATAATTATGAAGTGCTAGTTGATGCAAGAAACGAAGATCAAAATCCAGAGACTATTGATGGCTTTACTACTACTAAAAATGGAATTGCAGTTGTAGCTTCAAACGGTCATAGAGCAAATGTTGAGGTCGTAGATGGAATTGTATCTTCACAACTTGGTGCTTATATAAAAGCAGGAGATTCTACAACAAATCCTCAAACTACAGGTGATGCAACATTAACAATTGATGGTATTGTTGGTGGTATGCTAGGGGTTTCCATTGTATCAAGAGTTGAAGGTTCAGTTGCTACTCTTATAAGTAACGACAATGTTATGTCAGGAAGAGGTATAGGTGGTTTAATTCAAGCTACTGATAGTGGAGCTGCTAATGTATATATATATAACCATGTATTAGGGTTACCAAGTGGATTAGATTTTGAATTAACAGATGGTGGAACATCTAATGCATTAGTTTCAGGGGTGATTGCTGGTGAATATGGTGTAAGGATTACTAAAGATGCTAGCAATAATGCATCACTTACTACTTTGCAAATTAAACACAAAGAAAATGGTGACTTTATAGGAGGTATAGGTTTAATAGATAACGAAGATATAGAAAAATTTGCAAAAAGAATTAATTATATAATTGCCCACAATGATAATATAGTTCTTAAAAAAGCAGATGGTACAACTGATCTTGATACAAGTTATGAATATCCTGTTGCAAAAGAGGGAGATAGGGTAATTATTGCTCCATTATATGATGAATTGACAGTTAAAGCAGTATTTAATAATGGTCAAGAAGTTACAACAAAAGATGAAAAAGGGCGTTTTTATATAGATGTTAAAAGGGGTGGCGGATATTCCTTAACAGCTCAAATTGAAAAGCTAGAAAATCCTATGAGATTAAAAGCGAAAAGACTAAAGGCAAAAGCTATAGTTCTTGCAAAGAGGAAATTAACGAGGGCATTTTCAAAGGCAGTTCAAATTACAGATGCTGAAGGTACACTTTCTTATAAGAAGAAAAAAGGTGCAAAAAAAATTGTAATTGATAAAGCTACGGGGAAAATTACAATAAAGAAAGGACTTGCAAAAGGTACATACAAAATAAAAGTTAATGTTTCAGCAGCTGGAAATCAAAAATATAGGTCTGTAACGAAGGGAATTACTTTTACATTAAATGTAAAGTAGAAACTGGTAGCATCACAATGTACTTACCACGTTTGAGAAGTGATGCTTGAGTACTAGTAACTTCAAATTGAGGGTACTCAAATTGTCCTTTAATTGGCAAATGACTTTTCAGCTTCACTGCTGAACCCGCGAAGCGGGTGAAACAAGTGAACGCAGGGAGCGGTGCTATGTGGGTGGTGCCGAGTGGAAATTGCATTAGCGATTGGAGCGCTAAGTAGCCCCGTTAAAAGTAGGGAGGGTGGAATTATTTTATAATTTCCCAGTATCCAGTTTTATTTGAACCAATGCGTATTATCCTTTTGTCTTTTGCTAGTTTATCAAGGGCTCTTTGTATAGTACGCATATTTTTCCCTATTTTTTGTGCTAGTACTTCACGAGTTTGTGTTGGATCCTCCTTCAGGAGTTCATATATTGCTTCAACCGTCGATATTTTCTTTTGTTTTGTTGTAATACTATTCTGTTTTGCAGAGTTTCTATAAAAAACAAAGAAAAATCCACCATTGCCAGAAAACGATTTTGTAGTAGTTCCGTACTTTTCACAGTAAGTGAAAACCTTTTTAAACCCACTCCCGAAAATTTCAACATCTTTACTTTTATATAAGGTGTTTGAAATTACTTTGTTGCGTGGCATAGATTTTATTCTTTCCTTAACAAACATTTCTGGTGTGAGGTTTTCTGGAAATTCACCGGGATTGTATATTTCTAATTGAGTTGGAGTGATGGCTATTTCATTTTCACTCATTCCTCTATAGTTGGCATGAACAAATGAATTTACAACTATTTCTCTTATGGCTTCTATTGGGATTTCAGGTATTTCAACGCGTGAAGTACCATCTCCTATTTGCACACGCCAATTTATGTGTTCCTTAATATAGGAATAGCTTTTAGCAATAAGGTTGTAGATATTATCTTCTATTCGTTGAATGTCGCTAAAATTAATTCGTTCATCAGAAACGTATACACCAATCTTCAAGGTAATTGGTTTCTTATTTGAAAAGAGATAATATCCAGCATTGGTTAGTTTTCCATCTTCATATAATCCAAGTCCTGTTAATAGTTCTGCTTCATCATACTGTGACATCGGATCTAAGCGACCGCATGATATAGCTTTTTCATAAAAGTTTTTTAATGCGTTACTATCAAGGACCTCTAGTCCGTATCTTGTGGTGTTATTTTCCCAATAAGAAGAATGATCGGTGCTTGCCATCATTTGTTTTAATTCATCTGGGGTCATCTCTTCTGTACGATCAAATACACGATTATAGTATCGGCCATTTGAAGAATATGGTTTTTCTGTTCCAGAAAAATCAACTCGAATCACAGTTTGTCCGTCAAATTCTTCTTTTTTGATTTCTGGATAGATCATCGGTTTGATTGTATCTTTGATCTTACTTGCAATGTCGTTAAGAGTAGAAGCACTAATCAATTGACCAGTTACGTTGCCATCAGGTGAGACCCCAAAATACACTGTCCCGTGCCCATGTTTATTTAGCATACTGGCGATGTTATTGACGGCTTTTTCTAGCTCAGCAGTCGATTTCTTAAATTCAAGAGTTTCTGATTCAATACCAAGATTCATTTTATGTCCTTTCAATAAATTATAGTGACAAATTATATAAAATGTCACTATAAATGTCACTATATTTATAGGCAATGTCATCAGATGTAATTGTAATCATATTTAACATATTGAAAATACAAGATAATATTCTCGGTTAGTGTTGTCTTGGCTTTTTAGAAAAGTGATATGTTTATAGTGACATATTAGAGGATAATGTCACTATAAATGTCTCTATAAATAGGGGATCCAAACAGTAGAGTAAAAACAGGACACTCAAATTTTTTGATAAAAAACGTCAATTCAGGTGGTAACAAAGTGAAATCATTAAATAATTAGTGATGGGACGTTCTAGAAATAGCCGAAATACCACAACAAATCGTAAATTCGTGCGCCTCATTAAAAAAATATAGTAAAATCAAATTGTTATCTTGATTAAGAAGTACTCAAAAATTAAAGAGATTAAATACTAAAACTGAACGATGGCAGCCTTAAAAAAGCCAGTTATTTGCCATTTAAGGGGGTAAATTTTAATAAAATGATAATTTTTACCCCACAAAACTACCAAATAACTACAAATTAGGAGATCTGTCACTAAGAAACAGAAAGTTGTTTTTTATGATGTATATTCGCTCATTTTTTAGGGAAAATAGTTGAATAATCGTCCATAAAAAAGATTGTAACTGTAAATATTCGCTCATATTTTAGTAAAACTGATTGAATATTCGCTCATATTCTAGTAAAATATAATAAATTTATGTAGTTATAATATTGGCTAAAGATATGACATATTTTAAGCGCAAAGTTGATGATTTTTTAGTGAGTTGGAAGAGAAAGGAAGATAGGAAACCACTAATTGTTAAAGGGGCAAGACAGGTTGGGAAAACAGAGTCCATTCTTCACTTTGCAAATAAGAATTACAAGAATGTGATATACATAAATTTTACAGAAAGCCCAGCATATAAAGTTATTACGGGTGACGGTTATTCTACAAAAGACATAATTAAAAATATTTCACTTATTAATAATGAATTTAAATTCGAAGAGAATAATACACTAATAATCTTTGATGAACTTCAAGAATTTCCTCAAATAGCAACTTCACTTAAATTTTTTAAGATTGATGGACGGTTTGATGTTATAGCAAGTGGTTCTCTTCTTGGGATAAATTACAAAGCAATAGAAAGTAATAGCGTTGGGTATAAAGAAGATTATGTAATGTACTCATTTGATTTTGAGGAATTTTTATGGGCATTGGGTTACAAAGAGGAAAGTTATTTAGGTTTAATAGATAATATGAAAAAAACAGCCCCTTTTAGTGAGGCGCAAATGCAGGTTTTTTCAAGGTTGTTTTTAGATTACTGTGTACTGGGTGGTATGCCTTTCGTTATAAAGGATTATATAATTAACAAAACCTTCGAAGGTGTAATCCACAGACAGAGACAATTAATTCTTGATTATAAAGAAGATGTTAGAAAGTATGCTATCAGCCTAGATCAAACAAAAATTGTAAATGTCTTTAATCAAATCCCAACTCAGCTTGCAAAAGAAAATAAAAAGTTTCAAATATCAAAGGTTGCAAGGGGTGCAAAGTTCAAAGATTATTTTGGTGCGATAGAATGGCTTCAAGATGCAGGAATAATAAATCTTTGTTATCAATTAAATTCCCCAAGCCTTCCGCTTAGAGGAAATGTTGATACAAATAAATATAAAATTTATTTTGCAGATACAGGCCTTCTTGTCGCAATGCTTGATGATGAAAGTGCAAATGACTTAAGAGTCAATAAAAATATGGGTGTGTATAAAGGTGGCTTATATGAAAATATGATAGGCGAAGCTTTATATAAACAGGGTTACGAGCTTTATTACTACAAGAGGGAAAACTCTACGTTAGAACAGGATTTCTTTGTAAGAAATACTGACTCTTTAATTCCTATAGAGGTAAAATCAAGTAACAATAAAGCAAAATCTTTGAGGGAATTAATTAAAAGTGAAAGATATCCCGATATTAAATTTGGTATTAAGTTTGTAAATGGCAATATTGGCTTTCAAGATAACATTTATACTTTTCCATTTTTTTGCGCATTTTTACTAAGAAGATATTTAGAAGAAAAATAAAGATGGGAGCTCATATATTTATTAAGCCTATTATTAGAATGTATTAAAAATCGATAATGTTGATGTCTTATATGGGAAAAAACTTTTCCTTGAAGATTGTTGGGCAATGCTGTATTTTTATGACGCATTTGTACTCCTTATTAGTCTAGCTATGAATAAACTTTTTGATCTGTGTAATCGTGTCATTGTTATTACTGGTGGAACAGGTGTCTTGGGAAGCCAAATTGCAAAATACTTAGCTTCGGAAAAAGCTAAAGTTGTTGTTATCGGAAGAAACAAAGAGAAGGGAAATAAATTAGTTGGTGAAATTGGAAAGGAAGCACTTTTTCTTTCTGCTGATGTATTAAATAGGGAACAGCTTGAGGAAAGTTATGACATGATTTTGTCAAAGTATCAAAAAATTGATGTCTTAATAAATGCTGCAGGTGGGAATCAAGCTGCTGCCACAATACCAGCAGAAAAAACTATATTTGATTTAAGTGCTTCTGCTATGCAGGATGTCGTAAATCTGAATCTGATGGGTACTGTACTTCCAACTACAGTATTTGCCAAAAGCATGACCCAAAACAAAAAAGGTAGCATCATCAACTTTTCCTCTGAAGCAGCTTTGCGCCCCTTAACTCGTGTCGTTGGATACGGAGCAGCAAAAGCCGCTGTAACAAACTTTACTCAGTACATGGCAACTGAGTTAGCTAGTAAATATGGGGCAGGCTTGCGCGTTAATGCCATTTGCCCTGGCTTCTTTCTAACTGAACAAAATAGAACTTTATTAACAAATCCTGATGGCAGTCTAACTGATCGTGCTGAACAGATTCTCCACCATACCCCCTTTAAGAGATTCGGTGTTCCAGAAGATCTATTTGGCACAATTCATTGGTTAGCAAGTGATGCCTCGGCATTCGTTACAGGTACCCTAACTGTTGTTGATGGCGGTTTCAATGCTTTTGCAATATAGGAGAAATTATGGCTTGGTTTTTTGAAAGATCATCTGAAATAAATCCTGCACAATTAGAAAAGCTAGTTATAAAGAGCGCCGAGGCGTGTTTGGAAAATATTTGTAAAAAACCCAAACGTGTTCTACTCCTTCCACCCGACATCACACGCTGCCACTCCGGTGCAGGAACAATAACCAATATCCTTTACCATTTTTTCTCCGCAT
>JAEEGL013434103.1_pt1 | contig 29082 bp, 23 predicted proteins | sample 9134231 | NCBI WGS metagenome assembly JAEEGL01 (sample SAMN16246548, study PRJNA631951) | gut metagenome | biome: gut microbiome; feature: rumen; material: fiber-attached | host: Bos | place: Iran: Karaj | collected 2018-10 | reverse complement strand
TACTTCTAAGTTTGCTTGGCAGATTGCAAACTCTTATCCATTCGATGAGCGTATCAAGACCGATGAAGGCGTATTCTACTATCCATCATCAATGCTTGGAGCTTACACTCGTTTCGCTCTGAATCCAGAAGCATACTGCAATAAGGTTCAGATTGTAGTACCAGCAGGTTCAGACCTCCGTATCGGCTTCCGCAAGAATACCGATCCGAAGATTGAAGGCGACTGGGTAATCTTCGATGACTTCCAGCTCTTCTACCTTGGTGGCGATCTTGATGAGAAGCCAGTTGACAGTGCAATCAACGAGGTAGTTGCTAACAATACGAAGAAGTCAGCTGCTATCTACAACATCTCAGGTCAGCGTATCAATGCTCTCCAGAAGGGTCTTAACATTGTAGGAGGTAAGAAGGTATTCGTGAAGTAATACACGCTCTCTTTCTCGATTCTCAAGAAAGAGGAATCAATTAATGCCTGGAGCTTGAAGCTTCAGGCATTTTTTATGATACCTTATTATATATATAGGGGCAAAAAGGTTTTTTGATGAAAAATGGGTGTTTTCTCAAACTTTTTTTATATCTTTGCATGCTAAAGTTCCATAAAGCAGTATGGAGAATAAAGAGATAAATGGATTATTGCGAAGGTATTACCAGTACTTGAAACTGGAAAAGGCTTTCTCGCAAAACACAATTGATGCCTATCAGCGTGATTTGCAGAAATTCTTCAAATTCATCGAAGAAAAGCATCGTCATCCTTTGGAGGTAGAGTTGGAGGACTTTCATGAGTTTTCTGCGGCTTTGCACGATGTAGGCGTTCATCCAACCTCTCAATATCGGATACTCATGGGGGTTCGTAGCTTCTATAAGTTCTTAGTGATGACTTGTGAGTTGGATAAGGATCCGATGGAGTTGCTTGACTTACCTCAGAAGCCCCAACATCTGCCTGATATTTTATCAGTTGAAGAAATCGACTTAATCGAAAGCTCTATCGACTTGTCTCAGCCAGAAGGTCAGCGAAACAAGGCGATGATAGAAGTGATGTTCAGCTGTGGTCTTCGAGTAAGCGAGCTTTGTAATTTGAAATTGTCGGATTTGTATCTCGATGAAGGGTTCATCAAGGTGATTGGTAAGGGATCCAAACAGCGACTCGTACCGATTTCGCCAAAAGCGGTAAAGGAACTGAACCTTTATTTCGCAGATAGGTGTCACATTCCTGTGAAAGAAGGTTATGAGGATTATGTGTTTCTCAGTCAACTGAGGAAGAAGAGTCTGTCACGAATCCTTGTGTTCCATATTGTGAAGGAATTAGTGGAGAAGGCAGGAATCAAGAAGACGGTCAGTCCTCATACGTTTCGACATAGTTTCGCAACCAGCTTATTAGAGGGTGGAGCGAATTTAAGAGCCATTCAGGCAATGTTGGGTCATGAATCGATCTCGACGACTGAGATTTACATGCATATCGATACTAGTCATCTGCGTGAGGAAATTTTGACCCATCATCCAAGATATAACAAACGAAAAGAATAGTAACCTTAGGTTGCTCCACAGGGTGAGCACCAAAATAATCAAGTAAATGCAAATTCCTCAAGATCCAATGATGCTGATGAGTTTCATCAACATGAAGTTGCGAGACAACTACGATTCCCTTCAGTCGCTTTGCGATGATTTAGAGATTGACCCCGATTGGCTTCAGGCGAAGCTTGCTGATGCTGGGTTTGAATATAGTGCTGAAGCCAACAAGTTTTGGTAAACGAAAAGAGGATACCCCCAATGGATATCCTCTTACTTTTTCAGTCTCAAACGTATTACTTACGGAGACCAAGAGCCTTAACAATGGCGCGATAGCGCTCAATGTCCTTGTTCTTGAGATAGTTCAGCAAACTGCGACGCTGACCTACAAGCTTAACAAGAGCTCTGTTTGTGCTATAATCTTTGTGATTGGCCTTGACATGCTCGGTCAAACGGTCGATACGGTATGAAAATAAAGCTATCTGGCTCTCGCATGAACCAGTATCAGTATTAGACTTTCCGTACTGACTAAAGATCTCTTGCTTCTTAGCTGAATCTAAGTACATAAATGATAATTTTGTTTGTTAATATTTATTTTTCGCGTAAAGCGGATGCAAAGGTACGAAAAAGTTTGGAGATATGGGGCTTGATATGGGAGTTTTTTGCCTTTTGTGCCCTATTTTTTGATGTTTTCACCTCGATTGCTCTCAAAATCTATGCTGAATAGACCAAATACACATAGTAGGCAATCATACAAATGGTAAGAATCGCTCCTTGCCATCTGCCGATTCTGTGGCGTTTGCCAATCAAGCAGAAAGCTGTAAGCAGCAGGATGCTGAAGAGCAATATCTTGAAGTCGAGAATCTCGATACCATTTGCTGTAATAGGGTTGATGACAGATGCTACACCCAAGATAAACATGATGTTGAAGATATTGCTACCAACCACATTGCCCATCGCCATATCTGTATCCCCTTTGCGTGCAGCTACGACTGAGGTTGCCAACTCTGGGAACGATGTGCCTGCTGATACAATCGTGAGCGCTATTACTGATTCGCTGACACCCAATTCGCCTGCAATGCCTGCTGCTCCGTCGACAAACCAATTGCCACCAAATACGAGGGCTGCTAAGCCTAAAACAATCCACAATATGGCTTTCCACATTGGCATAAATGGCTCTGTAGATACTTCCTCTGCCCGTTTCGAGGATTTGAGCGAGGTGTAGATGGTGAATCCCATATAGATGGCGAAGATGATAAGCAGTGTGATACCCTCCATTCTAGTCAGAGTGCCAATTCCGTAGCAATAGTACACCATCACAAATAAGGTGCATGTCACTAGTACATTTACAGGTAGGTCGCGAAGCAGTAAATCCTTCTTGCACACGATTGGGCTGAACAGAGCCGTAACTCCCACGATAGCAAGTGTGTTGAAGATATTGCTACCAACCACATTGCCCATCGCCATATCGCTACTGCCTTTAAGAGCAGAAACCGAACTGACCACCAATTCGGGCAGCGAGGTGCCAAACGACACAATGGTAAGCCCAATCAAGAGGGTCGACACCTTGAACTTTCGTGCAATCGATGAAGCTCCGTCTGTCAGGAAATCTGCCCCCTTAATGACTAAGAGCAACCCTATGATAAATTTGATGATGAATAACCACATATCTTTTTGTTTTGACCCAAAACTTTGGTGCAAAGTTACGAAATATTCTGTACATGAAGAAAGAATCGCGCATCTTTTACCTTATTCTTTAACATGATTGAACGTCCTATGCTGAAAATCATGTGGAAAAAGTATGCTAATGAGTGTTTTTTGAGCAATCGGCATGTTTTCTGCGAAATGAAAAAGTTGAAACGGTTGGAACTCCCTGAAGAAATAATTCTTCCCCCTAATGAAAAAAGTATTTTCCCTTAACAGAAAAAGTTTTTTCTACTAAGGGTAATTTATGTTTCGTACTACGAAACGTACATTTCAAAGTATGAAACGTACGTTTCAAACTATGAAACATACATTTCATACTATGAAATATAAAATTGCCTTAAGGGGAAATAAAAATACATTAGGGGAGAAAAACAAATTTCCTTATGTGTTGGTAATTTTATCGTTACTTTAGTCGCAAAAGGCGATACAGCAAATTTTTGTCGATGAAATGGGGCGATTTGGCAAATTTTCACCTTAAATTTCGGAGTATTTAGGACATTTTTGATAATTTCAAAAGGCGATTTTGCCAAAAACACCGATGAAATGGGGGAAAAGTGACGAAAGTGCGTATATAGTGACGAAATGCGGAAAATGTAAATTTTTTGTAAACTAATTTTCTTGGTCATTATGTATAAATCCCGTAACTTTGCACCCGAAATCAAAACATAAATCGTATCGTTATGAGAAAAGTTATCTTCATTCAGGTATTGATGTTGGTGCCGATGTTCATGTTGGCACAGAAAGAGTGTAAAGTGTTGAGCCAGGAAGTCGGCTCCATCAAGTTCGAAGTAGACGCAAATCTTCCTGCTATAGAAGAGGAGGAAAAGGCGTTATATAACATTTCCTCAGCCAATCTTGCAAGAAGTCTTGTGCTAAGTACCGTTTCTTATCGTTTTGAACCAGAGATTCTGGCATACAGTTTTGCAGACGAGAAGCTTTCGTATGCTCGTGAGGATGTGTTCTTCTATTCTCTGGTGCGTGCATACGCCAAGCATCGACCTTTTGTGCTTTCGCCCGATATGATGTGGCAGCTTATCGGCTTTGAATTCAGCGAGTATGTCAACAATCATTCCGAAGAGATGCGCTCGCTGTTGGTCGCCCACGAAGGCTTGAAAGACTTAAAGATTATGACGGATGAGGATATTCTGGACGACAAAAATGCCAACTGGAGCGACCTCTTCGACAAGTTCTCGGCTGCGATTGCAGAAAACACCAAGGGCGATATAGCCCAACTGATGACCTCCGACTTCTCTACCACGGGGCAGACAGAACGTATTGCCTCACAAATCACACTAATGGAGTCGCTGAAGAGTTATTTCCACTATATCGCAGGCCGCCTCTCATGCGGTATACCTTATATTATATTAAAGGGCACACCTGCCGACTGGCGAAAATTGGCTGAGAAGGTACAGGGATTGGAGAAGTACAACATGGGTTGGTGGACGAAGGAACTGAAACCCATTATCGCTGAGTTGGTCAAAACGGCTGAAGGAAAACCCAGTAGCAAGTTCTGGAAGGATATTGTGATGCAGGATCGCCCCGACCGTCTGCGTGGAGGAGGATGCAGCATGGAGAAGCCTACAGAATTGGATGGCTGGATGGTGAAACTCTTTCCCGATATGAAGAATGGGAAGATAAGGGCAACCATTCCGCAAAGTCAGATGCAAGGTGTTGAGTTGTCGAAAGTGCCGTTCAAGTACCAGCTGATTGACCGTGAAACCATGCAGGTGATTGAAGAAACTGACATCATGCTCTATGCAGGATTTGTAGGTGTCATAATAGATGAGGCAACAGGAGCATTAGAACCCAAGATAGGGTGGATTGCCCGCAAGATAGACGAGGATGCCGAAACATTGGCACGCTTCAAAAGCTCAAGTCTCTCGTTGAATGGTTCTGGAAACAAGATAAAGACGGTGCCTGAAGTGCTGAAGCGAGAAAGCCACTATCAGCGTCTTCAGCTTACATTCGAAGACAAAGTGGTGATACCTGAATGGATGGACAGCATACAGATTGACAACTTCACCATCGAAGGCTTCATGACGAAAGCAGAACAGGCACAGCTCAAGAAGCGCTTCCCCAAGGCAACAGTGAAACGTCTGTATAACAAGACGTTTACCCGTAAAGACTTGGCTCCGGGTGAATATGCCTACCGTCTTGACAGCATCGTGAGCACGTCGTCATCTGGATCAACTGTTTTTCGTCTCGCATACGATGAGCAAGGGCGGATATCGGAAGTGATAAGGCATTTTTCGTATGATTTAAACCCATATAAGAGCATCTACCATTATGATGAACGTGGTTTCTGTGTAAGAGAAGCCCAATACGAAATGACGTACGGCAAGGATGTGCTGACAATGGTGCGTGAAGATACCTATACAGACGAGGGGCGTCTGCTGAAAAAGGAATCGAAGTGGTACGGGGAAGACGGCAAGTTGTTCCGAATTAATACGGTACGTAACACATACGACCAGCGAGGGAACCTTGTGGAACAAATGGACGAGTATAAGATGCAGAGGAGTGAATCGGTCAGCAAGCTAAAGACGACGTACGCCTATAATGCCCGTAATCAGATGACGGAGCGAATTTTGTATGGTTATAGAGTACCTACAGATGAGTTCTTCCCAAATATCACGGACAAGATGGAATACGACAAGCAGGGAAGAATTAGCCATTCTACGACCATCGGTACGCCAGGTTTTGGCGAAGATAATAAGATTGAGACCTACATGGAATATACCGAACAGAATGGTCAGGTGGTGCGTGAGCAAAGCAAGCAGAAAAGGCCAAGTGAAGACAAATGGAGGGTGAAGGTTGAGAACCGTGCATACGACACATACGGCAATCTGGTGCGTGAAGACCATGAGGAAGGGAATACTTATAAAGGCTCTACGAACTACTACTATGACCTTACGACCACATCAGATCATGTGATGGGAGCTGACTGGGTTAATAAACAGGGAATGGACCTGCTGAAGGATTCAGGACTCATCAATGCACATAACTACAAATATCGTATTATGCGTGTCAATTCCACTAATGCAGACGCTGATTTTGAAGCGCTTTATGGTGAAAGTTACAGTGATTCAGAGGATAGAGATACGAGGTATTATTATTCCGAGATAAAATAGCAAGGTTTTCGCTGTTTAGAAGACGGTGAAATGATATTTTTTGGGATAATCATGGTGCTAGTTTCAATTCTTTTTCCTATCTTTGCAAACGAATATCCCCTTTTGCTGAAAGAAGGGGGCATTTGACATAGAGAATGGCGAATAAAGAATTGAAACTCATTATAACAGAAAAGGTATGAAAGTAACTAATGTAACTATGGCTGTAGCGCTCGCGCTAAGCTCGTTGGGTATGAATGCCCAGGACCATGAATTTATCATCAATTCCAAAAAGTTGGGAGCACCGATTCCCTATACCATGTATGGCATCTTCTTCGAAGACATCAACTATGCAGCCGACGGAGGTCTGTATGCCGAGTTGGTGAAGAACCGCTCGTTTGAGTTCCCCGACCATTATGCTGGTTGGGACATCTCTGGTAAGGTATCTTTGAGAAACGATGGCCCTTTCAACAAGAATCCCCACTACGTACGTCTTGCTCCTTCTGGACATAGCGACAAGCACACCATGATTGAGAATCACGGCTTCTTCGGTATGGGAGTGAAAGGTGGTGAGGAATATCGCTTCTCTGTATGGGCACGTGTGCCAGATGGCGGAAGTGCAAAACTATGGGTTGACCTCGTAGATAATGCTACGATGAGTGACGATCAGAAAATCGGAAATGTAGGTGTGGACGTAAGCGGCAAGGAATGGAAGAAATATACAGCAATCATCAAACCAAGCCGCACCTTCGCTAAGGCTCACCTCCGTGTGTGGGGAGACAGCAAGGTGACCACAGATGTGGAACATGTCAGCTTGTTCCCTGTCAAGACATATAAGGGTCATGAGAATGGTATGCGTATGGATTTGGCAAAAGCTTTGGAAGAACTCCACCCTGGTGTATTCCGCTTCCCAGGAGGATGTATCGTTGAGGGAACAGACCTTGAAACCCGCTACCAATGGAAAAACTCAGTGGGACCTGTTGAGAATCGTCCGCTGAACGAGAATCGCTGGCACTATACGTTTACCAGCCGATACTTCCCAGATTATTTTCAGAGCTATGGACTTGGTTTCTTTGAGTATTTCCAACTCTCTGAGGAAATCGGTTCAGAACCACTTCCTGTAGTAAGTGTAGGACTTGCTTGTCAATTCCAGAACCATTCAGAGGAAGCTCATGTACCTGTTGATGAACTTCAGCCTTATATCGACGATGTAATTGACCTCATTGAGTTTGCGAATGGAGATCCGGCAAAGAACCAATGGGCTAAACTGCGCGCTGATATGGGACATCCAGCACCTTTCAACTTGAAATATGTGGCAATCGGTAATGAACAGTGGGGACAGACATACATTGACCACCTGCAGCCATTCGTAGATCAAGTTCGCAAACTGTATCCAAATATCAAGATAATAGGTACATCAGGCCCTAACAGCGAAGGTGAGGACTTCGATTTCTTGTGGCCAGAGATGCGCAAAATAGGTGCTGACCTTGTCGATGAGCACTTCTATCGTCCTGAGAGTTGGTTTCTTGCAAGCGGTAACCGCTACGATAACTATCCACGCAAGGGATCAAAGGTATTTGCAGGCGAATATGCTTGTCACGGAAGAGGCAAGAAATGGAACCACTTTGAGGCAGCACTGCTTGAGGCAGCTTTCCTCACTGGTGTAGAGCGCAATGCTGATGTGGTTGAAATGGCTACTTATGCACCACTCTTTGCTCATGTAGAAGGATGGCAATGGCGCCCAGATATGATTTGGTATGATAACCTCACTTCATTCCGTTCTTGCTCTTATCAGGTTCAGCAGATGTATTCCACAACTAAGGGTACAAATGTGGTATCATTGTTGATGAATGGAAAACCTGTAGCAGGCAATAGCGACCAAGACGGTCTCTTTGCAAGCGCTAACTTTGATAGTAAGGCAGGTTGCTACAATGTGAAAATCGTTAATACTGGCAACAAGGCTCAAAGTGTTACACTAAATCTCAAAGGCATGAAGGGTGAGCATACAGGCAAACTGATTACCTTCCATGCTGATGATATGGATGGGGAGAACACCCTTACTGATCCAAATAAGTATGAGCCAAAGACGCAAAACATAACCGTCTCGGCTCCTACCTATTCTCTTTCAATTCCTGCTAAAACGTTTGCCATCTACCAGTTTGCTAAGTAGATGGCAACGCTACAAGCGAGTAGGATTTATCCTCTTGCCATTTTATAGATAGCCTCCATATCCTCGGCCTTCAATACTTTGAGGGCCCCGCAGGTATGGGTGTAGTTGCGGCTACATTTGCGTGTCATTTCGCGAATCTCATCGTCCGTAATCTCACGTCCGATTAGTTCGCGAATATTGGTAGGCATACCTATAGCGTGGTAGAAACGTTCTGTTGCCTCGATACCTTTGATTGCAGTTCCTTCTGGATCAGAGAAGTCGTTCGGAACATCCATCACGTTCACTGCAAAACGTACAAAGCGACTGAGGTTTTCATGCATTACATAACGAGCCCAACTAGGCCATATTGCTGCCAACCCTGCTCCGTGAGTTACATCAAACATGCCACTTAACTCATGCTCCAACTGGTGTGTAGCCCAATCATCTTGTACTCCACATCCTGTTAGCCCATTGTGTGCAATGCTACCGCCCCACATAATTTGAGCACGTTGACGATAATCCTCTGGGTTTTTCAGAACATCGAATACAGCTGTCTTCATCCTTCGTAATACGGCTTCTGCCAAATCTGTTGTGAGATCCATATCGTCATCTTTGGTGAAATAGCGCTCCATAGTATGCATCATCATGTCAGTTACACCAGCTGCCGTTTGATAAGGGGGAAGGGTAAAAGTCCTTCGTGGATTCATGATAGCAAACTTAGGACGAGACATGTTGTTCGAATAGCCGAGCTTCACATCACCATCTTCATTTGTGATGACTGATGCTTCACTCATTTCACTACCTGCAGCCGGAATGGTAAGTACAGCAGCAATTGGTAGCATTGTCTTTGGTGCTTCAGCTTGACCGAGATAGAGATTCCATACGTCCTCATTCATGCAAACACCATATCCTATGCATTTTGCTGAGTCAATCACACTTCCTCCTCCTACTGCCAGAATGAAATCAACTCCTTCATGGCGGCACAACTCTATTCCCTTTTTAGCTAACGAAAGACGAGGATTGGGTACTACTCCACCAAGTTTGACAAAAGCCAAACCGTTCTTACTGAGTAGGTCGCAAATTTTATCAAGCAGGCCTGAGCGCTCTGCACTCTTTCCTCCATAGTGAACCAGCACTTTAGTGCCACCATATTTCTTAATAAGACGAGCTACTTGCTCCTCTGATTGTTCACCGAAGACTACTTCGGTCGGTGCATAATAATTAAAGTCCTTCATGTCTGTTTGGTTTTAATGTTAGTTATTTCATTTTATTTGATTCTAAGTTGATAGCTATTAATGAGGAAAAACGCATGTGTATGCATGAAAACTAAGGTAGCTTGATACTGAATGTACGTCGCAGTGTATCAAACTCGATATCTTCACTAACAACATGCCGTTGAATTGTACCATCAGAGCAAAGTTGCTCTGGAGTGCCGTTAATTAATGTTCCATCTTCAGTAAGCAACCAAATATTGTCAGCAACTTGCAATGCCAAGTCAATATCGTGGATAGACATTAGGATGGTCTTCCCCATATCGTGAGCTAAACTTCGTAACATGAGCATTACTCCCACCTTATTAGGATAGTAGAGAAAAGCTGTTGGTTCGTCAAGCAGGATGACAGGTGTTTCTTGAGCAATTGCTTTGGCAATCATCGCTTTCTGACGTTCTCCGTCGCTGAGTGTCTGGAATGCCTGTTGCGCTACTTTTTCTATACCTACCCTTTGAATACATTGACGGATAATATTGTGGTCTTGTTCGGATAGGCGTCCCCAGAATCCTGTATAAGGGCTGCGTCCAAGCCCGACTACTTCATAGGTCGTGAGGTTTTTGATGTGTGAGTTGTTGGTGAGCACGATACTAATATGCTTCGACAATTCTTCATTGCTGTAGCTGCTGACGGGTTTATTGAAAAGAGATACCTCGCCACTCAATGCGGGTTGGAAAGCCGCAAGTGTACGAAGCAGGGTTGATTTACCTGTTCCATTGGGACCTATCAGGCAAGTGAGTTGACCCGATATCAGTGACGCGTTCATATCTTTGCTCACAATGCGGTCCTTCCCTTTCAAGCGATATCCAGTTGTCAATTGCCTAAGTATGATTGCAGATTCCATCTATCGTTGTAGAATTGATAATTAGTATTTGAAAGAACTACCACCCATGAACTCTCGTAGAAGGGAAGTTGGAGGAGTGAGGGTCATATCTTCGATAGGTGTAAACATCAATAGTAGACGACGTAAACGATCTGAAACCTCGTACTGAGGCATGTCAGGCGTGATTTCGGCCAACAGCGGAAGAACCTTATTACGTAGAACTGCTAGCTCATATATCTGCACACTGTTAAATTCTACATCAGCATATTTTTGAAAAGGGAATACCCATTGGTCCTCACCTCGTCGAACGCTTGGCCAACGGTCGATAGTTGCGATAGCTGATGCTCCACGATAGCGATAATCTCTTAAAATTCGTCGAATTAATCGACTATCAGTGCGACTGACCATTGTATCCTTGTCAATACGAACTGGAGCTAAGACAGAAGCATATATACGGTATTTAAATGACTCAGGAATCTGGGATGTCAGTTCGGGATTCAAACCGTGAATGCCTTCAAACAGCAAAATCATGTCATCTTCCAACCGCAACTTGCGACCGCTATTCAAGCTTTTTCCTGTTGGAAAGTCATAGTGAGGAAGTTCGATTTCCTCGCCTTTCAGCAACATTCCAATATGCTTTTGAAGCAGTTCGAGATCTACTGCGTGAACCGATTCGTAGTCATAATCGCCCGATTCATCGCGAGGAGTGCGAGTACGATCAACGAAATAATCATCAAGAGAAATAGGATAAGGTTTCAGTCCATTAGCCATAAGATGGAGTGACAATCGCTTACAGAAAGTCGTCTTTCCGCTCGATGAGGGACCTGCTACAAGGATTACCTTTACATTTTGACGGCCAATAATTTCTTGGGAGATGGAATCTATCCGTTTATCCATCAATATTTCCGACATATTGACAATGTCTTTCATCATTCCTCCACGAATGGCACGATTCAAGTCTTTGATATTGTGAAGTTGCACAAAATCAATTTCCTGAGTTTTTTTGTCTTGAATTTGAAGAATTATTTTATCTGGTTCCATATATGTGAATAAGTTTTAGTATATTTGCAAAAGATTTGTGTGCAAAGGTAATAAAATAAATTGAAAATACTATCTTGAATCACAAAAAAGAATTCCGTTTTTAAGCAAACTTATTGAAAAAGTGGATTTCAGAACAAAGGTTGACATAAAAAGTAATGGATTGCATCTTTCTCACAGGAATAGAATACTGATGCTTGGCTCGTGTTTCACTGATAATATCGGAGAGCGGATGATGGATGCTGGATTTGAATGTGTAGTCAATCCATTTGGGGCATTATACAACCCGCTTTCTATCCTAAATGCGCTCGAAGACAGAAGTCCGGCATTCTTGGAATGGGTTCAGAAAACTTATCCGAAAGAAGAGTTTGAATCTGTCATTAGGCATTATGATACCTATATTTTGACATTTGGTACAGCATGGGTTTATGTGTTGAACCAAACGGGACAAGTGGTTTCGAACTGTAAGAAACAACCAGATTATCTATTCACGAGAAGACGACTCACTGTAGACGAAATCGTTGACGTTTTCTCCCATTTCATCGATACTTCAGTCATTCCCCCTCGTAAAAGGATAGTATTCACTGTCAGCCCTATACGTCATAAGAAAGATGGGTTACACGAGAATCAATTGAGTAAATCGATACTGCTGTTGGCAATAGATGCTCTATGTAAGGCATATCCAGATAATTGTTTCTATTTTCCTGCATTTGAAATCATGATGGATGAACTACGTGATTATAGGTTCTATGCAGACGACATGCTACATCCTTCGCAAATAGCTGTCAATCATATATGGGAGCAGTTCCAAAAAGCATTCTTTGAGAAAAAAACCATCGATTTCATCGAACAATTTGAGTCTCTCAATCGCATTTTGAAGCATCGACCGACGGATGCAACCAATGAGAAATATGTGCATTTAGTTGCACAAACCCAAGAACAGATAAATCAATTAAAACATGCAATACAAAATCAGTGATATCGCGCATATAATAGGTGCGGAACGAAAAGGGTCGGAAGATGCCCTCATCAATTGGCTTCTCATCGATAGCCGTTCGCTTTGTTTCCCTAAGGAAACGTTGTTTTTTGCCATTCGTACAAATAGGAATGATGGGCATAAATATATTGGGGAACTACATAAACGAGGAGTTAGAAACTTTGTGGTGAGCACATTGCCGACAGATATTGATGCGTATCCTCAAAGCAATTTCCTTTTGGTTCATGATACATTACAAGCGATGCAACAGCTGGCAGCATATCATCGCGAGCAGTTTAACATCCCTGTGATAGCTATCACAGGCAGTAATGGAAAAACTACGGTGAAAGAATGGCTATACCAACTACTTTCGCCCGATTTCAACGTCTGTCGATCGCCTCGTAGCTATAACTCGCAAGTTGGTGTGCCTTTATCGCTTTGGCTATTGAATCCGCATAATGATGTAGCCATTATTGAAGCAGGTATTTCCAATCCGAACGAAATGGACAATCTCAACAGGATGATCCGCCCAACAATCAGTGTAATCACCAATATTGGAGAGGCTCATCAGGAGAACTTCTTTACAAAGGAGGGGAAATGTGATGAGAAACTGAAGCTCATGCGTAATTGCGAAACTGCCGTCATAAACCTGCAGGATGAGTTCATCACCAAAGTAGCACGACAAGATGCATTAGACAAAGTGCATTATTGGCCGATGGTTCGAAATGTTGAAAAAAAAGGGACCTCTGCAACAATCACTTTCAATCTGAATGGCAAGCAAGGACAGTACACTATTCCGTTTATCGATAATGCAGCTATCGAGAACTCGGTGATTTGTTTGGCTACTTGTGCTAGTTTGGGCAGTGCTGTTGACCTTGAGCTTATTTGTCAACGTATGGCATCACTCGAGCCGGTAGCCATGCGATTGGAGGTAAAAGACGGCGTAAATGGCTGTACACTCATTAATGATTCGTATAACTCTGATATTCATTCCTTGGATATTGCACTCGACTTCATGAGTCGTCGCCCAGATAATCAGTCACAAAAACGTACATTGATCCTAAGTGATATCCTCCAAAGTGGTGAGGCTCCTCGTACACTTTATAGTAAGGTGGCAGAGATGGTTGAGCGTAGAGGTATTGAAAAGATTATTGGAGTAGGTGAGGAAATCAGTTCGTGTGCTCATTATTTCAAGATGGATGCTTATTTCTTCAAGACAACGGAAGACTTGATTGCCAGCGAGGAATTTGCTACTCTCAGTAATGAATTTATCCTCATCAAAGGTGCCCGTCGTTATCACTTTGACCGTCTTAGCGATTTGCTCACTTTGAAAGTGCATCAGACGATTTTGGAGGTAAACCTCAATGCATTGATCGAAAACCTTCACTATTATCGTTCGTTCATGGAGCCAGAAACAAAGATGGTTTGTATGGTAAAAGCTTCTGCTTATGGTGTAGGCGCATTGGAAACAAGCAAGACATTACAAGATCAGGGTGTAGACTATCTGGCTGTAGCAGTTGCAGATGAGGGTGCTGATTTGCGCAAAGCAGGCATAACCAGTAACATTATGGTCATGAATCCAGAGATGACTTCTTTCAAGATGTTGTTTGATTATCGTTTGGAACCAGAAGTCTATAATTTTCAACTTCTCGAAGCACTGATTTATGCTGCGGAAAAAGAGGGTATAACTAATTTCCCAATTCATATCAAACTTGATACAGGTATGCATCGTCTGGGTTTCAATCCGAAAACCGAAATCAATCGTTTGGTTGAGCGTTTGAACAAACAATCTGCTCTAGTTCCATGTTCGGTTTTTAGCCATTTTGTTGGAAGTGACGACGATGAATTCGATGGTTTTTCTCGTCAGCAGTTTGAATTGTTCGATGAAGCCAGCCAAAAATTGCAAGCAGCATATAGTCATAAAATACTGCGCCATATATGTAACTCCGCAGGCATTGAACATTTCCAGAAATACCACTTGGATATGGTGCGTCTTGGATTAGGATTGTATGGTATTAACCCCCGAAATAATGGTGTTATCAACAATGTGGCAACTCTCAAAACCACAATTCTTCAGATTCGCAATGTTCCTGCGGGCGATACAGTTGGATATAGTCGTAAGGGAAAGATTAGTCGTGATAGCAGTATTGCAGCTATTCCTATTGGTTATGCGGACGGATTGAATCGAAAATTGGGTAATGGGAACTGCTATTGTCTTGTAAATGGAAAGAGGGCACCTTACGTTGGAAATATTTGCATGGATGTTTGTATGATTGATGTTACAGGTATTGATTGTAGTGAGGGTGATCATGTTACCATTTTTGGTGATGAGCTTCCAATCACAGTATTAAGTGATGCAATAGGTACTATCCCTTATGAGATCCTGACATCTGTGTCAAGACGTGTTCAGAGGATATATGTTCAAGAATAACTTAACTATTATGAGTGACGGAAATTTTAACAGGGCATTATTACCGAAGAACGAGTTGTCAGCAGGCATCCGTGCAGGAAAGGCTCAGATGAGAGCTAAGGCCGAACAAGCTTTTATGGAAACTATCGCCCATTTTTTGCCTAATTTGTCAGCAGAAGAGAGGCGAGAAATGAAAGAGGAATTCATGAATCACTTGCGAGGAAAATGACAAAATCATATATTCTCTATATGCTAAAGTGGATAAAAAAAGAATATTTTTTCGGTTATACCTATTTATTTTTTAATAGGATTGTTTTTGTTTCGAAGAAAAGTGTTATCTTTGCAACCTAATCAAACTGATAAGGAAATAATAAACAAACAATATTAAAACAATTTAAAAGATTTATTTATGTGGTTATTTAATTCATCGATTGGAAGAAAACTAGTCATGTCGATTACTGGTTTTGCGCTAGTTCTCTTCATCACTTTCCATGGATGTATGAATGTAGTGGCATTGATTAGTGGTGAGGCCTACAACACAATTTGTGCGTTGTTAGGTTCAAACTGGTATGCGATTGCAGCTACTATGGGATTGGCTGCATTAGTTGCCATTCACATCATCTATGCGTTTATTCTTACGATACAGAACCGTAAGGCTCGTGGTAGTAACAAGTATGCAGTAACAGACAAGCCTGAGAAAGTTGAATGGGCAAGCCAAAACATGCTTGTTTTGGGTATTATCATTTGTTTGGGACTTCTGCTTCACTTGTTTAACTTCTGGTACAACATGATGTTTGCAGAGATTATCGGAGCAGAAGGACTGAAATATGGACCTGCCGATGGTTTCAATTGGATTAAAGAGACCTTCTCAAATCCTGTATTCTCAATTCTGTACATCATCTGGCTTATCGCCATTTGGTTCCATCTAACTCATGGTATGTGGTCGTCAATGCAAACACTTGGATTGAGTGGACACGTTTGGTTCAAGCGTTGGAAGTGCATTGGTCAGGTATGGAGCACCGTCATCATGGCTTTATTCCTTATCGTTGTCCTTGGTTTCTGGTTGTTCCCAGATGCTGTCGGAAAGTGTGACTTCAAGTTGCTTCCTTTTGCAGTAGGCTAACAATTCTTTAATAGTAAAACGTAAATGCAAATAAGATTATGGCTATAAAAATAGATTCAAAGATTCCTGAGGGACCAGTAGCTGAGAAGTGGTCGAATTATAAAGCACACCAGCGTTTGGTCAATCCAAAGAACAAGCTTAAGCTTGATGTCATCGTGGTTGGAACAGGTCTTGCTGGAGCGAGTGCTGCAGCTAGCCTTGCAGAGATGGGATTCAATGTGCTGAATTTCTGTATCCAGGATTCTCCCCGTCGAGCACACTCTATTGCTGCGCAGGGTGGTATCAATGCCGCAAAGAATTACCAGAATGATGGTGACTCCGTATATCGTCTTTTCTATGATACAGTTAAAGGTGGTGACTACCGTGCTCGTGAGGCAAATGTTTACCGTTTGGCAGAGGTAAGCAACAACATCATCGATCAGTGTGTAGCACAAGGTGTTCCGTTTGCTCGCGAATATGGTGGTACTTTGGCTAACCGCTCATTCGGTGGTGCTCAGGTAAGTCGTACATTCTATGCGAAGGGACAGACAGGTCAGCAGTTGCTTTTGGGTGCTTACAGTGCACTTTCTGCTCAGGTTCAGGCTGGTAAGGTGAAACTCTATACTCGCTATGAGATGGAGGATGTTGTTATTGTTGATGGTAAGGCTCGTGGTATAATTGCTAAGAACCTCGTGTCAGGTAAGTTGGAGCGCTTCAGCGCTAATGCTGTTGTGATTGCTACAGGTGGTTATGGAAACACTTACTTCCTTTCTACTAATGCAATGGGATGTAACTGCACAGCCGCTGTTCAGTGCTATCGTAAGGGTGCATATATGGCCAATCCTTCATACGTACAGATTCACCCAACTTGTATTCCTGTTCATGGTGATAAGCAATCTAAGTTGACCCTTATGTCAGAGTCTCTCCGTAACGATGGACGTATCTGGGTTCCAAAGAAGATAGAAGATGCTAAGGCTTTGCAGGCTGGAACTAAGGAAGGTTGGGAAATCCCAGAAGAAGACCGTGACTACTATCTGGAGCGCCGCTATCCTGCATTCGGTAACCTCGTTCCTCGTGATGTTGCTAGCCGTGCAGCTAAGGAGCGTTGTGATAAGGGCTTTGGCGTAAATAACACAGGTTTGGCTGTATTCCTCGACTTTTCCGAGAGTATCAACCGCTTGGGCCTTGATGCTATGAAGCAGCGTTATGGCAACCTCTTCGATATGTATGAGGAAATCACTGATGTTTATCCTGGCGATCTCGCTAACGAAATCAATGGTGTGAAGTACTATAAGCCAATGATGATTTACCCAGCTATCCACTATACGATGGGTGGTGTTTGGGTTGACTATGAGTTGCAGACCTCTATACCTGGTCTTTTTGCTATTGGCGAATGTAACTTCTCGGATCATGGAGCTAACCGTTTGGGTGCTTCTGCTTTGATGCAGGGGTTGGCTGATGGATACTTCGTGCTTCCTTACACTATTCAGAACTATCTTGCGGACCAGTCACTATGGCCACGTGTTAGTACTGATCTCCCTGAGTTTGCTGAGACAGAGAAGGCTGTTGACGCAGAACTCACTCGTCTGCTTAACATCAAGGGTAAGCGCAGTGTTGACTCTATCCACAAGGAACTTGGTCACATTATGTGGGAGTATGTAGGTATGGGCCGTACGGCCGAAGGATTGAAGACTGGTATTCAGAAGATGAAGGAACTGCAGAAGGAGTTCGATACCAATCTGTTCGTTCCTGGAACAAAGGAGGGTCTCAATGTCGAGCTTGACAAGGCTGTACACCTTCGCGACTTCTTCACGATGGGTGAACTCGTTGCCCACGATGCTCTCTCTCGTAATGAATCATGCGGTGGTCACTTCCGTGAGGAATACCAGACGGAGGAAGGTGAAGCTAAGCGCGATGATGCTAACTTCTTCTACGTAGGCTGTTGGGAGTATAAGGGTGCCGACAAGGATCCTGAGCTCATCAAGGAGCCACTCGAATACGAAGCAATCAAGGTACAAACCAGAAATTACAAGAATTAATTATGGCTAAAAATTTGAATGTCACTATAAAGTTCTGGAAGCAGAACGGTCCGAAGGACAAGGGTCACTTCGAAACTCATGATTTGAAGAATATACCAGACGACACCTCATTCCTCGAGGCTCTCGATATCATGAATGAGGAACTCATCGCTGCTGGTAAGGAGCCGTTCGTATTCGATCACGACTGTCGTGAAGGAATCTGCGGTATGTGCTCTCTCTATATTAATGGAACGCCACATGGTAAGACTGAGCGTGGTGCCACCACTTGTCAGCTTTATATGCGCCGTTTCAAGAATGGCGAAACCATCACCGTTGAACCTTGGCGCTCGGCTGGTTTCCCTGTCATCAAGGATTGTATGGTCGATCGTTCTGCCTTCGACAAGATTATCCAGGCAGGCGGATACACTACCGTACGTACAGGTGCTCCACAAGATGCCAACGCTATCTTGATTCCTAAGCAGGATGCTGATGAGGCTATGGATTGTGCCTCATGTATCGGTTGTGGTGCCTGTGTGGCTGCATGTAAGAATGGTTCAGCTATGCTGTTTGTCAGCTCGAAGGTGAGCCAGCTTGCACTCCTGCCACAGGGACGCCCTGAGGCTGCTAAGCGTGCGAAAGCTATGGTAGCCAAGATGGACGAACTCGGTTTCGGTAACTGCACCAACACTCGTGCTTGTGAGGCTGTATGTCCTAAGTGTGAAACCATTGCCAACATTGCCCGCTTGAACCGAGAGTTCATCAAGGCTAAATTGGCTGACTAATTTTCTCTACTGCACCCTAATCCTTTCGCCTTAGTGGCAGGATTAGGGTGTTTTTGTATCTAATAATGACCATGATGATTCTCAAACGATGGATGTTAGCCTTCATCCTCATCTTTTGCGGCATAATTGTTTGCCTAGCTCAGCAAAACAACAGCTATGTGAAATCAGACGATGTACCTGATGCGACCTATTTCCTACCTATTCATCCTGATTCAGTAAGCCCTGAATTCACTGATGACTTGATTCAATGGGAATGGGGCAAAACGCAACGTGATACGAAACGCGGCGAGAAGGCAATTCGTGAACAACAGAACGCTTCGAACGTGATGCGTGGAATATTGGCGGAAGTGTTGGAACTCAGTGAAATCAGTAACGATAAGACTCCTGCTTTGTCGAAATTGTTGGAGAAGTGTTACAATACGGGTGGATTGTCAACGCAGAATGCTAAGGATTATTACATGCGATCGCGTCCCTTTATGATGATGAACGAACAAGCATGGGGTGAATGCGGCAATGAAGAGGAGATGCGTCACGAGGGTTCTTTCCCATCTAATCACACTGCTTTCGGATGGGCCGTATCGCTTGCCTTTGCTGAAATGTGGCCAGCCCTACAGGACACCATTCTCTGTCGTGGATTCGAGTTTGGAGAGAATCAAATCATCGCTGGTGCAAATTGGCAGAGTGATGTGAATGCCGGATATCTCTGTGGAGCGGCTATCATTGCTCGCGCTCATTGCAACCCCGAATTTGAGGCCGACATCGCAGCTGCCCGTGCTGAGTATGCCCAACTCAAGGGCCTGTCTGCCGACTACGATCCTGTAGAGGGAGTGGATGTGCCACATGGGGAGAAGTTCCTGAACGACCCTGTCGATACAGCTAGTTATCGATACATTTCCGACCTGACACTCTATTGGCATGCTTTCCCGCAACGTACGACCGAACGTGGTAAACAAGCTGCCGAAGAGGCTGAATATAGTGTTTCCATGATGCAGAAAGTCTTTGGAGAGGCCATGAATCTGCCACTGTCTGACGAAGGAACTCCTAAAATCACCGCACTCATCGCAGCTGTATTGGAAAAGAGTAGTGAAACTGCCGATCGGCTGAAACCTATCCGCTTCCGCAAACGTCCATTCGTGCAGCTTGGCCAGCCATCGTTTGTTCCTGGCGACGAGGAAAAGGAACGTGGCAAGAGCAGTTTCCCATCAGGGCATACCAATCTGGGATGGACCGAAGCCCTCGTGCTCGCAGAGGTAGCTCCCGACTGCCAGAACGAAATCCTTCGACGCGGCTATCAGTATGGCTACAATCGTCTCATCGTAGGCTATCATTGGTTCACCGATATTGAAGCAACTCGCATGCTCTCCAGCGGTTTGGTAGCTCGCTTGCATGCCGATCCTGTTTTCCGTCAACTCATTGCTGATGCACAAGCTGAATACGCACATCTGACAGGAACTACAACACTATCATCACCTTTGAAGGAGGATAAGAGAGGAACTGCGTATCGTCTCGATGGCATGCCTGCTACAGATGGGACGTTCGGCATTGTAATTGAGGAGGGGAAAAAGATAATGAGAAGATAAGAACTCAATCAACGATTTGACACGATCGCCAATTTGGGCAAGCGCTCAATATAATTAAAGTATAAGGTGTGATCCCTATCATATCTTTGCAAAAAGAATGATGATGAAACGTACAGTGCTTTGGTGTTTATTGCTCATGTTTCTTGCTGCTTGTACAAGTGATGAACAAGTAGAGAAGTTGCTGGATAGGGCAGAGGCGTATCTGCCGCTCTATCCAGACAGCGCAGATATGATGTTGCAGCGAATTGATACTGTTTTGAGTCAATCGGTCGCAGTGAGTCGTGAAACAGATGCTCATTACAAGTTGGTCCGTACGATGACGAACGTCACTTGGTTGCGCAGCATCAAGGCCGATAGCGTCATTCGTCCGGCATACGAGTACTATAAAGAGGCAGCTACTGGAGGAATTTGGCCATTTCATCGTTCCGAATCACAGCTTCACTATGCCCAGAGCTGCTATTACATGGGTATCTATGAGGACACTCGCCACAACTCTAAACGAGCAGAAGACTTGTTTAGAGAAGCCATCAAGTATTCGGAAAAGGTCGAAAACTGGCCTATCAATTACAGAGCAAAGAATCGACTGGGCATCCTCGTGTATCAAAGTAATTCCAAAGAGGGAATACGTCTGATGACAGAAGCCTTGGAAGCCTATAAGCTTTGTAACGATTTGCCTGCTAACTACATCAATATTCTAATGATGTTGAGCAATCGTTACATGGCGACAGGCGAGTCGGAAAAGGCATTTGAAAGTATCAACGAAGCGTATGAAGTCGCGGTGAAGGAGAAGTTGGAGGCGAAGAAATATGATTGTCTGCGCTATGCATCAGTGTTGTATTTCCTTTCAGGCGACTATCAGAAATCATTGGAACTTGCCAAAGAAGGTATGGGTGAGGTGAATCGTTTTACCAACTCATCTGCCAATTTTATTTTGGCTATCAGCTATATGGCCCAAGATTCGTTGGAGCAGGCAAAAGAGGCGTTCTTGAATATCAAGTCGGCAGATAAAATGGAGAATGTGGCAGTTTATCAGAACCTATGTAAGATTGCCATTCTCGAAAACGACACAGCATCAGCACGAATTTATGCCGATTCCATCGTCTTCGTCACCAATAATGTAGTGCGTAACATCCAAAAAGCGAAGGACGACTACTATCATGACGTCATTAAGCGAGAGCACCAAGAGGAGAAACTATCGCACCAGAAATGGATGCTGATTACTTGGATAGTGGTCATCCTGCTGTTCCTGGTGTTCTTCATTTTCTATCATCGTCGAACAAGTCGCCTTCGTCGCCAGGCTTACCTGATGAAGCGAAAGCATGAGATAGAAACGCACAACATGTATGCCGAGGAACAGAAACGGCAACACGAGAATGACCAAAAACTGATACATCAGAAAAGTATCACCCTTGCTTTGCTGCAAAAGTACTTTGTGGCTCATGTGTCGGAGGTCAAGGCAAATTTGATAAATGGCAATAATAATGTTCGCCTGACCAATGAAACTTGGCAGGAAATAGAAGATTTGCTCAATGCCTCAGAGAACAACTTCGTCAGCAAACTACGTCAGGAACACAAAGACTTCGAAGAAGAAGATATTAAGATGTGTATCCTGACCCGGATGAAAGTGAAAAACAAGATCATAGCCGACATCTTCCATATCAGTGTCGATGCTGTCAAGAAACGTAAGTCGACTTTGAAAAAAAATGGCTTTGGCATTGACGATTCAACCATCACTTTGGAACAGATTATAGAGGGAATCGGTTGAAGGAAAAGGCGTTATGGATAGTTTTTTGCGTTTTTATTTGGCTATTTACAAAAAAAAATGTATCTTTGCTCATTCTTTGTGCATGCAGCATGCAACAATTGTATTTTCTAATAGAATGATATGAGTGAAATAACGATAAAGCAAGTCGAAAGTCGCAAGGAGTTGAAGCAATTTGTGCGTTTCAATTACGAAATGTATAAGGACAATCCCTATTCGGTACCAGACATCTATGAGGATATGATGGATACCTTCTCAGAAAAGAATCCGGCGATGGAGTTCTGTGATGCTGTCTATTTTTTGGCCTACAAAGAAGGTAAGATTGTAGGGCGTGTGGCAGGTATCATCAATAAGCGTGCTAACGAACGCTGGGAACAACGAGTGGTGAGGTTTGGTTATATTGATTTCATCGACGACAGAGCAGTCAGCAAAGCCCTGATTGACGCAGTAGCCGCGTGGGGGAAGGATAGAGGAATGGATATCATTCAGGGACCTTTGGGATTTACCGATATGGACGCAGAAGGCATGTTGGTCGAAGGTTTTGAAGAACTGAGCACGAACGCTACTATCTACAATTATCCCTATTATCCCCAGCATATTGAGGCTCTTGGTTTTGAGAAAGATGCCGATTGGATAGAACTGCTGATGACCGTTCCACGCGAGACAGGAGTTCCCGAACGATTGACTCGCATTGCAAAAATTGTGATGGAGAAGTATGGTCTTCAAATCAAGAAATATACCTCACGCTCAAAATTGAAGAAGGAATATGGCCGTGAGATATTTCAGGTCATCAACGAAGCATTTAAACCACTGTTTGGCTACTCTGAAATGACAGAACGTCAGATAGACCAATATATCAAGCAATACATCCCGTTCATCGATTTGAAGTTGGTTTCGCTCATCACAGATGCAAACGGAAAATTAATCTGCGTAGGTATATCTATGCCGTCATTGTCGAAAGCCCTTCAGAAGGCTCATGGCAAACTGTTGCCTTTCGGATGGTTCCATCTGTTGAAGGCATTGAAATGGAAGAAACCCGATACACTCGACCTCATGCTTGTCGGTTTGTTGCCAGAATATCAGGGAAAAGGCATCAATGCCGTGTTATTCTATGATTTGCTTCCACTCTTTATTTCGGAAGGGTATAAGTATGTAGAGACAAACCCCGAATTGGAAGTCAACTCAAAGGTACAGTCGCAATGGATTTATTTTGAACGTCGTCAGCATAAACGTAGAAGATGTTATAAGAAGACAATTGGTAATTAATCATCAAGAATGGCAGTAAAACAAAATAAAGACAACGTAAATGCTCCTCTCCCATCAGTTGATGGAGAAACGAATGGAACGGTAGAATATAACGACGATAACATACGCCATTTGAGCGATATGGACCATGTTCGCACTCGTCCTGGTATGTATATCGGACGTTTAGGAGATGGTTCTCATGCAGAAGATGGTATTTATGTCTTGTTGAAGGAAATCATTGACAACTCAATCGACGAGTTCAAAATGAACGCAGGAAAGCGTATCGAAATAGAAATCATAGAAGACAAAGCCGTGAGTGTAAGAGACTTTGGGCGAGGAATACCTCAGGGTAAGATGATTGAGGCAGTCAGCATGCTCAACACGGGTGGAAAGTACGACTCGAAAGCATTCAAGAAGAGTGTGGGATTGAACGGAGTCGGAACGAAAGCGGTAAATGCCCTTAGCTCAAACTTTGAAGTGCGAAGCTATCGCGAGGGAAAGGTTCGTATTGCCAAATTCCAACGAGGTGTATTACAAAGCGACATAACAGAAGATTCGAGCGAGGAAACGGGTACATACATTTTCTTCGAGCCAGATAACACCCTATTTTTGAACTATAAATTCCAGACAGAGTTCGTGGAGATAATGCTACGCAACTACACCTATTTGAATACTGGCTTAGAGATTTACTACAACAATCGGCGTATTACAAGCAGAAACGGATTGAAAGATTTGCTGGAAGATACGATGGACACCAACCCTCTTTACGAAATCGTTCACTTGAAAGGCGAAGACATAGAGATTGCGTTTACCCATACCAACCAGCAATACGGTGAAGAGTATCATTCGTTTGTGAATGGACAGCACACCATTCAGGGAGGTACACACCAAAGTGCTTTTAAGGAACACATAGCCCGAACCATTAAGGAGTTTTTCAACAAAAACTATGAATATGGAGATATCCGTAACGGCATCGTTGCAGCTATAGCTATTAATATTCAGGAACCGCAATTTGAAAGCCAAACTAAAATCAAACTCGGCTCGCTGACCATGGAACCCAATGGTGGTATCAGTGTGAATAAGTTTATTGGAGATTTCGTCAAGACAGAGGTCGATAACTACCTGCATAAGAATCTCGATGTGGCTGATGTGATACAACAGAAGATACAGGATAACGAACGCGACCGCAAAGCGATAGCAGGTGTGACCAAACTGGCTCGCGAGCGTGCCAAGAAAGCCAACCTCCACAATCGAAAATTGCGCGACTGCCGAATTCATCTCAATGATGCCAAGGGCGACAAGAAAGAAGACAGCTGCATCTTCATCACAGAGGGAGACTCAGCCAGCGGTAGCATCACCAAGAGCCGTGATGTTGAGACACAAGCTGTATTCTCGCTTCGTGGTAAGCCTCTAAATACCTACGGATTAACTAAAAAAGTGGTGTACGAGAATGAAGAATTCAATTTGCTACAAGCGGCACTCAATATAGAAGATGGTATCGACGGACTGCGATACAATAAAGTGATTGTCGCAACCGATGCCGATGTAGATGGTATGCATATACGTCTACTGATGATCACGTTCTTCCTGCAGTTCTTTCCTGAATTGGTAAAGAAAGGACATGTTCAAATACTACAAACACCACTGTTCAGAGTTCGAAACCGAAAGAAACGCATTAAGAAACCTATCCTTGAGGCCTATCAGAAGGAACATCCTGACGATAAGGGCGACTTCATCACCATCTATTGCTATTCTGAAGACGAACGTGTGAATGCTATCCAAGCGTTGAGCCCTGAACCTGAAATTACACGATTTAAAGGTTTGGGTGAGATTTCGCCCGAGGAATTCAAGAATTTTATTGGTCCCGACATGAGATTGGAGCAAGTTACCTTGAAGAAGACCGATAAGGTACAAGAATTGTTGGAATATTATATGGGCAAGAACACGATGGAGCGCCAGAATTTTATCATTAACAATCTAGTGTTTGAAGAAGACAAGCCCGAAGCCGACACAGAAATGACAGAGGAGGAATAATATATGCACAAAGCACTATTTGCAGGAACATTTGATCCCTTTACCTTAGGGCACAAGTCAATAGTAGATCGGACACTCTCCGTTGCCGATGAAGTCGTTATTGCTATAGGAATCAATGCTAATAAGCAAACGATGTTCAGCGTGGATGAGCGTATTATATATATAAATAAGGTGTTCGCTGATAATCCACGAATCACCGTCACTCATTATGAAGGGTTGACGACAGACTTTGCACGGAGTATAGGAGCCGACTTTTTGGTACGGGGTGTACGTTATGTGAAAGACTTCGAATATGAGCGTCAGATTGCCGACGTGAATCGCCAGCTTTCCGGCATTGAAACAGTATTACTATTTACAGAGGAGCAGTATGCAAATATCAGCTCAAGCATCATTCGTGAACTCATCAGCTGTGGTAAAGATGTCACACAGTTTTTGCCTTTACCCATTATGACCCATTAATCACTATTTCCTATGAAGCAGATCATCGTTTTAGCAGCCTGGCTTGTATCTATTGTTGCAGTGGCTCAAGACCGAAATGAAAATAATAATCCATTAGCAGCTATCCCATTGCAGAAACTGATATTGGCCGAAGCACGTATCAATCAATTATATGTTGAAGATGTGGATGAAGACAAACTGGTCGAAGATGCAATAAGGGGCATGCTGAATCAGCTAGACCCTCATTCTGCCTATACGCCAGCTAAAGAAGTAAAGGCATTAACAGAACCATTGGAAGGAAACTTTGAAGGTATTGGCGTTCAATACAATATGGTAGAGGATACGTTGGTTGTCATTCAACCTGTTAGTGGTGGACCATCCGAGAAAGTTGGTATAATAGCCGGTGACCGCATCATCACCGTTAATGATACATCAATAGCCGGACAGAAACTGACGACGGATGACATAAAGCGTAAGTTGCGTGGTCCAAAAGGATCAAAAGTCCGTTTGGGAGTCATGCGTCAGGGAGTCAAAGGACTCAATACGTTTATTGTGACTCGAGATACGATTCCTGTGTACTCGATTGATGCAAAGTATATGATAGACGAGACGACGGGGTATATTCGTATTAATAATTTTGGTGCAAAAACCCACGAAGAATTCAAGAGTGCTGTTCGTATGCTTCAGGATCATGGTATGCAAGATATGGTTTTAGATCTTCAGGGAAATGGAGGCGGTTATCTGGAGGCAGCTGTTAGAATCAGCAATGAATTCCTAGAAAAGGGCGATTTAATCGTGTTTACCGAAGGGCGTATAATGCCACGCCAGAACTTCTTAGCAGATGGAAATGGTGTGTTCCGCAAGGGTAGAGTTGTTGTGCTTATTGACAGCTACACAGCATCTGCATCTGAGATTGTTTCGGGTGCTATCCAAGATCACGATAGAGGGTTGGTTATCGGACGACGTTCATTTGGAAAGGGGTTGGTTCAGCGTGCCATCAATATGCCAGACGGTTCGATGATCAGATTGACAACAGCTCATTATTACAGCCCTTCAGGACGCTGTATTCAGAAACCTTATGTGAAAGGTAAAGGTGATGATTACAACAAAGATATGCTTGAGCGTCTCAATAGTGGTGAGTTGACCAATCCTGATAGTATACACTTTGCTGATTCTTTGAAATTCAAGACGCTGAAAAATCAACGTACGGTTTATGGTGGTGGTGGCATAATGCCCGATGTATATGTTACGCTTGATACAGCTCAATATACACGATTCCATCGAGAATTATTAGCAAAAAGCTGCATACCACAAGCCTGCTTGAAATTCATCGACAAGAACCGAAAGAAATTGTTGAAACAATATAGCACATTCGACAGTTTCAACCAGAACTATGAAATTACACAGGAACTGATGGATATGTTGCTTGACAATGCTAAAAAAGCAAAGGTTGAGTATAATGATTCTATTCTTGAGAAATCACTACCCATGCTGAAACTGCAGATGAAAGCGTTGCTTGCACGTGATTTGTGGGAAATGAATGAGTATTATCAGATCTCGAATGGGTCAAACAACATCTATCTAAAGGGTATAGCTACCATTAAACGTGATGACTATGAAGATCTGCTTTCAAAATGATAGTGTCTCCTTCCCAGATATTGACTGTCAGAAAATAAAGAAATGGATTGAAGTTGTAGCCGAATCCTATGGGCGGATTGTCGGAGAAATCGCGTATATTTTCTGTGACGACGCTAAGATTCTTGAAGTAAACCGTCAATATCTACAACACGATTATTACACAGATATCATTACGTTTGATGATTCGCTCAGTCATACGATAAGAGGAGATATCTTTATCAGCTTGGATACTGTTGCTTCTAATTCTAAGCAACAGGGAACAGAATATCAGGAAGAACTTCATCGCGTCATCATTCATGGAATTTTACACCTTTGTGGCATTAATGACAAGGGACCAGGTGAGCGAGCTATTATGGAAGCAGCTGAGAATAAAGCGCTTGCAACCTTGAAAACTTTATAGATAAAATAAAAGACCGACTAACCGTCGGTCTTTCTATTGGATTCATAGATTAGTAGTGTAATAGATAGTAAGAGAGTACAAGTATATATTGTATTATTTCTCTGAATTCATTTTTTGTTTTTTGGATTCTGCTTGTTCGGAATCCTCCCGGATACCGAACAAGCATTAATAAATCCATACTTAACTATTAACCAGTCTAACTTAATTATTATGAAAACTTTTTGCTTAATGCTTAATGCTTTTTTACAAACACTATCCTATTATTTCTTTCACGGTGCAAAGTTACGAATATTACCAAAGTTAAAGTGTCGGTAAACTCGTCATATTATATAGGGAAATAGTTCTTTTGGCGGTATTTTGCCAAAAATACACGAAAAGATTGACGAAAAGGGCGATTTCATCGAATTTTTAGTCCTCAATTAGACCTGTAATTCGTCCTTCGTCAGTTAAATAAATCCCATCAGTTTTTAGGGTAATAATGTTGCGTTTATACAAATCACCTACCGCTTTTTTGAATGTCTTCTTGCTAACTTTGAATGCTGCATAAATTTCTTCAGCCGGACTTTTATCATGAAAGGGACAAAAGCCATTCTCGTCGTTTCGCAAGTATTGATAGAGTTGTTCTGAAAAATCCATTACATGTTGCATACCTTGATGTTGCAGCGAGATGTCAAGTTTTCCGTCTGGGCGAATAGTCTTTACATAAGCAGTTAGCTTGTCACCTGTATGGATTTCACGGAATAATTCGTTTTGATAAATGAGTCCTCCATATCGTCCTTCAACGATTGCCTTAAATCCTAGATCAGTTTTCTGTTGAATCATCACTTCCACCATATCCCCTACTTTATATGTTGGAGGCTCTTTTGCAAAGAATTTTTCGACCTTTGCAGATGCTACAATTCGTGAGGTAAGTGTATCAATATAACAGTACACAACATAGCTTTTGCCTTGTTGCATACGCATTTTTTGTTCTTTAAATGGGCAGAATAGGTCTTTCATTAACCCCCAATCCATGAATGCCCCAAATTGGTTGACCCATTTCACCTCTAAGAAGGCAAATTGTCCGACCTCCACCAATGGATGCTCTGTTGTTGCTATCAATCGTT
>JAEEGL014324404.1_pt1 | contig 29084 bp, 25 predicted proteins | sample 9134231 | NCBI WGS metagenome assembly JAEEGL01 (sample SAMN16246548, study PRJNA631951) | gut metagenome | biome: gut microbiome; feature: rumen; material: fiber-attached | host: Bos | place: Iran: Karaj | collected 2018-10 | reverse complement strand
GTTGATAATGCTTCATTATAGCGCATTGTGACACACAATGAGACACAGAAATGACCCACGCCAATAATGCGTTGGAGAGGTTTACTTTCACATGGGAGTGACCGTGACGTAAGTGTGTCCAGAAGTGAAAATACAGAGTCAAGCCATCATTTCTGAAGGCTTCGCACCAAACGACACAAACAATGCAGAAGTATTTCGATTACAACCTTGTAGACAATATCAACGACATCAACATTGCCGACAATCGTCAGCATGCCGCTGTTGTCAACTGCCTCAACCCCCACTCTTTCGTGACGGCGCTCGACGACAATGAGTTCGCCCAGGCACTTCGCAACAGCGACTACCTGCTTCCTGACGGTGAGGGTATCTGCATGACACTCCGCAAATGGGCAGGTATTACGATTGACAAAATAGCCGGCGACGATATCCATCGTCATCTGCTCAGCCAGGTCAACGCTATCGGAGGCAAGGTCTATTACATGGGCAGCACCGAGCATGTGCTTGCTCTAATAGGTCAACGTCTAGCGAAAGAGTATCCGCACATATCCATTCGTACCCACTCGCCCTCGTTTGGTCCCGAGCTTGGTGAAGAGGAAAGCGGAGCGATTATTGACGACATAAACAGTTTCAAGCCCGATGTACTGTTTGTCTCCATGACAGCTCCAAAACAGGAGAAATGGGTCGAAAAGTACCGCGATGCGATTGAGGGTGTCAACATTATTGCCAACATAGGAGCCGTGTTCGACTTTTATGCCGGCACTGTCAAAAGGGCTCCCAAGTGGGTTGTCGACATGAAACTCGAATGGCTTGTCCGACTCATAAAAGAACCTCGCCGCATGTGGCGACGCAACTTTGTATCCACTCCCCGATTTCTACGCTGGGTACGCCGACATAAAGTGGATATGTAGAAGGTTAAAGGTTAAAGATTAAAGGTTAAAGACAGAGTTAGACAAAGTTAGACAATCTGAAAACATAGAAAATCGAAAAAAAACAAACATATCAAACCCTTATTACCCCTCTATATGCTAAAGAAATTATATCTGATTATCATTGCGACATTGCTGTTCTCCTCATGCGGAACAGTGGAGGAATATGTCCTTCTCAACGACATCGACGTTGCGGAAGAGATGAAAATGCAACCGATGCACGAGTTACACATCAAACGCGGCGACGACCTCCGAATAGTTGTCACACATAAACTTCCTCAGCTGGCTGAGATGTTCAACAACAAAATCAACACACTTGAGCAAGGAGAGTCTCTGACTATCTTCACTGTCAACGGTGACGGTTATATCAACTTCCCGCAAATAGACACTGTGTTTGTCGAGGGACTCACTTGTAGCGAGGCGGAGCAGCTGATAGCAAAAAAAATTAGCGACGCCGGTCTTGCCAAAGGCGTCACGGTGAATGTTAAAATCACCAACTTCAAAGTGACCGTTATTGGCGAGAGCGCTACAGGAATATACGAGTTTGAGGATGGGCGCGCCACTATTTTCGACCTTATAGCCAAGGCCAACATTGCCCAGGGCAATAGCGGTAGTTTTGGTGGCGGCGTAGGAATAAGAAGGGACAAGATTCTCATCATGCGTGAGGTCAACGGAGTCCTTAAATCCGACTTCATAAGTTTATTGTCCAAAGACATTCTCTACTCACCATATTACTACCTGCAACAAAACGACGTGATTTACGTATGGCCATCCAAAACTGCCATACGTGGCAGCAACCGTATTGTCGACTTCTGGCTAAGCCGTCTGTCGATAGTGACAACTGCGGTGAGCCTTGGCACTCTGGTTATAACCCTGTTCTCTAAAAAAACACAATAAAGAGTTAAGTTGAAATTATAATTCAAACATTTAAACAATTCAGTTTTTCATGATTGACGAATCGAAACAAGAAGCCGCGACAACGGTAAGGAAAAACACAAACCGTTTTATCATCCACAATATCATCGAACTATTCATGTCGGCATGGTATTGGATTATAGTGTCGCTGATTATATGTCTGACAATAGCATGGTTTCGTCTTAAGACGACTGCCGACACATACTATGTGTCTGCGACCATGCAGATCAACTCGCCATCAACCCAAGTCAACCAAGATGTGATGAAAGCGTTCCGCACACCGAGCACCGCGGAAAAAGAGATTCATTTCTTCCGCTCCCACCAAGTTGTGCAGGACGTTGTCGAACAGCTTAATCTGACGGTGACTTACATAAAACCGCATTTTTTCATCGACGAGGACCTTTATGACAAGTCACCCGTCGAGGTAAGTTTCGCCGACAACACCTATCCCGCCTGCAATTTTGAGATTGAATGTTGGAGCAAAGAGTTCAAACTCACAACCATTGAATCCGAAAAAGGTAAAACACCGATGTCGTGGAAAGGCGCCTATGGCGACACACTTGTCACTCCCAAAGGCGTAATTGTAGTAAACAAACGGGCAGGTTTTGCAAACATACAGCACGAGAAACTTCACATCCTCTATCGTCCGCTTGGTGAAGCTACAGGAGCCTATCTTTCGAGAATGAACGCAGCCATTATTGACGAAGACGCCGGCAATATAGCCTTGTCGATGAACGAGGTGAACCTTAAACGTGGCATCGACATCATCAATCTCTGGATTGAGTCATACAACCGCCATACCGTGGAATACAAAAACCGTGTGGCGGAAAACACGGCTCAATTCATAGAGGAGCGTCTGAAGATTATTAGTGTCGAACTATCTGATGTTGAAGGTGACCTCGAGGAGTATATGCGTTCCCACAATATCAGTGATGTGAACACAGAGATAGGTTCCAACATATCGAGTCGCAATCAGTATTCGGCGGCAATGGTCGACGAAGAGGTGGCGGCGCGTATAGCCCGCGACCTTCAGAACAAAGTCCGCGAGTCGGCTCCATTCTCCATCCTTCCCAATATCGCCATAGGCGACAACAGCGTCAACGTGCTGATAGAGGAATATAACCGACGTGTACGCAAGCACTCTGAATTGTTGGCGAACTCAAGTCCCAACAGTCCCATGGTAAAAGATGAAGAGGAGCAAATGTCCACCCTGCGCAGCACCATTATACGCACCATAGAGAACTACATCCAGTCAATACAGATCCGCATCCGTGAGTATCGCAACCAGGAATTGCGCACCAGCACCGCTATCAACATGGTGCCAACTCAGCGAAGGGAGATGCAGGCGTTCACACGTCAGCAGTCCATCAAAGAGCAGCTATACCTGTTCTTGCTTAACAAGCGTGAGGAAAATGCATTGAAGATGAACATCACCGATGCCGACACGCGCGTCATCGACTATGCCTCCGGCGGCAAGGTGGCACCGGTACCGTCGCGCACCTATTCAATCGCAATAATCATAGCGCTGCTACTTCCCATAGGCGTCATATTGCTTATCAAATGGCTCGATGTGCGTATTCGCAGCAAGAAAGATGTGGAGGCTTACTGTTCGATCCCTGTGGCGGGCATTATCCCCATGGTCGAGGGCGACGCAAGCCGTATCATCACAAAGAGCGGCAAAGATCGATTTAACGAAACATTCCGCATTCTTCGAAACAATATTCAGTTCATGAATGGCGATATCGATGGCGGCAAAGTGTTGATGCTAACATCGACGATGTCAGGCGACGGCAAAAGCCTTGTGGCATACAACATAGCGCTTTCCTTCGCTTATGCCGGTGAGAAAGTTCTGCTCATCAACAGCGATATCCGTAAACGCGAGTCGTGGCATGGTTCGAAGGAGAAATTCAAGAAAGGTCTTACCACCTATCTCTCCAAACAGGATGACGATATAAACGAATTGATCGACAGTGACTCTGTATTTCCCGATTTGAAAGTCATACACAATGGACCTATACCGCCCAACCCTGCCGAATTATTGATGAGCCGCAGATTCGACGACCTTGTTGAATGGGCGCGTAAGGAGTTCGACATTATCATTATCGACAGCGTGCCTATCGACATCGTTGCCGATGCCACAATAGTGAACCGCCTTGTCGATGCGACATTCTTCGTCATCAAGGAGAAGACCTCGGACCGACGCATACTTATGGAGCTTGAGGAGTTCTACCAGACCGGCAAGCTGAAAAACATGAGCATCATACTCAACAACTACAAGATACGTAAACACAGCTATGGCTATGGTGGCTACGGATATGGTTACGGCTATGGATATGGTTACGGTTATGGCTACGGGTATGGTTACGGCTATGGTTATGGAGACAGCGACACAGAATCCGAATCATAAAACCAGGTAAACAAGTCAATCAAGCTAAACTAGTAACTACCGGAAAAATAAAACTTTAAAACCTTTTAATCCTTTCTAAGTAATGACTAAAAAACAAGTCGTAACAATATAATAGATTATTTTATTGATTGCGAGCTAGATAAATCTTTAAACTATAATCTTTAACCTTTAATCTTTACTTAATGAAGAGAAGAGTCTCAATATTTCTGTTCCTTTTCCTACAGAGCGCAACAATCTGCCTGTTTGCACAGAATGGCAGAGACCGCGAGGACAATCGTTATATTGCCTATGGTCGTGCATTGCATGCCGATGACACCGCCGTTGTTAACGGCGCCAATGGTGTTGGCTGGATCCGCTCGCACTTTTTCGACGACTGGTTCCTGCAAGTGCAGGGCGGCGGACAGCTTTATTATGGAGTTGAAGACCGTCTCGGCAACTTCTTCGACCGTCTGACAGGCAATGCCGAGTTCCACTTTGGACGACGTATCTTCCCAATGTTTGGATTCCGAGCCGGCGCGGGTTTTGGTTATGCTCATGGATTTCTCTCCAAGAACACATATTCCACCCACCATATACAAGGAGGCACCGGCCAATGCGGTCCTGGACTGCAAGGCTACTACTGGGATTACAACAACGACCTCTATATCCAGAAGTGGAAATACTTCTATTTCGGTGTCGACCTGTTTGTGGATTTGGCTTTGTTTAATGGCTCAAGCCACTATAATCCTGAAAAGAGATGGAACCACATAGTTTACGGTGGTGCCGATACAAAATACGCCTTGTCTGAGACCGACACAAACAATCACCGCACCGAGGCGCATTTCGGCTATATATGCAAATACAATTTCTCCCCACACTGGAGCGTTTATGCCGACCTACGCGCTTCGATAATAGAGCGGCTGTTCGACCGTGAATGGGTTGGCGGAATCGAATCGCCTGGTCCTGGTGTAGACCCTATCTTCAACGCCCAAGTGGGCCTTATCTATAAATTCCATATCCGCACCAATCGCGACGAATTCAAACGCACAACAATTGAGCAAAATTTAGAGAACACCAGGACAAGCACTGTTACACACTTCCTGTATGTCAAGATGGTCGATACAAACATTGTGACTTTGGCCGACACCACCATTATCGCATACGAGTACGACAACACACCTACTCCTGAAAGCAGGGATACTATCAGAAAATACCAAGATGACATCAACAAACTCCAGGCGGCATTGTCTGGAGCATCGAGGATGGCTCCTCTTGACTCCACAACACTCGGCATCATGCTGCCCTACGAACAGGTGTTCTTCGAACTCGACAAATGGGAGATCCTTCCCAGCGAGGTTATGAAGATTGAGAAGATGGCACAGATTATGAAGTCCTATCCCGAGATGAAATTCATTCTCATTGGTGCCGCCGATTCAAAGACCGGTACAGTCAAGCGTAACGATTTTCTCAGCCATCAACGCGCCGATGTGGTATACAACTATCTAATAAACAACTACGCCGTCAATCCCGACCAGCTACAACGCGAATATCAGGGCGGCATCCTCGACTACACACCATTCCAACTCAACCGAAGCACGGTGATTATAATGGACCACCCCTATGTGCGGCAAATCTTTGACGAGATGCGCCAACAAGGCCAAGCCGGTGGCAAAAATGTGAAAGTAGAATAATTAGAAAACCTTCTCAAATGAAAAAAACTTCCATATTTATTTTCCTGCTTTGCATCGCAGGTGTTTCATTCGCACAAAGCGAACGTTATAGTCAATCCGTTGACACAACCAGAACACGTGGCGAGCACAACGTCGGATGGCTCAAATCGCATATTGCCGACAACTGGACCATGCACATCCAAGGTGGCGGTAACCTATATTATGGTTTTGAGGATACCAAAGGCAAATTCAAAGATCACCTCGGAGGAAAAATTGAGCTCAGTCTTGGCAGATGGATTTTCCCTGTAGTGGGAATCAACCTCAACGCTGGTTTTGCCCATGCGTATGGTTTCATCACATCCGACAGCTACTTGCAACACCGTGACGACCTCCTCAAAGATTATGGTCACTGCGAAGGAAACTCAACATCCATAATAAATGTCGGAGGCACTCCGGTTTCAGGCTCTCTTGGCGGCTATTTCTGGACAATGGAAGACAACCCCAACCTGCTGATTCAAGACTGGCGCTATCTCTACGTAGGCGCAAACCTTATGGTCAACCTTTCATACATGAAACCCTATGACAAAGTCGATTTTAAAAGCCGCTTTAATCATATAGTGTATTTCGGCTATAACGTCCGAATCGGTCTGTCGGAAGAGAATCCTGAAAAATTTTCAAACTTCTTCGGATATTCAACATTGGACACCTATAGAGGATTTAAAAACACCAACTTCGCTAATGAAGGACATTTGGGTTACATTTTAAAGTTCGCGTTAAATGAGCATCTAAACATCCATACCGACTTACGATTGTCGCTTATGGAGGGCGATTTCGACCGTGAACGTATTCCCAATGTCGAATTCTGGGCTCCCGACTTGGAGTTTTCTTTCATGGGTGGCATCACCTACGATTTCAACCTGCGCAGCGAAGAGAAGCGTCTTGCCTACTATGTAAGCCAAGGTGTTGTCAGCAGCGAAGACAAGACGATGCCTAAATTTATAACCTACGTCCAAGTCGAGGATGTAGACCTCATCCAAAAAATCGACTCGTTGTTAATAGTGCAAATCGACACAATCGACGATATCCGCACAATTAACTACAAAAAGGAATTGTTGAGCACACGCAACCAACTCATCGAACAAATCAACAGTATACCCACGGCAACCCCGTTGGAGACCATACTTAGCAAACGTCTGCTGCCGTTCGAGATGGTCTTCTTCGAGCTCGACAAATGGGGAATCCAGCCCACCGAAGAGATGAAGATTGCCAAAATGGCGCGCATCATGAAAGCCTTCCCCGACTACACATTCACACTCTATGGTTCGGCCGACTCGAAGACTGGTACAGTCAAACGCAACGATTTCCTGAGCCACCAGCGTGCCGACACCGTCTTCAACAAATTGGTCCAGGAATACGGAATTCCAGCATCACAGCTGCGTCGCGAGTACCTTGGCGGTATTCTCGACTACGACCCATTCCCGCTAAACCGAGCCACAGTTATCATCATGGACCATCCAGCGGTACGTCGCGCGTTTGATGAAATCAGAGCCCAACGTAAAGCTGGTGGTGGAGTTGCTGATTTTTAAAGAGAGGAAAAAAATAAAACTGTAATCCGAAAACAGTAAGCGTACTTTGGGGACCTTTAAAACCTTTTAAACTTTCCAAACCGCTTAAACATATCAACTTTTTCAGTGCGCATCTTGGTTGTACATAACAATTATGGCCTGTATAGCGGCGAAGAGGCCGTCGTGGACAGAATGATTGACGATGGTCGCAAAGCTGGACATTTCATCGAGACTTTACGGCTGACATCCGAGGGTTCACGCGACACCTTTACAGGAAAGGTTAGAGGTTTCTTTGCCGGAATATACAGCTTTCGGGGACGACGCCTGATGCGCAAGGCGCTGGCCGAATTCCACCCCGACATAGTGCATATACACAACCTCTACCCTTTCATATCTCCCGCCGTACTTCCCATCTGCAAGCGACATGGCATACCAGTGGTCATGACTGTTCACAACTACCGCCTGATATGCCCTACCGGACTTTTCCTTCGCGACGGAAAGCCTTGTGAGGAATGCCTTAATCGAGGCAACGAGTTTGGATGTCTGCGACACAACTGCGAGCATAGCTTGTTTCGTTCGGTTGGATACACATTGCGCAACATGGTGGCACGCAAAACACGTGCCTATATAGACAATGTCGATTACTTCTGCTGCCTTACCGATTTTCAACGACAAAAACTCATCGCAGCAGGATTTGACGAGAGTAAAATCAGAGTTTTTCCCAACTACGTTGATTTAGTAGAACCCGACAAAGAGTCAAACAATAATAGCACAGAAAGATTTGTTGGCTATGTTGGACGTCTAAGTCACGAGAAAGGCTACGACCTACTGCTCGAAGTGGCGCGACGCCATCCAGAGATTGAATTCCGTTTTGCCGGAACCATACGCGACGGCGGACAGATAGAAGTTCCCGATAATGTAACGCTATGCGGACAACTCGATGTCGCCAAGCTAGCCAGTTTCTATGTGGACAGCGCTTTCATTGTCATCCCAAGCCGCTGCTATGAGGGTTTTCCTGTGGCGCTGCTCGAAGCCTCGTCGCACTCCCGCTGTTGCATAGCTCCTTGCCACGGAGCGTTCCCCGACTTGATGACCAATTCTGAAAATGGCGAGGTGGCGGGAATGCTGTTCACACCTCTTGATGTCGACGATTTGGAAAGAAAAGTGATAAGTCTATGGCAAAACAGAGAGGAGTCTGAAAGGTTAGGCAAAATAGCCGAGCAGAACTACAAAAGCCGGTTCCTTAAACAAAAAGTAAACGCCGACTGGAACTCGTTCCTGAAAGAAGTGACACAATGAGAAAAAAACGTGTAGTCATAGATATCGATTCCGTTATGCCGCTATTCAGCAAAGGCTGGGTATCAGGCATCGGACGAACTACAAAGGAACTAGTTGAAGAGCTAAACCTCAGGGATGACTTACCTTTTGAGCTGATGCTTTATTCGCAGAACACCAAAGGTGTCACTGGCAAAAAAATGAATACCCGGTTTTCCACCCGTCACATTCCTTTGCCTCATAAAAACTGGATGAACCGCATGATCGGCATGACGCATCTTCGTGAGTGGACAACTGGCTATGACCTCCTGCATATACCTCACAATTTCGAATGGGTACGCAAACCAGAGAAAACTGTTGTCACTATCCACGACGCAATGTATTTCTCCTACCCCGACGATGTGTTCGACTACGAGTATTACCAACGGCTCTACCCTACCCTCGCCAAACGATGCAAGAGCATCATCACTTGTTCAGAAGCCTCTAAAAATGACATAATGCAATACATGGATATTGCCGAAGAGAAAATCCATGTATGCACATGGGGGTACAACCAGAGTCTGTTTCGTCCATTTAAAAGCGAAGTGAGCAATCAGCCCTTTTTTCTGAGCGTATCATGTAGCATGGGACGCAAAAACACTATGTCTGTTATAAGGGCGTACGAGAACTTTGTGCGACAACAGCCGAATCACAAACTTGTATTGATTTGGCCCAACATACCTCAAGTGGCTGCTGATTATTGCAACCAGCCTCACCTCCGCAACCACATCATTGTTGCCAAAGATGTAAATGACGAGCAGTTGAGCGTATATTACAATGAGGCCACAGCGCTCTTCTTTCCCTCTCGTTATGAGGGATTCGGCCTTCCGGTTCTGGAGTCGATGGCCTGTGGCACGCCAGTAGTCACTTGTCACAATAGCGCGCTACCCGAGGTTGGCGGCGATGCGGCACTCTATGTCGAGCCCGACGATATCGGTGCCATGTGCGGTATTATGGAACGATTCGAGCAGGGCGACCTGAAAAAGAGCGACCTTGCCTCTTCATGCATAACACAGGCCTCCAAATTCTCTTTCAAGAAATGCGCGGAACAAACAATAGCGGTTTACAAAAAATGTCTCGAAATATAGCATGGACAGAACAGTACTTATAGCTATACCCTGCCTCAAAGTAGGCGGCACCGAGATGCAGACACTCCATCTTGTCAAAGCGCTGACAGAGGGCGGCTACAATTGCGTCACTGTATGCTATTTCGAATACGACTACCCGATGGTGCAGCGTTTTGAGGAGGCCGGAAGCAAAGTGGTGTGTATATCGGCTTACGGGAAGCGTCCTGCCGGCAACAAGGCAGTGTTTCAGTTCCTGCGCGAGGGTCTGAAACGTGTTGTCGACGAGTACAAGCCCGACATCGTACACGTTCAATACATGGCCCCCGGTGCCATGCCCATCCTCATCTTTCGCTGGCTCGGAATTAAGAAAATTATAGCCACACTGCACACCGACGCCTCTATATACAAAAGCCTGCGTCTAATACACTTTTTGCAGAGGCATATAGTCACAGCGTTCACATGTGTCAGCGAGACTGCAGAGCGTGGTTTCTTTGGCGACAGCCACCTGTACGACGACACCTATCAACTCCAACGGCGCAATCATATAACTATCCACAACTGTCTGCCAGCAAAGTTTATTTTTGAGAACTCATCATATACTCAGGCTAAAAACCACTTGTCAATAGGAGTTGTCGCGCGGTTGGAAACAATTAAAGGCACCGACCTTATAATTCCCGCCTTTGCAAAAGTGCTTGAGAAGTATCCAGAATGCAGACTTATCATTGTAGGCGACGGCAAACTTCGACCTCTGATGGAGCAGCAACAAAAGGACAGCCACATCGCTTCCGACCAAATAGACTGGCATGGTCGAGTGACATATAACAAGCTTCCCGAGTTATACAAACAGATGGATATCGTATGGGTACCATCACGCAGTGAAGGTTTCGGACTATCCGCAATCGAGGCTATGGCACAAGGATGTGCCGTTATAGCCTCCCGCACTGGCGGTCTTACCGAGATTGTGAGTGATGGCGAGGATGGTCTTTTGTTCCAAACCACCAATTCTGACGACCTGGCTTCAAAAACATTGAATATTATAGACAATCCTCAACTGCGTATACAAATTGCCGAAAACGCTGTAGCCAAAGCCAAACACTATAGTTTTGATTTATATAAAACCCGCATCCTTAAATTATACAACACATTAACCCTAAAACATTAAACTCCACCCCTGTCCATTATAACTTCAATTTTAACTTCAACTTTAACTTCATTTTTAACTTCCATTTTAACTACCACTTAACAGTATTATTCTTTAAACTTTACAAAAAAACATTGGCCGGAATAATCAATCTCATAATCTTCCTGGTGCTTAACGGATACTTTTTCATCTTTATGTTCCGATACAGTGCCCGTGTCAAGGACCCCCTAAACAGTAGCAAATATATGTTGGTTGAGGGGACAGAGATGTTTTTTATCCTTCTTTTCGCCACAGGGACACTTGCATTATCGTCCTCTGCTGGTGGCCACGGTGCCGGTGGAGGTTTCAATCTACAAGCCATACGACTGCTTCTGCTTGAGATTGCGCTACTCATGTCACTCTTTGTCTCTGTCGAGCGTCCCAAATGGGGTCCGGCAACAGTGTTTTACTTGGTATATATCTTGTGGCTCACATACTCTCTCTCATACTGTAGTTCAATTGAATACGGTGTGCGATACATTCTAAAGTATATATATCCGCTTATAATCATGATTACCGCCTCTGCCATCATACGCGACGAGAAGACTTTTCTCTCCTGCTGTGTTTGGGCGCGCCGTGTGGCAATAATAAGTGCTATTATTGGATATTTACCTTTCGCCGGTTTTTTATTTGGCGGAACCTTCTGGTATGCGACCGCTCTGAACCTCAACTATGTAACAATATCGCTCATTTCTTTCGGACTTTATTATTTTTATGGTAAAGACAAGAAAGATTTATTACTCGGCATTCTTTTTGTGTTGCCTTGTATATTGATGGTTCACCGCAGTGGACTACTTGCGTCATTTGCCGGTATGGCAATCTTTATGTTTCTCAAACACAAATGGATTTCGCTGCCATATATAGCCGTTGTGCTTGGAATTGGATTGGCTATTGTCTTTTATGTACCTGCATTCCACGACAAAATGTTCTGGAAAGATACCGAAAAAGAATTGACAATAAAAGACTTGCGCGAAGGCAACATTGCAGACGACGATATTCGCAATAATGGTCGTGAAGCAGTCTGGGAAATGTTGGAGCAACAGTTCTATGTAGGTCATGAGTTAAAAGGTAGCGGTATCGGCAGTTGTCAGCAATTCCTTTACGAAAACCCTGCTGGTGTCAAGCAAACCCATGGCGACTACGTACAGATGCGCTGCGACACAGGGTTGATTGGTTTCTGGCTTTATATGGCTGTAGGCATTGCCGTCTTTCTCCATTGCCTGATTGTCTGCTACACTCCATATGTTCCAAACTACGTAAAATGCTGTGCCATGATTGCGGCTGGTGGCATTGTCGGCTGTTATGCGGCTATGTATAGCGAGAATGTGGTCACCTACACAATGGCCTCCACAGGCTATCCTTTCGCCCTCTACGGCATGATGCTTGGCATGCTTTCCAAAGTCAAAGCCCCCACCTACCAATACAAAGAACGAGGATTAAATTTCTGATAAAGTCTTTAAACTTTAACCTATAACCTTTAACCTTTACAAAAGACCAATGATATCCATTGTCATTCCATTATACAACAAAGCTGCCACTATTGAACGTGCAGTGCAGTCGGTTCTGAATCAGACAATTCAGGACTTTGAACTGATTGTTGTAAACAATGGTTCCACTGATGGTAGTGAGGAGGTGGTAAAGACAATTCAGGATCCGCGCATAATATTAATTTCACAAGACAACCAAGGTGTTTCAATGGCCCGCAACAGAGGTGTTGAGGCAGCTCAATACGAATGGGTGGCCTTCCTGGATGCCGATGACGAATGGAAACCTACATTTCTTGAGACGGTGATGCGATTGAAAGAGCAATACACAGATTGTTCCGTCTGTGCCACAGCCTACCAGCGATGCAATGCTCACGGAGTCTTTGAGGATATCAAGTTGCAGGGAGTTAGTATAACTGAGAGTTATAGATTGGATAACTATTTCGAAGTGGCTGCCATTTCGGACCCACCCTTCTGCTCTATCAGTGTAATGGTCAAAAAAGAGGCTTTGCTTGCTGTAGGTGGTTTTCCAAAGGGAGTCCATCAAGGTGAGGATCTGCTTACATGGGCGCGACTTGCGGCGTCATATAAAATCGCCTATTCTCCAACGCCTCAAAGCATTTTTTACACAGGAGAGCAATCGGCCATGGACCATCCCAAAAGAATTCCCGCCGACGATGACATTGTCGGCCACGAATTAGCGATTCTATACAACCAGAAGCAAACACCCGGGCTAAAACAATACATAGCCAAATGGCACAAAATGCGAGCCTCGATATACCTACGCCTACCAAACGGCTCCCGAAAATGTCGTAAAGAAATTAGAGAAGCTCAGCATTGGCATCGAAACCCACGGTTAGCTTTATATTATGTTTTCTCACTATGTCCATATAAATTACGCATGTTCTTAGGCCGCACCATCTCAAAACTTCATCAAAGCACTCTTTAACCTTTAATCTTTAATCATATCAACGTATCAACAAACATCGAAAATAGAACGGGGCAGCCACGCACAAGGCTCCTCTACGCGCTCCACTGGAGCTTCGGATCCTACAAGCTCTTGAACCCTTTAATCTTTAAACTTTAACCTTTAATCTTTAAACTATAAACTATTCAATGTCTCCCCTTTGTCTTTTCGTCTTCAAACGCTACGACACAACCAAGCAAATGCTTGAGGCGCTGATGGTCTGTCCCGAATGTGCGGAGAGCGACCTCTACGTATTTATGGACGCCGCCCGCAACAACGACGAGATAAAAGACGTTAAGAGGGTACGAGCACTTTTCGACAATATACAAGGTTTCAGGAATGTCTACACATTTCCGGCAAGCACAAATAAAGGGTTAGCCAACTCCATCATCGACGGAGTCACCAAAGTACTTGAAGACAACGACGATGTGATAGTTCTCGAAGACGACCTCGTCGTCTCGTCCGACTTTCTGTCGTTCATGAACAATGCGCTCAACGCCTACCGCACACGTCCTGATATATGGAGCATATCCGGCTACACTCCACAACTAAAAGTGTTGGAGGGCGACAGCAAGAATGGTGTGTTCCTTGTTCCTCGTGCCCAATGCTGGGGATGGGCAACATGGCGTGACCGTTGGCAGAAAGTTGATTGGAACATCAGTGATTTTCAAGAACTAAAGCGTAGCAAAACCGCTCAAAAGCAATTCAATCAAGGTGGCGACGACCTGTTCCGCACCCTTGAGATGGAGCGTCGCAAACGTATCGAGTCGTGGGCTGTACGTTGGGCCTACGCCGCTTCCACAAACAAGTCGTACACTGTCAACCCCATGCAATCCAAAGTACAAAACATTGGCATGAGCAGTTCACAAAGCCATGTGGGATGGCATGACGAGCGACATAATGTGGAGTTGCGTGGCAACACAACCATTATCGATCCCGATGTACAACCCAACGCCACCCTCATACAAGCCTTCAAGAAACACCACGACCTCGGTCTCATCAGCCGCATAGGCTACTTCCTTCGCCTCCACAACCTCGGCTACAACCTTATCAAACGAATAATTCATAAAGGTTAAAGAACACGAATTACACGAATCAATCGAATAATTGCCTCATTATGATAATATACAAAGAAGAAAGCTATAATATCATAGGTGCCGCATTTGAAGTATATAATTCATTAGGGCATGGGTTCTTAGAGGCTGTATACCAGGAGTGTCTTGAATTGGAATTCCAAAAACGCAACATACCATACGAAAGGGAGAGGGAATTAACAATCATTTATAATGGTCAAAAATTAAAACATACATACAAAGCTGACTTTGTATGTTATGATAAAATAATAGTAGAACTAAAGGCCGTGTCTGAATTGATTGATGCAAATCGTGCACAAGTACATAATTATCTTCACGCAACCAATATGAGATTGGGAATACTACTAAACTTCGGTTGTTCTGAGGGATTAGAAAAAGAACGTATTGTATATTAACAATAATCCTTATAAATAACACAAATCTTACAAATAATACAAATAACATTTTGAATGTTAATTATTCATCTAATTCGTGTAAATTATATTCAAAACAACCATCATTGTCAATATGAGCTATAGCGAATCTTATTCGTGATATTCGCATAATTCGTGTTCAAAAAAATGTTTTTCATAGTTTCCAAAATACTCAAAATCTTTATCCTTCCACTGACGTGGATTTTTCTGCTGCTGTTTTTGGCCTATTTTGTCAAAAACAAGAAGTGGCGGCGGGGACTCTTTATCAGCGCAATAGTGTTGTTGCTTGTTTTCACCGACAAGCCGTTGCTGCAGTGGGCTCAGTATATGACCACACGTCAATACAGTCACCAGAAATTGCCTAAAAAGCACTATAATGTGGCAATTGTAATGGGCGGTTTCAGCGACAGCTTTGACACTGCGACTATGCAGCCCATTTTTATAGAAGATCGAGGAGAGCGTCTTTGGGAAGCTATCAGGTTATATGAAAGTGGCGTAATCGAAAAGATAATGATTACAGGCGATGCGACAATATCCAAATCACACGACTGCAAAGGCACAGAGAAATATTTCAAAACATACCTCAGTGACTTCGGCATTCATGACGACGATATGATTCTGGAACATTATGCCCGCAACACCCGTGAGAACGCCACCTACAGCATCGCCATCCTCGACTCGCTTGGCCATACACCTGAACAATGCCTTATAGTCACATCGGCCACTCACCTGAAGCGCAGCCTTGCCTGTTTCGAAGCCGAAGGTTGGACCATTGATGGCTATGCCACAAATATCTACCCAAAGCCGCATCCAAAACTCTACCAGTTCCTGCCACAATGGAAACCACTGACCGATTGGAAAGAGCTCCTCAACGAATGGTTCGGCAGTATAGTCTATAAAATCGTCGGTTATTAATTTCGTGTCAATTCGCTATGAGCGTCCCGCGAATTAATTCGTATGCAATTTGTGGCAATTCGTAGCAATTCGTGTTCAAAAACAAACATTTGAATATTTTAAATAAGTTTTTCGATAGATTTTAAGCGAAGCGCCCAAATTCGTGTCAATTCGCTATGAGCGTCCCGCGAATTAATTCGTGGCAATTCGTGTTCAAAAACAAACAATTGATTTTTTCAACTAAGATTTTCGCTTATTTCGCATCGTTCGCAAATCTTTCGCAATAAAAAAAATGAAAACCCTAACATTTCTCGTTCCTTGCTATAACGTTGAGCATTGCGTCCGTCACTGTATCGACTCGATGCTCGTCGACGCTATTCTTGACGACATCGAGATCCTCCTCATCAACGACGGCTCGAAAGACAACACTTTGGACATCCTACAAGAATACGAGGCGAAATATCCCGAAACAGTTAAAGTTATCGACAAACCCAATGGCGGCTGGGGGACAGCGATAAACCTCGGCATTCGTGAAGCAAACGGCAAATACCTTAAAGAGGTTGACTCCGACGATTGGGTATGCAGCGAAAACCTCAAATCTTATATCGACTTCCTTAAGAAAACAACTTGCGACTATATCGCCACCGAATATAGCGATTTTTTTAAAGCTGACGACAGCCACCTCCTCCACACCTACCAAGAGGAGTGCTACAACCAAACACTCAGCATTTCCGATTTCTGGGCAAAATACCCAAAAGCATGGGCTTTCCCCATTCATTCCGTAACATTTCGCACAGATTTACTCAAAGAGATGAATCTCACTGTAGGTGACCGCTATTATTGTGATTTAGAGTATATTCTCTACCCACTACCATATATTCAAACCATCACAGTCCTGAATCTTCCCATCTCAGTATACTTCCACGGCAGCGACGAGCAAAGCACCGGCCCTGCAGGTTACAAGAAACACTACAAAGACTATCTGGATTTGGCAAAGCGACTTGTATCATTCTCAAACAACCTGCCCGAAACCACCATAGCCCCCATAAGGAAATGCCTCATCGACAATATCGAAGGCATCGTGAATTTCGCCTATACCCTGCTCCTTTCGCCTACCTATATGGGAAAAGAATCCATTGACGACATCCGAAAAGATTTTGACAGCTGGCTTAAAGAGCAAGGACCATTCTACTACCGTTCAGGAAACGATTTGAAAAAAAAAGGAGTCCCCTACCTTAAGCTTTGGCGAAAACTAGGTGTAAACATCCTAACCATTGGAAAGTAGCAATAGTTTAACCTTTAAATAAAGAATGGTTTTTAATTCCTTTGAATTTCTAATATTTCTCCCTATTGTTTTTCTTCTATACTGGTTTGTATTCAAGAAAAAACTGCGATTACAGAATGCGTTCATCGTTACAGCCTCTTATTTCTTCTACGGCTGGTGGGACTGGCGTTTTCTGGTTCTCATAGCCTTCACTTCGTTATGCAGCTGGGCAAGCGGACTCTGGATAGGTTGCTTCCGCCAGAATAGCCGCCAAAAGGCAAAAGCCATTACTGCATCCAATATAGTCATCAACTTGCTCATATTGGGCATTTTCAAATACTACGACTTCTTTGTCCAATCTTTTGCCGATTTGTTCCTCCATGGTCAGAGCGACGGCTTGTTGCTAAAAGTCATACTCCCGGTAGGCATCAGTTTCTATACATTCCAGGCTCTCAGTTATAGCATCGATGTCTATCGTGGCAAAATCGAGCCCACAAAGGACATCATAGCTTTCTTCGCCTACGTCAGTTTCTTTCCACAGTTAGTCGCAGGTCCCATCGAACGTGCCACCAACCTGTTGCCGCAGTTCCAACAGAAACGTGAGTTCGACTACAATCTTGCTACCGACGGTATGCGACAGATGCTGTGGGGATTCTTCAAGAAGATGGTTGTTGCCGACAATTGCGCCGTCTTTGTCAATACCATATGGAGCGACATGTCTGCCCATACCGGCAGCACACTGGTTGTTGCAGCTATATTGTTTGCTTTTCAGATTTATGGCGATTTCTCTGGCTATAGCGACATCGCCATTGGCTGTGCCAAACTTTTCGGCATAAAGTTGAGGCGCAATTTTGCAATACCCTATTTCAGCCGCGACATAGCGGAGTTTTGGCGCCGTTGGCATATCTCGTTAACAACCTGGTTTCGCGACTACCTGTACATACCACTTGGCGGGAGCCGTGTTGGCAAATGGAAAGTATTACGCAACACAATCATCATCTTCCTTGTCAGCGGTTTCTGGCATGGCGCCAACTGGACCTTCATCGCCTGGGGAGCCTATCATGCCTTATTATTCCTTCCGCTTATTCTTTTAGGCAAAAACCGGAAATACACCAATCTTGTTGCCGAAGAAAGAATATTCCCCAATCTGAAAGAATTTGGCCAAATGTTGCTGACTTTCGCACTTGTGGTTATTGGCTGGATTATCTTTCGTGCTGAAAATATTGGTCAGGCAGGCCAATTCATCAGTGCCATCTTCACACAGGGTCTATTACAAAGACCACAACTACCTTTCTGTTCTCTTTACATAGCATTGATGCTTGTCGTGGAATGGCTTCAACGCAAGAACGAGCATGGCTTGGAGTTTAAAAAACATATCACACCTTGGCTTCGCTACCCCATCTACTACGCTTTGGCTATGATGTGCCTTCTTTGCACACCAATGCAAAGTGAACCATTTATTTACTTTCAGTTCTGATGAAGAGGTTTTTGGTTAAAGTGTTAATAATAGTGGCGATTTTGTTAATTCCATTATACATTGCGGACTATTTATTGACTAAAGACTATCGCTCTAGAAATTACTACCCTTTTAGCACCTGGACTGATTTAGTAAAGGGACAACTAAATAGTGATTTGTGGATTCTTGGAAGTAGCAGAGCTTGGGTTCAGTATAATCCAAAAATTTTTGAAAACACTTTAAATGTAAGCAGCTATAATTTGGGCTGTAATGCACAGTTTTTATTTTTAGATCTTCAATGTTATGAAATAGCCAAAGCATATAATCCTAAGCCAAAATACATTCTATTGGATATTGCATGGCCTTCACTGACAATGGAAGAGGCACCAATATCTCTTTATTTTTATATGCCATATATATACAAGCGACAGTTTAGGAGTATCATAAAAGACAATAACACTATTTCATCAGCATATATATATATTCCATGTTACCGTTACTTGTCAGAGAAAGCAAGTGACATTTGTTATAAAAACGATAGATCACCTGAATACAGAGGTTATAAAGCGAAAGACTGCAACTGGATTGCATTAGAATTAAACTCTGTAGATTCAGTAAAGTACAGTTGCGAACCTGAAGCAATTGCTCTGTTGGAATCTTTCTTTCAAGAATGCAAAAATGACACAATATCTGTTATTCTGATTCATTCTCCTATGTATTATGAGGGTTTTGAGAAAATACAAAACAACGACAAAATGCTGAACCTGTTTCAAAATATCGCCAACCGTAACAATGTACCATTTCTTGACTACACCAAAGATCCCATTTGCTACGATACTATGAACTTTTATAACGCTATGCACCTCAATGCACATGGCGCTGACCTCTTCTCCACAAAACTAGCACACGATCTAGACTCTCTAGGACTAATCCCCGCCCGAAAATGATACCGAAAACCATACACTATTGCTGGTTTAGCGGCGAAAGAAAACCCAAAAACATAATGCGTTGCATAGAAAGTTGGAAGAGGGTTTTGCCAGACTACACCGTCAAATGTTGGGATGGTGATAGTTTTGACTTTAATAGTTTGCCTTTTACAAAAGAAGCTATGGAGTTGAAACAGTATGCGGCTGCAGCTGATTATGTGCGTTTATATGCATTATATACAGAAGGGGGCATCTATCTGGATTCTGATGTATTAGTTTTTCGTCCATTTGACAATTTTCTAGACGATTTGTTTTTCTCAGGTACAGAAACATATTTAGTCAATAAAAAAAGAAACTATAGAATTGAAGCTGCAATAATTGGTTCTGAAAAAGGCCACCCATTTGTGAAAGAATGCATGAACTACTACGAGACCAATCATTTTATCAGGAGTGATGGTACCCGAGACAACCAACATATAGTAATGCCAACAGTGATGAGTAACATTGCTGAACAATATGGATATGAATATAAGAATCATGTTCAAATATTGAATAATATTATAAAGATATACCCAACTTCAGTTTTTAATAATACACTTTCAAAAGATTATATTAATCCACTAGAGTTATATGCATTGCATCAGAATGCTGGTTCATGGATTGACTATTCGGACAGAGGTTGGTTATTCCAATTCTGTCACAAACATGGTATGATGAATTTATACCATAAAATAGAGAAAACAATATAGTCACGTTTTTTTCAATGATTCCTAAAAAAATACACTACTGCTGGTTCAGTGGTGATCCGTATCCCGATTTAGTAAAGAGATGTATTCGCAGTTGGAAACGTATGCTTCCAGACTATAAATTCAGACTCTGGAATAAAGATAGTTTTGATTTCAATAGTGTGCCTTTTGTTAAAGAGGCAATTGCTGCAAAAAAATATGCTTTTGCAGCAGACTATATTAGATTGTATGCTCTCTACACCGAAGGGGGTGTATACCTTGATTCTGATGTTGAAGTACTCAAATCATTTGATTCCTTTTTAAACAACACTTTTTTTACTGGTACAGAACCTTACATATTAGATAATACGATTTGCTATGATTTAGAATGTGCCATTATGGGCGCAGAAAAAGGGCATCCATTCCTAAAAGAAGCTTTGGATCTATACGATGAATTACATCTGGATTTAGATAATCCACAAACAATCTGTCACGCTCTTGTTCCTATTTTAGAAAAATACGGTTATACCTCCGAAAATAAGCTGTACAATCTTTCTAATGGCGTGACAATATACCCTTTAGACCACATTCACGACAAATACAGTTTCTACGACCAATGTGCTATCCATTGGTGTCAAGGCTCTTGGCTTGACTATCCTGAGAAAAGTCGTTTATACTATTTCTGCCAGCGAAATGGTTTGATGAATTACTATCATTTGTTGGAGCGAATAAGAGGAACGCGTAAATAATATAATAAATACAATTCTCTCATATCAAACAAATATTTACTTATATTAATGTAATTCGTGTTATTTGTGTTCAAAAAGCAATTCGAGTTAAAGAATAAACGGTTATGAATGTTTGCATTGTGGCTTCCGGCGATTTCTTCTCCGATTATGGCGGAGGACAGGTCTATGTCCGCAACATAGTGGACGAGTTGGCTTGTCATTCGGAAATATCCACAACAGTTATTTCATTCAACGCCAAACAACAGCCTTGTATTAAAGATCACAACGGCATTCAAGTACACATTGTAAACAATGAAACATCTCTGTATGATACACTAAAAACCATACAGCCAAATATAGTCCACGCAAATGGAGAAAAACTAATTACTTCACGTGTATGTAAGCGACTAAACATCCCTTGCATCGTTACTGCTCATCACGGAGGTATTGTTTGTCCTGCAGGCACGCTACTTAACACCAATGATGAGATATGTCACATTACTGCCGACTATAATCACTGCCTCAAATGCTATCTCCGACACACTCCAACAGGACTCTTCTGGTATCCGCTTCTGAAACGCTATTCACAGCAACGATATGAAAAGATTGGTGAACGAATGAAACGATTTCCATTTATCCCATACATTTCTCCCATCGGTGAAACAGGATTAATCGTAAGCCAAAAACTAAAAGAATGGCAAGAACTATGTAAAAACGCCACACATTTTATTGCCCCTTCCGATGCAATGGCCGGTGCACTTATGCGCAACGGCTGTCCCCAGAGCAAAATCTCAGTCATCCCCCATGGCATACCAATTTTTCAGACCTCAGACCTCAGACCTCAGACCTCAACCATCAACTTTTACTACGTCGGACGAATAAACTATGTAAAAGGTATTCACATCCTACTAAAGGCATTTTCGTCAATTGACAATCCAAATATCAGATTGCATCTTATTGGTGGTGCAGGAAACGATACAGAATGTCGTTACATGAAAAGACTTCAAAAGCAATACAAAAAAGACTTTCGGATTATATGGCATGGCAAAATCTCTTTCGAACAATTGCCTGACGTCATAAAGGATTTTCATTGTCTTGTGCACCCTGCCATTTATCTGGAAGTATTTGGCTTGAATATTAGCGAAGCACTTTCACAACATAAATATATTATTGCCACACGTTGTGGTGGAGCAGAGATGCAGATACATAATGAAAACGAAGGTATACTTATAAATCCTAATGATATTAATTCTTTGAACAAAGCAATAAGGTTTTATATTGACAACCCTAAAGATTCAAATGCCACAGTTAGAAAGATAAGCGAACACATAAACGATCTTTTATCATTATACTCCAAATTATCCCGATAAAAAATGTATAGCTTATCCGCATTGCGTCTGTATTTAAGGAATCATCCTCACTACATCAGCAGATTCTTCACTGACATCTGTCGTATTGGGTTATGGCGGTTTCGTAGACAACCCATTGTGGTTTTGACTACTGAGAGCGGTGGCTTGGGCGACTATATTTGGTTTAGAAATTATTATGATGCAATTAGAGAATACTACAAACCCACACAATGCAGAATAATTGTTATAGGTATGTGTCAGTGGACTGATTTTGTTAATGCTATTGACAGAAAACCCAACAAAAACCACCTGGATATATATCGTGCTTTTGAGACACCCGACAATCCATTAAAAATTGAGGCTTTTTTCTTTAGATTATTTAAAGCGGATGTATATATTGATTTTAGAGAACGGTATTTGAGGAATCTCGTCAAGACAAAAAAATATTATTCCGGGAGGGGATATAGAGAAACCAAACAGTTCTATGAAACAGCAAATAATATTGTCATTAACGAATGGTTTCCTTTGCCGAAAAGTTTCAAGCATGAACTACCTTTAGTCCCAATTGCCGCTGAAAAGCGTCGAACCGCCTTAGAAAAACCCTATGTTGTCGTTGTGGAAAAAGGGAATACGCAAGGATCTCTTTCCGACGAACAAACAACACTTATAGTTCAGACCATTTTGTCTCAAGGTTATAATGTCTTTTATAATGGTAATAGAAACAGTCTAATTAATAGTTTAACAAAAAAAGGTATTGTCTTTTCTCAATCAAATATAATAGATGGCTATACATATCCATTGGTTGAGTACTTTACTATTATCTCACAATGTGTTTATGTTGTGACGGTAAATACACTCATATACCATTTGGCAATACAGTCCAACAAGCCACTTGTAGTAATAAGCGCAAATGAATATGAGTCTATTGATTTAAAAGCCAATGATCAAATAGTTGTTTTCAATAAAAAATTAATGGAAGCATACAAAGAAGGTTCGTTATATTGCTACAAAGCTAATGAGGCAATTAAACTTAAGGATATAGATTGTAAATGTATAGAAGCTGCCATTAATCAAATAAACGAACAAATAATCCCAAATGTTGGTATCTGTAATAGTCATAACATATAATTCAGCACGATTTGTCTTGCAGACATTAGAGAGCGTATTTAGACAGACATATCAGGAAATTGAACTGATAGTAAGTGATGACTGTTCGAAAGACAACACCATGGATTTATGTAAACAATGGATTGAAGAACAAAAAACAAGATTTTCAAGAGCTGAGTTTGTTCAAACACCTTCAAATGGGGGTATCTGTCGCAATTACAATTTCGCTCTGAAACACGCAAATGGTGATTGGATTAAATATATAGCAGGTGACGACATTTTGGAAGACAACTGTATAGAACGTTTCGTTGCAAACATTAAGACTAATACGTACCTCTATACATGCATCACCAAACACCTGCAAAACGAAACTGGTGAAACCTCTTTATATCAAACCCGAATTCCTGACACAACAGCCTGGCGACAAGCTCGTTTCATGCTTAAATACCTGTATGGAATTAACGGTCCTACCCTATTTGTCGAACGTAGACACCTGACCGAACTTGGTGGATTTGAAGAGAAGTATCCGATGATTGAGGACTGGCCAATCGCCATCCGATTTGCAACTAATGATTTACGTATAGGCATAATCGATGAACCTCTGGTTCAATGGCGTATTTATGGCGATAGCATATCCCACTCCAACAGTGCTTTCGCATTTTCACTCCGCGAAGCTTGGTATGATTACACTATGAAGTATTGCTGGCGATATCTTCTACCATTCCACTATTATCACCATTGGCTGAATAATTGGATTATAAAACAAAACAATCATAAAAAAACAATAGGATATCTGCTTCGATGTTTTGACTTAGTAAATATCATAAGAAAAGTCATCCCGATACCCATAGAACCTTATAAAAAAATCACCTATTCATGATTCCCAAAATCATTCACTACTGCTGGTTTAGCGGTGATAAAAAGCCCGCACTTATAAGAAAGTGCATACGCAGTTGGAAAAAGTACCTACCAGACTACGAAATACGTTGTTGGGATGGTAATAGTTTCGACTTTAATAGCCTTGTTTTTACTCGCGAGGCAATGTCTGTAAAACAATTTGCTGCCGCTGCAGATTATGTAAGACTATATGCATTATTTAATTACGGAGGAATTTATTTGGATTCTGATGTTGAGGTATTCCAAAGTTTAAATAGATTTCTAAATGATTCTTTTTTTACAGGGATTGAAAGAAGCAGCAATGGTGCAGACAGACGAGACCAAATAGAAGCAGGCATAATGGGCAGCGAGAAAGGATTCCCTTTCTTAAAAGAATGTATGTCATACTTTGAAAATACGCATTTTATCCACGAAGACGGAAGTTACGACAATAGCAAAATTGTAGCTCCAGAAATATATACACGACCTGCTGAAAAGTACGGATTTGTTCACGAAGATAAAGAGCAGATACTTTCTAATGGTATACATATCTATCCACGCAGTGTTCTCTCAAATGGAGATTACATTTACACTTACAATGAAATAGATTATTCCAATTTGTATGCCATCCACCACAATATGAACTCATGGGATCTTTCAAGAAGTCCAAGAGGGCGTTTGTGGAACTTCTGCTACAAACATAACTTTATGGATTTCTATAGGTTTTTGGAACGTTCTCGTAAAAAAATATTCAAAGCATAAAAATGTCAAAAAACACTAAAGATGTTACAATTATTTGCCTAACATCAGTTTTAAATGAGGCCTGGTTCCTTGACCGTTTTATACAATGCGCTAGCATTTGGGCCGACCACATAATAATTGGAGACCAAGGTTCCACCGATGGCTCTCAAGAAATAGCAAAGAAATACGAAAAAGTTATTTTCTTTGAGAATATACGTACAGGCGAAATGAATGAAGGTGATTATCGAACTCCTCTTTTCGAAAAAGCCCGTCAGATTGAAGGGCCAAAAATATTGATCACCCTCGATGCCGATGAAATATTGACTCCCAACTATGATTCTAAAGAATGGGACACAATACGTTCAGCTAAACCAGGGACAATATTGTCGTTTACTTTGCACAACCTTCACCCCAATGGCACATATTGGCAGTTTGGAGATGCTTATACCGGTTATATTGATGATGGTGAACCTTTCAAAAGTGGTGTAATTCACGCGCCAAGAACAATTGTACCCGATGGACACGACGTTTTATTATGTCACGACATCTGTATTCTTCACTACAAGTTTATGGACTGGGAGCGTATGTTAAACCGCAACCGATGGTATATGTGCTTTGAAAAAGTATACGGTTTAAGTTATCCTGTCAGCATATATCGAAGATATCATCAGGTTGACACTATTCCAGCCAATCAATGGCGTCTGTGGGAGAAACAATGGATTGACGGCTATGCAAAATATGGAATAGAAATAACTTCCATTCTTCACCAGTCCAATCCCATGTGGGATAGACAAGTTATTGATTATATGATTAAATATGGAACCTCCTACTTCCGTCATCTAAACATTTGGGATGTCAATTGGGATGAGAAAGCTGAGCGACTTGGTATTAAACACGAAAAATCATTCAAGGATCCACGCAGACGTTGGGAAAAAGCCGTAAATCGATGGCTCATCAACACACAAGCAAAACAATATAAAACCGGGGTCCACTTGATAGAAAAAATACTTAAGATATTCTACAAATGAAACTTTCCATTGTCACCATAAACTACAATAACCTGTCTGGTCTGCAAAAGACCATCGACAGCGTATTGCAACAATCGTTCAAAGATTATGAATGGATAATTATTGATGGTGGCAGTTCCGATGGCAGCGAAGATGTCATCAAAACGTACCAATCACACTTTTCATTCTGGTGCAGCGAACCAGACAAAGGCATTTATAATGCTATAAACAAAGGACTGTCACACGCCGCCGGAGACTATATTCAGTTTTTAAATAGCGGCGACTGGTTATATGATAGCACAAGCCTGGAAAAAGCATTTGCTCAAATAGACGGCAAATATGACATCTATTATGGCAATATGGTTCAGGTTAATGATGGGGGCAAATTAAACCCCATTACATATCCAGACGAATTAGGATTTCTTTTCTTCCCATATAACAATATTTGTCACCAGGCTACTTTTTACAAACGGAGTTTGTTTGAGAACAACCCCTACGACGAGTCGTTCGGTATTGTATCCGACTGGGCAATGAATCTAAAACTACTGTTCAATGGCGCGACATTCAAACATCTAAATCAATTCATTGTTTACTACGACAATCAAGGACGCAGTTCTGCTGCAGACCAAAAGCATCATATTGAACGCACTGCAGCATTCAACAAATACGTGCCACAACAAATAAAGATAGACCTTTGCAAATACGAGAATAACTACCATTTTTCGCGCCATCGCAAATCCACTCGTTGGATAATGGACAAATCCATAAACTTTGCACAATGGTTAGACAAAATCCTTTCACAAAAAGAATATAAACAAAATCGATGAATAAAAAAACAATTATACCCAATTGGGCAACATATGGAATACTTTTCATAGTGGCATTTCTATTTGTATTTCTCTTCTCCTGTACCACTTCGCCGTTGTACGAGCATTATCCATTCTGGTTTCACGGAGACAGCGGAATATTCCAAGAAATGGGAGTTTGCCTTTTACAAAATGGCATTCCATATGTGGATCTCTTCGACCATAAAGGGCCCATACTATGGTTTATAGAAGCTTTTGGCTTATGGATTAGTACGCAATGGGGGTTGATTGTTTTACAAATCATTGCATTATTATCTTCAATGATAATCTGGTACAAATCTGCACTATTATTAACAGATAGACAACTACTATCAATTATTATCACTGTTTTAGGATTGTTTTTCCTTTTGACATTCTACGAACGAGGAAATATTAGCGAAGAATGGAGCTTGCTATTTATTAGTTTCCCGATTTTTTTGTATTTAAAGAGTTGGAAAAACACAAATGACACCGATGGTCCAATATACAAGCACGTCGACACTATAATGATAGGTCTGTGCGTTGGAATTCTGGCAATGATCAGGCTAAACAACACTGCACCGATAATAGGCTTTGTATTATGGCATTTTTATAAATGTTTACAACAAAAAAAACACGAACAGTTCTGGACAGATTTTTTACTGATTTGCTGTGGAATATTTTTTATTTTTTTATGTTGTGCATTATTTTACCTTATTAAAGCAGGCTGGTCCGGTGTATATGAGATGATATATGGCACATTTGTTTTCAATTTTATGTATATCAGCAATATGGCCGCCAGGTATAACTTCATTGCAAGAATTCCATTTTATATACCACCAGTCGGATTTCTTATCATTAACATCATTTCTTACATAAAAAACAAGCAACTGAAAAATGTCAACATCCCCATTATTATATCCTACATTGCTACATTTTTTGCCATAGGCAGATTCAGCTATGGACATTATTTGATAATATGTGTACCTTTATTCATTTTATCATTATGTGTCATCTTTGATTCATCATTTAAATCGAATATGATAAATTATTTCATATTTTGCTTTATTATTATAAAATGTATCCGAGTCTGTATTGGTCCTTTGGATCTTTTGCTTTACAGACTTACAAAAGAGCCTCCACATATAGAAAGACACGACGGATTTCATCGCTTTGTTTCATCCTTGCCAAACGACGAACGCAAATCGATATATAATGCAGGCTTAAACCATATAGGTGCTGGGCTTTTTGCGGACGAGAACATTTATCAATGCAACCGCATTATCTATAAAAGCCACACTGACATTTCCCAACGTTTGCAAAACTATGAGACGACACACGGCATCAAAGATCTAAAACCAATCTGGGTACTGACCCAAAGTCCTCGTCCGAAAGCATCCGACGATTATATGGAACAAAACTATACCCTTGCCGACTCAATCCCCGGTGGCGAGTTTGACCCCATCTGGTGCTGGAAGAAAAACAACGAACACAAATCTCTCGAATCGAACGAATAAGTATTCTTTTGAATTGGTTGCTCCGCTGGCTCAATATATTTGATTAATTCAGAGGCGTTCGCAGGTATACCACTAAATCTTAAATAATCAATTCAAAATCTAAAAAAATAATATTTCGTGTCATTCGTGAAATCTGTGTTCAAAATTATTCAACCATTAACCACAGAAATCTTACATCAAATATCTTTAACTGTTAAACTATAACCTTTAACCTTTATTAATGCAACCCGTAATTCGATTCGAAAACGTCGGCAAACTCTACCGCCTCGGCACCGTCGGTACCGGTACCATCAGTCACGACCTGCGTCGTTGGTGGATAACCAGCGTTATGCGCAAGGAGGACCCATACCTCAAGATTGGCGAGACCAACGACCGTAGCACCAAAGGCAGTTCCGACTATGTATATGCTCTTAAAGACATCAACCTTGAAGTACAAGAAGGCGACGTCCTCGGTATCATCGGCAAGAATGGTGCCGGCAAAAGCACATTGCTCAAACTTCTCAGCCGCGTAACAGCTCCCACTACAGGCAAAATATATACCAAAGGTCGTATTGCTTCCCTTCTTGAAGTCGGCACAGGATTCCACCCTGAACTCACAGGTCGCGAGAACATCTATATGAACGGTTCAATCCTTGGAATGAAGAAATACGAGATAACCCGCAAATTGGATGAGATAATAGATTTCAGCG
>JAEEGL016749144.1_pt1 | contig 29085 bp, 21 predicted proteins | sample 9134231 | NCBI WGS metagenome assembly JAEEGL01 (sample SAMN16246548, study PRJNA631951) | gut metagenome | biome: gut microbiome; feature: rumen; material: fiber-attached | host: Bos | place: Iran: Karaj | collected 2018-10 | reverse complement strand
TCACCCTCAATTTCAGCCTTGGGGGTCAAAGCTGCGACGCTGTCGATAACGATGATGTCGATGGCGCTGCTGCGGATGAGCTGGTCGGCGATTTCCAGTGCCTGCTCGCCGTTGTCGGGCTGCGAGATCCACAGGTTGTTCACGTCCACACCCAGTGACTCGGCATAGAAGCGGTCAAAGGCGTGCTCGGCATCGATGATGGCAGCGATACCGCCCATCTTCTGCGCCTCGGCGATGGCATGAATGGCCAGTGTGGTCTTTCCCGATGACTCGGGACCGTAGATCTCAATGATGCGGCCGCGGGGATAGCCTCCCACGCCCAGTGCGTTGTCAAGACCTATCGAGCCGGTGGGGATGACCTCGATGTCCTCAACGTGGTCGTCGCCCAGTTTCATGATCGACCCGCTGCCGAAAGTCTTGTCGATTTTATCCATTGCTACCTGCAGGGCTTTGAGTTTCTCGGGCGAAACTTCTTTGCGCTGCGGCTGGTTTGTACCTTCTTGGTTGATGATTTCTTCTGCCATATTCAGTAGTGTATTATTGCTTGATTTTCAGTTGTCAATCCAACTTGCAAAGTTACGGAAAATTTTTCGGTCATGGGACATCAGTTCTTGGTTTTTTGCAGCGATGCTAGCAGTTTTTTTTTCTTTTAAAAAAATAACTTAAACCATGAGGACGGGGAAGAAAAAAAACACTATCTTTGCCCAAATATACAGTGCGTGACTCCAAACCATTTTATTAACTGTTAAATAATTCATTGCAATGAGGAAGCTCTTTACTTTTTTAACCATGTGTGTGCTGGCAACAGCTGCTTGGGCTGTTGAAATCACATTTGATCCTGCTGTCGACAAAGGCACGTTCAGTGGCTCTGCCGGCGCCTTCTCGATTGAGAAGGAAGGTGTCAAGCTCGACATCGAGAACGGTACGGTTACCGACACCCAGTATCGTTTCTACAAAAGCAAGAACTTGACTGTCTCGTCGCTCAATGGCTCAACAATCTCCAAGATTGTGTTTGAGTGCACGGCCGAGGGGACTGCCCAGTATGGTCCTGGTTGCTTCACCGTTAACGTTGGTGATTACACCTATGAGGGCAAGATTGGTACTTGGGTCGGTGGCGAAGGTAACATTGTCTTCAACGCCGCATCCAATCAGGTGCGTGCTACCAAGGTGACGGTTACTGTTGGTGAGGCTGGTCTTGCTTCTCCTTCAATCAAGCCTGCTGCAGGTACCTATTTTGGCTCGGTTCAAGTGTCCATCACTTGCTCAACCCCGGGCGCTAAGATTTACTACACCATCAACGGTGATGATCCCACGACTAGCTCGACCGAGTACACTGGCGCGTTCACTCTGAACAGCAGTGCTACGGTGAAGGCTATCTCAACGCTTGATGGCGAGGTTAGCGGCGTTTCGTCTGCTGCCTATGAGATTCTCAATCCCGTTGATGTTGCCAACATCGCTGCTTATGCAGGCAAGGAAGACGGAACTGCAGTGAAGTTCACCAACCCCGTTTATGCTATTGCTCAAAACGGCAGCTACCTCTATGTGAAGGATGACTCAGGCTTCGGCTTGTTCTATGGCAACAATGGCCAGACCTATCAGTTGGGTGACATCATCCCCAAGAATTTTGCTGGCGTGAAGACCACCTATGGTGGCGAGCCTGAACTCACAACGCTCAGCGGCTTCAGCGCAGCTTCGGGCAATGTTACCATTAATCCCGAAACCATCAATGCCACTCAAGTGAACCACAGCATGTGGGCTCACTATGTGTATCTCGAGAATGCTACCATCGATCCTGAAGCCAAGATTCTCACCGATGCCAATGGCAACACTGCTCCTGTTTACTTCAGCATGGGTGTTACCGCTTCTCAGGTAACAGCTGGTGTTCCTTACAAGGTATGGGCCATCGTGGGCTCTTACAAACCCAACAATGGTGACGTCGTTTATCAGTTGCTGCCCATCAAGGTACAGCGCAACGATGGTCAGGGTAATGGCATCTACACGATGAACACTGTGGATGACAATACCATGATGACCATGGACTATGACGCTACCGTGCTCTATCAGTCTGGCTCTTATCTGTACGTCAAGGATCAGACCGGTTGCGGTCTCATCTACGGCTCTGTAGGCCACACCTATGTGCAGGGTAACATCCTTCCCGCTGGCTACGGTGGCAAGAAGACCACCTACAACGGCGAGCCCGAGTTGGCAACGCCCTTCTCAGGTTTCCAGAATGCTACTCAGACCGTGACTGTCGTGCCCGAGGATGGTAATCCCAATGATGTGAACCATGCTCACTTCGCTCACTTGATGATCTTCAAGCAAGTGCTGATTCAGCCCACAGATGACCGCAGCGGTACTCTCACCGATGTGAATGGAAATACCTGTAATTATTTCAACAACACCTTCAAGGTGCCCATGCCCAAGGATCTGTCCAAGCGCTATGATGTGACCGGTATCGTTGGCTCCTATGGCGCAACCAACACGGTTTATCAGTTCCTGCCCACCGATTGGGGTATCGTGCCTGACACTACCGACGTGCGCAACATTTCCGAACTCTATGCACTCGATTCTGGTGACCTGGGCCGCTTCACCGAGCCTTTGACCGTTCTCTATCAGCACAACAGTGATATGTATGTGAAAGACATTGACGGTAACTATGGTTTGGTTTATGGCGCGGTTGGTGCTGAGTTCAGCAATGGTGATTTCATCAACCATCCTGTCGCTTCATGGCAGAACTATCAGAGCATCAAGGAAATCATTCCCGTCAAGAACTTCACCAATGACGGTCATGGTGACTTGGTTTATGCCGAGGAGCCTGGTTTGATCGAGGATCTCTCGACCGAGATGGTTCACATGTTCGTTCACATGTCTGATGTGTTATTTGAGCCCACCGACAATGAATTGAACTTCACCATGAGTGATGAATCAAGCGAGACGATGACCCTGCGCAACAAGTATGGCATCACCATTCCCGTCGATGGTAACACCCATGACGTTTGGGGCTTCTTGACGGTTTATCAGGATCACCTGCAGATCTATCCCGTTTCGATTGACGATGTATATCCCAGCGAGCCTGTTAATCCCTTCAAGCCTGGCGACGTGAACGGTGACGACGAGGTGAACATTGGTGACCTCAACATCATTATCGGCATCATTCTGGGCCAGCAGTACGAAGAAGGCTTCATGATGCGTGCCGACGTGAATCAGGATGGCGAGACCAACATTGGTGACGTGAATACCGAGATCGCCCTCATCCTGGGCGGTGCATCTAAGTGATTTGCCAATGTTTTGACGATTTCAACATGGATAGGAAGATGATTCGCGTGCGATATTTCCATTCCGATGAGCCCAACCGCGTTAAACGGCAGGGCGTCCTGTGGCTGAGCATGCTCGTCACCACCATGTTGCAATGACCTTTCGGGACTCACATGAACTGTGGGTCCCGATTTTTTATCAAATTACAGATAACTCGTTTTTTCTCTCTATTCATCTTAATTCATCTCTCTTTTCACAATGAAGAAATTATTGTCGTTATTCATGATGTGTGTGTTGGCGAGCACCGCATGGGCCTTTGACGTCGTCTTTGACGCCACCGTAGATTTTGGAACCGGAAGCACTACTGCGGGCGAGTTCACAATCGAGAAAGACTGTGTCACGATTCATGCAACCCGAGGCATGGCCAATGGGGTGCACTATCGTTTTTACAAGAATCAGCCGGTGACCATCACCTCCGATTGCGGCCCCATCACTCGTGTCGTGTTTGAATGTATTGCCGAGGGAACCGATCAATATGGCCCAGGATGCTTCACCGTTAACGTCGGTGAGTATGGCTATGAGGGCAAAATCGGCATTTGGACAGGTCAAAGCGATGTCATCGTCTTCACGCCGTCATTGAATCAAGTGCGTGCTACCAAAATCACTGTTTCCGTCGGTGAAAGCGGCCTCTTTGCCCCCACCATCAAGCCTGCATCGGGCACCTATTACGCCCCCTTTGAGGTGAGCATCACTTGCCTTACTTCAGGCGCCCAGATCTACTACACTACCAATGGCAGCAATCCCACTACCAACTCTACACTATACACGGCACCCTTCACTGTGAGCGCAAATACCACGGTGAAAGCCATCTCGGCCCTCGACGGCGAGGTGAGCGATGTGGTCATTGCCGAGTATGTGATCGAGACCCCTACGATGGTTCAGAACATTTGGGAGAGTCTTTTGCTTGACGATGGGGAAATAGTGCAGCTTGTCAATCCCGTGCAGGTGTTGGCACAGCACAATAAATATCTGTATGTCAAGGATGAAACGGGTTATGCCCTGTTCTACGGTGATTGCGAGCAATCCTATGTCATGGGTGATATCATCCCTGCAGGATTTGGGGGAACCATGACTACCTACAATTGTGAGCGTGAGATGTATCAACTTCACGGTTTCCAGCCTGCCAGTGACAACTCGCCCGTCCAGCCCGAACTCATCACTGCCGCTCAAGTGGGGCATGAAACGTTCGCCCACCTGGTAGAGCTGCGTGGCGTCGTCTTTAACCATGATGGCAATAGTTATACCATCGAAGATGCCGATGGCAATCAAGCGGCGGTTTACTTCAATTCAATGGGCATGACGCCACCCTCCAACTTGGATGCAGTCTATAACCTTATCGCCATTGTCGGCTCCTACGGGAACCCGAATAACGGTTGCATTTATCAGTTGTTGCCTATCAGTTACTCAGGCATTTTGCCGCCTGAAACAATATGTGATAGGATAAATTCGGTAGATGACGGCACAATAATCATGTCAGATCTTGAGACCCAAGTGACCTATCAGTCAGGCAACTACCTCTATTTCAAACAGGACGGAGGTTGCTTCGGCATGATTTATGGCAACATCGGGCAGACCTATCAGATGGGTGACATCATTCCCCCGGGATGGACTGCAAAAAAGACAACCTACAATAGTGAACCCGAGTTGGCGGCTCCTTTCGAAGGCTTCTTGCCGGCAACACGCAACGAGCCTGTAATTCCTGAGGAGGTCTCACCGCTTGACGTCAATCATGAGCATTGGGCACATTATGTTGTGATGCGTGACGTGACAGTCACCAAGGCAGATGTCGGCTATAATTATATCATCATTACCGATAGTCAGGGCAACTCCTGCATGGGTTACCTTCGTTTCATGCAAGAGGTTCCCGAGGGCCACTATGACACAATTTGGGGCATTGTCGGCTCTTTTCGAACCGAATACGAGTTGTTGGTGACTGACTATGAACCCAAGCCTGTGCCTATCATTCCTGACGTGAACAACCTGGCTGAATTGTATGAATTGAACCCAGGCGTGGTGGCACAATTTGTCACACCGATGAAAGTCTTGTATCAAAACGGGCCGTACTTGTATGTTCAAGACAATGAAGGCACGAACGGCTTGATCTATGGCGGCGGTGCAGGTTACTTCATGTCTGGTGACTTGATTGTCGGCAAAGCATCTTGGACCAATGTGCAAGGCATTGTCCGGTTGTCAAATGAGGGAGAATGGCTTGCTACGGGTCACAGTTGGAAAGTTGATCCTGACTTCATGACCATTGAGGATATCGCGCATGAATCTCATCAATATATTCGTCTTGAGGGATGCACGATACAAGATAATGTCATTACGGACATAACTGGTGAGTTGATGATGGTCAACATCTTTGATGTGCCGTTGCCCAAGCCCCGGAAGGTCCTCTTCCCGTGCCATTACACTGGAGAAGTTACGGTAGCCGACCTCAACTTCCTCATCGACCTCATTTTCCAAGGCGTCAAGCTGATACCTTGGGATGGCACCTGCGACTTGATTTGTTTCACTGCTGCTTATCCCGATGAATTAGCCGTGTATCCTACATGGATGGACTGCCATGATGCTGTTATCGACTACAGCCCGGCCGACATTAACGACGATGGAGAAATCAATATCGGTGATGTCAATAAGCTGATTGACATTATTTTCAATAATTGACATTGCTCCTGTTTATTCCAAATCAAGGGCGCACACTTATCAGTGGCGCCCTTGATTATTGTGGTAAAGGTGTTTATTGCTATTTGTTACTTGAACAGACGGCCCACAACGGGCAGTTTGGCCAACATCTGACCCAGGTGCTCTTTGCGGTAGATGAAACCCACAAACAGCAACAGCAGGAAAGTGCGGTAGGCCAGCGCAATCCACATGTTCTCGATAGGCAGCATCATCGCAGCGAACAGGATACCTGCCACAACAGTATACAGGGCGATGTCGCGCATCTGATAGCGGATGGGATAGTACTTCTGCCCCACAAGGTAACTCAGCACCATGGCGGTAGCATAGCCCGCAAAACCACCCCAAGCACATGCCATATAACCGTATTTGGGCACAAACAGCACGTTCACCAGGATGAGCACGGCACAGCCGATGCCCGAGAACCAGGCGCCCCAAATGGTCTTGTCGATGAGCTTGTACCAGAACGACAGATTAAAGTAGATGCCCATCATGATCTCGGCGGCCATGACAATGGGCACAACCTTGAGTCCCGACCAGTAGTCCGGGGCGATGATGTACTTGAACACGTCAATCCATGCCATCACAGCCAAGAAGGCCAGCAGCGTGAAGATGATGAAGTAGCGCATAGCCTGGGCATAGGTCTCGCGGCTGTCCTTCTCTTTACTTTTGCCGAACACAAACGGCTCGTAGGCATAGCGGAAGGCTTGGGTAATCAGCGCCATGATCATGGCAATTTTCACTGCCGCTCCATAGATGCCCAACTGCGTCTGCACGTCGGCTTGTTTGTAGATCTTGGGGAAGAACATCTTGTCGAACGTCTGGTTCAAGATGCCGGCGATACCCAGCACCAGGATGGGCCAGGCATATTTGAGCATGCGCTTCAACAGCGACCAGTCAAACTTGTACTTGATGCCCGTCAGCTCTTTCCAGAAGAAGAAGGTGATTAATCCGGTACAGAACAGGTTGATAAAGAAGGCATAGCCCACACCCACAGTAGGACTATAGATTTTGCCGATGGCATCGGGATAACTCTTGTATAGAGCGGGTAGGGCAACATAGTACAGCAGGTTCAGGCCGATGTTCAAGAAAATGAACAACAACTTGAGGGCAGCGAATTTCCACGGCTTGCGTTGGTACCGCAGATAGGCGAACGGGATGCATTGGAAGGCATCCAGGGCAACCACCGTCGCCATCACCCAGATGTACTCGGGATGAGCGCTATAGCCCATCCACCCTGATATGCCTGGCAGGAATGCCAACACCAGCAGGACAAACAGCAACGAGGTGGTGCCCACGCTGATGAGCGTCGTGCTATAGACGGTGGCAGGGTTCTCCTCGCTCTTGTTGGCAAAGCGGAAGAACGTCGTCTCCATGCCGTAAGTGAGGATGACGAGCAGCAATGCCGTGTAGGCATACACGTTGGTGATGACGCCATAGCCGCCCGAAGCGGCCGACATCTTGGCGGTATATAGCGGCACGAGCAGATAATTCAGGAAACGCCCGATGATGCTGCTCAACCCATAGATGGCGGTGTCTTTCGCCAGTGATTTAAGATTAGCCATTTCTAACTCCTAACTTCTAACTAAAAAAGTGTTCCCACCTCGCCGGGACGTTCGCGCTTCAGGTGGTTATAAGCCAGCATAGTCGCTTCACGGCCGCGAGGAGTGCGGTTGATGAAACCTTCCTTGATGAGATAAGGCTCATAGACCTCTTCGATAGTGCCTGCGTCCTCATTCATCGCTGTGGCAATGGTGTTCAAGCCCACGGGGCCACCGTTGAACTTGTCGATGATGGTGAGCAGAATCTTGTTGTCGATTTCGTCAAGGCCATACTTGTCGATGTTCAGCGCCTCCAAGGCATAGCGCGCGATTTCCAGGTCGATGCGGCCGCTGCCTTTCACCTGGGCGAAGTCGCGCACGCGGCGCAGCAGCGAGTTGGCGATACGAGGCGTGCCGCGGCTGCGCAGGGCAATCTCGATGGCAGCCTTGTCGTCGATGGGAACGTCCAGCAACCGTGCCGAGCGGCGGATGATGCCTTCCAGCACCTTGTGGTCATAGTATTCCAGGTGGCAGTTGATACCGAAACGTGCCCTCAGCGGCGAAGTCAACAGGCCGCTGCGGGTGGTGGCGCCGATGAGGGTGAACGGGGCTAGCGTCAGCTGCACCGAACGAGCCCCGGGCCCCTTGTCGATCATGATGTCGATGCGGTAGTCCTCCATCGCGCTGTACAGGTACTCCTCCACGATGGGACTCAAGCGGTGAATCTCGTCGATGAACAGCACATCGTTCTCGTCGAGCGAGGTCAACAGACCCGCCAAGTCACCCGGCTTGTCCAGCACAGGACCCGACGTCACCTTGAAACCCACGCCCAGCTCATTGGCGATGATGTTGCTCAACGTTGTCTTGCCCAGGCCCGGAGGGCCATGGAACAGCACGTGATCCAGCGACTCGCCGCGCAGCTTAGCCGCAGCGACAAACACGCGCAGGTTCTCTATGATCTTGTCCTGTCCCGCAAAGTCCTCAAACCGCACGGGCCTCAAAGCCCGCTCAAAATCCTGATCGGTCTTCAACGACTCCCGTCTGATATCAAATTCCTCTTCCATAGAACTGCAAAGATAGTGCAAACTTTTTGTAGTCCCCACATTTTCACAGTTAAAAAACTCCCACCCCCGTCGATGTATTACAAGTCTCAGGCCAGCAAGGGACATGGCCTCTCGTGAGGTCCCGTGTGCTGTGGCGTTGCCACAGCCCCCACAATTCCAGGTGATGTAATGGCTTGCTTCACAGCGCCAGCCTCATGCCGATGCCGTGGCTGCGATAGGTGGGCTCTACCGAGTTGCGGAATGACACGCGGCAAAACCACTCATCAAAGTACCAGCTGCCGCCGCGATACACACATGTGGTGCCTGTGGCGGGGCCAGTGGGATTGGTTTGGGCGTCCGAGGTATAATTGCCGTACCAATCTTCGGTCCACTCGTGGACGTTGCCGCTCATGTCAAACAGGTTCAACTCGTTGGGCATCCTGGTGGCTACAGGGTGTGTGCCGTGCCACCCGTCACCGGTGCCTCGACGTTCCCAGGTGTCATTATAGGAATACCACGCCACTAGAGCCAGATTGTTGGAGCCTGAATACTTGTAGCCTTGGCTCTCATTGCCGCCACGGGCAGCAAATTCCCACTCGGCCTCGGTGGGCAGGCGAAAGTCCCGTCCTGTGAGCTGATTGAGCTGGGTGATGAATTGATGGCAATCATGCCAGGAGACTCGCTCTACTGGCTGCTGTTGGCCTGTGAAATTGCTGGGGTTGCTGCCCATCACCGCAGTCCACAATTCCTGAGTGACCTCGGTCTGGCCGATGCAATAGGTTGATACGGTCACTTGATGGACTGGTTTTTCACGACTGCTCACGTCACTGCCTTGTTCCTCGGTAGCGCCCATCATGAAGGTGCCGCCCTCGACCGTCACCATGACAAAAGGCACGCCATTGACGACAAATTCTTCTTCACCGGTTGCAGCAGTCGGCAAACCTTCGTTGGTCAGCAGATAGTTGATCAGGATGGTCAGGTCGTCCATGGTGATGATATCGCTGTCAAGGCCGTCACAGGTGGCTGCGTTGGTGAAATTGATACTGCTGGTATCTTCGCTCAACAGATAGTTGATGAGCACGGTCAGGTCATCCATGCCGATGGTTCCGTCATCGTTGGCATCGCCTGGCATAATGCCCGCGGCACCCTTTAGGGGAATGACCAAAGCCATTAGCGCAAGCAGTAGGTGCAGGATTCGTTTGCTCTTCATTGCCGTTGAGTTTAGTTGGTACGCAAGACTTTCTTTGCACTGTGGGTGTTGTCGTTGTTGGTGGTCACCTCGATGTTGATGCCCTCAAACGGGCGGTTGCTCTCTTGGCCCGTCAGGTTATAGTAGCGCACCTTGGAGTTTCCGCGGACGGGTGTTGTCGCGGGTGTCACAGGCACTTCGTCAACGGCGGTCACTGGATCGTAGTTGTCATCGTTGATGGGCTCCAGGTAGAATGACCGCAACGGCTCGTAGCCTTTTTCGGCCATGAGGTCATTCCATGCTGTCGGCAGTTCAATGGCGACGGTCGATCGGCCACCTCCGGGCATGGTCTGGATTTTGTTGCGCGACGGGTCTCCAGTGACAATGAATGCTGTTGCTCCTTTTTCCATGGTGGGGATGGTGAGCATTTCCTCGGCATCACAGGCGTACCACTCGGGCGTGGGAGTCATCTCGGCATGTTCTTCAATCTCCAACCTGTCCATGTATTCCTGCAACGAGGTGTGGTCTGGATCGATGGCACTGCCGGGATTGGCATAATAGTGTGCGTAGGCGCGCTCATACAATGGGCGGCGGGCCGTGAGAATCAGTTGGTCCTCAAGGGCGTCTACGTTGCCGTATTCTTGCTGCAGACGCGCTGCCACTTCCTCGGTCATCATGATGGTGCGGTTGGTGAACTGCACACCGCTGCCCAATGCCAGCTGGCAACGCTCGGTGATGTCCCAAGCCAGTAGTTGCATGATTTTCTTGCCGTCGGTTGTGGCTGGTGGCATGTTGTTGCCCCACAGCAGGGTGGAGGCGGCTGTTATCGTGCTCTCGTTGAGGTCAAAACCTTGGCGCACATGATAAGGGTTCCATCCCACGCGCAGGCTGGCCGCATCGTCTTCGGCAAGACACCACGACACGGGATAGCCGAAGGTGCCCATGCGGTCCTGTTTCACATAGTAGCCAGCCATGTTGAGCATTGCCAGATTGAGAAAACGTCCGATGGCGACATTGGCGGCTTCGTTGATTTGCCCCTGGCCATAGTCAAGACCCAGTTGTCGGGCGACGGGACCGTTGGCCCAGCAATAGGGAATCCACGCATGAGTACTGCCCAGTGTGCGGCGGAACTCGCTGGAGGTCATCGCCTTGGTCAACGCGATTAAGATGGGCATGTGCTCGGGTTTGCAGCCTGCCATCACGCCGTTGATGGCGACGTGCCACACTAGTGTCGAGCGATAGGAGGGTGACAGCACGGCGATAGTGCGGTCCCAGCGGTAGTCGGTGAAATCCATGAATTCCTGCACGCGCGCCAGAGTGGGCGGGATGATGGGCATGCCGTCGCTCCACATCATGTCGTTGTAGAACTCGTTGACTTCGTCAATCGTGCCACTGAAGATGGGCACTTGCGGGTCGGTCGGTTCCAACTGCTGGTTGTCAAGATATTCCTCGTCGGTGATTTGCGTGGTTAAGGCCTCAAGGATTTGGGGCCATAAAAATTCGCGGGTATTTTGTTTGAGCTCTTCCTCAGTATGCGAGGCAAAGGCGCCCGGATAGACGGCAACACGCAGCACGGGAACACCGTTGTTATAGGCTGTTGTCTTGGCCTGAGCGTCGAATCCCGGGGCGGCAATCATCACCGACGGGATGCCGATGTATTCGGCTGCGATGCAGTTGCCGGTCTCCTTGGGTGTGCAGATGCCGCAGCCGCCGTTGCCCGAAATCACCGCGTCCACACCGTACTCCTGCAAGCGTTGTTGGAACCGCTCCACCTGAGGCTTGTGTACACGCGGGCCGGGGTAAAGTCCTGCTGAGCCGATTTCGCTCAAAAGATAAACCGTGGCGGTAGGAAAATTCTCTTGGATGAGTCGTTTGAGTTCCACATGGGTTACACTCGCCATGAATGAGCCGCCCACTAGGGCGATGGTCTTCCCCTCAAGGGTCTCCAGACGAGGGGCTAATTGAATCATTTCAACCGATGACAGGCCGACAGGAGCCAACACGTCATAGGTGCCCGCTGTCTCGTCACCGCCGCACCCGCCGCTCGGGTCACAGCTCTGCGCATTGGCGTTCAAGGCAAAGCAAATCACACTTGCAAATGCCAACAATTGTTTCAGGATTCTTTGTAACATGATCAGTATATTTTGAGGTTTTTGTCTAAAAAGATTTCTCAATAGTTATGATGCCGCAAGCAGGGAAAAGTTAAATTCTCCTCACAAAGATAATGCAGATTAAAGAAAAACTACACTATCATTTTAACTTTTGACCGTTTTCTGCGTCATTATATTAAATGATTACTCCGACCGACGACAACACGTTGCGACAGATGCTCTTTAACCCCGACACGCGTGACGAGGGTTTCAAGATGTTGATGAAGCAGTATGGGCATCGCCTTTACTGGCACATCCGTCGCATTGTCGTTGGGCATGACGATGCCGAGGACGTCATGCAGGAAACGTGCATCAAGGTCTTGGACGGCATAGGCTCCTTTAAAGGTAGTGGACTGCTGATGACGTGGCTCTACCGAATAGCCACCAACGAGGCTCTGCAGCATCTCCGGCGGCAGACTCGCACCTTCCAGAGCATCGACTCGCTGGGCCATGAACTCATTGCCAAGTTGCAGACCGAGTCGGCCATTGACAGTGACAAATTGGAACTTTTGTTCCAACAGGCATTACTCACGTTGCCAGTCCAGCAACGCATCGCTTTCAACATGAGATACTATGACGAGTTGAGCTATGACGAGATAGCTTGCATCACCGGCAAGAGTGTCTCATCGTTGAAGACCAATTATCATTATGCCACCCAACGGGTGAAAGACTACATTAAAGATCATGCGATATGAATGACAAGTTCAATGACGTAGGGAAAAGGTTGCCTTACCGCGAGCGAGATGAATACATCGACGAACTGATAGATAGGTCGGTGCAACGTGCTCTTGACAGACCACAGGTGCCGCGTGTCAACCATCTTGGCCGCAAACGCATGATATGGGCTTCGATTGCAGCAATAGCTCTGTTTGCCATCGGCATCCAGGTCATGCTCAACTATCATGACACGCAACAATCCCAAGCAGTTATGGCCGATGAGGCACCAATCGACCAGTTCCTCAACTCTATCAGTGATGAGGAGGCCGCGCAACTGCAATGTTTTGAGATAGAAGAAATTCCCGAGTATTAATTAGACCTGCAGCGAGTATGAAAAAGATAATATTGATGATATTGTTCGTGATAATGAGCATTTCAGTCACAGCCCAAAGCTCCGCCGACAGTGGTGCCAAGATCAATGAGCGGTTCTATCAGGCCAAGGTGCGTGAGCTGGTTTATCGACTGCACATCACCGACGAGCAAAAAGCGAAGTTTGAACCCATTTACCGCAGCTACTGCCAGGAGATGACAACATTGTGGGCCGAACGCAAGAAACCCATCAGGAATCAGTCCAACGGTGCAACAACAGCGGCAATAGAGAAACGAAAGATTGAGATGCAGCAACGTGCTCAAGGCATTCGCATGAAATATATCGATAAGTTCGCTACTGTGCTCAACGGTCAGCAGTTAGAACGTTTTTTTGAGGTGGAAAGCATCATCCAGAAAAAGCTAAAAGAGCGCCAACAACGCTCCAATAAATGATTTCTTGTTCCCATAAGGTTCACTGTGTCGCGGCTCTTGCCGCGGCCCCAAGATAATCCGTGGCCGTTTTGTCTCTCCTTTCTGAAAACCGAGCACGGATGCCAACTAAAGTCTAAAGTCTAAAGCCTAAAGCCTATTCAGTCATGATCTCAGGTAGGGCGCGGTGACGCTGGCAGGGCAGTCGAGCATGCCGCGCGGTGAGCCCTGGTAGATGACCGTGCCGCCCAAGTCACCGGCGCCGGGACCGAGTTCGATGACGTGGTCGGCGGCCTTGATGACGTCGGTATTGTGCTCGATGACATAGACCGTGTTGCCCATGTCCACCATGCGGTCAAACAGGTCGATGAGGTGGCGCACGTCCTTGAGGTGCAAGCCGTCGGTAGGCTCGTCGATGACAAAGACGCCACGCGTGCCACCTGCCTCCAGAGGCATGGTGTACTGCTTCAGGCAAGATGCCATCTTCAGGCGTTGCAACTCGCCACCCGACAGGGTACTGAGCGCCTGGTTCAAGTGCAGATAATGCAAACCCACGTCCATCATGGGCTGCAACTTCTCCTCGATGCTCGTGCCTTTGAAGAATTCACAAGCGCGTCTGACAGACAAATCCATCACTTGAGCGATGTTCATGCCGTCGATGGTATATTGCAGTGCTTCAGGAGAGTAACGCAGACCATGACAGGCTTCGCAGGTGGTCTCGATGTTATCCATGAAGGCCATCTCGGCGATGACCACGCCCTTGCCGCCGCACACGGGGCAACCGCCCTTGCCGTTAAAGGTGAAGTACTGCTCCTTGATCTTGTGCGCCTTGGCAAAACGCTTGCGGATGTCGGGAGCGACATCCATATAGGTCGCCGGTGTGGACCTCAGGCTCACGCCGATGTTTTTTTGGCTGATATACACCACGTTGCTGTGTTCGCGGCGGAAACACTCCATCAACGAACTCTTGCCCGAGCCCGCCACACCTGCCACAGCGGCAAACACGCCCATGGGCAAGTCGATGCTGATGTCCTTGAGGTTGTGCAGCTTGGCATGCCGCAGGGCGAAAGTCTCGGTCGCTTCGCGTGGCTGCGCTTTGAATTCGCCGTGTTGACTCAGCATCTGTCCTGTGCTGGTGCCACTGTGCAACAATTCCGTGTAGTTGCCTTCAAAGATGATGTTGCCGCCCTGGCTGCCCGGGCCGGGACCCAAGTCTACGATGTGGTCGGCCAGACCGATCATTTCGCGGTGGTGCTCAACGAGCAGAACGGTGTTGCCTGCGTCGCGCAGACGTCGCACCGAGTGCTTCATTTTTTCAATGTCATGATCATGCAGACCCGTGCTGGGCTCGTCCAGGATATAGAGCACATCGGCCAGCGACGAGTTGATGTATTTGGCAATTTTGCAGCGCTGTGCCTCGCCGCCCGACAGGGTGCCCACACCGCGCTCCAGGCTCAGGTAGCCCAGCCCGATTTCCTCTAGCGCCGTCAAGCGTGCGCTGATGGCCTGCTTGAGGTCGACGGCCAGTGGCGAAGTGAGTGACTTGACCCACTCGTTGAGGCGCGTGATAGACATGGCGCAGGCGTCGGCGATGTTGATGCCCTCGATTTTGCACGACAGCACGCGGGGACTCAAGCGGGTGCCGCCGCAATCGGGGCACACGCCCATGTTGAGCATGGGGTTGAGCACGGCAGCGTGCAGCAGGCCCTCCTCGCTGTTGATGATGCTGCGGTACATGCGCGGGATGATGCCCTCATATTTGGCCGACTTGGGCCAGTTGGCAGGCGGGTTCTTGAGGCGAATCTGCGGACTGTTGAGGAACAGGTCAAGTTCCTCGGGGCTGTAGTCCTTGATTTTCTTGTCCAGGTCGAACAGACCGCTGTGGGCATAGCGAATCCAGCGCCAGCCGCCCTTGCCGAAGGCGATGTAGTGTATCGTGTCCTCGTCGTTGAGGCTCTTGTCAAAATCGACCAGCTTGTGGATGTCCAGTTCGCGGATTTCGCCCAGGCCCGAGCAACGGGGACAGCTGCCCTCGGGGTGGTTGAAGCTGAACGATTCGGCATAGCCCACAAAGGGTTGGCCCACACGCGAGAACAGCAGGCGCAGCAACGCCGCGATGTCGGTGTAGGTGGCTACGGTCGAACGCGAGTTCTGAGCGGGCTTTTTCTGGTCGATGACGATGGCGATGGGCAGGTTTTCGATGGCGTCAACATGGGGACGGCCATATTTGGGCAGGTACTGCTGCACAAACGAGGGGAACGTGTCATTCAGCTCCCGGCGCGATTTGGCAGCAATAGTGTCAAGCACCAGCGAACTTTTGCCGGAGCCCGACACGCCCGTGAAAACCGTGATTTGATGCTTTGGAATCTCCAGCGAGACTTCTTTGAGGTTGTTCTCCCTCGCTCCCTTGACAATGATGCAATCGCCTTTCATGTCGCCCGAATTCTGCTTTATTTCTTGCGGTGGGCGATGAGGTATTGACCGATTTGCACAGCGTTGAGGGCCGCGCCTTTCTTGATTTGGTCACCGCACAGCCAGAAGGTCAGGCCGTTGTCACTGCTGGTGTCCACGCGGATGCGTCCCACATACACGGGATCCTTGCCCGAGCAGTCGATGGGCATGGGATAGCGGTTGCTGCGCGGGTCATCCACGACAACCACGCCAGGAGCAAGCTGCAGGGCAGCACGGGCTTCCTCGGGGGTGATAGGTTGCTCACACTCGATCCACACGGCCTCGCTGTGGGCACGCATGACAGGCACGCGCACGCAGGTAGCGCTCACGCGGATGTCGCTGTGCATGATTTTACAGGTTTCTTTCACCATCTTCATCTCCTCGCGGGTGTAGTCATTATCCTGGAAGATGTCGATGTGAGGAATGACATTGTAGGCCAGTTCGTGTTGGAAATGGCGCACTGTCAGTTCTTCCTTGCCCACGGCAATTTCGCTGGTCTGCAGGGCGAGCTCATACATCGCCTCCATGCCGGCACCGCTGGCGGCTTGATAGGTAGCCACCTGCACATTCTTGATGTGCGACAGATTGTCGAGCGGTTTCAGCGCCACCACCATGATGATGGTCGAACAGTTGGGGTTGGCAATAATGTTGCGCGGGGTGTTCAGGGCATCCTCGCCGTTGACTTCGGGCACCACCAGGGGCACATCGTCGTCCATACGGAAGGCGCTGCTGTTGTCAATCATGATGCAGCCGTGCTTGGTGATGGTGGGCGCGAACTCGCGCGCGGGGCCGGCACCCATGGCGACAAAGGCGATATCGATGTCTTTGAAATCATCATTGTGCTGCAAGAGCTTGACCACATGGTCCTTGCCACGGAAGGTGAAGATGCGTCCGGCACTGCGTTCCGAGCCGAACAACACGAGTTCACTCACGGGAAAATTCTGTTCATCCAGGACACGCATGAATTCCTGTCCCACTGCGCCGCTGGCGCCAACAATCGCAACCTTCATTATTCTTTAAGTCTTTAATTGTGAGTAGTAAGTTTTTTTAGTCCTATGCTTTATCGGCAAATCCTGTGCCAAGTCGCTCATTCCTTGATGTGGGTGCCCTTTTCGGGATCGCCCATTTGCGACGGGCAGGTGATGATGACCTCTTTCACGCCATGGTCAATGGCCTTGAAGGCGTTATCCACCTTGTTGTCAAACCAGTCCTTGATGATTTCCATGTCGCGCAGGGTCTTGTATTGCGTGCGCCGCAAGTTGGCAACAGCGCTGTCGGGATCGGTGGGATTGAGCAGGACGCCCTTCTTCTCGAAGCAGTAAATGAGCGTGATGTCGAAGCGCAAAGCCAGGGCACGGGCAATCTCGGCAGCCATGGCGTCGGTTTCGTTGAACAGCAGGTTGCCGCGCCCGTCGTGCGTGATGGGAGCAAGCACCGGCACGATGCCGTTGTCGAGCAGCCGTGCAATAGCCTCGGTATTGACGTGTCGCACCTGTCCTGTGTCGCCCAACTTGCTGTTGGGAATCTTGACGCTGGTGATGAGGTTCATGTCGGCACCGGTGACGCCCAGTGCATTCACCTTGTTGCCCTGCAGCAGTGACACGAACAAACGGCTCACCAATCCGCCATAGACCATGGTGAGCAGCTTGAGGGTGCCGGCGTCAACCACTGGACGGTCATTGATGAGCTTGGTCTTGATACCAAGCTTGTTGCCGATCTCCTGCGCCATCATGTTGCCGCTGAAGAGGAGCATTTTCTTCCCCTTGATGGCGGCGAAGGCTTTAACAAAGGTGCGCAACTCATCGGCTTTCTCGACAATCTTGCCGCTGACCTTGACTATCGTGAATTTCTCGTTCATGTTGATTATGGTTTTTAGTCCCTTGTCCTTAGTTGTAATTACAGAATAATCAAAAAAAACTTTGCGCCTTTGCGTGCGCCCCAGGAACGCGGATGCCCCCTAACGCCTAAAACCTAACGCCTAAAACCTAACGCCTAACGCCTAAAACCTAACTCTCTGCAAACTCCATCAGGTAGGCCTTGATGAAGTCGTCCAGGTCTCCGTCCATCACACCGCCCACGTCGCTGGTCTGGTGGTTGGTGCGGTGGTCCTTCACGCGGCGGTCATCAAAGACGTAGCTGCGAATCTGGCTGCCCCATTCGATTTTCTTCTTGCTGTCCTCAACCTTGCGCTGTTCTTCCTGGCGGTGCTGCAACTCCTTGTTGTAGAGGATGGAGCGCAGGTTGCGCAACGCATTCTCGCGGTTCTTGGGCTGGTCGCGGGTCTCAGTGTTCTCAACCAGAATTTCCTCCTCCTCGCCAGTGTAGGGGTCTTTGTACTGGTAGCGCACACGCACACCCGATTCTACCTTGTTCACGTTCTGGCCGCCGGCACCGCCGCTGCGGAAGGTGTCCCACGAGATGCGCGCCGGGTCGAGCGTGATTTCGATGGTGTCATCGACCAGCGGGGTGACGAATACCGATGCATACGAGGTCGTGCGTTTGCCCTTGGTGTTATAGGGCGAGACGCGCACCAGGCGGTGCACTCCGTTCTCGCTCTTGAGATAGCCGTAGGCAAAGTCGCCCTCGATGCTGATGGTCACGCTCTTGATGCCCGCCTCGTCACCGTCAATGAGGTGTTCGATGGCGGTTTTGTAGCCGTGACGCTCACACCAGCGCAGATACATGCGCATGAGCATCGATGCCCAGTCCTGGCTCTCGGTGCCGCCGGCGCCCGAGTTGATTTTCAATATCGCGTCCATTTTGTCCTCGTCATGGCGCAACATGTTGCGCAGCTCCATCTTCTCGAGCATGGCGAGCGCCTTGCTGTAGAGAGCATCGAGTTCGCTCTCCTCGACAAGACCTTCCTTGACAAAGTCAAAGCCCGTGGCGACCTCATCAACGGCGAGTTCCACTTCCTCACAGCCGTTGATCCAGTTGCGTAGAGACTTGATTTTCTTCATTTGCGCCTCGGCGGCCTTCTGGTCCTGCCAGAAGTCGGGCACGTGAGTGCGCAGTTCTTCTTCCTCGACCTCGATTTTCTTGCCGTCAATGTCAAGATAGCGTTTGAGGTCTTCTTTGCGTTGTTGTAATTCCTTGAGTTGTTCTTGAGTAATCATCTATTATGTGTGGTTCTAATCACTAAACCATCAGCCGATTTCGGCTGATTTATTCTTCTTGCGGTAATCGGCGGCATACATCGCGTCAATCAGCGGGCGATAACGCTTGTTGATGACGGCACGCTTGATTTTCAGCGTGTTGGTCAACTCACCGCTCTCCATGGTGAAAGCCTTGGGCAGCAGCACAAAGCGCTTGATCTGCTCATAGGATGCCAAGTCTTTCTGATAATCGTTGATGCGCGATTCCATCATCTTGTGGATCTCGGGGTTGTTCACCAGGTCCTCGATGCTGCGGTGCTCGATGTGCTTCTTGTCGGCATAGGCCTTCAACTCCTCAAAATCGGGCACGATGAGCGCCGACACATATTTGCGTCCGTCGCCGATGATGGTGACTTGTTCGATGAATTTGTCTTGGCCCAGCAGCGTCTCGAGCACTTGCGGGGCAATGTATTTGCCGTTGCTGGTCTTGAACAGGTCTTTGAGGCGCTCGGTGAGGATGAGCTCGCCCGTCGGTGCGATCTCACCGCAGTCTCCGGTGTGGAACCAGCCGTCAGCATCGATGGCCTCGGCAGTTTCTGTCGACTTGTTGTAGTAGCCTTTCATCACAGTGGGACCCTTGACCAGAATCTCGTTCTTGTCACCGATTTTCACCTGGATGCTCGAGATGGGCATGCCGATGGTGCCCAGCGTCCATTCACCGGGTTTGAAGAAGCTCACCGAGGCGTTGGTCTCGCTCAGACCGTAGCCGATGCAGATGTTGATGCCCACAGCGTGAAGGAACTCGGTGATGTTGTCGCTGAGCATCGCGCCGGCGGTGGGGAACATCTTGCCGTCAACAACACCGATGGCGCCACGCAGTTTCTTGAACACCTTCTTCTCAAAGTATTGGTATTGTTGCTCAATAAATGCTGGCGCTTTCTTGCCCACTCGCGCATATTTCATGTTGCGTGTCTTGCCCACGCGGATGGCTTGCTTGACCATCATGCGCACCACTGGCTTGGCATGGGCCAGGTTGTCGTTGATGGCGGTATAGACTTTCTCCCAGAAACGCGGCACGCTGCACATGTAGTTGGGCTGCACCTCCTTGACAGCGCGCTGAATCTCCTTGGGATTGTAATTGATGGCTACACGGATGCCAGTGCACAGGCACACCATCGTCCATCCCAGCTCGAAGACGTGACTGAAGGGCAAGAAACTCAGTGAGATGTCGGTCTTGTCATCGATGTAGTCAAAGCGCTCGATGTGCGCGTCCATGGCGGCGTTCATGTTGCTGTGCATGAGCATCACGCCTTTGGGCACACCGGTGGTTCCTGAGGTGTAGATGAGGTACATGATATCCTCGGGGATGCCGGCTTGTTTGCGCTTCTCGATTTGGTCTGTCACCTCTTTGCCCAATTTGTCTCCCGTGGCAAGAAATTCTGCCCAAGTGAGGGTGGTCTTGTCACCCTTGTCGCGCTTCACGCCTGGATGGAGGGTGACGATGAACTTGAGGGTGGGGCAGTCGTTGATGATTTGACGGGCAATGTCATACTGGCCCTGATCTCCTGTGAACAGGATTGTGGCGCCCGAATCATTGACGATATAGGCAGCCTCGTCCTTGCTGCTGGTGGCATAGATGGGAACCGGAATAGCGCGGTTGTAGAACGCGGCGAAGTGGGTGATGAGAATCTCGGGGCAGTTTTGTGTGAACAGGCACACACGGCCTTGCTCCTCCACACCGTTGACAAACAGGGCGCCAGCGGCACGCTCGATCTGTTCGGCGAAACCGTTCCACGTCAAGGAGGACCACACTTGGGTTTCATAGTCGCGGAAACGCAATGCCTCCCGCTCGCCATACTTGGCTCGCTGCTCGGGTATGAGTTTGACAAATCTATTCATAGGCCAATATGTTTTGATTTCGAGTCGTGGGTTTGAAAGGGTTATCAATCTGCAAAGATAATAAAAAATGAGTACATAATCCATACCCGTCACCGAAAACGTCAATATTTTACCTTGAGACTGGGACAAAATAGACCAAAAAGCACATGAAAATAAGTTAGATTTTTGTTAGAGGCTTATTTGAATAAACCAATGGTATTTAGTGGTTTGTGAGTTAATCATGTTTAGATTTTTGGTTTGAAGAGCAGCGCGATGTGTTTTTTATATGTACCTTTGTGAAAAATCAAACCGAAAAAAACGTGATAACCGAAATGAAACGAATTCTGTCTATCTCCATTCTGATGATGGTGGCGTTGTTCTCGACGGCGGCCGTATATGAGCCCTCGTTGACGAGCGATAGCGAGGTGTGTGTGTTCTTCGAAGCCAACACTACCGTGAACGATACGCCCAAACTCTGGGTGTGGGCCGGTAATACCGACGGTGCTAACTATGTGGGCACCTCATGGCCTGGTGCCGCAATGACCTACATGGGTGACTCCCAAAGCGGCAACAAAATTTACAAGTGGACTTACACTGGCTCGTTGGCAATGCCCACAGGATTGATTTTCACATGGAACAACGAGGGCGGACGTGTGGATGGCACCTTTACCAACCATGGCTACTATGTGATGGGTCAGCTCACCAAGATCATCGGGGCAGGAGAGAGCACCTTTGTCCCCAATCAGCATGTCATCTACGAGCTTGACCTTTATAACTTCACGAGCACGGGCAAGTTGAATGCCGCCCGCGATCGTTTGGACTACCTCAAGGACCTGGGTGTTGACATCATCTGGCTCATGCCCATTCATCCCCGTGGCATCCTGGGGCGCATCGGCTCGCTGGGCAGCCCCTATGCTCCTCGTGACTACTATGCGGTGAACAGCGATTTCGGCACGCTTGCCGACTTGCAGGCGTTTGTCGCTGCCGCCCATCAGCGCGGCATGCAGGTGTGGCTCGACTGGGTGGCTAACCACACTGCCAAGGATAACGTGTGGATCACCCAGCATCGCGACTATTACAATTCCACTCTGACCAGCCCCAACGGCTACAACGATGTCTATCAGCTGGATTACAGCAAGGAGGCGACCCAAGTGGCGATGATCGAGGCGATGGAATACTGGATTGACGCAGCCGATATCGACGGTTTCCGTTGCGACTACATCAGCAGCAACACCATTCCCACTGCATTTTGGACCCGTGCCATCAAGGCTTTGAAAGAATACAAGCCTGGCAAGACCATCACCATGCTGGGCGAGGGCGACATGGCTAACAGTGTGCCACGCTTGCTCGTGTGCGGTTGGGACTATGACTATGCTTGGGGCTTCCAGTCGGGGCTGGTAAACAACAAGAACAACCCCGCTGGTGTGCTTTCACAGTGCCGCAACCTGGTGAGTGACTTGCGCTTCATTGACATCAGTCGCATGGTTTACCTCACCAACCATGACCAGAACTACAACAGTTCAATGTCGACACAGTATGGCAACAACGCCTATGCCTTCACAGTACTCACGTTCACCCTCTACGGCATGCCCATGCTCTACAACGGTCAGGAAACAGGCTATCTGATGAATCGCAAGCTGGACTATTTCAACCGCACCCCCATCAACTGGAACACGGTCGACAGCAAGATGTTCAACACCGTCAAGGCGCTCACAGCGCTCAAGCACAGCTGTGACGCCCTCATCGACAATGGCGACCGCGCCAGCGAGGTGACCTTCCTCAACACGGGCAACAATAATCTGCTCGCTTATACCCGCCACCACAACGACCAGACTGCGCTGGTTGTCCTCAACCTGGGCTCGAGTACGGTCAACACCGTCGTGACGGGTCTCGAGGCAGGTGAGTGGAAACTGGCCATCGATGTGGATAACATCGCCGCCGGCTTGACCGCAACGCCGGTGAACCTGAACGCCACTCAGAGTTTCTCGTTGCCTGCCGGAGGATATAAAGTATATTACAAAGGTGAGCCTGCCAGCGACGTTTTGGTTGGCGACGTGAACCACGACGGCGAGGTCAACATCGGCGATGTGACGATGCTCATCAGCATCATTTTGAGCGAAAACGCCGATGCTGATTCAGTGGCCGACGTGAATTGTGACGGCGAGATCAATATCGGTGATTTGCAGGCGGTAATCAAAATCATATTGAAGAACTAACCGTTTTTTCGATTTTCGGGCATGAACAGAATCTTAAATAAATGGCTGATGCTCACAGTGCTGGCGGTGATGACTGTCGCCACAGCGCTGGCGGTGCCACAGAGCGAATTCCGCCGTTTGGACAGCCTGATTGCTGTTCAACCGCAACTCATCGCCGCCAAGGAGGCACGCCTCGTCCAGATGAAGGCCGATTTGTCTGATTTGCGCACCTCCATCGAGCGCTATCAGGCGATGAGGCGACTCTATGAGGAGTATTCTGCCTACCAGTATGATTCGGCCTATGCCTATGTGAGCGACTGCATCCGCCTTGCCGATGCAATGGGAGATGTCGCCTTGCAGAACGAGAGCCGCCTCAACCTGGCGCACATCTTGTCCACTGCCTGTTTGATGGAGCAGGCACGCGAAGTGTTGGGACAGATCGACACCACTCGCTTGACATCGGCCCAACTCATCCAGTTCCATCGCACACGTGCCGACTTGCTCATCTACCAGGCCGAGTACATGCAGGGCTCACAGTTTGCCGACACTTTTGTCCAGCAACTCATTGCCCTGCGTCGCCGCATCATGACCATCGATGTGCCCCGTGACAACCTCAGCTACCAGCTCACCCAGGCCGAGTGTTATGACGACGACAGGCAGCAACAGCAGGCTATTGACTTGCTGGCCAAGTTGTTGCCCGACTACCATAGCGGTGACCGCATCTACTCGATCACCACCAGCATGATGTCGTTCTACTATTCCAAGATGGGCGACAAGGAAAACCAGATGCGCTACCTCATCAAGAGCGCCGAGAGCGATCTGGAGGGCTGCATCCGCGAGAACACGTCCTTGAGGACGATTGCCGACCGCTTGTTCGACGAGGGCGATATCGACCGCGCCTACCGTTACATGAGGCTGGCAGTGGACGATGCCAACTTCTACGGGACGCGCCTTCGCAACATCCAGTCATCACGCATCGTCCCCAAGATTCTGGAAGCCTACCAGACCAAGCAGGACCGCAACCGCCGCAACATGATGTGGTTGCTGGGCATCATCTCGGTCATCGCCTTGATGCTCGTGTGTGGCGTCATCGCCATCTACCAGCTGCTCAAGCGCTATCGTCGCCTGAATGAGCAGAAGAAGGCCATCAACGAACAGCTTCGCCAGGTCAATGCCCAATTGGGCGACACCGTCGGACGCTTGAACGAGAGCAACAGCCTGTTGCAGGAGCGCGAGAAACTCAAGGAGGAGTACATCGCCCGTTTCCTTGCCTTGTCAAGCCGATTCATCGATCGTGGCGAGGAGCAGCGCAAGGCTTTGTACCGTCTGCATCGCGACCGCAAGACCGAGGAACTGGCGCGTGAGCTCAAGAGTACGCACTTCGGCAACGAGAATGCGCAGCTTTTCTACGAGAATTTCGATAACGCCTTCCTCAACATCTACCCCAACTTTGTGGATGAGGTGAACAAACTCCTGCACGAAGACGGCAAGATAGAGGTCAAGCAGGGCAAACGACTCACCACCGAGTCACGTGTGCTGGCGCTCATCCGCATCGGCATCACCGACAACCAGAGCATCGCCAACATCCTGCGTGCCAGCCTCACCACCATCTACACCTATCGCTCCAAACTCAAGGCACGCGCCCTGAACAAGGACGAATTTGAATCTCAGGTCAAATCCATCGATTATTAGGTGCATATTTGCATTTGTAAACCGAGTAATTAACAAATGAAATCAATAGAGTTATGAAGAGATTATTGTTTTTTGCCTTGATGTGCCTCATGGTGAGCACGATAGCGTTTGCCAAGGATGTGAAGCTCACATCGCCCGACGGGTCCTTGACTGTGACCGTCGGCATGGATGGCGGCAAGGCGTGGTATCAGGTCAACCGTGGCGGTGAGACCGTCATCGGCCGCTCGGCATTGGGCTTTGTGCTCAAGGACGGCGACTTCAAGGACAACTTCAAGCAGGGCAAGGTGACCCGTGCGAGCCTCGACGAGACGTGGAGTCAGCCTTGGGGCGAGGATGCCCAGGTGCGCAACCGTTACAACGAGCTGCGGGTGCGCCTGCAGGAACGCAGCGGAGCCAAGCGTGTGCTGGACGTGGTGTTCCGCGCCTTTGACGACGGTGTGGCCTTCCGCTATGAGTTCCCCGAGCAGCCCAGCCTCAAGCAGTTCGTCATCATGGACGAGGTGACGCAGTTCGCTCTGCCCACCGACGCCCAGGCATGGTCAATTCCCGCCTTGACAGCCTACTACGAGGGCATCTACACCCGCGAGCCGCTCAGCAAGAAAGGCAAGATGTCGGGTCCTGTAGCCCTCGAGGTGAACGACTCGCTGTTCATGGTCATCATGGACGCTAACCTCACCGACTATTCCACGATGAATTTCGCCCCCAGCGGCACCACGCTCACCGTTGACCTGGTGCCCTGGCAGAATGGCGACAAGGTGCGCATGGAGAACATCCGTGTCACCCCGTGGCGCGCCGTCATCATCGGTCGCACCGCTGCCGACATCCTGCTCTCGCGCATGGCGCTGAACCTGAACGAGCCGTGCAAGATTGCCGACACCTCGTGGCTCAAGCCCAGCAAGTATGTGGGTATCTGGTGGGCGTTGCAAAAACAGCAGTGGACCTGGTCGCAGGGTGACCGCCATGGCGCCACCACGGCCAACACCAAGCGTTACATCGACTTCGCTGCCCGTCACGGACTGGGCGGTGTGCTGGTCGAGGGCTGGAACTACGGCTGGGACACAGATTGGACCAAGCACGGTGACGGCTTCTCGTTCACCAAGGCCTATCCCGACTATGACCTCGAGGGCCTGTGCCGCTATGCCGCCGAGCGCGGTGTGCGCATCATCGCCCACAACGAGACTGGTGGCGCTGCCCAGAACTACGAGAACCAGCTCGAGGATGCCTTCACGCTCTATGAGTCGCTGGGCATCAACACCGTCAAGACAGGCTATGTCAACTCCCACTTCTATAACGGTGAGCTGCAGCATTCACAGTGGGGCATCCGCCACTTCCGCAAGGTCATCGAGACGGCGGCCCGCCATCACCTGATGATCGTCAACCACGAGGGCGCCATGCCCAGTGGCATCCAGCGCACGTGGCCCAACCTCATCGCCACCGAGAGCATGCGCGGCCAGGAGTACAACGCCTTTGACCGCAGGGGCGGCAACCCGCCCTATCACGAGTGCATCTTGCCGTTCACGCGCGGCCTGGGCGGTCCCATGGACTTCACCCCCGGCATCTTCGAGTACCGCAACGACGCGGTACCCGGCACGCGTCCGCAGAACACCCTGGCCCACCAGCTGGCCGAGTACATCGTCATCTACAGCCCCGGCCACATGGCAGCCGACCTGATCGAGAACTACGAGCATCAGCCCGCCTTCAAGTTCATCGAGGACGTGCCCACCAACTGGGAGCGCACCCTCGTGCCCCACGCCGCAATGGGCAAGTATGTGACCTATGCACGCCAGGAGCGCGGCACCGACAACTGGTATGTCGGCAGCGTGACCGATGGCCAGGCACGCGATCTGGAACTGTCGCTCGACTTCCTCGCCGACGGTGTCCGCTACACGGCCATCATCTATGAGGACGGCCCCGACGCCGACTATCGCGACAATCCCTATCCCATGACCATCTGTCGCCTCGACGTGGACCGCAGCACCATGCTGCACCTCCACCTCGCCCCCGGCGGTGGCGCCGCCATCCAACTCCTCGCCCGCTAACGCCCTTGCTCAAACAACAGAATAATCTGATTGTTCTGATAGCATCCGCGTTCGGGCATAATGTCGGCGAATTAAACGGATTTCACGAATAGCATCCGCCCCGCAGGGATAACTTGTGGGGCGGATTTCTACTTTCATCAGACAGCCAGCACAACTCACACACAACACTTACAACTTGCCTTTTCGGCATCCGCGCATACTCTTCAAACAACTGAATTGTCTGATTGTTCTGATGGCATCCGCGCTGTTGGGGCTTGTTATTAGAAATTCAACAGTAATCATCTATCCCATCGCCACCTTTCCATTCTTTTCCTTGAGCAAGTGTGAATTGTTTATAACCACCCTTTTTTTCAATAAAAGAGCGCAAATTCTCATGAACAAATTTTCCATTATCAACATAAATGCCTGCTAAACTCCATGGCTTAATGGGATTCTTTTCCGTCCTTCTGCATAATACCCAAATATAAGTTTTTTCCTCATTTATAGCATAATCAATTATTTTGGTGCTACCATAAACATTACTCGTTAGCACACCCTCCTTAGAAAGATTTTTGTAATAATCTAATAATCCTGAATCTGATACTTCTAACGGACATAGAGGAAAATCCGTTGGTGTTCTCCAGTCTTTTTGAACCGCACAACTCGGGCTATTTGCATTTGTATAAACGCTGATGGTTTCTTTTGGCGCAGGATTCGGATAAGTGAGCATTGGCTGATTTGTCATTCTCGATCGTTTCGAAGGCAGATCTTCTGTTGTCGCTCCCATGTTAGGATTAACGCCTTGTGGTTTGTAAATCCATTCTTCAATTTTTCCTCCTTTGGGCTTTTCATTAGGCGTGCTGGCCCACTCATTCATGTTATCTAAAGTGCATTTAGCTTCTTCTTTTGAGACATTTCTCATCCAACTATAATCTGGGTTTTGATTGGCAAAACGTCTGATTAAGGCGGGGTTTTCTAAAAAGGCCTCAATGCTACCGCAACATAATATGATTTTCTTTAGTGTTGCGGGATTTTTCAAGACATTCTCTAAACGCGTAAGCCAATGAAGATTCTCGACACGATTATTCCGTCTATTTGAATCTTTATGGTCAACAACATATACCTTTGTATTATGTTCTCCGAAATAAGCAGTAGCTACGAGATGGTGGACTCTGACATCGCTTAGATACATGTAACCATTAGCGTTATTCTGCTTTCCAAAAGTCCAGATATTATCATATTTTCGTATTTTTTTATTGAGACGAGCATGACGATATACGGCACCATTATCTCGTACGGAATAATGATTGCCTTTGAAGTCACATTCCCGAACTTCATTAAAATCATTCAACAAATCAGTTATTTCCATCTTCCCAAAAAGTAAAAGTATCAAATATGAATCTTAAAGTTTTTTCCCACTCTTCTTCTGTCTTATAATCTAATTTGACATCAATCAGTTGTGATCCAGTTAAAGTGTTAGTCATCAAGTATACTTTAATGCCTTCGGAGTTTTCAAAAGCCCTAAATGTGAATAATGGATTTGTTGCATGTTGTGGTTTGTGGGCCATATAGTCATTTTTTGAAAAGCAAACCCCATAACTGGTCAACATGAAATCAGGGAGTTCTTCAACGCATTCCATTCCTAAAGGTATTCCAAATGCAATGATAGGTTGCCTTTCCATCTTCGATAACACCTTCGGTACAACTTCCATGAACTGAGAAACCGCCCTCCTATTTTCCATCTCTTGGATTGCCTCTGCACTGTCAATGTCGATAAGAGATGGGTCTGTTGCCAATTCTGCAAAGAAGTTACGATTGAGCACTTTTGAGATTAATCTCAATTGGGCGACGTGTAATGACGAACGCTCAAATATCTTATATACATTATTTCTTTGACAACAAATCATATCAGCAAATTTTGTTATTGGGATTTGTTGACGTCTCACTTCTCTTTCTATGAGTTCACCTAATGTCGTTCTTTTCATATCTTTATTTTTTAAGATTATTATTTTTGTTTGCAAAATTAATCGCAGAATCACAGCAAAGCAAGAAATGAGTGTATCCTAGTGGGATACATTTTAGTAATGTGCAATGTAAGTATCTGAAAATCAATATGGTGTAGCTAGTTGTAATTGCATTCTTATTTTTCAATCAACGTGCCATTTGAACTTAATTGTTTCGCGTGTTTGATTCATAACTTATTTGTTTGCTTTTTGACATGGTGCGGGGGATGTTGTTGTTTTACCTTTGCAGCGGAGGAAGACGGTTTTGCTTTTAACCATTCGTTAACATTCCCGCCCCACCCACCGCAATATAACAACAATGGAAATGAATGTTGAAAATCAATGAGTTAAACAAAATCGGAGGAAAAACGACCCATT
>JAEEGL011853659.1_pt1 | contig 29088 bp, 22 predicted proteins | sample 9134231 | NCBI WGS metagenome assembly JAEEGL01 (sample SAMN16246548, study PRJNA631951) | gut metagenome | biome: gut microbiome; feature: rumen; material: fiber-attached | host: Bos | place: Iran: Karaj | collected 2018-10 | reverse complement strand
AGCACCTTACGTGGGAGAGTATGTTAAGTACATGAAAGACGCCATCAGATAATAAAAAACAAATAAAGGTACTTTACATAACTAAAAAGCACAAGATCTTGTGCTTTTTATTTTAAATAATCTTGATTTTTGACTGGATTTTATATAAAATTTAGAAGATTTAGGTTTATTTTTGGAAACATAAGAATATGAACGGAGGATTTAAAGAAATGCCCAAAAGAGAAGACATTCACAAGGTACTGATTATAGGCTCCGGCCCTATCGTTATCGGACAGGCCTGCGAGTTTGACTATTCAGGTACCCAGGCATGTAAAGCCCTTAAAAAGCTTGGTTATGAGATTGTACTCGTAAACTCGAATCCCGCGACTATCATGACAGATCCCGAGACAGCCGATGTGACATACATCGAGCCTCTTAACGTTGATCGTCTTGAGCAGATTATTGCTAAAGAAAGACCCGATGCGCTTTTACCTAACCTTGGTGGCCAGTCAGGTCTTAATCTTTGTTCAGAACTTAATAAAGCGGGTATTCTTGATAAATATAATGTACAGGTTATCGGTGTACAGGTAGATGCCATTGAGAGAGGCGAGGACCGTATTGAGTTCAAGAAGACTATGAACTCTCTTGGCATTGAGATGGCAAGATCCGAAGTATCATATTCAGTAGATGAAGCCCTTGCAATTGCAGACAAGCTTGGTTATCCAGTAGTTCTCCGTCCTGCATATACAATGGGCGGCGCCGGTGGCGGACTTGTTTACAATAAAGAAGAGCTTAAGACAGTATGTGCAAGAGGTCTTCAGGCATCACTTGTTGGTCAGGTACTTGTTGAGGAATCAATTCTCGGATGGGAAGAGCTTGAGCTCGAGGTTGTAAGAGATGCAGAAGGCAACATGATTACTGTCTGCTTTATCGAGAATATCGATCCCCTCGGAGTTCATACTGGTGATTCATTCTGCTCAGCTCCAATGCTTACTATTTCTGAGGAAGTTCAGAAGAGAATGCAGGAGCAGGCTTACAAGATTGTTGATAAGGTACAGGTTATCGGCGGTACTAACGTACAGTTTGCTCATGATCCCGTATCCGATAGAATTATAGTTATTGAGATTAACCCCCGTACATCTAGATCGTCAGCACTTGCTTCCAAGGCTACAGGATTCCCTATTGCCCTTGTTTCAGCTATGCTTGCTTCAGGACTTACACTTAAGGATATTCCATGTGGTAAGTACGGAACACTTGATAAATATGTTCCCGATGGCGATTATGTCGTAATCAAGTTTGCAAGATGGGCATTCGAGAAGTTTAAAGGCGTTGAGGATAAGCTCGGTACTCAGATGAGAGCCGTAGGTGAAGTCATGAGTATTGGTAAGAACTTCAAGGAAGCTTTCCAGAAGGCTATAAGATCCCTTGAAATCGGAAGATATGGACTTGGCCATGCAAAGAATTTTGATTCACTCTCTAAGGAAGAACTCCTTAAGAAACTTACATATCCTTCAAGCGAGAGATATTTCTTAATGTATGAGGCTATCAGAAAAGGAGCCACAAATGAGGAAATCTTTGAACTCACAAAGGTTAAGGATTACTTTATCACTCAGATGAGAGAGCTCGTAGAAGAGGAAGAGCAGATTATTGCAAATAAGGGCAAGATGCTTTCTGATGAGGCCCTTACAAAAGCTAAGAAGGACGGATTCTCTGATAAGTACTTAAGTCAGCTCCTTGAGATTTCTGAGGATGATATCAGAAACAGAAGAACAGAAATAGGCGTAGTAGAAGGCTGGGAAGGCGTACATGTATCAGGTACTCCTGACAGTGCATATTACTTCTCTACATATAATGCACCTGACAAGTCTACAGCTACAAATAATAAAAAGATCATGATTCTCGGTGGAGGACCTAACAGAATCGGTCAGGGTATCGAGTTTGACTACTGCTGTGTACATGCAGCAAAGGCTCTCAAGAAACTCGGTTTCGAGACAATCATCGTTAACTGCAATCCTGAGACGGTTTCAACAGACTACGATACATCAGACAAGCTTTACTTCGAGCCCCTTACACTTGAGGATGTTCTCTCTATCTACAACAAGGAGAAGCCTCTTGGCGTAATCGCTCAGTTTGGTGGTCAGACACCTCTTAACCTTGCAGCTTCACTTGAGAAGAACGGCGTAAAGATTCTCGGTACATCACCTGCAGTCATCGACCTTGCAGAGGACAGAGATCAGTTCAGAGCCATGATGGATAAGCTCGGCATCCCTATGCCTGAGTCAGGAATGGCTACAACAGCAGATGAAGCCAAGGCTATCGCAAACAAGATTGGATATCCCGTAATGGTACGTCCTTCATACGTTCTCGGTGGTAGAGGTATGGAAGTCGTTTATGATGATGATTCAATGACAGGATATATGGAGGCTGCTGTTGGTGTAACACCTGACAGACCTATCCTTATAGACAGATTCCTTAACCACGCACTTGAGTGCGAGGCAGATGCAATCGCTGATGGAAAGCATGCATTTGTTCCTGCGGTTATGGAACATATAGAGCTTGCCGGAGTACATTCCGGAGACTCGGCTTGTATCATTCCTTCAATGAACATTACAGAAGAGAATGTTGCAACAATCAAAGAGTACACAAAGAAGATTGCAGAGGAAATGCATGTAAGAGGACTTATGAACATGCAGTATGCTATTGAGAACGGTAAGGTATACGTACTTGAAGCCAACCCCAGAGCATCAAGAACAGTTCCTCTTGTATCAAAGGTATGCAACATCAGGATGGTGCCTATCGCAACAGATATTATTACTTCAGAGCTTACAGGTAATGAGTCACCCGTTCCCGGACTTAAGGAAAAGAACATTCCTTACTACGGCGTAAAGGAAGCAGCATTCCCGTTTAACATGTTCCCTGAGGTCGATCCTATTCTCGGACCTGAGATGAGATCAACAGGTGAGGTTCTCGGACTTTCAAGCCACTTTGGTGAGGCGTTCTACAAGTCACAGGAGGCAGTTCAGTCAAAGCTTCCTCTCGGTGGTACAGCGCTTATCTCAGTAAAGGACAAGGATAAGGATGAGATTATCGAAGTTGCCAAGACACTTGAGTCTGACGGATTCAGAATCGTCGCTACTAGCGGTACATACAAGTACCTCACAGAAGCAGGTGTTAAGTGTGAGATGGTTAAGAAGCTTCAGGAAGGCAGACCTAACGTTTACGATATAATTACTAACGGCGAGGTTGATCTTGTTGTTAACTCACCTAAAAACAAGACAGATGTTAACGATGACTCATACCTCCGAAAAGCAGCTATCAAGGCTAAGGTTCCATACATTACAACAGCTTCAGCCGCTATAGCTACAGCAAAGGGTATTCACTACGTAAAGAATAACCCCGGAGATGAGATTAAGTCACTTCAGACACTTCATTCACTTATTACTGATAAGTAATCATAAAAATAATTATTCAGACGGCGGCCGCACATGCGACTGCCGTTTTTACTTAAAGGATTTAAAATGCCAGAGATTAATTATATTGGAACCGTTCATACAGACTTTCCCGATAAATTCGGTGTACCGAGACAGAGCAACGTTGTGAAATCCCTTACGGGTAAAATCTCGTTTAATCCGCCGTACAATCAGCCTGAAGCATTTCACGGCCTTGAAGGATTTGATCGCGTTTGGATTCTTTTCAGATTTCATCGAGCTGAGCGTGATAATTTCTGCGCCACAGTTAAGCCACCAAGGCTCGGAGGCAATACTCCGGTTGGTGTATTTGCCACAAGGTCGCCTTTCAGACCAAACAGTATAGGCATGACATGTGCCAAAATCGACAAAATCGAGTATGGCGAAGATGGGGCTGTTCTCTATGTATCAGGCATCGACCTTGTAGATGGTACTCCCGTAGTGGATATTAAACCTTATCTTTCTTATGCAGATTCGTATCCTGATGCAAAGTCGGGTTTTACGGCTAATCTTGAAGAAAGGGAGATGGAAGTGGTTATTCCGGATAATTTGATGGCGAAAGTAACTGAGGACAAGAGGGAATGCCTGATAGAGACCCTCAGCCGAGATCCGAGACCAGGTTATAAGAGGGATGATAACAGCGAATATGGTATGTTTTTCCTTGATCTGAATATCAGATTCAGGTATCAGGACGACATTATTACCGTAACAGATATTTCAAAAGCCTGATTGGGCTTATTACGGGTTATGTTTGATTTACATAAAATTCTTGCAAAATAATCGTTATATTGTAAAATTATATTATGTATGTCTATGGTTTTTGATATTTTCATAGGTTTACATAATTGCATATAACGGTTTAAAGTATGGGGAATATTAATTACACATCATCGCCAGAATATCAGGCGAGGATGCGTGATCAGGAAAAAATAGATAAGATTTTATCCAGATATGATAAAGACAATCCTGCAGATGTAGATAAAATCTGTCAGATGCTTAATCTCGGAGCCATTAAATTTGAATCAAAAGTCGGTAATGACTTTGATGATGAGATGTTTGAACTCCGCGACAGACTTAAAAGTCAGAAAAGCACGGATAAAACATCTGTGAAGAACAGGGATAGGGGAAAAACTACCGGGAAGCAATCTGGGAAAAGTAGTAGCAAGACTAAGTTTGAGGACCTTGATGATGATATGAAGGTTCTCGTCAGGAAGGAATTAAAGGCTCAGTACATTAAGAGGACCATATTAATCGTGGTCCTTGCTCTTGTGTCTATTTCCTGTATCGGTTATTTTGCTATCTTTTATTTCAATGATGACAGGGGCGAGAAGAGATACAGGGAACTGGCCGAGCTTAAGGGGTCTGAAGCCCTCGATAACGGTCAGACAGAGTATATTGCTACTATTACGGACGATGGAATTGTGGTACCCGATGTACTACCGGAATATAAAACATTATATAATTCCAACAAAAACCTAATAGGATGGATAAAAATTGACGATACAATAATTGATTATCCTGTAATGCAGTGTGGAGATAATGAATTTTATCTGTCCCATAATTTTGATTCAGAGGAAGATGTGGCAGGCACGCTTTTCCTTGATTGCAACTGCGATGTCCTTCGGGGATGTGATAATTATATTATTTATGGCCATCACCTCCAGAGCGGGAGAATGTTTTCTTCCATCGGAGAATATGAAAGCGAGAGCTATTACGAGAGTCATAAATATATTCAATTTGATACGATTTATGAGAGACAGCTCTATCAGGTAATGTATGCATTCAGGTCCAGGGTGTATACCGAGGATGAGATTACATTTAAGTATTATCAGTTTATAAATGCCAATTCTGAAGAAGAGTTTAATTCATATATGGCAGAGATGGAAGCTGAGAGCTTCTATGATACAGGTGTGAGAGCTTTTTACGGAGATCAGCTGCTCACACTGTCGACATGTGATTATCAGGAACAGAATGGCCGGTTTGTCGTAGTGGCCAAAAGAATCCAGTAAATACAGTTATTACATTTCAGGGAGAATGTCATGGCTCAGAAAAAAACAGTAAAGAAAGACGATAACAAAAACGAGAATAAGTTATCGGCTAAATCAAAACATGTAATCAGAAAGAGCATAGGTGGCGTACTGCTTGCCAGTGCTCTTATTGTTGCAGCTATACCGGCAGGTGGTTCGGGAACAGCAGAGGCAGCATATAATAATAATCCTGTCATGAGTTACGATACGGACAGTACATGCGACAGAAACGGGGATTTTACTCTTGCTAATGCCGATGTTCTTGATTCGACTGGAAGAGATATATATAGTTCTTTCGAAATCAGACAGATAAATGGAAGAGATACACTTGTATGGAAATATCAGTATTTCATTCCTGATGAAGGAATAAGCGGTTCTACTGTCGGCGTTATATGCGGATATAATGACAGTTACAGTGTCGATACCCTTAATCTTAGTGGACGTCTTTATACAGGTTATGATGTTATAGCAAAATCTGATTATGATACTTTCTGGGGAACTCATTCCACAGATGATTTTTCAGTTACAAATGCACTCCCTGATGAAGCCAAGAAGGCAAATCTCGAGAGATATTTTGGTGATAATTCACGTTATACTACATGGATAGCAAAATATATTGCTGCAAGACAGGCGTATATTGATGAAACCGGAGAAGAACCAGAGACTCTTGAAGATATTCATATGTCTACTGATACTCTTAATCTTGAAGCCGGAGATATGACTTCTGATAAACAGAAACTTTATTACTGTGATCAGAATAATCGTAGAGGATATACACTAAAAGAAATATCAAATTTTGCTCAAAAATCTAAATATAGAGGCGATAATGGTGACATTAAAGAAATACCTAATGAGTCTAATATTTATATTGTTGTTTTAAATAATGCTTCTGATATAACGACTGCAGGAATAAAATATGATGAGTATGGCTATAAATATATTGATGCTCAGGATATCGGCGCCATTGGTAAGGATGCGTTTAAAGATACTAAACTTGTACAGAATCTTGTCGTTGCCGATGGTATTACACTTATTGGTGATTCGGCATTTGAAAATTCTTATATAAATGTTGTTCAGTTTGCCTCAGTTACATATATAGGTAATAAAGTGTTTAAGGACTGCGAGTATCTGACTGCGGTTAACCTCGTTGATCAGACAGAGTGTATTGGTAAGGAAGCATTCAGAGGCTGTACGCAGCTTTCCAGCATTAGTATTCCAAAGTCATGTAAAGATATTGGCTTTGGCGCTTTTGCAGACTGTACAGCTCTTGATACTGTTTCATTCAGCAATTCCCTTGGATGTACAATCGGAGAGTACGCCTTCTTTAATTGTCCTAACATTTCAAGCGTAACATTCCCTACTACAAATGCATTCAGTATCGGTAAGGCTGCATTTGCCATGGATCCAGGACTTGGTACAAACTGCAAGCTTACAGAGTTTGATTTTCCTGAGAATCTTGGAGATTACGTGAGCAAGACTTTTACTGCAGCTGATCAGGATGATTCGTATAGTTATACAAACGGATATCAGCTTAAGGATGAGAATGATAATGATTATTCATCCGGCCTTGGTGATTATATTTTTGCAAACAGATATAATCTCAATACTGTTGTGATGCCTCTTAACTTTGGTACAGCTGTTGGAGATCTTGACAGAATCCCCATGAATACATTTGATGGATGCAAAGATCTCGGACTTCTTAAGATGGCAGATGCTGCTAATAACTATGCTTATTATGACAGCAACCTTTTTGAAGATGTTGAAAATGAATCCCTTTATGTATATGGTCCGGCAACAAAGAATAATGTTACACCCGGGGAAGATAATGATAAGACATTTGCGAACCCCAGATATTCTACATGGTATGCTTCAACAAAGACACTTGATTATGTGCCTTATGTATATAATGACGGAACAACTGATCATTATGAGGTTGGTATCGGCAAATACAGATATGAGCTTTCGGTAAATGATGACGGTACAGCTCAGTTAATTTCGTGCAAGTTTATTGATGATCCAGAGGTTATTGATTTAACTATTCCAAGTCAGGTCGCGAAATATAATATTTCCGATATGGCTACCGGATGTCTTGATGAAGTTAAAGATTATATAAATATTCTTACCATTCCTGACGGCTCAATTGAATCTATAGATGATTCTGTATTCCAGGAATCTGCAATTCTTAAAGAGGTCCATATCGGTGATTCTCTTAAAGAAATGGGGGCAAGTGCGTTCGCTGACTGTCCCAACCTTGAGTACGTTCTTATAGGACCTAATATTGAGACTATTGGTTCTCAGGCATTTTATGACTGTCCGAAACTTGAACATGTTGATTTTGCTGTTCCCGGTAATTCATCAACGTTATCTGATATTGGCGCCAATGCCTTTTATACTGGAGGCACAAAGCTTTACTTTAAGGGTCTTGTTGAGGAAGGATATGCTCCTTTTGATTATGCTATGGGTTCAGACAAGATTAACTCAGATAGTGTACGAGTTTGCTACGAGACGCCTTCACCTCAGAATCTGACATGCATCATGGACGAAATGACAGGCTTATGTACTCTGATTGATTATCCTCATTATACAGACGTTGATGCTAATATCAGAGATAAATATCAGCAGGGACTTGCTCTTAATGATGAAGAACAGGCTATTATAGATTCGACGCTTTATATATCATTGCCGGAAGCTATTAAATCAATTGACGTAAAGAGCTTCCTGTCAACAGATGCATCAAACACGAATAAAAAAGACTGGATTTATGTTCCGACAACACCCAACGATCTCGATACTATTCATACAAAACAGGATGTATACGGAGATAACAACTTAAAGGACGCTGCTAACAATCTTTATTCAGACGTATTTGCAGATTGCGGTGGATATACCGCAGGTCTCTTCTCAGGATATATGAATGAGACAACGCCTCTTAATGCGGTGGGTGACACTACACATGAACAGCATGTTAAAGGTAATGACTGGATACTCTCTATTGCAATGCCCGGCGTTACATCACTCCCTGATTATGCATTTGATTCATGTGAGAGACTTCAGTCTGTAATAATAGGTGATGATTGTGAGACCATTGGTACATCAGCATTCCAGGGATGTTCAAGCCTTACAGCCATTGGTACAAATAACAACCCTAATTACACATTTGATAATTATATTCTCTACGAGAATAAAGATGACGGAACCCTTGAGATTAACACATGTCTCCCAGCAAGAGGAACAAACAGAAGCAGTTCCGAAATCTGGGTTGATACTTCAAACGATCCTAACCTTGCAAATGTAACAAGCATGAAGGAGGGAGCGTTCTCCGGATGCGAATATATTACTAAGGCAGATCTTTCAGATACGTCAATTACGGCTTTGCCTACCAAGGCATTTGATGGTTGTATTACATTAAATGATGTTAAACTACCCGAAACAATCAGAAGTATTGCGACAAAGGCTTTTGACAATGGTTCGCCGTCCCTTGATGTGACAATACCTGCTGATTCAAATATTTCAGATACGGCATTTGACAAGGATGCGACCGTTACTATTTGGACATATCCAGAGTGTACTGTTACTGCAGCATACGATGCCGCTAATAATGATGAAGTATATATAAAGTATCTTGATTCAGAATTTGTTATCACATTCCTTAATGATGACCTGACTGTATATGAGAAGATAAGCGTACTTGCCGGTTACAACGGATATTATCCTGATAATAATCCGACACCGAAGCTTCCTTCAAATTCAGGCAATGAATTCAGTTACTGGTATTTTGATAATTCAAATGGTATCAAGAATGTAACGGAAAACAGACAGGCAATTGCTGTATTTGTGCCGAAGAGCACAAATCCTACACCGAGTGGTGGCCCTACACCCAGTGGTGCATCTCCAGCTCCGAGTGGCGCTTCACCTGCACCTAGTGGCGCTTCAACTACTCCTAGTGGAGGCGGTGGTTCACAGAGTCAGAACTCAATTTCGAATAATACTGTTTATTCTGTAGTAGTTGAGAATGGAGCGGGTTCAGGTCAATATCGCCCCGGAACAGTAGTTACCATTACGGCTTACTCTGCGCCTTCAGGTAAGGTATTTGACAAGTGGACTACATCAAATACAAATATTAGCTTTTCGAATGCCCAGTCGGCTTCGGCTACATTTATTATGCCCAGCGGTAATGTGAAGGTGACTGCTACATACAAGTCATCAACGTCAGGAAACAGCGCAAGTGGCAATAATACAAATAACAATAACAATAATAATAACAATAATAACGGTGGAACAAACAATAACGGCGGCAATTCATCAAGCAACAACAAGTCAGGTGGAACTGTTGTAAATGTTACAACTGAGACAATCGATAATAACAATAAGAATCTTGCTTATGCTACAGTTGCCGGTTCTACAGATAACTTTGTTGTTAAGGTTACTGATTCTGCAGTTGCATCCGCTCAGGTTGAAGCAGCTTTAAAGGCAAAATATGGAGACGACTTTGAGAATATAAAGTATGTTGCATTTGATATTTCGCTTTATGATTCAACCGGTACATACCTTGTTGCCAACAGCGAGAATCTGGCTGTAACAATTACACTGCCTATTCCTGATGACCTTGTAAGCTACGCAGGTAATAATAAAGTTGCTGCAGTTATAAACGGTCAGATAGATGACAAGGCTGTTAAATTTACCACTATTGACGGCGTACCTTGTCTTACATTTACGGCTACACACTTCTCGCCTTATACGATTTATGTTGATACACAGAATCTGACAGAGGGTGTGAGTGATATGACTCCAAAGACAGGAGTGCCTGCTCCTAAGTGGTTCCTTTCTGCAGGACTTGCATTGTTTGGAATAATGCTCTTCCTTTGGAAAGACAGGAAGGCGTTACCCGGTGCATCAAATCCTTCATAATTTAACGGGGATAAAGTTTGAAAAAGAAGATTGCTTTAATAATTGCATTACCGATACTGGTGCTTTTTATAGCACTCGGGATCTCCGGTATCATATCATCCAGAGCCGTAGGGGTTACGGATGATATGGTTATGTCCGGTTCTGTCCTTGTTAAGTATAACGGTAGTGCATCAAGTGTAGTTATTCCCGGAGAAATCACCGGAATCGGTAATGAAGCTTTTTCCGGTAATACATATGTTGAGACTGTAACTTTATCATCAGGCGTATCGGAGATTGGTTCCAAGGCTTTTTCCGGCTGCAGTAATCTTGTTTCTGTATCATTGCCGGATACAGTTGAAACCATTGGAGATTCTGCATTCGCAGATTGTCCGAAATTAAGTCAGATAAATTTTGGCAAGGATTTCAGAAAACTGGGAAACGGTGTTTTTTCAGGTGATACAAGCCTGGCTTATGTTTCTATTCCGCCGACAAACACTTCGTTTGTTTGTTCAGATGGAGCTATTTATAATTATAAGAAAACCACTCTTTATCAGTATCTGCCCGGATATCCCGGTAATGTATATCGTATGCCGGACTCTGTAGATACCATTTGTCAGTATGCCTTCTGGGGCACAGACAAGCTTAATCAGGTTACATGTTCGTCGTCTTTATCATCTATTCCCAGTTATGCTTTTGCAGGAGCTTCAGCTTTATCAAATGTTTATGTCAATACACCGGCCAATTCGATTGGCATTGGTGCATTTATGGGTGATTCATCACTTATGCAGGTAGTTCTTCCTATATCGGTTACAGATATAAAGGAGTCTGCTTTTTCAGGTTGCCCTACTGATATGATTATAATTGCAGAAGATGGTACGTTTGCTTACAGATATGCTGAGGAGAACGGATATTTAACAGCATCTGAACCTAAACTTTCTGTGACAGATAATAATCTGACATATACGCCTTCTGCGTCGACCACATCATTTACGTCACTATCTGAAATACCTTCTGTTTCCGAAGGTGGAATAACAGCAAATAATGTTACAGGCACAACGTCATCTAATACTGCAATAGTATCAACAGGTCGTACGCCTATGTATCAGCATGTGATTGAATATGACGAGAATGCTTCTGTTGATGGAACTGTTATAGGTGGAAGTATGGTTGTATCGGATCGAGCTTTCGTAATTATTGAATCTCTTCCAGCAGTTACCGGCACTAATGAACCTGAAGTAGTAGAGGTCACATATTCTGTTCCTGAGTACTCTCATTACAATGACCAGAGTCTTGATACATATACTTTTGATTCAGGAGATACATCAATCGGAATGCTTTCATTTGCAAGATCTTCCCTTACGAGCATTGATATACCTGAAGGAGTTACAGAGATTGCTTACGGTGCATTCTATCACTGTGATTCTCTTACTGATGTTACTATTCCTTCAACAGTCACAGCTGTTGGCCAGTATGCGTTTGATCATACTCCATGGTATGAGAACTGGCTTAATGATGAAAACGCGTCTGATTTTCTCATAGTAGGTGATGGAGTACTTATAGGATATAAGGGCAGTGAAGCAGAGCCGGAGATTCCTGACAACGTAAAAACTGTTGCCGAAGGAGTATTTTAATATTAAAATATTTTAAGCTAATAAATATAAAGTGAGGTTTATTTCAAATGGACAAGATTCAGATGACTACGCCCCTCGTTGAGATGGACGGAGACGAGATGACCAGAATCCTCTGGAAGATGATTAAGGATGACTTAATTCTTCCTTATGTAGATTTGAAGACAGAGTATTATGATCTCGGACTTGAGCACAGAAATGATACAAATGATCAGGTAACAATTGACAGTGCCAATGCTGCAAAGAAATATGGTGTAGCTGTTAAATGTGCAACTATTACACCTAATGCAGCCCGAATGGAAGAATATAAATTAAAAGAGATGTGGAAGAGCCCTAACGGTATTATCAGAGCAGCTCTTGACGGAACAGTTTTCCGTACACCAATAATCGTAAAGGGTATTGAACCCTGCGTAAATAATTGGAAAAAGCCCATCACACTTGCAAGACATGCATACGGTGATGTCTACAAAAACACTGAGATAAAAGTTTCCGGCAAGGGTAAAGCTTATCTTGTATTTGAAGACGAGAATGGCGAGACAATCAAAGAGCTTGTTCATGAATTTAAAGGTCCCGGTGTACTCCAGGGAATGCATAACACAGATAAGTCCATTACAAGCTTTGCAAGAAGTTGTTTTAACTATGCTCTTGATACAAAGCAGGATCTCTGGTTTGCAACAAAGGACACAATTTCGAAGAAGTATGACCATACTTTCAAAGATATCTTCCAGAAAATCTTTGATGAGGAATACAAGGCAAAGTTTGAAGAGGCTGGTATTACATATTTCTATACCCTTATTGATGACGCAGTAGCAAGAGTTATGAAGGCTAAAGGCGGATTTATCTGGGCATGCAAGAACTATGATGGAGATGTAATGTCAGATATGGTTTCATCAGCGTTCGGTTCACTTGCAATGATGACTTCTGTACTTGTTTCTCCCGACGGAATTTCTGAATATGAGGCTGCTCACGGTACAGTTCAGCGTCATTATTATAAGCACTTAAAGGGTGAAGAGACGTCTACAAACTCTGTGGCAACCATTTTCGCATGGTCAGGAGCTCTCAGAAAACGTGGTGAACTTGATAATAATAATGAGCTTGTAAAGTTTGCTGATGCACTTGAGAAAGCTACTATAGGAACTATTGAGAGCGGTAAGATGACCAAGGACCTTGCCCTTATTTCAAGCCTTGATAATATTACAACTCTTAACAGTGAAGAGTTTATTCTCGAAATCAAAAAGAATCTTGATAAAGAATTAGCATAAAATAAATAAAAGGCCGGGAGGTTGCGAACATGTCAAAATCCATAGATGTATATGAAAACGCACTTCTCGGCCGTAATATTCCCATACTTCCCCTTGATAATAAATGGCACCGTCTTATGGTCGGGCTTGAAAAGACAAAAGATATGAAGAAAGACGAGGAGGAGATTAAGGAACTTCTTAAACTCCAGGGGCGTCTTAATTCAGAGATAAAAAAAGCCAAAGCTTACAAACAGAAGCTTATGAATGATATTGTGGGTGGAATGGATGAGGATAACGGCGGAGAAGGTCAGGAAGACAAAAAAAATCAGATTGAGGAATGTAATGAGTTAATCGAGAAAAAGACTGAGGAACTCCATGAACTTCCGAATCAGATTGGCGAGATTAATTACAGACTTATGGTTGCTACCATGGAGCAGTGTTATGACATAATCCAGGAGAATACGTCAGGTATAGATGAGATATCCGAATGGATATCAAATATTAGGATTGAACTTAAAAAGAATGTAGTCAGAAAACAGGAGATGGAGCTGAAAAATCAGGAGATTTATACATATATGCATGATATTTTCGGAGCGTCCGTCATAGATTTGTTTGACATGAAATATAATCCCGGAGAGAATATGCTCCACAAAAAAGAAGAGAAAAAATGATGAATAGTCAGTTAAAGTACAGAATAGTTACGAGTCAGGAAATGAAGAAGATGGAGTCCGAAACCATAAACGGTTACGGTATTCCATCTTTATCTTTGATGGAGAGGGCTGCATATCAGAGTTTTTTAAAGATTGATGAAATTTGCCCTGATTCAGATAAGGTAGCTGTGTTCTGCGGTTCGGGCAATAATGGTGGGGATGGTTTTTCGATTGCAAGAATAATGAATGACAGGGGTAAGGACGTCAGAATTATTTTTGTCGGAAATCCTGACAAAATGACTCCTGAAGCAAAGCTCAATAAAGATATTTGTATAAAGAGAATAATTGAAATAACTGATATTGATTTTATTAAGGCCTGCAGGGACATTTTGTCTGATGTTGATATTGTGATTGATTCAATGCTTGGAATTGGTATTACCGGAGAAGTCAGGCCCAGAATTAAAAGCGCTATTGATATAATTTCTGAAATTCAAAACAACGCCCGTAAAGAAGTAAAAGTTTTTGCAATTGATATTCCAAGTGGTCTTAATTCAGATAACGGAAAAGTGATGGGAGCGTGTGTACATGCCGATTATACTATCACAATGGAATGGATTAAACGAGGACTAATTTTAAATGATGGTCCTGAGTATACAGGAAGTGTTATTCCCATTGATGTAAATATTTATGATGATGGTTCTGAAATTAATACATTTACCTGCAACCGTGAATTATATGATTGCCTTCCTTCAAAAAAGATAACGGGTAATAAAGGGACAAGCGGAAAAGTATTATTTATTACAGGCTCAAAAGATATGCCCGGGGCCATGATATTATCGGCCAGATCAGCGCTTTATTCGGGAGCAGGAATGGTTAAGGTGATTTCTGCTTTCGAGAATAGAGATTTACTTATACATGAACTGCCTGAAGCAATGTATCAGGATATTAATGATAATGACGAAGCCATAAATATATCATTTAAGTGGTGCACGTCTCTTGTTATAGGTTGCGGTTTGGGGAAAAGTGAAAGGGCAAAAGATATTTTGATTTATGCTTTAAAACACTGTGATAAACCGGTTGTTGTAGATGCGGACGGATTAAATATTCTGGCTGAAATAGATAAAAATGAGCTGAAAGAAATATTACATAAACGATATAATGAAAGCTCTCTTACTGTTTTTACTCCTCATCCGGGGGAATTTGCCAGATTGTTTGGAACGAAGTTAGCTGAAAAGAAGAATCAGGATCCGGAATATGTCAAAAAGCTTGCAGATGAGTACAAAGCTGTTATTGTAGCTAAGGATGCGAGAACGATAATCAGTGATGGGATAAATACTTATATTAACACTGTTACAAGTGAATATCTTGCAACAGCAGGCAGTGGTGATGTGTTGGCTGGAATATGTGGGTATTATGTTGGTATTGAAAAAGATATTTTTGATGCCTGCGTTTATTCCGTATTTCTTCATGGATATTCAGGCAAAAAAGCTTTAGATAATTCAGTCTTTAGAGGCATAAAGGCAGGGGATATTACGGAGGCTATAAAGTATTAACTTTATTGAAGATATCGGCTATTTATGATAAAATTAATCAGTTAAATTGAGAAATTATGTAAATTCGGAGGTAATTTATGTCAGGGCATTCAAAATTTGCGAATATTAAGCATAAGAAAGAGAAAAATGATGCCGCAAAAGGTAAGATTTTCACAATGATCGGTAGAGAAATCGCCGTTGCTGTTAAAGACGGAGGTCCCGATCCTGCCAATAACTTTAAGCTTGCTCAGGTTATTCAGAAAGCTAAAGCTAATAACGTTCCCAATGATACTATTGAGAGAGGTATCAAGAAGGCTTCAGGTGAAGGCAGCTCTGTGAACTATGAAAAAGCAATTTATGAGGGATACGGACCTAAGGGTATTGCCATTATCGTAGAGTGTCTTACAGACAATAAGAATCGTACAGCAGCCAATGTAAGAAGTGCATTTACAAAAGGTAATGGCGCTATCGGTACTCAGGGCTGTGTATCATATATGTTTGACCAGAAAGGTCAGATAATCATCGATAAAGAGGATTGCCCACTTGACGGAGATTCAATCCTTGAGAAGGTTATTGACGCAGGTGCAGAAGATTTCAATGAGGAAGATGACTCATACGAGATTATTACCGACCCTGATTCATTCGTAGATGTATCAAAGGTTGTTGAGGAACTTAAGCTTCCTGTTGTCTCGGCTGAAGTAACAATGCTTCCTCAGAACTATGTATCACTTACAGATGAGGAGTCAGTAAGACAGCTCCAGAGAACACTTGATCTTCTTGATGAAGACGATGATGTTCAGAATGTTTACACTAACTGGGAAGAAGAATAAATAATGGACAGACTTGCTATAGTTATTCCTTGTTACAATGAGGAGGAAATGCTCCCTATATCTTTGCCGAGGCTTACAGATTTTTTAAAGAGTCTCGAGGATAAGAATAAGGTTGCTAAAGACAGTTATTTGCTTCTTGTTGATGACGGCAGCAAAGATAAGACATGGGAAGAACTTAAGGATTGGCATGAAAAATCCCATATGGTGAGAGCACTTAAGCTTGCCCGTAATACCGGTCATCAGAATGCGTTGTTTTCCGGTATGATGACGGCTTCAAAAGATGCTGACATGATTGTATCTATTGATGCTGATCTTCAGGATGATTATACAAGAATAGAACAGATGGTAGATTACTATCATGACGGCTGCGATATCGTATATGGCGTCAGGTCAAAGCGAGACACTGATTCGTTTTTTAAGCGTTTTACTGCAGAGTCATATTACAAGGTTCTGAATAAGATGGGCGTTGACTGCGTATATAATCATGCTGATTTCAGGCTCATGAGTAAGAGAGCAGTAGAGCAGCTTTCAAAATATGAGGAAGTAAATCTATATCTTCGAGGTATTGTCCCTCTTATTGGGTACAAAACGGCAGTTGTTGAGTATGAGAGAACGGCGAGAGAAGCCGGTGAGTCAAAGTATCCATTTAAAAAGATGCTGGCTCTTGCTTTTGATGGTATTACATCATTTTCTGTAAAGCCTATTAATTACATACTTGGGCTCGGAATTATTGTATTGTTTATTTGTTTTCTTGCTGCAGTTTATGCGTTTGCATCATATTTCTCAGGAAATGTTTCTGAGGGTTGGACGTCACTTATACTTTCAATCTGGTTCCTGGGAGGCGTACAGCTTATATGTCTTGGTGTAATAGGCGAGTATATTGGCAAGACTTATAAAGAAGTTAAACGCAGACCTAAATACAATATTGAAACATATCTGTCTGATGATCAGGATAAATAGGGGTTATTTCAGGGGTTAGGCGATGATTTTAAGGAAAACAAAGCTCTCTTATTTTTTCTGGGCTTTATACTTAATAATATTTATGACGACGCTCCTTGTGTCATCATATCTGATTGCCACAAATATTTATGGCAACGATGATGTGTTTACCATAGGATATATCGGATGTATTTCGGTTTTAATCGGACTCGTTCTGACATTCGTTGCCAAAAGACTTGATTTCTCCAAACAGGGCAGTACTTTCATGGAGATGAGTCACTTTACGGAAGTGGTTCTTGTTGCCATTATAGTTATCTTTGCGTTTATGCTCAGGTTTATTTATCTGACGCTTATTGGAGACTCAGTTATTGCCGGCGGCATTAATTTAGCTAATTTCAATAAAGATACTGCTTCATTAACGGCTCACCCCGCTATATATTTTTACGAAGAGAGTCTCAACTGGCTTAAAGCAAACTTTGGTAACAGCTATCTTGCTGAGAATTATTTTGAAGCTTTCCTTCAGCTTTTAATGAATCTGCTGATATACCTTTCAGTTAGATTTTTCATGGGAAAGACTCCGGCTTTTATGGCCGCAGTTATTTATGGTCTGCTCCCGTATAATATTGAGAAGCTTACAAATGTTGACTGCGCTACATTCCTTGCGTTCATTTATATGTTTGCATTTGTGTTTGTGGTTGCAGCTGCTTATATGCATTCGTTTGATAAGCTCTCTGGATTTAATGGTGTCATGTCAGTCATCCTGACGGGCGCTTTAGCAGGTTTTGCCTCCTATAGCGACAAGGCAGGTTTATCACTCCTCGTATTTGGCATACTTGCTTTTACGATTAATAAAAGAATCCTTGTGCCAGGTAAAAAAGAGGAATCAATCAAGGTTAGCACCATACTGATTTCGTTCGTTTCCGGATTTGTGATTGCCTTTTTGGGCGGAGCATTAGTTTTTGCAGAGTGCACCAGAATACCTTTTGGAAACGTCCTTTCCGGATATTTTGAGGGTTTTTGTAATATAAATAAATATTTTCTGGTTTCATCACCGGCACCGGGAAATATCAGTTCCGTGATACTTATATGTCTTTCATCCATATGGATTTTGAGAATATTTTCTATTGAGAGAGATCACGGCTCGTACATGGTTGTAATCAACATTATTGTGGTGATTTTCTCTTTCCTGGGTTATGGCCGGGAAGAATACGATATGCTCACTACAGTATTGTGGGTAATGTTTGCCGGTATGGGATTTGCTTCAATCGGAAGTAATAATCTTGAGAAGGCTATCAGGGATAAAGAGGCCAGAGCCAGGGCAAGAGAAGAGGAAAAGAAAAGGGCTGAGGAAGTTCACCTTGAATTCCTTGAAAAAGAAAAAGCAGAGCTTCAGGAAAAGGCCAAGATAAATGAAGAGGCCAAGAAACGTGACAAAGAAAAAGTCATGAAGCTCCTGAATGAAAAACCTAATGGTAAACAGAACGGTGATAATTCACCTGAAAATAAGGATGAAAACGGAAATAGTAATTCCGAAAAAAATGAGAAGAAAAATCTAAAAGATATGTTTGGTCGTAAGAAGGAAGTAAACTTTAAACAGGACAAAGAGCCGGAGCTTTCTCTCGAAGAGCTTGAGGCAGAACTTGATTTTCTGCATATAGGAGTGTCTGATGAAGATAATTCCGACGATGCTAAAGAGGATAATGTTAAAACAGAGGTTCCTGTTGAGGAATCAACAGAGTCTGCTGATAATATAGAAAAAGCAGATGTAGCTGTTCAGGAAAAAGCACCGGGCGAGAAGACACTTGAAGAAATCCTGAACGCACCAATTGTAAAGAGCAACTCAGCAGCTTTTGATAATGCTCTTAAGGCAAAAGAAAAGACATCAGAAGATAAACAGGAAACACCTGAAATTCAGGTGGATGCCGAAACTAAAGATGTCGTAGAAGTACAGGAAAGCGAACCTGAGAAAACTGTCAGTGATGTTGTCCTTGAAGCAGAGAAGATTGCTGCCGATGTAAAGGCGAAAGAAGAAAGTAAAAAAGAACAGGATAATAAAGAACCTGAGCTTTCGGAAAATGGCAAGCCTATCGTACGTATGAATCCCGGCCTCTCAAGATTTGGCAGACGGATGGATTATAAGACTGCCGTTATTAAAGAAAATCCTGAAACTGATGATGCAAAAGAAGAAAAAACATCGGAAGAGAATATATCTTCAGAAGAACAAATTGAATTTGTTCCTTTGGAAGAAACAAAGATTGTAAAGCATGAGGATTTGCTTGCAGAGCTTAACGGAACCGATGACAATAATGGTTCTGATAAAGAAGAGACTGAGAAAAAAGAGGAAATTAATTTCATTAAGAATCCTCTGCCTCAGCCGAAAAAACATATACCCAAGCAGCTTGAATTTGATCTTGAGATTGATGAGGACCAGATGCATTTCGATCTCCTTGAGCTTGGGGATAATGATAACTTTGATATTAATTAGTTTTATGTATAATTAATCGCTGTGTGGAGGAAGAGAGCATGATTGAAGCTGTCAGCTGCGGCGGTGTAGTTTTTTACAGAGGAAAGATTTTATTACTCTATAAAAATTATCGGGGTCGCTATGAAGGATGGGTTTTGCCCAAAGGAACCGTGGAGCCGGGGGAGGAATATCCTCAGACTGCACTTCGCGAAGTAAAAGAGGAAACTGGTGTCACCGCTTCCATCGTCAAGTATATCGGTAAGAGTGAGTATTCTTTTACTGTGCCTGAAGATGTGGTTGAGAAGGATGTACACTGGTATTTAATGCGTTCCGAAAGTTATTTTTCAAGACCTCAGAGATCGGAATATTTTCTTGATTCGGGTTATTACAAATTTCATGAGGCATATCATCTGCTTAAGTTTTCCAATGAAAAGCAGATACTTGAAAAAGCCCATGATGATTATATGAATCTGTATAAGAGCAGATTGTGGTATAACCCGTAGTTTTACTGATTATGATTACTGTATCTGAAAACTGTTTTTTCAGTGATAAACTGAAAGAAGATAAAAAGCATATTATTCATAAGCTTAAAGCGGGAGACCCGAAGTCTCGTTTCTATGTGGTATATAAAAACGGTGATAATGGACGTTTTGAGTTAATGCATGGTGTTTATTTCAGAAACAGAATATTACAGGTATCAGATATTTTCGTATATGGTATCACGGCGAACAAAGATGAAGCTGTTGAACTTTTGGCTGATATATATACTGAGAATGAAGGTCTGATACTTGATAAAGATGAAGATGATTGATTTAGGATAGATTAATGCCGGCTGTATTACTGACTATATTAAAAATAATAGGAATCGTATTGCTGTGCATAATTGGATTCATTCTTCTCGTATTACTTGCCCTTTTGATAATACCCTTTAGATACAGGGTTAATGCCAGGAAGATAGAGACCGAATCTGATAAGATAATTGATGCCATCAAAGCAGAGATTCATGTGACATGGCTATTGCATTTTGTTCATGTAGGCGTAATATTCGATAAAGTCCTTGACCTATGGATTAAGGTACTTGGTATCAAGTTTGTTAAAAGAAGGTTGTGGGACGGTCCGAAGCCTAAGGATCATAAGAAAGAATATGATGACGATTCTTACTGGCCTGATGATTTCGATGAAGATTTTGGAGAAGAAGTTCCTGCTGTAAACGAAAAATCCGTTAATTCAGAAGCTTTTACAGAAAGTATTTCTGAGGATAGTTCTCTTGAAGAAGTATCATATGATAAGGGATTAGATACAAAAAATTCAGTAAATGAAATAACATCTGATAAGAAAATAGAGGTAGATGATACTTCAGCTAAGAAAGCCTATAAAGAAGAAACTTCGATAAATGAAACTTCGGATAAAAAAACTTCCGAAAAAGAATCCTCTAACCATGAAACTTCGAAAAATGATGAAAAGGATATCTTTGACAAGATTGGCGAGGGTATAGAACGTTTAGGAGAAAAGGTTGTTAATGGCCTTGATAAGCTTTCTGAACTGGCAGAAAAGCCGGAAGAGTTTATAGATAAAGCAGTCGATACATATGATTACTACACACATCTGCTTGGTACAAAAGGAGCGGAAAAGAGTATTGATTTCCTTAAAGAAGAAGTATTGAAAATACTTAAATCTTTAAGGCCCCGTAAGGGTAAGGTTTATATAGATTTTGCTTCTACAGATCCGGAAAAGACGGCTAAGATTTATGAACTATACGGTTGCCTTCTCGGAATTTTGCCTAAGAAATCTAAAGTTTATATAGACTTTGATGAAGACAGGCTGTATTTTGACATAACTATAAATGGAAACATTTATCTGGGATATGTTGTTATCCACGGATTAAAGATATTGTTTAATAAGCGATTAAAGAAATTCATCAAACTTCTTAAAAGGGAGGAAAAATAAATGTCTGAAAACAACTACTCAAATGTAATTGAGTCACTTCTCAAGAATGTGGATCACCTCGTGGGTGCCAAGACTGTTGTAGGCGATGCAGTGACAATAGGCGATACTACGATAGTTCCCCTTGTGGATGTGTCTTTTGGCGTTGGAGCAGGAGCAAGCAGCAAGGAAAAGAAGACAACAGGAGCAGGAGGACTTCATACAAAGATGAGTCCAAGCGCAGTTCTTGTTATCCAGAATGGACATGCAAAGCTTGTATCAGTCAAGAATCAGGATACACTTGCAAAGATTGTAGATATGGTTCCTGAGATAATCGACAAGATTAAGGAGAAAAAGGACGGCGTGATGAGCAACGACGAGGCAGTCGATGCGGCTTTTTCTGATGATATCGAATAATTAACAGATGAATAATGATTTTGATAAAGAACTGAATAATATTTCGTCTCCGGAAGAACTTGAACAGCTCAAACATTCTCTTTTTATGGAGAATGTCAGACTGACATCTGAAAAGAGTCAGCTTCAGAGTGATTATGAAGATATATACAGGCGTAGACGCGAGCTTATCAGTGAGAAACATCAGCTTGATCATGAACGTAAGCAGTTGACACTTGAAATCAGTAAGCTGAAAGAGCAGGTCGAGTACGAACGTAAACGCTTAAAGGATGACGAAAAGCTCTTTGACAAGAAGCAGAAGGTTATTGAGAGAGCATATGAGCTTCTTGATAAAGATAAGAAGAATATCTCGGAAGAATATGAGAAGGTTGAGAGGCTTAAGTCAGACCTGCGCCGTATGAGAGCTCAGGCTTCAAAAGAGGTTTATGCATCAGGTTTGTTCTTCAGGGGTGTTAACAATATGGTTGCACTTAAGAAACGCTACAAAGATTTGCTTAAGATTTATCACCCCGATAATATATGTGGTGATAATGAGATTTTGCTTAAGATTAACAAAGAGTACGAGGAGTTGCGTTCGAAATTCGATATTTCTAAATATTCGTAAATTGTATTAAACGAAAAAGGACAGGTTACACGCATTGAGGCGCGGAGCAGACTCGCAGCGTGTAACCTGTCCTTTTTCGTTATATAGAGTTGAACAAATAAAAAAACGCCATAACGGCGCTTTTTTATTACCTATACAAACCTAACGAAATTAAGCTCTCTCAACAGCGTTAGACTTAAGGCATGTTGTACAAACATGAAGCTTCTTGGGAGTTCCGTTAACGATACACTTAACACTTTTCACATTTGAATTCCAAATTCTGTTTGATCTTCTATGAGAATGGCTGACATTGTTACCGAAATGTGCTCCCTTACCGCATACATCACACTTTGCCATGATTACACCTCCTTAATAAATAACATGGGTTTTCCGTCCATCAAAAACCCGCAACATTTGATATTTTAACAGACGTGTTATGTAAATGCAACTACTTTCTTAAAAAATTTTAGTATTATTTTACAACAAAATAAGGTATACTATATTAGGCTTTAATTGTGTAGTATAAAGGTCATGTTTTCAGAAATTTACGGAGGTAAGTATTTATATGAAAAATACGATGGATACACATTTGGGAAGCATCCAGATTGATAATAATGTTATCGCTCAGTATGCAGGCACAGTTGCTACAGAGTGCTTCGGTATCGTAGGTATGACTACGGCCAATGTTAAGGACGGTCTTGCAAGACTCCTTAAGAAAGACAGCGTCAATCATGGAATAGTAATCAAATCAGACAATAACAAGCTCACACTTGATTTCCATATAATAGTTTCTTATGGTGTCAGCATTATTGCTGTTACGGAGAATCTTGTGAGCAATGTTAAATATAAGGTAGAAAGTTTCACCGGTCTTGCTGTTGAGAAGATCAACGTCTTTGTAGAAGGCGTTCGTGTGATTGATTAACAGGAGGTCGATGAAGTGTCAGCTAATACAATTGATGTAGCTCTTTTAAAGAAGATGTTCTTATCGGGAGCTAAAAATCTCGATAATAATAAAGAATATATTAATGAATTAAACGTTTTCCCTGTACCCGACGGTGATACAGGTACAAATATGACCATGACTATCATGTCAGCGGCTAACGATGTTGTTAACCTTGAAAATCCTGACATGGTTACTCTCTGCAAGTCGATTTCTTCAGGCTCTCTTAGAGGTGCAAGAGGTAACTCCGGCGTTATTTTAAGTCAGCTTCTTCGTGGTTTTACTAAGGTTGCCAAGGGATATGACACCCTTGATGTAGCAATCCTTTCTGCTGCTTGTGATAAGGCTGTTGAGACTGCATACAAGGCAGTTATGAAGCCTAAGGAAGGTACTATTTTAACAGTAGCAAGAGGTATTGCTGAGAAAGCTGCAGAGCTTTTTGAGAACGGCGAGGAAGATATAGATGCTTTCTATCAGGCATGTCTTGAACATGGTCAGAAAGTCCTTGATTCTACACCTGATTTACTTCCTGTACTTAAGGAAGCAGGCGTTGTAGATTCCGGTGGAGAAGGTCTTCTTACTTTCCTTCGCGGAGCATATGATGCGTTCTGCGGTAAAGAGATTGAATTCTCAATGGATAATGATACAAAGAAGCAGGCTGAGACTACGAGAAAGCTTCCTACAGACCAGCCTGTACCTGCAGTTCCCGAGGATATTAAATTCGGTTACTGTACAGAGTTTATCATTCTCCTTGAAGGTAAGGTATTTAATATACAGATGGAAAATGAATTCAAGGATTTCCTTGAGTCTATAGGTGATTCAATCGTTTGTGTACCTGATGAGGAACTTGTAAAGATTCATGTACATACAAATGACCCCGGTCTTGCAATCCAGAGAGCTCTTAAGTATGGACAGCTCACAAATCTTAAGATTGACAATATGCGTCTTGAGAATAAGGAGAAGGTTGAAAAAGCAAATGCTAAGGCCGAAGAGTCTGTATCAGCTGCTCAGGAAGTTAAAGAGGATCCTAAGGAGACAGGATTTATATCTGTTGCAGCCGGCAGTGGATTTGCTGATATTTTTAGAAATCTTGGAGCTGACTATGTTATCGAGGGTGGCCAGACTATGAATCCTTCTACAGAGGATATGCTCAATGCCATTGCTCAGATTAATGCCAAGACAATTTATATCTTGCCTAATAACAGCAATATTATAATGGCTGCTAACCAGGCAAGGGACCTTACAGAGGATAAAGAGATTGTAGTAATACCTACAAAGACTGTTCCTCAGGGTATTTCGGCTCTTATCAGTTTTGTACCTGATATGAGTGCTGCTGAGAATGAGGAGGCCATGACAGAGGCTATCAGCCTTGTTAAAACAGGTCAGATTACTTACGCTGTTCGTGATACATCAATTGACGGACATGAGATACACCAGGGTGATTACATGGGACTCTCAGATAAGAGTATCCTTTCAAACGGTACAGACCTTGAGACAGTATTTGCAGAGACCATCGATGGCCTCGTAGATGATATGACTGAGATTATCAGTATCTACTACGGAAGCGATGTCAAAGAAGATGAAGCTGAAACATTCAAGAATAAGATTGCTGAGAAGTATCCAAATTGCGATATCGATCTTCAGAACGGTGGCCAGCCTGTATACTACTATGTGATTTCAGCTGAATAATAATTTATGGATATTTACAGTAATATTACTGAAATTAAAGGAATTGGTGAAAAAACGGCGTCTTTGTTTGCAAAGGCGTCGGTTTTTTGTGTGAAAGATCTGATACTTTATTATCCCAGAAATTATATCAGTTATCCGGAGATGACAGATATTTCGGGTATAGTAAGAGGCCGTATAAACTGTATTAAGGCGAGGATAACCGGCACGCCGTCCCTTTATTCATCAAGAGGCAAGACAATACTGTCCTTCGATGCAGCCGATGAGACAGGCACTGCTAAGGTTTATTATTTCAATATGCCATATCTTAAAAATCAGTTTAGGCATGGCATGGAGATATGTATATATGGAACTGTGCCTTATGAATCAAGGGGCATTATGTTCTCTAATCCTAAAGTTACGACAGAGGAAGAATATAATAAATTAAGAGAAAATCTTAGACCTGTGTATCCTCTTGTTAAAGGTCTGACTGAAAATAAAATATCCGATGCAGTAATGAAGATATTTAAGGCCGGTTTTAACTTTAAAGATTTTGTGCCTGCTGAAATACTTGAGAAGAATGGACTGTGTGATATTAACACAGCATTAAAACTCATTCATTTTCCTAAAAATGATGATGATATTATCAGGGCAAGAAAACGTCTTGCCTTTAATGAATTCTTTGTATTTTTATACAACATGAAAATGCTTAAAGGCGATAAGGAGAAGATTAAGAGCTCAAGCGTTATTAAATCAAACGAGAAAGTAAATGAGCTTAAAGAAAATCTTGAATTTAAGCTTACAAACGGCCAGGAAGAAGCTTTAAAAGAGATTATGCGCGATCTGGAGAGCGGTTATCTGATGAACAGGCTTCTTCAGGGCGATGTTGGATGTGGTAAGACTATTGTTGCATTCCTTTCATGTTATAACGCTTTTTTGTCAGGATATCAGTCTGCTGTTATGGCCCCAACTGTTGTTCTTGCAACCCAGCATTTTATTGATTTTAATGAATTAAATGAAAAATATAACCTCGGCCTTAATATCGTTCTTTTAACAGGCTCAATGAAGGCCAAAGAAAGACGGGAGACCCTTGCGTTAATTGAATCAGGTGAAGCTGATATAATTGTTGGAACCCATGCTTTAATAACCGATAAGGTGAATTATAAGAATCTTGCATTTGCGGTTGTTGATGAACAGCACAGATTTGGAGTAAAGCAAAGATACGCTTTAATTGAAAAGGGTAAGGATCTCCACCTGCTTGTTATGAGTGCGACGCCTATACCGAGAACACTTGGACTTATTTTATACGGGGATATGGATATATCTGTGATTAAGGAAAAGCCTGCTAACAGACTGCCTTTAAAAAATGCTGTCGTAGGCGGGGAGTTCAGACCGAAAAATTACAAATTCATGCAGGAGCAGATTGATAAAGGTTATCAGATTTATATTATCTGTCCCATGGTTTATGAAGGGGAACAGGAAAATCTAAAAAATGTTGAGACATATGCTGATGAGATTAGACCATATTTTAAGGATGATGTCAGGATAGTTTCCCTTCATGGTAAAATGAAGGATGCAGAAAAAGAGACTGTCATGGAAGCTTTCAAAAATCATGAAGCGGATATCCTTATTTCAACTACTGTAATTGAAGTGGGAGTAAATGTTCCAAATGCAACTGTAATTATGATTGAGAATGCAGACAGATTCGGACTTTCTTCTCTTCATCAGCTAAGAGGCCGTGTAGGCAGAGGAGATGCTCAGTCGTATGCCATATTTGTATCCGAAAACGACTCAAAGAAAAATATGGAGAGACTCGGAGTACTTGCCAAGAGTAATGACGGATTTTATATAGCTGAAGAAGATTTAAAGCAAAGAGGTCCCGGAGATTTCTTTGGCTACAGACAGTCTGGGGACCCTGCATTTAAACTCGGTGACATATATACAGACGCCGATATGCTCGGTATTGCAAAAGAACTTGTTGATTCAAATATTATCAAAATACAAGATAAGTTAAATGACACGATGAAATGTAGTTTTGAGGACTATTTGGATTTTGGTATACTGTGTCTGTAAAAATTTGAAAGGGTGTATTATTATGCCAAAAGTAGCTATACTTACAGATTCCAACAGTGGAATAACCCAGTCGGAAGGCAGGGAGATGGGTATCAGAGTTATACCAATGCCTTTCAGGATAAACGGAGTTGATTATTTCGAAGATATAAACCTGACTCAGGAAGAGTTTTATGCAAAATTAAAAGAAGGCGGAGATATCTCAACGTCCCAGCCTTCACCCCAGGATGTAACCGATACATGGGACGAGCTTCTTAAAGAATATGATCAGATAGTGTATATACCCATGTCAAGTGGATTATCAAGCTCGTGCCAGACAGCTCTTATGCTTGCTGATGATTATGACGGTAAAGTAGAGGTAGTAAATAACCAGCGTATCTCAGTAACCCAGAGATCATCTGTAAGGGATGCAATGATCCTTGCAAAGAAAGGCCTTAATGCAAAGGAAATAAAAGATAAGCTCGAAGCTGATAAATTTCATTCAAGTATATATATAACACTTGATACCCTTTATTATCTTAAAAAGGGCGGAAGGATCACACCTGCAGCCGCAGCTATCGGTACTCTTTTAAAGATAAAGCCTGTTCTACAGATTCAGGGTGAGAAGCTTGATGAATTTGCAAAGGCAAGAACGATTGCCCAGGCCAAGACGATGATGATCAATGCCGTCAAAAACGACCGGGAGGGCAGAGTTTCCGAAAATGGTAAATACAAGACAGTCCTTCAGATTGCACATTCCGATAATCTCGGAGCAGCAAAAGTGTTTGCGGGCGAGCTTAAGGATATCTTCCCCGATGTTGATGATATTGAGATAAATGCACTTTCACTCTCGGTATCATGTCATATTGGGCCCGGAGCATTGGCTGTTGCCGTATCGAGGGTTGAAACTGAATAATTAAAAATTGATATTTTTTGATAAGCCTCTTGATCATAAGGGGCTTATTTTAAGATAAAATAATGAAAAGAAAAACAAAAATCGAAATAATTATAATCATATTATTTATTACATGCTGGATCATATCATGGATCCCTGTAACTGATACCATTACCCTTGATATTGAAAAGGTTAGCGGAGATGGTATTCGTGCAGTACTGATAACAGATCTCCATTCGTGTTATTACGGTAACGGTCAGAAGGATCTGTTAAAGATGGTTGATGAAGCAAATCCCGATATAGTACTTATGGCGGGGGATATATTTGATGATGATCTTAAGAAAACAAATGCTGAGCTAGCAACAAGAGAGCTTGCCAATAAATATGACTGCTACTATGTAACAGGAAATCATGAATACTGGAGTGGTGACGTGCCTCAGATAAAGGATTATTTGAGAGGGATTGGTATTACCGTGCTCGAAGGCGACTGCAGTCATATTAATGTGAATGGAATAGATATAGATATATGTGGTATAGATGATCCTACAAGATTGGCTGACTCAACATGGAAGGCTCAGCTTGATAAAGCATATAGTGAGACTAATCCTGACAGTGTCAAAATACTTGTGTCACACAGACCTGAGAGAGTATCCGTATATGAACAGTATGATTTTGATTTAATTGTTGCAGGTCACGCTCATGCAGGACAGGTTTTGATACCGTTTTTTAACAGAGGGTTGTATGTCCCTAATCAGGGAATATTTGCTAAATATATCAATGGCGCTTATACATTATCAAATGGAAGCACTCTTGTAGTCAGCAGAGGCCTTGCAAGGGAGAGTACACCATTACCAAGATTTTTTAATAATCCGGAGATAGTTGTAATTGATATAATGTAATTTGAGTTATCGGATTAAAAAAAATTATTTATTCAAAATTTGCAGAAAGGGGATTTATATGAAAAAATTTTTGTTT
>JAEEGL011330434.1_pt1 | contig 29088 bp, 22 predicted proteins | sample 9134231 | NCBI WGS metagenome assembly JAEEGL01 (sample SAMN16246548, study PRJNA631951) | gut metagenome | biome: gut microbiome; feature: rumen; material: fiber-attached | host: Bos | place: Iran: Karaj | collected 2018-10 | reverse complement strand
TTCCGCCCACGATGGTGGTGTTCTCCTTGGTGATGGTCACCTTCTCCGCCTTTCCGAGCATGTAGGGTGTCGCGTTCTCAAGGGTGAATCCGCGCTCCTCGCTGATGACGGTTGCGCCGGTGAGGATTGCGATATCCTGAAGCATCTCCTTGCGCCTGTCGCCGAAGCCGGGGGCCTTGACGGCAGCGACCTTCAGGGACCCGCGGAGCTTGTTGACCACGAGGGTCGCGAGCGCGTCGCCCTCAACGTCCTCGGCGATGATGAGGAGCTTTCTGCCCTGCTGAGCGATGGGCTCGATCACGGGCAGGATCTCCTGGATATTGCTGATCTTCTTCTCGGTGATGAGAATGTAGGGATTGTCGAGCACAGCCTCCATCTTGTCGGAATCGGTGACCATATAGGCGGAAGCGTAGCCGCGGTCGAACTGCATGCCCTCGACCACGTTGAGCTCGGTCTTCATGCTCTTGCCTTCCTCGATCGTGATGACGCCGTCGTTGCCGACCTTTTCCATAGCGTCGGCGATGAGCGCGCCGACCTTATCGTCGGTGGCGGAGATGGAAGCGACCTGCGCGATCTCCTGCTTGGAGGAGATCTCCTTGCTCATATCCTTGAGCGCAGCGACGGCTTCCTCGACGGCGGCCTCGATGCCGCGGCGAAGCACCATCGGGTTGGCGCCGGCGGCAACGTTCTTCATGCCCTCGCGCACGATGGCCTGGGCGAGCAGGGTGGCGGTGGTGGTGCCGTCGCCCGCGACGTCGTTGGTCTTCGCGGCTACTTCGCGAACGAGCTGTGCGCCCATGTTCTCGAAGGGATCCTCAAGCTCGATCTCCTTGGCGATGGTGACGCCGTCGTTGGTGATGAGGGGAGCGCCGTATTTCTTTTCGAGAACGACGTTGCAGCCCTTGGGCCCGAGGGTGATCTTAACGGTGTTTGCGAGGGTATTGAGACCCGCTTCAAGTGCGCGGCGAGCTTCTTCACCGTGCTTTATCTGTTTTGCCATATTATAACTCCTTTCAAACCTGCGGCTCCCGCCGGGGCGATGCCGGGGCAGAGGCCGAAAGCTTATTCATACTATTCGGTTTATGCGTTTATTCCACAACGGCGTAGATGTCGCTCTGGCGAACGATGATGTATTCGACGCCGTCCAGCTTGACTTCGTTGCCGCCGTATTTGGAATAGATGACCTTGTCGCCGACCTTGACGGTCATGACGATCTCCTTGCCGTCCACCACGCCGCCGGGGCCGACCTCGATGACTTCCGCCATCTGGGGCTTTTCCTTGGCGCTGCCGGCGAGGATGAGGCCGCTCTTGGTGGTCTCTTCGATCTCGCAGCTCTTGAGCACAACTCTGTCAAACAAAGGTCTGAGTTTCATGATTCTGCCTCCTGTGAATTTTGCCCTCCTGAAGAGCCGCTTCGCGGCCCCAAAGGAAGGGTATTTTATTATTTCCGATAATTGCTATTATATTCAACCGCCGGATTATGTCAAGCAAGCATATCGAGGTATCGATAATATATATTGAATATAGACAAAATACTGTTGCTTTTGCGCCTCATTTGGAATATAATGCAAAAAGTGAGAAAAAGAAAGGAGGCCGCAAAAATGCGCAAATTCAACGATACCTGTTCCGCCATCATCCTCAAAGCGGCTGTATTGGGCTATAACTATGCCCGTTTGCAGCTTTGCGGCCCCGAAGCGCTTCCCGCTTTTATCCGGAGTTAACAGCCTCCGGAGCGCAGTCCCGGATCAAGGACTGCAGCTAACGAGATCGTATCGGCGAGCCGCAGGAAACTACGGTTCGCTTTTTTGTTGCGTCGGCCGGCTGTGCCGGCAAAAGGATAAACAGTTATGGAAAAGAACACTGAAAAGAACATCAACGAAAAGAAGCCGGCAAAGGACCGGCAGAAGGATAAGCAGCTAAGAAAGGAAAAGCTCGATCTCGTCCTCGAGGCGGGCCGCGGCACTTTCCGGCATTTCATTACGGGAATAATCGGCATCGTGTTCGCGAATCTCTCGGCGTACTGCATACCGCTGATCACGAGCTTCACCATCGACTACGTGCTGCTCGATTACGCCGAAGCGGATTATCAGGGCGGCATGACCGTGGCGCCCTGGGTCGAACGCATCCTCGCCTCGGTCGGAGGCAAGGCGTTCCTGACGAAGCATCTTTATATTATGGGCATCATCCTCATACTGATGACCGTCGTCAACGCCGTCTCGATCTACCTCAGGAGGAGCGAGGTCGCCAAGGGCTCCGAGCTCTTTGCCTACAATCTTCGCACCCGGCTCTACGATCATCTCGAGAACGTGCCCTATGACTACCATAAGCACATCATCTCGGGCGACATCATCCAGCGTTGTACCTCTGACCTCGACACCATCCGCAGGTTCGTGCAGTCCCAGCTGCTCGAGATCGTGCGCACCGTCGTCATGGTCCTGATAGCCGCGACGATCATGTTCAGCCTCAACACGAAGCTCGCGCTGTGCTCGGTCATAATGATGCCCTTCCTTTCGGTCGCGTCCTATGTCTACGGGCGCAAGGCGAAGCATTATTTCACCGAATCCGACGAGGCCGAGGGCGCGCTCAGCGCGGCGATCCAGGAGAATGCGGCAGGCATGCGCGTGGTCCGCGCCTTCGGACAGCAGCGCTCGGAGCTCGATTCGTTCACCGAAAAGAACCGCGATTACCGCGAAAAAGCGACCAGACTCAACAACGTCATGGCATACTTCTGGGGCGTTTCGGACGCGTTCGGCTATATCCAGATCGGCATCAGCCTGTGCCTGAGCATCGTGATGGTCATAAAGAAACAGATCTCGGTCGGCGAACTGCTCGTTTTCTCGAGCTACACCTCCATGCTCGTCTGGCCCGTCCGCCAGCTCGGCAGGATCCTCGCGGATCTAGAAAAGGCGGGCGTCTCCCTCGGCAGGATCAACGAGATCCTCAAGGTCCCGGTCGAGTCGGAGCCCGGCCGGGCGCTCGAGCCCGAGATCAAGGGCAGCGTCGAGTTTAAAAACGTCGGCTTCGGCTATGAGGACGGGCAGGAGGTCCTTTCCGACATCAGCTTTACCGCAAAGCCCGGCGAGACCGTCGCGATCCTCGGCTCCACCGGCAGCGGCAAGTCCAGCCTCGTGCAGCTCCTGCAGCGCCTCTATACCGTGCGCGAGGGCGAGATACTGATCGACGGCGTCAATATCAACGATATCGAGCGCCATCATCTCAGAAGAAACATCGGCATAGTCCTCCAGGAGCCCTTCCTCTATTCGAAGACGATCCTAGAGAACATCCGCATCGTGCAGCCCGATTCGCCCGTGGAGGAGGTCTACGAGGCCGCGTCCGTCGCCTCCGTGCACGACGTTATAATGAGCTTTGAAAAGGGCTATGATACCGTCGTCGGCGAGAAGGGCGTCACCCTTTCGGGCGGCCAGAAGCAGCGCGTCGCCATCGCAAGGATGCTGATGCAGCACGCGCCGATAATCATCCTCGACGACTCCATGAGCGCCGTCGATACCGAGACCGACGCGGCCATCCGCGACGCGCTCTCCGCAAGGCGCGACGGCTGCACCACGTTCATCATCTCTCACAGGATCACCACCCTCTGCCGAGCGGACAAGATACTCGTGCTCGACGGCGGCAGGCTGGTGCAGATGGGCACGCACGAACAGCTCCTCCGTGAAGACGGGCTGTATAAGCGCATAGCCGATATCCAGAACCTGCTCGAGGATGAACTCAAAAACGACGAAACGGCGATCGGAGCCCCGGATGCCGCTGAAGCAGGAAAGGGGGCGATCTGATGGAAGAGATTGAACTGACCACCAGTGCTCTTCAGGAGGAAGAGTTTAATAAAAAGATAGACTGGAAGCTCTGGAAGCGCCTGCTTTCCTACGCGATGCGCCATAAGGTGATGTTCATCGGCATCATCCTCCTCATGCTCCTGGTCTCGTTCGGGGATATCTTCTATCCACAGCTTACCCGCTACGCGATCGACAACATCATCACGCGCGGGGAGGAGGGCTATCGGCTCATCCTGCCGTTCGCGCTCGTGTATCTCGCCGTTATCGCGATCCAGGGCGCGGGCGTAGTGCTCTTCATCCTGTTCTGCGGCAGGCTGGAGATGGCCATGGCCTACGATATCCGCCAGGACGCCTTCAAGAAGCTGCAGCAGCTCTCGTTCTCGTACTACGACCGCACCGCCGTGGGCTATATCATGGCGAGGATGGTCGGCGATATCCCGAGGCTTTCGGAAATGATCGCCTGGAGCCTGACCGATATCTTCTGGTCCAGCGGCTTCATAATCGGCTGCATCTGCTTCCTTATCGGCATGAACTGGAAGCTCGCGCTCGTCGTGCTGCTCGTCCTGCCGCCGCTCGCGGTCATTTCGGTCTATTTCCAGCGCAGGATCCTTAAGCAGCAGAGGATCGTCCGCAAGCAGAATTCGCGCATCACCGGCGCCTTCAACGAGGGCATAACCGGTGCGGTCACCACCAAGACCCTTGTGCGCGAGGCAAGGAACTTCGACGAGTTCAAGGCCGAAGCGGGCACCATGAAGAAGGCCTCGATCAAGGCCGCGGTGTTCTCCGCGATGTTCACGCCGATAGTCATCACCCTCGGCTCGATAGCGACCGCGACCGCGCTGTACGCGGGCGGACGCACCGTAATCGCGCCCACCGTTTTCGGCGTCGGCATGACGATAGGCGTGCTCTCCAGCTTCATCGCCTACACCACCCAGCTCTTCGACCCGATGCAGCAGCTCGCCGGTATTTTTGCCGAGATGCAGAGCGCACAGGCGAGCGCCGAGCGCGTGATCTCGCTGCTCGATACTCCCGAGGACATCCGGGACAGCGAGGAAGTCGTCGAAAAATACGGCGACTGCTTCGAACCGAAGAAGGAGAACTGGGAGGAGATAACCGGCAGCGTCGAATTCAAAAACGTCTCCTTCGCCTATAAGAACGGCGAAAAGGTCCTCAAGGACTTCGATCTTAAGGTCCGGCCCGGCGAAAGGATCGCTCTCGTGGGCGAGACCGGCGCGGGCAAGAGCACGATCGTCAACCTCGTCTGCCGCTTCTACGAGCCCACCGAGGGCAGTATCCTGATCGACGGCACGGATTACCGCGAAAGGAGCCAGCTCTGGCTGCAGTCCCGCCTCGGCTACGTGCTGCAGAGCCCGCATCTGTTCTCCGGCACAATCCGCGACAATATCCGCTACGCCCGCAAGGACGCGAGCGACGAGGAGGTCGTGAACGCCGCAAAGCTCGTGCATGCGGATGAGTTCATCTCAAAGCTCGAAAAGGGCTATGATACCGAGGTCGGCGAGGGCGGCGCAAGGCTTTCCACCGGCCAGAAGCAGCTCATCAGTTTCGCCCGCGTCATACTCGCGGACCCGAGGATCTTCGTGCTTGACGAGGCGACCAGCTCCATCGACACCGAGACCGAGACCCTGATCCAGAACGCGATCGGCACGGTACTGCAGAACAGGACCAGTTTCATCGTCGCGCACAGGCTCTCCACCATCCGTTCCTGCGACCGCATACTCGTCATCCGCGGCGGCAGGATCACCGAGGAGGGCACCCACAGGGAGCTGCTGAAGCTCAGGGGCTACTACTACAACCTCTACACCACCCAGTTCACCGAGAACACCGCGCAGCAGGTGCTTGCGTAAGAAGATGGAACTGCCGCTTGAGTTCAAAACCAGAATGAAGGCCATGCTCGGGGATGAATACGAAGCTTTCATCTCCGGGTACGGCTTTCCCGCCGTCCGCGGGCTGCGCGTCAACACGCTCAAGCTCACGAAGGAGCGCTTTCTCGAGCTTTCACCGTGGAGGACGGAGCAGGCGGAAACGCTATTTGAGGGCCTGATCCTCACCGGGGAAGCGGAGCATATCGGCACGCATCCCTACCATATCGCCGGGCTCTTCTATATGCAGGAGCCAAGCGCGATGAGCGTCATCGCCGAAGCGGAGATCGAACCCGGCATGAAGGTGCTCGACCTCTGCGCTGCGCCGGGCGGAAAGAGCGGCGGCATCGCCGCAAGGCTTGAAGGGAAGGGCCTCATCGTCTCGAACGAGATAGTTCCGAGCAGGGCCAGGGAGCTCGCTTCCAATCTCGAGCGCCTCGGCGTCGTGAACGCTGCCGTTACCTGCGCCCGCCCGGACGCCGTTGCCGACGCTTTACCCGGATATTTTGACCGCGTGATAGTCGACGCTCCGTGCAGCGGCGAGGGCATGTTCCGCAGGGATCCCGGCGCGATCGCCGAATGGAGCCCCGAGCACGTCGCTTCCTGCGCCGCGCGCCAAAGCGCGATCATGGAGAGCGCGTCGAAGCTCGTTACCCCCGGCGGCAAGCTCATCTATTCCACCTGCACGTTTTCTCCCGAAGAGAACGAGGGCGTGATCGAGAGCTTTTTGGCGGAGCATCCCGAATTCTCCCCGGAAATAACGAAGCGGCTCTATCCGCATCGGATGAAGGGCGAGGGGCATTTCGTCGCCCGACTCGTGCGCAGTAAGGACGGCACGGATCGAGTTGAAAAGACCGGAAAGCGGGGGAGGGGAGCTTCAAAGCCTGCCGGCATGGGACCTGCGGACGCGGCTTCAAAGACGCTTGCGCTGGAGCTCTTCTCCGCGCTTATAACCGAACCGGAGCGCCCGCTTGCCTCGCTGCTGAAAAACGGAGACAGGCTCATTTACTGTCCGTTTGACTCCCCTGAGGGCCTGAACCTCCTGCCCATCGTCTCAATGGGGACAGAGGTCGGCACACTGTCGTCTGGCTATAAAAAGTCGTTCGTCCTGCCGTCGCATTCGTTCTTTATGGCGGCTCACGGCTTTGAATACTTGAACACGGTCGATCTCGACGTCGTCAGCCCGGAGCTTAAACGGTTCCTCGGCGGGGATACTCTCGCCATCCCGGAGAGCCTTTCCGGTTTCGTACCGGTAACGGTCGGCGGCTTCCCGGTCGGCTTCGGCAAGGCCGTCGGCGGGGTCCTTAAGAACCGTCTCCCAAAGGGCCTGACAGTGCCGGGCCTGCGATAAAACGAAATACGGCGATCCCGATGCGGAGCCTCTTTAAAAGAGCTCCGTTTTCTTTATCGCCTGAAAGGCTTTTTTGCCGGGATCACAGGCAAGTATTTTGGTGTTCATTTTTCGACCGGACTGTGGTATAATGATTGGGATAAAGATCCGGAGGTGATCCCATGAATACCGAACCCAAAAACGAACTCTGCTGCGCCGAAAAGGAGGCGCTGCGCATCCGCGTGGACTACAACAACATGCTTTCCGACAAGGTAGGCGCAAACGGCATCTCCGCCGAAGAGCTCGCCGCCGTGAAGCCGCGCCTGGTCGCGGCGCTTGAAAGCGCAAACGCCAAGCGCGATTCCATGCGCTGGCGCGATCTTTACAAGACCATGCCGCCCATTCTCGACAGCATCCTCGAAGCCGCGGCGTTCGTTCGCGAAACGGCCGAAAACTTCGTCGTGCTCGGCATCGGCGGCAGCGCGCTCGGCCCCATCGCGGTGCAGCAGGCACTCCGTCATCTGCATCATAACGACCTCGGCAAGGCCGTGACCGGCAGTCCGAGGATCTTCGTTGAGGACAATATCGATCCCGAGCGCATGGCCGCGCTGCTCGACGTGATCGATCCCGAAAAGACGGTCTTTAACGTCATCACCAAATCCGGCAGCACGAGCGAGACCATGGCCCAGCTGCTGATCATCACAAGGATACTGCTCGACCGCTTCGGCGAGGAGGGCGTAAAGGATCATCTGATCGCCACCACCGATAAGGAGAAGGGCAATCTCGTGGGCATCGCAAAGCGCTTCGGGCTGCGCACCTTCGTCGTTCCCGACGGCGTCGGCGGCCGCTTCTCCGAGCTCTGCCCTGTCGGCCTGCTTCCCGCGGCGGTCGCGGGTATCGATATCCGCGCGCTGCTCGAGGGCGCCGAATACATGGACGGGCTGTGCATGAACGCCGAGCCAGAAAGGAATCCCGCGCTGATGCTCGCCGGCCTCGAGGTGCTCGCTATGGAGAACCACGGCGCGAATATCGGAGTGCTCATGCCCTATGCCGATTCGCTCAAATACATCGCCGACTGGTACGCCCAGCTCTGGGCCGAATCCCTCGGCAAGAAGAAGCCCTCTGAAAACGGCTATCTGCGCTTTGGCCAGACCCCGGTCAAATCCCTCGGCGTCACCGACCAGCATTCCCAGGTCCAGCTCTACACCGACGGCCCCTACGACAAGACCGTCACCTTCATCGGCGTGGACCGCTTCCGCACCGAGGTCATGATCCCGCACGCGTTTGACGAGATCCCCGGCGTCGCGTTCCTTTCGGGCCACACGCTCAATGAGCTTATCAACGCCGAGCGCGTCGCGACCGAGCACGCGGTCACCGCGAGCGGCCACATGAACAAGACCATAATGCTGCCCGTTGTAAATGAGTTCACACTCGGCCAGCTGCTTATGCTGTTCGAAATGCAGACCGCGTTTGCGGGCGAGCTGCTCGGGATCGACGCCTTCGACCAGCCCGGCGTGGAGGAGGGCAAGAACGCCACCTACGCGCTGCTCGGCAAGCCCGGCTACGAAGCGAAGCTCGAGGAGCTCAGGAGCTCCGCCGCCAAGGACGCGAAGTACGTTATCTGAGGCTTAACCGGCATTTCCGCAGACCGTGAGAGCGCGGAAAAATGAATTTTATCAATAAAGAAAACCTGAAGAAAATAGACTGGTTCACCGTCGTGATCGTCCTGGCGCTCGTTGCGTTCGGGACGGTCGCGCTTGCGTCGGTAATGGCAAAGCCTTTCGACGGCACGGAGTCGGGCTTTGCCGATTACTGGAGCAAGTTCAACGTCGAATATCTTCAGAAGCACATCATCAACTTCATGCTCGCGCTTGCGGCGATGATAATCGTTTTGCTGATAGATTACAGCATACTGCAGCCATTCTCCATGTGGATCTACGGCGGCGTCATCGGCCTGCTTGCGCTGCTTTTCGTTTTCGGCAAGGTGCGCGGCGGCGCGCAGGGCTGGTTCGTTTTCGATTCGCTCGAACGCGCGATCCAGCCGGGCGAGCTTTCAAAGATCGCGCTCATCATCGTGCTCGCGAAATACGTTTCCGCCGCCGTGGACGAGCACGGCAGCCTCAAGCGCTTCAAGGACGTGGCGGTCGCCGTCGCGTTCACGCTCGTGCCGTTCCTGCTCATCGTTCTGCAGCCCGATTACGGTACGGCGACGGTGCTTCTGGTGATCATGACCGCGATCTTCTTCGTCGGCCGCATCTACTGGATCTACGTCGTCGCCGCCGCGATAATCGCGGGCCTCGGCATACCGGCGGTGTACCTCTTCGCGCTCACGCCCAAGCAGCGCCAGCGCATCGACGTCTTCATAAATCCCGACGCCGCGAGCGACGACGCCAAATACCAGGTCAACCAGTCCAAGATGGCCATCGGTTCCGGGCGCATATTCGGCAAAGGCTTCTTCGGCGAACAGACGCTCGCACAGCTCCGCTATATTCCTGCGAGGCATACCGACTTCATCTTCAGCGGCATCACCGAGGCCGTCGGCTTCGTCGGCAGCGCGATACTGATCGCCGCGTTCTTTGCGCTTTTGATCCGCTGGCTCTTCATCGCCGCGCGCGCAAGGGATAATTTCGGCACGCTGATCGTCGTCGGCGTCGTCGCGATGCTCGCGGCGCATATCTTCGAAAACATCGGAATGACGATGGGCATCATGCCCGTCACCGGCATCCCGCTGCCGTTCATCAGCTACGGCGGCTCCAATCTTCTGACCAATATGATCGCCGTCGGCCTCGTGCTGAACGTCAACATGAGGCGCGTGACCAAGCGAAAACGCATACCCGCGGGGCTTTGATGAGGCCGCGCAGGAGGCAAGGGTGAAGACCGAAAGATACAACGAAAACTGCAGGGCAGCGCTATCGGAAGCCGGAGCCGTCTCCAAACAGCTCGGGCACGGCTTCGTCGGCTCCGAGCATATCCTGCTTGCGCTTTCGAAAACGAGCTCCGCCGCCAAATCGGCGCTCGACGCTTTCGGCTTGACCTCAAATAGCATACTTCCGTACGTCGACACCGTGATCCCCGACGCCGGCCGCCGTCAGTTTACCGACAGCGCGGGCTTCACGCCCGACGCAAAGCGCGTGCTCGAGCTTTCCCTGCTCGAAGCCCGCTCGGCGCTCGAACCGCTCATTACCACCTCGCATATCATGCTTTCGATCCTGCGCGAGGACGGCTGCTTTGCGGCGAGGATACTGCATATCTTCATTCCGGATTTCAAAGCGCTCCGCGAAAAGCTCTCGGAGCTGAACGACAATGATTTTCCGGTCTCGGCAGAAGACGGGACGTCCCAAACGGAACCGGAACAGGACGATACCGCTCCCTATCATAAGATCAGGTTTTCGGACGGACTTGCGGACGATCCCGGCGCAGCAAGCGGCGAAGCCTATGCGCCGCCGGGACTTATAATGCGCAGCGACAAACTGCATCTCGATCCGAAAAAGCACAGCGACCCGCGGCAGAAGCCATCGGGCGGGCAGACCAAGGGCGAAACGCCCGCTTCGGATTTCTGTACCGACCTGACCGAGCGCGCGAGAAAAGGCGCTCTTGACCCGCTGATCGGCTGCGAAAACGAGCTCGACCGCCTCATCGGTACCCTTCTTCGCCGCACGAAGAACAATCCCGTGCTCGTCGGCAAGCCCGGCGTCGGAAAATCCGCGATAGTCGAGGGCTTTGCTTCGAGGATCGTCGAGGGGAAAGTCCCGCCGGAGCTGTTGAATACAAGGCTCCTTGAGCTCGACCTCGCGCTTATGATCGCGGGAACGAAATACAGGGGCGAATTCGAACAGCGGCTCAAGGCTGTGCTCGAATCCGTCGACGCAGACACCGTGCTGTTCATCGACGAGCTGCATATGATCGTCGGCGCGGGCGCCGCGGAGGGCAGCGTCGACGCCGCGAATATTTTAAAGCCCGCCCTCGCAAGGGGAGAGCTGCGGCTCATCGGCGCCACCACCTTCGATGAATACCGCCGCTATATCGAGCCGGACGCCGCGCTCGAGAGGCGCTTCTCGCCGATAACCGTTGAGGAACCCACGCGTGAAGAGGCGATCAGCATCCTCAAGGGCCTCAGGGACCGCTACGAAGCGCACCACAACGTCACCATCGGAAACGACGTCATCGCGGCCTGCGTCGATCAGTCGATCCGCTGCATGCCCGACCGCTGCCTGCCCGACAAGGCGATAGACCTTATGGACGAGACAGCGGCGAATATCCGTCTGACCGCGGCAAAAACGGCAGAGAACGCCGCTGATGGGTCCTCGCGGCACGCCGTGACCGAGGCCGACGTTATCCGCGTCGCGCATGCGCTCTCGGGCATCCCGGAGGACGATCCGGCGCACCCGATGAACGAGCGCCTAAATGACCTTGAACAGAGCATGGTGCGCCGCTTCTTCGGCCAGAACGCGGCGGTATCGGCTGTCGCCCGCGCAGTCCGCAGCGGCTTTGCCGGGCTTTCGGACGCCTCGAAGCCCATAGCTTCTATAATTGTTGCCGGCGGCAGCGGCACGGGTAAGACCATGCTTGCCGCCGTGCTCGCCGAAGCGCTCTACGGCCGCAGCTCCGCGCTCGTCCGCTTCGATATGAGCGATTACCGCGACGAATCCGCGCTCACGACCCTGCTCGGCGTGCCGATGGGCTATATCGGCGCGGAAAACGGCGGCAGGCTCTCCGAGGCCATCCGCTCAAAGCCCTACGCGGTCGTGCTGTTCGATAATATCGAGCTTGCGCCAAGGGAACTGCTCACTCTGTTCACAAGGCTTTTAAAGGACGGCTTCCTGCTTGATAACCGGGGCAGGACGGTAAGCTTTAGGAATACCGTCGTGCTGCTCAGCGTCGGCACCGGGGAGGCCGATACGCATACCGTGGGCTTCTCGAACGCAGCCGGCAGCGGCTCCGATCTTGCTCGCGTCAAGGCGCTGCTCCCCTCCGAGCTCATTTCGACCGCCGACGCGCTGACCGTGCTCGAGCCTATCGGCCGCGACGCCTCCGTATTCATTGCGCTCGAGATGCTCTCCGAGCTCGCCTCGCGGGCGCGCCTAAGAAGCATTTCCATCGAATTCGGCATGGACGAAGCCGAAAGGATCATCGAAACGATACCCGCCCGCGAGCTCGCTTCGGGCGGCGCGTGGGCGATAAAGCGCGCGGTTTCGGAGATCGCCGAAAAAGCGCTCGCCGAAAGCCTGCTTTCCGGCAAGCTCTCCGCCGACCGCGCATACAGGCTCCGGATAGAGGGCGAACGGGCATATTTCGAGCCCGGCGAGCTCGCTTCCGCCGTGGATCAATAACCTTATTTGACTGAGGGATCATTATGGACGTTGTAAGATTTGCACTCGCATACCGCTTCGACAGGCTCGGCAGCGAGGATGACCGCACCCAGAAGGACCGTGCGCTCTCGCTCTTCATCGCGCGCATCGAGCCCGCTCTTCTCGAGGGCATGAGCCTGCATGCGGGCCGCTATATGCTCGGCGAGAATGACGACCCGGATATCCTTACCGTCCTCACCATGGGCAAGGGCCTTAAAGCGACCAAGAAGCTTTGGAAGGCGGTCGAGAGCGACCCGATACTGATGAGCGCGCTGACGGGCTTCCGTCCGATCATCCAATCCAACAACGTCTTCAGGATGGAGGATTTCGAATCCTACGGCGTTTTCGGCGCCGACGGAACGCTTTCGGGCGGCACGACGGAGTTCGGACCGATCCCCGTTCCGAGTGAGCTCTATGATGAATGCTACCCTATAAAGATCGTTGTCGCTCCCGATAAGTTCAAGGGCACCTTCGACCAGTTCGAGGCCGCGAAGCTGATCCGCGACGCCGCTAAAAAGGCGCTGCCGGGCTGCCGCGTTATCGAAGCGCCGGTGGCGGACGGAGGGGACGGCACCGCCGGGGTCCTTGCAAAGCTGACGGGCGGACGCCGGCGCAGAGTCGTCGTCACAGGACCCGACAGGCAGCCGACCGAGGCAGAATACTGCTTTATCGACAACGAGACCGCCGTTATCGAGATGGCGCAGGCTTCGGGCCTTGCGCTGGTACGGGGCGAGCTCGATCCACTGCACGCGACGAGCAGGGGCACCGGCGAGCTGATCGCCGACGCGCTGAAAAACGGCGCGAAAAAGCTGCTTATCGGCATCGGCGGTTCCGCCACTAACGACGGCGGCATGGGCGCGGCGGCCGCGCTCGGAGCAAGATTTCTCGATGAAGCCGGAAACGAACTCGAGGGCTGCGGCGCGGATATGGAAAACGTCCGCAGGATCGACCTCTCCGGCCTCGATCCGAGTCTCGGTGCGGCAGAGCTTATAGCCCTTTCGGACGTCAACAATCCGCTGACCGGACCCGACGGCGCGACGGCGGTCTACGGCCCGCAGAAGGGCGCGATCGGGGAGGTCGGGGAAAGGCTCGAGAACGGCATGCGCAATATCGAAGCCCTTTACAACGGGCTTGCCGGGCGTGAGGTCTGCTCTGAACCCGGCGCGGGCGCGGCGGGAGGCATGGGCGCCATGCTTAAAACGCTTCTAAGCGCAAAAGTCGTCAGCGGCGCGGAGACGGTGCTTTCGCAGATGGATTTCGATCGCCTCATCCGTGACGCGGCGCTCGTCGTAACGGGGGAGGGCCGGCTCGACGCATCGAGCATCGATTCGGGCAAGGCCGTCGGCGCGGTCATCCGCCGCGCTAAGGAGGCCGGAGCGAATATCATGGTCATCGCCGGCTGTTTCGGCCAAGGGTATGAAAAGGTGTTCGAGCATGCGAACGCCGGGCTGTTCTCGACCGTGACCGGCGCTGCGGATCCGTCCGAAACGGACGCCGAGCGGCTTGAAAGGACCGCCGAACGCGCTTTCAGAGCGTTAAGAGGCTTTATCGGCGGCGCGGAAAAGTTGATCAAACAATAAAAACAGCTAAAAGGCAAAGCGCCTTGAAAGCGCGGAGCCGGAAGATATCAAAACCAAAGTCAAGCTTGAATAATCGCGGAGGAACTATGAACAACATCGATCAGCTCACAGTAAACACTATCCGTACCCTTGCGGCGGATGCGATCCAGAAGGCCAAGAGCGGCCATCCCGGCATGGCGATAGGCGCGGCTCCGCTTGCGCTCGCCGTATTCGAACAGCTCAAGAAGGATCCCGCCCGCCCCGACTGGCGCGGACGCGACCGCTTCATCCTCAGCGCGGGCCATGCTTCGATGCTCGACTACGCGCTGCTCCATCTCTTCGGCTACGGCGTGTCGATGGACGATATCAAAAACTTCCGCCAGCTCGGCAGCCGCACCGCGGGCCATCCCGAATACGGCAACACCCCGGGCGTAGAAGCCACCACCGGGCCGCTCGGTCAGGGCTTCGCGATGGCGGTCGGCATGGCCATGGCCGAGAGGCATATGGCCTCCGTCTTCAACCGCGAAGGTTATCCCGTGTTCGATAACCACACCTTTACCATCGTCGGCGACGGCTGTATGATGGAGGGCGTCGCTTCCGAGGCCGCGTCCCTTGCGGGCAGCCAGAAGCTCGGCAAGCTGATCGCGCTCTACGACCGCAACAAGATAACGATCGAGGGCAGCACCGATATCACCTTCACCGAGGACGTCGCTGCGCGCTTCGCCTCCTACGGCTGGCAGGTGCTCAATGTTTCGAACGGTGAGGATATCGACGCCGTCAGGACCGCGATCGCCGAGGCTAAGAGGGAGACCGAAAAGCCCTCGATGATCATCGTCCGCACGAATATCGCCCAGGGCACGCCGAAGCAGGGCTCCGCTTCGAGCCACGGTTCGCCGCTCGGCGAGGACAACATAATCGCGTGGAAACAGGCCATCGGCTGGGAGCACGAGCCCTTCACCGTGCCCGCGGAAGTCAGCGCGCATATCGCAGAGCTCAACGCCGGCATGAAAGAGAAGGCGCTGGAGTACGACCGCATGTTAGAGGGCTACAAAAAGGCGTATCCCGAGCTTGCAAAGGAGCTTGAAAGCTGGTATTCCCGCAAGCTGCCGCAGGAGCTGCTCGACGATGAGAGCTTCTTCGCATTCGAGGATAAGCCGATCGCCACGAGGGCCTGCTCCGGCACGGTGCTCAACAGGCTTGCCGCGTACCTTCCCAATATGTTCGGCGGCAGCGCGGACCTTGCGCCGACCAACCTCAGCGAGCTCAAGGGCTATCCGTTCTTCAGCGCCGGGGAGCCCGAGGGCAGGAACATACATTTCGGCGTGCGCGAATTCGCAATGGCCGCGGCCATGAACGGCGCCTATCTCTACGGCGGCCTGCGCACCTTCGCTGCCGGGTTCCTGATCTTCTCCGACTACCTCAAACCCGCCGCGCGTCTTTCGGCGCTCATGGGGCTCAACGTTATCTATATCGCCACGCACGACAGCATCTGCGTCGGTGAGGACGGCCCGACCCATCAGCCGATCGAGCAGCTCGATATGTTCCGCGCCACGCCGAACACCTATGTCTTCCGTCCCGCGGACGGGAAGGAGACCGCCGCCTGCTATCTTGCGGCGCTAGAGCTTGATGCTCCGGCCGTTATCGCGCTCTCCCGTCAGAACCTGCCGCAGCTGCCCAATTCCGGCAGAGCGGCGGTAAGGGGCGGCTACGTGATCTCCGAAGCCCCCGCTCCCGGCAGGATCGACGCCATAATCATGGCCACCGGCTCCGAGGTCTCGCTCGCCATGGAGGCTCAGAAGCTGCTTGCCGATAAGGGCAGGAGCGTGCGAGTCGTTTCGATGCCCTGCATGGAGCTCTTCGAGGAGCAGACCGAGGAATACCGCGAAAGGGTGCTCCCCTCCGCTGTGCGCGCCCGCGTCGCTGTCGAGGCGCTCGGCGGCATGAGCTGGTACCGCTATGTCGGCCTCGACGGCAGGATCGTTTCGATGAAGCGTTTCGGCGAATCGGCGCCCGGCTCGCTCGTGTATAAGCATTTCGGCTTCACGGCCGAGAACGTGGCCGAGCAGGTGCTTGCGGTGATCAAATAAGCCGGAGGAAGCCTCTGTGAACAAAAAGGTCTATTTTGCGGGCTCCATCCGCGGCGGAAGGAGCGATGCGGCGCTGTACCGGCGCATGATCGACTACATCGGCCGAACCGATGCGGTGCTTACCGAGCACGTGGGCGACCTTTATAAAAGCGCGTTCGAGCGCGGCCCTGGCCATGACGGGACGATCTACGCGGCCGACACTGCGATGCTCCGCGAAGCCGATCTCGTCATCGCCGAATGCACCACGCCCTCCCTCGGCGTCGGCTACGAGCTCGCCTATGCCGAAAGGTTCCTAAAGCCCTGCTTCATCTTCTACGACCGCTCAAGGACATCGCTCTCCGCAATGCTCGGCGGCGATCCGTATTTTAGAGTTTTCCCCTATTCCGATCCCGAAGAGATCTTCCCGATACTCGACAGGATACTTGAGTAACAGACAAAAGAAATAGCCTCCCGCGGTAAAACGCGAGGGGCTTTTGTCATATTAGGGCGGGAAAAAGCATATCCTGCACAAGATCCTCTTTTTGTGAAAGGAATAAAAAAGATGCTTGAAGCACTGCTCGGGCTCGTCCGCCATGTGTTCGTCTTCGTCGGCCTCGTCGCGCCGAAAAGCTGTTTCCCGCCGCCGCTTTCGCCGGGGGAGGAGGCCGAGCTCGTCGACAGGCTGCTGAAGGGCGATGAGGGGGCGAAGCAAAAGCTGATCGAGCATAACCTCAGGCTCGTTGCGCACATCGCCAAGAAGTATCAGACCCGCGAGCGCAGCCTCGACGATCTGATCTCGATCGGCACCATCGGCCTTATCAAAGCGATCGGCACCTTTGATCCCGGCAAAGCACGCAGCGTCGCCGCCTATGTTTCAAGATGCACCGAGAACGAGATCCTTATGAGCCTTCGCAGCGAGCGCAGGCACGCGGGCGAGGTCTCGCTCGAAGCGCCGATAGGCGTCGACCGCGACGGCAACGAGATCACGCTTTCGGACGTCATCGCCGATGAAAGCGACCCGATACTCGATCGGGTCATACTCAACAGCAACGGACGGAATCTCCGCTCGGCGGTCTCGGAGGTGCTTTCCCCGCGCGAAAGATGCGTGATCGAGCTCCGCTACGGCCTTATCGACGGACGCATACTGCCTCAGCGTGAGGTGGGGGAGAAGCTCTGCATCTCGCGCTCCTACGTTTCGAGGATAGAGAAGAAAGCGCTTGAAAAGCTGAACCGGTGCCTGACCGGAAGGATCTGATCAATCCGAATCCGCTGAAGACGGGCAGCGGCGCTTATACAGCCTCGCGCGCCCGCGCTTGCCAACGCATTCGGTAGCGCCCACGGTCTCGAGCACCTTTGCCATGTTATAAGCCGGGCGGGGGAGCAACTTCAGCTCCCGTTTAAGATCTGCGGCGGTGAAGCTTTCGGGGAGATTGTCGGGCAGCAGCCGGGCGTGATCCTCGGCCGTCTTTAAAAGCAGCTCGCTTTGAAGCGCCGTCGGGATCCGTTCATAGCGCGTTGAGCCCCTCTTCCTGTCGCGGCTCCAGCCGTTCAGCATGCGGTATTCGTCCATGTCGATCAGCATCAGCAGCACCGAGACCTTCTCGCTCGCGATCACTTCACCAAGCTTTACAAGTTCCGGATACGCGTCGGTGAACCTGCCGTGCTTCGGGCTGACCCTCGGGTCCGTCAGCTCGCCCGTCTCCTGATCGATCCAGATCAGCCGCTTGCGGGCGGGGATGGGGCAGACGACGGTAATTTGGTATTGCGTTTCTGCAAGCACACGGCGCAGCTTTTCTCTCAGCGGCGTAAACCCGCCCGTCTGTATCTCGAAGATCCCGTTTTCGTTCAGCACGTCGGCCACGAACGCGCCCACGGGTATCTCATGCTTTTCTTTATCGGGCTCGATATAGAGCTTGAGAGCGGCATGGAGCGTCTTTTCTCTTAAAGTGCCGATGCCGCCGCGGCGCGCTGAATCCCTCTGCTTTTCGCATGCTTCAAAGAAGCGCAGTTTGGCTTCAAGCTGCGCTTCTTTGATCATGTTCTCGGGTTTATTCTCTTTTTCAGATGCCCCAGTATTCTTCATCGGTCATGAAGCCGTCCCTGCGGCGGTGATGCCTCGACGCGCTGTCACGCCCTTCCTCGCTGCCGTACTGACCGCGGAAAAGCAGCGGCCGGTTCTCGAGGATGCGGCGCGGGTTCGTATCGAAAAGGAGCTGCGCATAGCGGGGCGAAAAGCTGTCCGCAACGATATCCGCCGCCTCCCGCATATCGGGCCTGCGCATATCGGAATCGTGGGCGTCGCTGGCGGCGAGCTGCGCCGCGCCCCTGTCGAGCAGCGAAAAAGCGGTTTCCCTGCATTTGCGCCCGAAGGCGCCGGTTATGCTCTCGGTATCGAGCTGCAGCACGCAGCCCATATCGACCATGTCGAGAAGCCGCCTTATATCGTCATGCGCGAAGAAATAGCGCTCCGGGTGGGCGACGACGGGCCGTATCCGCCTTTCGAGCAGACCCTTGAGAATGCCTGAAAAGAACTCGGGATCCTCAGCAAAATCGCATTCTATAAGCAGATAATCGGAGGAACCGAGGCAGTGCAGCGCTCCCCTGTCGAACTGTGCGAGCGTCGAAGGCGTCGCAAACGCCTCCATTCCGCGGTGAACGGTAAGGTCCCTGTCCATGCCCTCATCGTGCAGCGCGGCATACAGCCTGTCGAACGCGGCGTAGTAATCGGGGCCGACGTAGTTTTCAAACATGGCGGGGATGCAGTGCGGCGTGGCTATGATATCGGTGATGCCGCTCTCAATGGCTTCCGCGGCCATCCTCAGCGACTCGTTGCGGCTGTAGGAACCGTCGTCAACTCCGTACACGATATGGCAGTGGATGTCGATCATTGCGTCCCCTCCTTTCGGCGAAATAGGCTGATATCAGTTGTCGTCCTGACCCAGCGCTTCGAGCGCGGACAGCTTCTCCGGCCTGCTGTCGCCGTGCATGACGAACAGCATGGTGACGAACGCGAGCACCACGAACACCGTCGCATACGGGAACAGCGAGGTCATGCCGAGGCGGTCCATGAGTAGACCGCTGAGGTAGGGCGTCAGGACCTGCGCCGCCATGCTCGCAGTGTAATAATAGCCGGTGAACCTGCCGATGTCGCCGCCCTTGCAGAGCTCGACGACCATCGGGAAGCTGTTGACGTTGATCGTCGCCCAACCGATGCCGGCGAGCGCGAACATCGCGTTCATAAGCATCGGGTTGCTGCCCTTGCGCATGAACGCCGCGGTGAAGAACGCCGCTCCGAGCATGATGACGCCCGCGAGGATGGTCTTCTTCCTGCCGATCTTCGACGCGATAAAGCCGACGGGGATATAGGAGATTATCGCCGCGGCCTGTGCTATTATAAGCGTCATATTATAGTCGCGGCTCAGCACCTTGTCCGCATATACGGAGTATTTCGAGATAACCGCGTTATATCCCATGAACCAGAGCGCCACGGAAAGGAGAAGCAGTATCAGCGAGCGCTTTTCGCCGCTGCTTAGCTTCCTGTCGCCGGAAGCGTCGTCGTTTTCGTCGATGTTGAGCCGCACGCGCTCAAGTTCTGCCTCTTCGGCAAAACGCTTTTCGCGCACGGTGCACATGAACGCTATCAGCGCTATAAGCATGATGCCCGCGATAACGGTGAAGAACGGCGTATAGCTCATCATGCTGTTCTTCGCGCTGCCGGTCTTGAAGAAGATGCCGAGGCCGAGCACCAGTATGCCGCCCGCGGAGCCCATCAAATTGATGACGGCGTTCGCCTTGGAGCGCAGGGGCTTGATCGTGACGTCGGGCATCAGTGCGACGGCGGGGGAGCGGAATATGGACATCGAGAGCAGTACCACCAGCAGCACTATGATGAATGCGACCAGCGTGCCCGTGTGAGCGCTGCGCACGTTCGAGGCGTAGTTCTGCCTTGCCGTAACGTAGAAATCACTGTAGAGCTTGCTCGGTCCGCTGCCGTCCTCAAGGAAATAGCTGTCAAGATCGGTGAAGAGCGCCTTGTCGATGACGACCACCTTGCCGGAGGCGTGGTCGTGCTTATCGAGCTCGGTGAAGGCCTCGTAGCTCATCGGATGCTCGGGCACTGTCTCGGGATCGATGATGAAATGCACGCCGCTTGCGTTGATCAGCTCCTTATTGCCGCTCGCGTCAAACACCAGCCCGATCGCGTCGTCGGCAAGGCTCCTGTCCGCTTCGGTGAGGTCCGCCTTGTCGGTATCGAAAACGGCGGTCTCGAACTCGCGGACGGTTGCAAGATTCTTCGCCTGCGCGTTGTCGACGAAGCTGAGGCCGACGAACGCGACGGCGGCGATGATAGTGCCGATAAGGATGTACGGGGTGCGCTTGCCGAGCCTTGTGTTGGTCTTATCGGAAAGCACGCCGAAGAGCGGCAGCAGTGCGATCGCAAGCACGTTGTCAAGCGCCATAACGATGCCCGACGACGCCTGCGACATACCGAATTTATCGGTCAGTATCTTGGGGATGATCGTGTCGTAAGCCTGCCAGAACGCGCAGATCAGGAAGAACGCGAGGCCCACGAATATCGTGCGTTTGTAATTGAGCTTCATAAAAACGCCTCCTCAATAAGGATATAACGATTATATCATAGCTTTTTAGCCGATTCAATAATAAAAGCCCCCTGAAAATGGGGGCGGGGATAGGTTGTTAAGCGGTGGATTACATTTTGCAGCGTTACCCGAAAAGCCTTTCATACTGCTCAGGATACAGTTCTCGCAGCATTGCCGGAGTATTGTAGTCATAGGCTTCGCGGAACAGCAGGTTCCCGTCAGCATCGTACATAGTGTAGACTTCTTCATAGACCTCGAGTTTGTTGGCTCTGCCGGAATAAATGGGATTGGTATCCACCTCGCCGATAAGATTCAGCGAGATCACAAGGTACTCGCTGCCGTAGTCGATCAGCTTCCAGGGCGTGCCGGCGTCAAATCCGGAATCCAGAAGATCCTGCCTGTAGATCACCTCTTCGCCGCGGCAGCCGACAGCCGCATGGCTTGTAAGAAAATCGAACACCGAATCGCATTTATCAACTGACTGAACGTTAAGCTCACTGTCGACGGATATGTCAAACGAGCCCGTGGATCTGTCGGCGTCCTTGAAAATGCCGTCGGTCGAATCAGATGAGACCTTGAGCATGAAGCCGCCGTCCCTCGCTTCCGCTACATAAAGACTTTCGGCAGAGCTGCCTCCGAATTCTCTATGCAGCAGCTTTTCACCGGTCCCGGACAGGATCAAAGCGGAAAGATCGCTTTCGGAATACTCGCCCTGTTCGGAAGTATCCCCGAAGAAATAGTAGTTTCCGTCCTGTTCGATACAATGCTCGAATGCGGAACGGGGTATATCGAAGAGCTCCGCTTTGAATTCCTCGCTGCCGTTCCGGTCGCACTTGATGACGTATGAGGTCATACCGCTGACGTCGGCCATGGTGCCGTCTTCGATACGGGAGGAAAAATAGCCGTACACGATCAGAAAACCGCCGTCCGACGTGCGCTTGGTAAACGACACCGCGTGCCGATCCTCAACGTTGACCGCGTATTGAGCGATCTCATTGAAATAAATATCGTAAACATGAACGGTTTCGGTATCCACGGTTTCACCCGCCAAGATCCTGTCCGTTCGTATCAGCATGTCGCTGCAGACCACAATGCTGAGGATCATATTGTCCTGCTTGACGATTCCCTTATACTTTTCCGGAACCGTTCCGACGCGCTCGATCCGCGTGAACCCGTCGTCCGGGAAGGGCGTAACTTCGGGCATCGGTTCTTCGGTCGGCGCCGGGACATCGGTCTCAACGGGTGCCAGCGTCGCTTCCGGCGCAGCGGTAGCTTCATCACCCGGCGCGCTGCCCGCGGGGTTCGCGCACCCCGCAAAACACGCGGCAAGCATGATGACCGCCGCCAATAATGCGGCCGTTCGCCTGAAAAACCGCCTGCGTTTGCGTGCTGTGTTCATATTGGCTCCTTTCTGTCACTTCCGACTCAATAGAATGATCGGTATTTTCTGAATTTATTATATCATGCCAAAAAAAGATGTCAACAAGGGGAAACAACGTGATCGTGACAAAATCGTCTTTGATGAATCAGAATAAAGTATCGAAGTGACTTAAGCACAGCACAGGCCAAGAGCAAGACCATAATACCTGTGAGATTACTGCAGATCAAGCCTGCGTAAGAAAGATAGTTCTCGGAGAAACTCCAATCGTGCCTTAAACCAAAGAAATCACTGCCCAAATATCCAGCAGTCGCTGATCGCCTCCTAAAAAGTCAAAAGGATAAAACACTTCTTTAAAGCCCTTTACAATTATATTGGCAGAAGCTATAATACTTATATTGTATCATATGATTTGGACGCTATAAAACCGTTAAGTTTTAGTTATTTGATGCTTAAGAAAGGTCTAGGTTTTCCCAATGGCAGAACAAGTAGAAATCACAGGTAAAGAGTTTCGCCGAATGCAGCTGATACAGCTGGACATGCTTGTTGAGCTTGACAGGGTATGCAGAGAGAATAATATAAACTATATCATTTTCGCAGGAACTCTGTTGGGCGCGGTCCGCCACAAGGGTTATATTCCTTGGGATGATGATGCTGATATCGGAATGCTCCGTGAAGACTACGAAAAATTCAAAAAGATTGCGCACAAGTTGGATACTTCTGTTTGCTTTTTTCAGGATCACAGCACTGACCCTGATTATATCTGGGGTTACGGCAAGCTTAGACGTACCGGTACAAGCTTTATTCGCTCCGGTCAGGAGCATTTGAAAGGTCAAACAGGGGTTTTTGTGGATATTTTCCCCTTTGACGATATTCCTTTAAGCATTCCGCTGCAAATCCTGCAGGATTGGCACGTCTTTTGCCTGCGGAAGATACTTTGGTCTCAGGTAGCAAAGAAGACGGAACATGGATTGCGGAGAATCTGGTTTAGCCTGTTGAGCCATATCCCTCCTGAAGCGGTCTTCCGCAGCGCTGAACGCTATAAGAGAAGAAGCAACAACAATACCCCGAACAGAGTTCGTATCTTATTCATGCCTTCCAGCGGCATGATTTACAACAAGAATCCTATAAACACACGTTACGGCATGCCCAAGAAGTGGATGTTGGAGCGCGAGGAATATGACTTTGAAGGCAAGCGGCTATATGGCATCAAGGATGCGGACGCGTTTCTCTCGTATGAATACGGCGACTATATGAAGCTCCCACCTGAGGAAAAAAGAACTCCTCATGCTCCGGTTTCCAGTTACGATTTTGCCGGACTGCACGATGAAGTACTGCTTTAACTCTGTTGATAAAAGATTTCATATGGAGCAATTCGTGGAAGAATATGTTATTTCGGAACAAGTAAGAAAGCTATGGGCAGTTGAGCTGGATCTGTTAGAGAAGTTCAAGGATCTTTGCAAAAAGCACTCACTTAGATATTACGCAATAGCTGGCACGCTGCTCGGTGCTGTTCGGCATAAGGGCTTCATTCCTTGGGATGACGACATCGATGTTGCAATGCCTTGGGAAGATTGTAAGCGCATGATGCAAATTGCGCCAAAGGAGCTTAGCTATCCGTATTTTTTTCAATGCTATTTGACCGAAAAAGACGCCGAGCTTCATCCCATCCGTTTGAGAAGAAGCGACACTACTGGATGCACAAAATGGGAATACGAAAACGTGACCGATCGCAATTACAATCTCGGGGTGTTCATTGATATTTTCCCACTGTTTTATGTCCCTCAGGATTCGGCGCTCAAAGCAAAACAAAAGGAGTTGGTAATAGACACTTGGAAGGCCTTCCGAGGATATACTGCGCTGATGGGAAAGGAGAAAGGGCTTGCGAGCATGAATCCCGAGTATGCAAAATACATTGAGATTTATCGGGAATACAGTAAAAAATACACAATTCAACAAATTAAGGAATTGTATTATAAATACTGCGCAATACAGCAGGAGCCGACAGAGGAAGTTGCAGTTACCAGTTACCGAGTCAACGATCCAATCAATACTTGGAAAACAGAATGGTTTAATGAAACAGTTGAACTTCCTTTTGAGAATACAACGATAACGGTTCCAAAGGGTTATATTCAGTGGTTGGATTGGAGATATGGGGACTGGAAAGTCCCGGTCTTCAATAGTGCCGGGCATGAGATGTATATGTTCGATACCGATGTCCCTTATAAAGAAAAACTTAGCATCTCCGCTCATGATTGAAAGGATGGGAATATGGAGATTGAGCATACAGTAACTGAAGAAGTCAGAAAACTATGGGCAAAGGAAATGGAGATTTATCTCTATTTCAGAGATTTTTGCAAGAAACATGGGCTGAGGTTCTGGGCTGTCGGCGGCACAGCGCTAGGTGCGGCAAGACATAATGGTTTCATACCCTGGGATGACGATATGGACTTTGCCATGTTGCACGAGGATTATCAACGGTTTATTGAGATAGGCGCAAAAGAATTCAAAGAGCCATATTATCTGTCGTGCCACTTGACTGATCCTGTCTATGGCGGTATCACCTGTTGCCGTTTTCGCCGAACCGACACATTCGGCTGCAGCCAGTGGGAGTACGAAAACATAGTTAAGTCCGGCAACACGAGTTATAAATTAGGCGTTTGGATAGACGTGCTGCCCCTCAGCTATATCCCTGAGGACGAGGACACAAGAGCGGTACAGAAGCAACAGATCATGGATGTGTGGAAGGCGGTCAGAGGCTTCAGCGCGTTGAACGCGATAAACGAGGGACGCGATAACTTCAATCATGAGTACGAGAAATACATACCCATCTATAAGCGTTATAGCGAACAATACACGCTCCAGGAAATAAAGCAGCTCTATCTTGACCTTTGCGGGCAGAACAAGTCGCCTACGAAGTACATCGGAGTTACTGCGTTCAGGACCTTTGCTCCCAATCTCATCTGGAACACAGAGTGGTTCGATGGTCACGTAGATTTCCCGTTTGAGAATATCACAGTGCCAATGCCTGTCGGTTGGGAGCAGATGCTCTCGAAGCAATACGGAGACTGGCATATCCCTGTTCGCAACGCTGCTTATCACGAGATATTTGCTTTCGATGCAGATAAGCCCTATCGGGAAGCTCTCGAAGATCTTTTAAACAAAAAGGAGAATAACAACAAATGAAAACCTACGGAAAACAGTTTGTAAGTGAATTTTTGGCATCGCTTATACTGGCCCTGATGGGACTTGGTATGATAGTGCCGCTGGCAGTAGACAAGAGCATCGATCTGTATCAGTTCTGCGTTCTGTTCGGCCTATTGATCGCATTCGTTATAATTATCTTCAACACTATCAGCGGAGCAGAGTTTAATCCCGGCGTAACGATTTCCCTAATAGTCACAAAGAGACAGTCTATAAAGAGTCTCGTCACATATCTCATTGCACAGTTCGCAGGTTGGTTTACCGGCACTGTACTCATTTATGTATTCTTCTGGAGCCAGCTCAAAGAATTCACCGAATCAGGCGCGGGCAACGCTGTTAATCTCTTTTTCTGCACCTCGCCGAACGTTTGGACCGGGATCTGTATCGAGTTCGTTTGGACCGCTTTCCTGCTGATACTCATTCTTGCATGCATTGACGCCCGCCAGACGAATATGCCGGGCAATGCTCTTTTCCCGTTGGTCATCGGCGCTTATATCGTTGTAGCAGTGGCATTCGGTGCGACCTATACCGGAATGGCGCTGAATGCGGCAAGAGATTTTGCTCCGCGCGTAGCCGGTCTGATTTTCGGATTGATAAACGGTTACGATGTCTCAGCGTGTTTCTCAGATGGCATGTTTATACTGTATCTGATCGTTCCCACTGCAGGTGCTGTTGCCGGCGCTCTGTTCTATGATCATGTGATTTCCAAGCTTCTGCCGAAGAAAGATTAATGCAAAGAAAGGATAAACAATGGTTGCTGCGATTATTTTAGCAGGCGGTGTAGGCGCAAGACTGGGGAAAGGAATACCGAAGCAGTTCGTTGAAGTGCTTGGGAAACCGATCATGGCCTACACGCTGGAGAAGTTTCAAAATAATCCGAATATTGACGTCATCGAGATCGTCAGCCATGCGGATTATGTTGACAGAACTCGTGAGCTGGCCCAGAGATACGGTATAACAAAAGCGAAGTATTTCGTTAACGGAGGAGCGACTTACCCTGAATCATCTGTCAACGGCCTGCAAAATCTTAAGGATAAGCTGAACGGTGACGATATCGTATTGATGCACGGCTCCTGCGCGCCTTTGGTCACGGATGAAGTCATCGACGATGCGATTCGCGTGTGCGGGGTTTACGATAATGCGATGGCGGTACAGCAGATGAACCTCAGCACATGTCTTAAAGAGGATGAGACATGCTCCAAAAGGCCCATCGATCGTGAAACGATCGTTCAAGTACAGTTCCCTCTTGCGTTCCGCTACAGCTACATCATGGATGCTTACGACAAGGTCCTGAATGACGGCTCTTTCGCCAAACTCGGACTGCATCTGCAGTATGCGGTATTTGCCAACGGGGGCACGATGCACTTCTCCAAGGGGGATGACAGGAACTTCAAAATCACAACTCAAGCGGATCTGGATCTCTTCGAGGGATATCTGCTTTTGCTGGAGAAAAAACAACAGGAGGAACATAATAAATGCTGACTTTCAAAGAATTCGAGATTATCAAAACGCTGATGCGCAAGGATGCGCAGTTCAATGCGGATTACATCTTCAGCCACATCTATTTCGAACTGTTTGACGGTACACAGGAAGTCGAACAGGTTATGGCGGATCTTGAGCGCAAGAAATTCATCGTAGCCGGCAAGCTAACGGACGAGGCTGTCCAGGAAATGGAACCGTGCAAGGTAAACAATGCGATAATACTTGCCGCCGGCGGAGCAGCCAAGAGCTCAAAGTCATTCTACTCGCTCCCTAAGGGTCTTTACGTCAAAAACGGCGAGCCTCTGATCGAACGCCAGATCCGTCAGCTGCAAGAGGCGGGCATTGAGGATATCACCGTTGTACTGGGCTACCGTCAGGAGCTGTATCTGTATCTGGAGAAGAAGTTCGGAGTCAAGCTGTCGAACACCCCGGCTATCGAAAAGGGCAACGTCGTAACGCTGGACGCGGTCAAGGACCGCCTTTCCAGGACCTACATCTGCTGCTGCGACAACTATTTCGTTGAGAATCCTTTCTCGCTTTACGAGTACAACGCGTTCCATTCCACGGTTTATAAGAAGGACTGCATCCACGAGGTGCAGGTCAAGACCAACCGCTCGGGAAGGATCGTTTCGAGTTTCACTGCTAAAGGCCCAGGCGAATGCTTCTATGGCCACGCATTCTGTGATGAGAAATTTTCAAAGCGTATGGTAGAGTATATGAATGAGGAGCTGGATGTCTTCCGTGTGGACATGATGTTCTGGGAAGAACTGGCTATGCGTCATATAGAAGACCTTGATTGGTTTGTCAGGAGGTATTCCACGGATTTCCTCTATGAGTTCGATTCCATCAGCGAGACGCAGAGTGTGGAGACCTTGTTTATCAACGACGTCAGCGATAAAATGACGCGCAGTATCTGCAAAGCGCTTAACTGCAGACCGGAAGATGTACACGACGTCGTCATACTGGATAAAGGCATGACGAACATTAACCTGACCTTCATGGTCGGCGATCAGAAATACATATTCCGTTACCCCGGCGAATCCAGCTGGGAGCTCACCAGCAAGCGCCGCGAAGTCGTTTCACAGAATCTGGCGACGAAGCTCGGTTTGGATGAGGCGACGGTTTACATCGATGAGGATGGCTGCAAAATCAGCAAGTACCGCGACAACCTTTTGGATCTGAGCCAGATCTGGTGGACCGATACCGAATTGGTCTGCAGATGCGCCCGAATGATGCGAAAGCTCCATGAAGGGACTTCACTTATCGATCCCGAGGGAATGGAATTCGACCCCATTGCGGAAGGCGACAGGCTGATGAAGCTCGGCGGCGCGCGTAAAGGAAATCTCAGTGAGACCTTCGGCGATATTCGCGCTAAAGCAATTGCGCTGCGCGACTACTACCGCAAGGACGGCTGGCCCGACGTTATCTGTCATCTTGACTGGAAGTATGACAACATATTGACCGACGGTAATTTCTTCGATGTGATCGACTGGGAGTACGGCTGCCTGAACGACCGAGGCTGCGATCTGCTTCGCCTGCTTATGGGCCGTGATCATGACAGTGATATCTTCAATGCGATACTCGATGCATATTTTGATCATAAAACAACCAAAGCCGAAAAAATGCACGTAATAGCCGCTTTCGTGCCGATGTGCTACTATTGGCTTGGCTGGCTGATGTATCAGGAATCACTGGGCAATAATGGCTTCTATTGGACGATACTGTATTATCAGACCGCTTATAACGCCATCGATTATACTTTGAAGTATTTCGAGAATCGCTGAATACGGTAAGTGAGGAACTGATAAAAGGATATTAGTGGCTTTCCGAGGCGAAACATCACCAAGTGATCTGAAAACCAAATAAATACACTGAATTCAATAAAGCAGCATTTAGGGTTTGCATCCTGTGAAAAGCAGGATACAAGCCCTTTTTCGTATCAATAAAACGGTAAAAGAACATCAGGGAAATCCACAATCAGCTCAATTTAAGTGGCTCTTTAGCTCAAAAACAACAACACCCCATAGAGGGGTGTCATTGTTTTTTGGAGGCACCAGTAAGAGAAGATCAGTTCGATTCCGGTGGCTTCTTAGCCAAAAAACAACAACACCCAGTAGATGGGTATCATTGTTTTTTGGAGGCACCAGTAAGAGAAGAGCAGTTCGATCCCGGTGGCTTCTAGCCAAAAAACAACAACACCCAGTAGATGGGTGTCATTGTTTTTTGGAGGCACCATCCAGAATCGAACTGGAGATGGCGATTTTGCAGACCGCTGCCTTACCGCTTGGCTATGGTGCCTTTTATTAACATGGCTACGCAGCGTTCTCTGCATAGCCATGTTGTTTGGAGCGGGAAACGGGGCTCGAACCCGCCACCGCCGCCTTGGCAAGGCGGCGCTCTACCAAATGAGCGATGCCCGCGGGTGGTGCCTCAGAGTGGAGTCGAACCA
>JAEEGL011459653.1_pt1 | contig 29089 bp, 27 predicted proteins | sample 9134231 | NCBI WGS metagenome assembly JAEEGL01 (sample SAMN16246548, study PRJNA631951) | gut metagenome | biome: gut microbiome; feature: rumen; material: fiber-attached | host: Bos | place: Iran: Karaj | collected 2018-10 | reverse complement strand
TTCGGTAACGCCTTCAGTAGCAATATATGTTTGATAGAGGTTGTTTAATTCAGCTTTAAATTGTTCTCTTTGTTCTTCAGTTGAATCTTCGATTGCAGAGAATTCTTCAACTAATGTATTGAAAGAGTTATAGAATGTTTCTCTAGCAACATCTGCTTCTGTTGGCTCAGTAGGTTCATCTGGATTTACCGGATCGTCAGGATTAACCGGATCATCGGGGTTAACAGGATCATCTGTAATTATATTCCCATCTTGATCATATTTTGTTACTTGTGAATTTGTGAGATTACCATTTATATCATAAGAATTATTTGTAACTGTAACTGAACCATCTTCATTATATTCTGTTATTTCGGTTGATTTGACAGCTCCGTTATCATAATATTGGTATAATGTTGTTTGTGTGACAGAACCTTCAGGATTTCTGTCTGTTTTAAGCATACTTCCATCTTCATTATAGTTGTATCTGCTTTGAGAGAAAACATTTCCGTTGTTATCCATCAATTCACTTGTTTTGAGCTTGCCTGTATAATAGTCATATTTATATGTTTCGATTGATTCTCTTATGCCTTCATCATTATAATAATATACTATTCTTGAGCTTAACTTACCTGTTATATCATTATAAGTTCTTTTTTCTATAGGCTGATTATTGCTGTTAGTGTCTGTACTTGTTTTTATATTTCCTGTTGACGTGTTATATACAATGTTTGTTGTAATTCCTTTTGATTTCTCAGTTGTAGATGTTGCTATCTTACCGTCACCAGTATATGTATATGTTGTTCTTTGAAGAAAATTTCCATTACCGTCTTTAGTAACAACTTCACTTATCATTCCTTTTGTATATTTTACAGTCTTAACTTTAGTTGTAGTCGGCTGACCGCTGATAACTTTTGTTTCAGTAACTGTACTTGATGATATTTCTCCGTTTTTGTATGTGTGTTTTGTGGTAGTTGTTGTATCACCTTCTGTTACTGTTTTTGATACAACTTTGCCTTTACTGTTATAGTTTGTAATGGTTGTAGTTCCGTTACTTGTTTGTGTGGTTACTGTCTTGGTACCGTCAATGTTTTTGACTTGATTTGTTTGTGTTGTTGAGATGATATTTCCGTCTTTATCTGTTGTTTGAGAAGTATAAGATACGAATTCTCCGTCTTTGTAGTTATATTTTTTTGTTGTTATTTCTCCATTTGCTGCTGTTGTTGTTGATGAAAGGATTTTTCCTTTTTTATTATATTGGTTGACAATTTTAGTTCCGTCTTCTTTAATTTCTGTTACTGTTTTTGTACCATCACTGTTAGTCTTTGTTGTCTTTCTGGCTTTTACTGCAGCAGGTTCTTGTTCACTCACTGCAAATGCTTTAGCTGCATTAAAAAGTCCGTTGATATCATTGTTATCTATCACACCGGAATTTTCATCCGCACTAATCATTGCAAATTCGTTTGCTTCTTCTTCACTGATAGTTCCGTCACCGTTTGCATCAATTATTTTGAATGCTTCTGCCAATTCTTTAAGGTTTAATGCTTCATTTAATTCTGAATGTGTAAAAGTATCTATATCACCTACAATTTTGCTGGGATCATATTTCCCTGACATATTGTCTGTTTTAGCATTATATCCTGATTCTCCAAATGACTTTAATGCATCAATTTGTGCTTGTGTTCCATATTTAAGAATAAAATCTAAACTTAACCTATCCATCTTACTCTATCCTTATGTTAAAATAACAATACTATTGTTTTTTCGGCATAAAAATTCTTATCTTTAATTATTTCATTGATATATTAATTTTTGTTACAAATAAAAACCCCGATCCAATTTTGAATCGGGGTTTTATATTTCCTGATTTTTTAAGATATCAATTTGCCGTCTTTATCATACTTCTCGACTTTCGTTTCTTTCAGTTTTCCTTTTTCGTCGTAGATCTTTTTGGTCAGAGTGTATGATTTGTCGCTATTGATTTTTTTAGTTGTACTGTCTTTTATAATTCCTGAGGCATAATATGTGTATGATTGTTCTCCAGTGACATTACCTTTTGCATCTTTTGTAACTGTTGAAGCCATAGAACCGTCAGAGTTGTATTTGAAGAGTTTTGTACCTTTGACTTTTCCTGTTACAGGGTCTCTGTCTGTTCTGAGCATACTTCCATCGGAATTATGATAGTATGTGCTGTTAGTTATTACGTTTCCTTTTGCATCTGTTAATATTCTTGTATTTACTTTGCCGTCAGAATCATAAGTATATGACCTCTTTGTTTTAACTTTGCCGTCAGAACCATAGTCATAAGCTAATTTGGACAACTTTTTACCTGTTTTTTCATCATAAGTTGTTTTTGACACTATTTGATTTTTGCTGTTAACGGTTGTGCTTGATTTTTTATTTCCTGTTTTTGGATCATATTCTACCGTTACGGTTTGACCGTTCGACTTTGTCGTCTTGGCTTCTTTTAATTGTCCAGCAGCATTATAGCTGTATGATGTCTTTTTCAGGACATTGCCTTTGCTGTCTTTAACTACTGTTTCGTTCTTTTTACCGTTAACATAACTTGTAGATGTCGTTTTAGTTGTTGTCGTCTTTCCGTTAATAACTCTTGTTTCAGTTGTTTTTGTAGATGACAGTTTACCGTCTTTGTATTTGTATTGTGTTGTTGTTGTTTTGTCACCATCAGTAACCGTTTTTGTTGTCTTTTTGCCATCTTTATTATATTCTGTGACAGTCTTTTTCCCACCTTTGTCTTCTTTTGTTACTGTTTTTGAACCGTCTTCTTTCCAATCAACAGTTGTTTTTGAACTTGCAATCGTTTTTCCGTTTTTGTCTTTTGTTACTGTTGTGTACGAAACAAGTTTTCCATCTTTATAGGTGTATTTATTTGTAGTTTCTTCACCGTTTGTTTTTGTTTTGACTGATTGTGTCTTTTTCCCGTCTTTATTGTAATCCGTAACAATTTTGGTTCCGTCTTCTTTAATTTCTGTTACGGTTTTTGAACCATCATCATGCGTTACTGTTGTTTTGCCAGGTGTAGTTGATACTGGCTGTTGACTTTGTGAATATTCTTTTCCTGCGCTAAAAAGTGCTTTAATGTCACTGTTGTCAATTTTTCCGTCATTTTTGTCATCGCCGACTTTTGCAAGATTTTCTGCTTCTTTTGCACTAATCTTGCCGTCTCCGTTAGCATCTATAATTTTAAACGCAGCTTCTAATTCCTTCTCGCTTAAAATTTGTCCTAGCTCTGTTTTGCAGAAAGCTTGAAAATCTCCTTCAAATTTACTTGGATCATATTTTTTTGTTAATTTCTTCGTTTTGGGGTCATATGATGATTCTCCAAAAGCCTTTAAAGCATCAATTTGTGCTTGTGAACCATGTTTTAAAATGTACTCTAAGCTTAACTTGTCCATATACCAAACTCCTTTTCTGTAATTCAGAATATAATAACCTGTATAATATATTCGGCTGTATATAATCAAACTTTATACATTTTTATTTATTATTAATTTTTGTAACAAAAATTGATTTTTCTGAAATTTTAATTTGAGTATATACTTTATATATACATAAGACATACGCAAACATTAAAAAACACGAGATATATATTAAACTTACCTTACCTAACCTTACACATTTCCTATTTCCTTTTTGCAATGCTCCACAAACCGGAGCTTTTTTATTTTGGGATTTTTCACATAAACACATAGTCAGTGAATTTTAATTGGCAATATTTTTTAAAATAAATATTTTTATATCTTTTTTTGTATTACAAAATCCGCTCGATCTTATATCCAACGGTATATTTAATTTAATTTCAAATTAATTAAATATTTCTTTCTTCAGAAGGAAGTGTCCCTGAATATTCGGCTAAAATCCTTGATATATCAGCACCATTAATGACTACTTCCAATATTAATTGAGAGTTAATTAGAATTTTGTCGGTAAATTCCAGTTCGTCGGCATCGAAAACTTCAAACTCAACAAAATCTATTCCGACATAATTGAGTCTGCCGTAGCTTTCGTTTCCTCCCCAACGCATAAATACCACTTGTCTTTCAAATGTTTTCAGCTTGTCTGTTAATTTCATATAAACCTAACCTATCTGATTTCTATATTAGTTATTTACCACTCCCATGTCAAATTTTTAATTATCCCTTAGGATAATTTATTTTAGATATCTTAGCAAAAAAAATTCTTTACATTTGTTTGTAAAAATGTTGAAAATACATCGTGTTTTTAAGACAATTATGAAAACAGTTTACTTGAGGTCAAACCGTGGAAAATACCCTGTTAAATAATAATATAACTAAACAAAGCCAAATAATTAATAACCCTATTGTTGAGTCAAGATATAAAATTATTGAACACAGGCTTCTTAAAATATTTCAAGCTGAAATGGAAAAAGATGAACCTGCTATTTTGAGATATAACCCTGAAATGATTAAAAAAGCTGCTATGTTTATTTCCGGAATGATTCCGAGAAGTGCATCTCTCGGTATTGCAGGTGAAACTGCCAGCGGAAAATCAACCGTTACTTTTGATATCATTGAAACACTTGAACTCTTTTCAAAAGAATTTGAAATTGAAAATATTGTTACAAGAGTAAATACAGACGATTATTACTATGATCGCTCTGAAATGGTTAAAGCCGCAGGCGGTATGGCTAATTTCTCAAAAACTTATGATTTCGATGTTCCTGAAGCTCTTGAACTGTCTTTAATGAAGAAACATATTAAACAACTTTTGAACGGTGAAAGTGTTTTGCTTCCTGAATATGATATGTCAGGTACAACAATCAGACATGATAATGTCAAACCAGCATACCCTGCTAAAATGATTATTTCTGAAGGTCTTTTTACTCTGACTGATGAAATTATTGATGCTTTCGATTTTAAATTATATGTTCATGTTGACCATGATGTTCAAAAAGAAAGATTTTTCATTCGTGCTAATGAAAGAGGACTCGGTGAGGGCGCTGAAACTATTTATCAAAATGCTCTAAATAAAGCTAAAATCTATATTCGCCCCGCTTTTGAAGTCGCTGATATAGTTATTGACGGTAATGTTGACAGACAAAAATATAAAAACTTCCTTAACTCTATTTTGAGCATGATACAGGAAGTTTCTTTATAATCGGAGGTCTTAGTGAAACTCTGTTTGTTTCAGGGGACTTTCAACCCGATTCATAATGCTCATTTGAGGCTTGCAGAGTATGCACTTTCTGCTTTTGATTTTGACAAAATTTTGTTTATCCCTGCTCATATTCCTCCTCATAAAGTTTTTAACGGTGAAGAAAATGCAATTCATCGACTAAATATGACGAAATTAGCTGTTCAAAATTATAAAAAGTTTGAAGTAAGCGACATTGAATATCAAAGAAATACTCCTTCATATACCTTCGATACTATTTGTGAGTTGTATAAATCGTTAAAATTATTGGAAAAGCCTTCTTTTTTAATCGGTACTGATGCTTTCAGACATATCGAAAGCTGGCATAAAGCAGATTATTTAAAAGATTTGATTGAATTTAAGGTTTTCGTCCGTGAAAATCCTTTTAATCCTGATGATTTTGTGTCTTTAAAAGAAAAAGGATATGTTTTCGATTTTATGGAACTTCCTTTTGAAGATATATCTTCCCGAAAAATAAGAGAGATGGTTCGACTTGGAGAGAGCGTTTGTGATATAATACCTAAGAGAGTGCAAGAGTATATTTATGAAAACAAATTATACAAAGATTAGCATTGATGAGATTAAGGATAAATTAAAAGCCTGTCTGTCACCTGAGAGGTATGAGCATTCTTTGGGGGTTATGGAGAAAGCTGTTGAACTCGCAAAGATGTTTAATTGTGATGTTGAAAAGGCACAGGTAGCAGGTCTTTTGCACGACTGCGCAAAGTGTGTTGATAAAGATGAATTAAAACGCATTATTGATGAAGAAGGGCTTGATAAAGATAATTGTTGTCAGGGAAGTTATAAGGTTTGGCACGCTCCCGTGAGTGCTTATTTTTCTGAAAAAGACTATGGTGTTGATGATGCTGAAATTTTAAGTGCAATTAAATGGCATACTATGGGCAAATTGAATATGACTCTCCTTGAAAAAATTGTTTATCTCGCTGATAAAATTGAAGAAAGAACAAGAGAAACAGAATACAGAACACCTATTGAAAACGTCTTGCTCTCTTCCGGAAGTCTTGATAAGGCAATTTTAAAAAGTTTTAAAATGACAATTTGTTCTCTTACCGAAAGAGATTTGCCTATTTGCTTTACTACTATTGATGTTTACAATCAGCTTTTGAGTGTCTGCTGATTTTATACTACTGGTAAATCATCAAAAAAAGTAGTATTATAGTAAAAAGTTGGAGACAAAAATGACAGAAACCTCACTTTTTACATCATTAGATAAAATTTTAAGAGAACAAAATACGCCGGAAGAAGATATTAAGGATATCTATGAGGCTTTTGAGTTTGCTAATGAACTTCATAAAGGTCAATACAGAGTCTCCGAAGAACCATATATCGTTCACCCTGTTGAGGTTGCTAAAATTCTTGCAACTTTGAGAGTTGATAAACATACTCTTATGGCTGCAATGCTCCATGATACAATCGAAGATACCGGAATTACTCCTGATGTCATTGAACAAAAGTTTGGAACTGATGTTCTAAATCTTGTTTTGGGAATCACAAAACTGGATAAACTCCAGTTTAAATCAAAAGAGGAACGTCAGGCTGAAAACTTTCGCCGATTATTCATCGCTATGGCGAAAGATGTCAGGGTCATTTTTTTGAAATTAGCAGATAGATTACATAATATGCGAACTCTTAATTATATGCTTCCTCAAAAGCAGCAGAGAATTGCAAGAGAAACCCTTGATATTTTTGCTCCTTTAGCTAATCGTCTCGGTATCGGTAAAATTAAAGCAGAGCTTGAGGATTTATCTTTAAGGTATTTGGAGCCTGAAAAATATTTTGAAATTGCTCAACTTGTTGCCCAGAAAAAAGCAGAAAGAGATTTAACAGTTCAGCTTTTGATAGATAAGATATCTTCTATTCTTAAAGAAAATCATATCAACGCTGAAATTTCAGGCAGAGCAAAACACTATTACAGTATTTATAAGAAAATGCAAAAGCTTAATGTTGCATTTCACGATTTATATGACATTACTGCCGTAAGAATTATTGTCGAAGACGAAAAAGAGTGTTATGAAGTTTTGGGTATTATTCACTCCCAGTTTAAACCTATCCCTGGCAGATTTAAAGATTATATCGCTATGCCTAAAGGAAACGGTTATAAATCACTTCATACTTCGGTTTTAGGTCCTAAACAAAAACCGCTCGAAGTTCAAATCAGAACAAGAGAGATGCATCAGGTCGCTGAATACGGTATTGCTGCACACTGGAAATATAAGGAATCAGGCTCGGTTAAAGTCGATTCTGATGATGATGTTAAATTTACATGGCTCAGAAAGATGCTTGAAATTGACAGAGATTCTTCTGATGCCAGCGAGTTTTTTGAAAATGTTAAACTTGACGTATTCGGAAATCAGGTTTTTGCATTTACACCTATGGGTGATGTCATTGACTTGCCGCTTAACGCAACACCGATTGATTTTGCATTCAGAATTCATACCGATGTCGGATATAGAACTACCGGGGCTTTGATTAACGGACGTATTGCTCAACTTGATACTAAACTTAAAAATGGTGATATTGTTGAGTTGTTTACTTCCAAAACTGGTATGCCAAAACTTCATTGGCTCAATTTCTGCGTTACTAAACAAGCACAAACAAAAATCAGACAATGGTTTAAGAAACATAAGAAAGAAGAATATACTCTGCTTGGAAAGAGTATGCTTGAACAGGAGATGTCCAAGGCTTCATTTGATGAGTTCGTTAAATCAGGTGAGCTTTTAAGAGTTGCTAAAATACTTAATTATCATACCCTTGATGATTTGTTTGCTGGCCTTGGTAGTGGTGAGACAACTGTTGGAAAAGTAACGAGTAAAATTAAGAAACCTGAACCTGCAGCACCTAAGATTTCTGAACATAAAGAATCAACAAAAACAGATGAAATTATCGGGCTTGAGGGTATGATGTATAGTTTTGCTAAATGTTGCACTCCGCTCCCGGGCGAACCTATTGCCGGCGTGGTTACTCGAGGTAAGGGAATAACTATTCACAGAGTTGATTGTAACTGTTTAGATGATGTCCCTGAAGAACGTTTAATGACTCTTTCTTGGCGTGATACTGCAGCTACAAACAGAACTTATGTCACCTCAATTAAAATTACGGCTGTCGATAAAGTTGGTGTTCTTAAAGATATTTTGACTAAGGCTGCTGACTGTGATACCAGCATCACTTATGCGAATGTTAAGACAATCCCTTCTAAGAAAATCGGTATTATTGAACTTGGAGTTGAAGTTAACAGTATTGATAAGTTAAGAACTGTTATTACTGCCCTTCAATCTTTATCAGATGTAAATTCAGTTAAACGTATTCCTATGAATTCAAAGTCTAAACATTCTCCGGAATCTTCACAAAAAGCTAAAAAGAAAAAGAAAAAATAAAGTTTAATAACAAATTTTTGATATCATCATTTGAATATCAATATATGCTTTGTTTTTTTTGGCTGAAGTTGTTGTGTTTAAAAGTTGTTTGAAGATTAATTCTATGTTCTTTTTATCAAGGCTTTGATTTATCATGCATTTCTTAATTTTCAAAGGAATATCATAGAACAGAGTGTCAGAATATATTTCAATATCCTGAATAATTTTGCCCTCAATACAAAGTCTTATTGTTATATTGCCCCATTCAAATCTTTCTTCAATTTCGATATTACTTTCAAATTTTTCGTTAAAAATCCACTCTGAGGACTTTATTAATTTAATATTCTCTTCAAAATCTTCATGTGAAAACGATGGCAGATATTCTATTTCAGCCGTTTTGTATTCATTTTCAAATGCGGATATGATTTCATTTGAAATTATCTTTGCATTAATATCTTTATTAATTTCAGAGAGATTGATTATTCTTGAGCGGACAGAGTCAACACCTTTTGTTTTTAGTTTATTTATGTCAGGTGTCAGTGCTTTTGAGATGTCATAAGATTTTGAGTTAATCAAAAGAGTTCCGTGGTGCATTGATGCATACTTTGAATTATAAAATGCATTGCCCGAGAATTTTCTGCCCTGCGCTGTTAAATCATTTCGTCCAGAGAGTTCTGATTCAATTCCTGAGTTTAAAAGTGCTTTCTGAATTATTTTATAATTGTTTTTAATATTGTATATATCTGATGAAGAAATAAAAGTATAGTTTAAATTGCCTTTATCATGATAAACAGCACCGCCTCCGGTGAATCTTCTTGAAATTTTTATTTCGTTTTTATTGCAATAGTCTATGTTACATTCTCTATAGGCATTTTGATTTCGTCCTAAGACAATTGTTTTGTCGTTAGTCCACAGAAATAATATTGAATTTGTGATTTTCTGTTCTTTGAATTTTCTTTCAGCTTCTTTGAACATAGAAAATTCAAGTGCAATATTTTCATATACATCAGTATTTAGTGATTTTATTATGTATAACTTCACTATTGTGCACCGTATTGCTTTTTGAATTGTTCCTGAAACTTATATAGCCCGTATGTGTTTTCTAATAGCATTGCAATTGTAATCGGGCCGATTCCTTTTGGAACCGGAGTAATATATGAACATAAATCCTTGACTTCATCAAAGGCTACATCTCCTGTGATTTTACCATCAACTCTGTTTATTCCGACGTCAATTACTATAGGATTTCCTGAAATATATGAACTGTCGATTAATCCTGCCTTACCGACAGCACAGATAATTATATCTGCTGATTTTGTTATTTCTCTTAAATCTTTTGTTTTACTGTGTGCAAGAGTTACAGTTGCATTTTCTTTTTGGAGCAGAAATGCCATTGGCTTTCCGACAATTAATGAACGGCCTATTACAACTGCTTTTTTCCCTTCAATTTGAATATTATATTCCTTTAATAGTTTGATTATTCCTTTTGGTGTGCAGGGAATTGCGACAGGATCTATACCAGAGAACATAAGTCCCAAATTGTATGGTGAAAAACCATCAACATCTTTTAAAGGTGATATTGCCTGAAGGATTGATGCTTTATTGATATGTTCGGGAAGCGGCAATTGAACAAGAATTGCGTTAATATTATCATCTCTGTTTAAAATTTCTATTTGATTCAGGAGGTTAATTTCTGATGTTTCTTTGGGTAGTTCTATTGTAATTGAATCTATTCCGACACGCTGTGCAGCTTTTTGTTTGTTTTTGACATATATTTTACTTGCATTGTCATCTCCGACAATTACAACGGCTAACTTCGGTTTTTGTGAAAGTCCCGAGATTGTGTTTTTTAGTTCTTCTTCAATTTTTAAAGCAAATGCTTTTCCGTCTAATATAACTGTCATTCCTACTCCTAATTTACAGGCAGATTAAGTCTGTAAAATAAATCCTCCATTGACTCATCAACCACTTTTGAATTAAGTGAAATTCTGTTATTTTTCATATCCATGTCTTTGGGAATTATCCCTATTGTACTTAAAGAATATCTTTCAAGAAGTTCATATAGAGGTTCCATCTTATGCTTATCAACACGGTTTAAAATTACTGTGATTTGTGTTCCTGCTGCATATTTAGCGGAATATTCCTCTATTCGTTTAGCTAAATCAATAGATGCTTCATTTGGAAGTGCAAGAATAATTGCACAGTCAATTTGAATGTCAACAAGCTGACAGAGATATTTTAAATCAAATTCGCAGTCAAACAGAATAAAATCATATCTTTTAAACAATTTTACAAGTGCATCATTGATTTGCTTTGTAATTGGGCATCTGCAGTCTTTTGAACCAATAAGCCAAGAAACAATGATGTCAGTATTGTCATCAATCGGTACTATAATATCTTCAAGTGCCCATTCAACATACTCGGATTTTGTCATATTTTCGGGTATGCCTGTTCTGTATTCGTGCTTTCCGCTTCTGATACCGTAGATTGTGTTTCTGATATCAAGGCCGAAGCTATGAGCAAGCTCTGAGGTTAAATCATTATCAAACAATAATATTGATTTATCGGGATAATGTTTTTTTAACGTTCGCCAAAGTGATTTGACGATTGTTGTCTTTCCCGAACCTCCTTTACCTGTTACTGCTATTGATATTGTCATTAATTATCTCCGTAATCTATTCTAATCCTAAAAATGTATGTACTTGCGGAATTAATCTGACATTTTGATAGTGTTTTATGAATTTATCCATTATAGCCTGAACATCAATGCCTTCTGCTACTTTCGAGTCTTTCATAACAGGTTGCAGACAAATTTGTACTTCATTTTTTTCTGCTAAATCGCAAACTTGTTTGATTTCTTCTTCCGTTATATTTGCATCAAAAACAACTTTTAGAAAAACATCTTTATTATGCTCTTTTGCTATATGTAGAAAACGTTTGTGTATTTCGTATTTTGAAGCATATCCTGCTGCAGAAGCTAGTTTATAATCCATACTGATAAAAGAAATATAATCAATTATTTCTTCTAGATTAGTATAAAGAATACCATTTGTTTCTAAATATATCTTTTTATTATTGATTTTAGGCAGGAATTCTTTTAAAAAGTCGGTTTCAAGCAAAGGTTCACCGCCTGTTAAAACAATACTGTGGCAAGATTCGACATCTAATTCATTCATTTTAGCAAGTAGGTTATTTATAGTGTATTCTGTTGCTTTTTCTTTATTTCTGAAATCCGTATCGCAATATTTGCAATTAAGATTGCATCTTGAAAATCTTATGAATAACTGTTTTATACCAACGTAAGGACCTTCTCCCTGTATTGATGTAAATATCTCATTAATGATTACTTTATTCATTTCTTATTCCCTCTCGGAGGTTGTAAGTGGAAAGTTTTTTCAGTTGTTTATAGTGCTTTATTTCCTCGTTTGAATATGATGGCGGAATTTGAATGGTGACTGTTGCAATAACATCACCTTTTGTATTTGTTTCTTTATCAAGTAAACCTTCGCCTGCTATTCTGAATTTCTGCCCCGAATTTGTCATTGGCGGAACTTTCATTTTAAATATACCTTGAGGTGTTGGAATTTCAACAGTTCCACCCAATACAGCCTCGAATGGGGTTATCGCAACATCGCATAAAATATTTTGATGATCGTATTTGAATTGGTCTGAATGTTCAACTATAACGTTAAGATATAAATCTCCGTCTTCACCCCCGTCAGGAGCTGTGTTACCTTCCCCTTTAACTCTGATTTTTGAACCGTTCATTATTCCTGGCGGAATTTTGATATTCAACTTCTTATAAATTGAAATTTCGCCTGTCCCCTGACACATTATACAGGATTCACCGTTTATAAATTTTCTTCCGAAACATTGAGGGCAGGGAGCAGTATGAAGAATATTTACTATTCTGTTTGTTCCTTCGATTGCTTCATTTACGGTTATTGATATATCCATTATTATATCAGAACCGTCTTCTTCACCGGGTTTTTTTTCTTCGTTTTTGTTTTCGTCAGAAGAAAACAGCGTGTTCATGACATTTGAGAATTTAGTTGTAAAATCCGTTTCATTTTCGGATTTTTCCTTTTTTGTTTGTTTTTTATCTCCTTTATTCCCGTTATCCTCTTTATCTTCTTGTTGTTTGTCTTGTTCTTTAGGTTCTTCACTCTCTTCATATTGAGAAGTTTCTTTGTTTTGAACTTTTTCAGTTTCTTCTTTTATTTCTTTTTCTTTCGGATTAATTTCTTTTTCGTTATTTATTATTGTATCTTCCCAAGTGTCCGGCTTTCTTTGCTTAGTAGCATTTTTTGCGGAGTAATATGAAAAAAGAACATCATATTTTTTTCTTTTTTCAGGATCAATCAAAATTTCATAAACATCTTTGAGTTGTTTAAATTTTTCTTCATCTTTCGGATTAGAATTAACGTCAGGATGGAGTTTTTTAACTAATGTTCTGTATGCTACTTTGATTTCAGCATTTGTTGCATCGCTTGTTACTCCAAGCATTTTGTATAAATTTTTATTATAAAAATTGGACATAATTTTTACCTATCTTATATTACATTATACTAAACCAATAAATATTTGTATAATATTAAGAAATCTTAAACATGAGAATTAAAATTGTCCAATGTGCTTAAAATATAATAGAATATAATAAGTAAGGTTAGGAGATATAAATGCTTAAAGAGAAAGACAGTTTGGACATCCTTCGTTCACAGGATCCAGAGATTGCACAATATATAGATGAAGAATTAGAACGTCAAAGAAATACTATAGAGCTTATAGCAAGTGAAAATTTTACTTCTAAAGCTGTAATGCAGGCTTGTGGCACTGTTCTTACCAACAAATATGCTGAAGGTAAACCACATAAACGTTATTATAACGGTTGCGAAACAATTGATAAGATTGAATCACTTTGTCAGGAAAGAGCTAAAAAACTGTTTGGGGCAGATCATGCTAATGTTCAGCCTCACAGTGGTGCTCAGGCTAATATGGCAGTATTTATGTATGCGCTTAAACCTGGTGATACTGTATTAAGTATGGATTTGTCAAACGGTGGACATCTTTCTCACGGTTCTCCCGTTAATTTCTCCGGTATGTATTTTAACATTGTACCTTATGGTGTAAATGAATATGGTGAAATAGACTACGATAACGTCAAAGAACTTGCACTTCAACATAAACCAAAGTTGATTATATGCGGTGCAAGTAACTATTCAAAAATAATTGATTTTAAAAAGTTCAGAGAAATTGCAGACCTTGTAGGTGCATATTTATTGGCTGATATTGCTCATATAGCAGGTCTCGTTTGTACCGGACAGCACCCATCCCCCGTACCTTATGCAGATTTTGTTACTACGACAACTCATAAAACTTTGAGAGGTCCGAGAGGCGGAATTATTATGTGTAAAGAAGAACATGCTTTAGGTATTGATAAAGCTGTTTTCCCTGGAACTCAGGGAGGACCTCTTGAACATATAATTGCGGCTAAAGCAGTTGCGTTAAAAGAAGCAATGAGCGATGAATTTAAAGAATATGCAATTCAGGTTGTTAAAAACGCAAAAGCTTTGGCAAATACTCTCATGGAAGAAGGGCTTGATATAGTTGGTTCGGGTACAGACAATCACGTTATGACTTTAGACCTGCGTAAACTCAATAAGACAGGTAAAGATATTGCAAACGTTATGGAAAAAGTTGGTATTACAGCTAATAAAAATACTGTTCCTAATGATCCGCAAAGTCCTTTTGTAACAAGCGGTGTCAGACTTGGAAGTGCTGCTGTTACAACAAGAGGATTTAAAGAAGAAGATATGGTTGAAATTGGAAAAATTATTTCAGCTGTTGTAACAATTGATCCTGAGGATGAAGTTTCTTTGAAAAATCTTCGTCAGCGTTCGATTGCACTTTGTGAAAAACATCCTCTGTATCAGGATTAATTTTATGCAGTTGAATTTATTTTCTGAAGCACATATTATTGGCACGATAATTTCTTTTATTATCGGTGTATTTGTTGTGCAATATGTAATTCAGTTTTCTGAAAAGAACAATTTACTGGATAACCCCGGTGAAAGGAAAATTCATTCTCATCCCATCCCTCGTCTTGGTGGAGTTGCTATTTGGCTTTCTACGATGTTGACATTTGGTGTATTAATCGTTTTGAGTTATTATCCATATGGCTCTCTTCTTTCAGGGATCCTTGTGGGCGGATCGTTGATGTTCCTTTTGGGGCTTGTTGATGACATTTATAACCTTAATGCAAAATTCAAGTTATTCCTGCAGATAACTATAGTGACAATTGTTTTTTGTCTTGGAGTCAGAATTACGAGTCTTGTAATTCCCTTTTTCGGAATGTTTGTACTTCCGATATGGATTTCATACATTTTGACATTGCTTTGGATTGTAGGGATTACCAATGCTATAAATTTTATTGATGGTGTTGACGGACTTGCTGGTTCTGTTATAACAATAAGTTCAATTACTTTAGGTTTGATAGCAACATGTATGGTGCCTTCCAATATTGTGGGTACATTGATAGCGTTTATTTTAGCAGGTTCTATGCTTGGATTTTTAACTTATAATTTCAATCCTGCTAAAATTTTCATGGGAGATTCAGGGGCATTATTTGCCGGATTCATTCTTTCGACTCTTTCTGTTTTATTTATGATGAAAACACAGAATATGACGATGTATGCTCCGATTTTGATACTTTCTGTTCCTATTTTAGATATAACTTTTTCTTCCACGAGGCGTATGCTTAAAGGTATTTCACCTTTTCAAGCTGATGCCGGACATATTCATCATAAACTTTTGAACTTGGGACTATCTCAAAATCAGGCGGTGCTATGTTTATCGACTTTTGCGCTTCTCTCAGGTGCGGCTGCAACTTATATTGTATCTTCAAATTTAGTAAAATATTTTATATACGCAATAGGAATTATCTGTGTTATGCTTGTATTAAATTTAATGGCACGAAACAAAGGAGAAGCTGAAAATGGCGATAATAGAGGTTCTTAAATACGGAAACCCCATATTAAGGCAAAAATCAAAAGAAGTTTCAAAGATTAATAAAAAGGTTCTTGAGCTTGTAAATAATCTTTATGACACAATGTATGCCAAAAATGGTGTCGGACTTGCTGCACCTCAAATCGGTGTTAATTTGAGAGTCTTTGTCATTGATACGGCTTTTGGAAATGAAAAACCGCGTCCTATTACCTTCATCAATCCTAAAATTTTAAAACTTGAGCACCCTATTAACTCCTATGAGGGGTGTTTGAGTTTTCCCGATGCTTATACAAACGTCAGAAGATACAAATATGTTAAAGTTAAAGCTTTGAATATTAAAGGGCGTCCTTTTATTATCGAAGAAGAAGGAACGCTTCTTTCAAAGGCTATTCAACATGAATATGATCACCTTGACGGCAAACTCTTTGTTGACCATTGCAGAAACAGATTTGATACTGATGCAATATTAACCGAAAAAGGTCTTCCGCCTGTTCAGAGTGACTTTTTATTAGATGAAAATGAGATGGAAGCTCAGATAGATGATTCCGAGACAGAAGAAGAAAAATAATGATTAAAGTAGTTTTTTTAGGTACTCCCCAAATAGCCGTAAACAGCATTATGAAACTGCTCAATTTTTCTGATATCAAAATTGCAGCTGTTGTAACTCCTATGGATAAACCTGCAGGGAGAGGTAATAAACTCACCGCTTGTCCCGTTAAAGAGTGCGCAATAAAAAATGCTTTGACTCTTTTTCAAACAGATTCTATCAGAAAAGATAAAGAATTAATTGAAAAATTAAAAGAGATTGAGCCTGATTATTTTATTACTTTTGCGTTTGGTCAGATACTTTCTCAGGAAGTTTTGGATATACCCAAAAAACATACAATCAATCTTCACGCTTCACTCTTGCCTAAATATAGGGGGGCTAATCCAATTCAACGATGTATTTATAACGGTGACAGTGAAACAGGTATAACTACTATGATTACCAGACTCGAACTTGACTCGGGTCCAATCTGCCTTCAACAGAAAATTCCATTAACACCTGAAATGACATCTCTTGATTTGGAAAGGATAATTTCTGATGAGTCGCCATTTTTGCTTTACAGGACTATAAAAGGACTTGAAGCAGGTGTGATTATCCCTAAAGAGCAAGATGAAGGCTGTGTTTGTTATGCTGATAAGTTTAAAAAAGAAGATGCACAGATTGACTGGAATAATTCTTCCGAAGCTATTCACAATCAGGTCAGAGCTTTAGCAAATAAACCTAATGCATATATTATTTATAAAAATAAAAATGTTAAAATTCTTGAAACGAAGTGTGTTGAAATATGCCATGGTGGTGATTGTAAAACCGGTGAAATAGTTAATATTTCAAGAGATGGTATTGAAGTCAAAACAAAAGATGGAAGTATTTTGATTAAAAGAGTCAGACCTGAAAGTAAAAATGAAATGAGCGGTACTGATTGGGCTAATGGTATGAAATTCAAAATCCATGAGTGTCTTAAGGAGGCTGAATGAAACAAAGAGGAATCAGAGGAGCAATAACTGTTGATGCTGATAATTGCGAGGATATTTTTTCTTCTGTTTGTGAACTTTTAAACGAGATGATTTCTCAAAACGCTGTAGTTACTGAAGATATTTCTCATGTGATTTTTTCTATGACTTCCGACTTAAATGCTATGTATCCTGCTAAAGCAGCGAGAGAAAACATAAAAGGATTTAACAGTGTTCCTATGTTTTGTGTTCAGGAACAAAACATCAATAACTCTTTAAAAATGTGTTTAAGGGTTCTAATGGTTGTTAATACTGATAAAAACCAAGATGAAATCAAACACATTTATTTAAAAGGTGCAAGAAAACTGAGAGAAGATTTGATTAATGAGTAAACTTCGTGTACTTGTGGCTGGAGCGGATTCAACGACATATACCGTTCTTAAATATTTAAGTGAAAATGAGAATATAGAGACACTCTATTCTCTGCCTCATAATAAAATGCTTTCTAAGATGTCGCACCTTATTGATATCAAAGAAAATGATATCCCTTCTATTATTGAATTTGTCAAACAAAATGACATTGATTTAACAGTTGTTACTTCTCCGATTTTAATAGTTAACGGTATAGCTAATGCTTTTGAAGAAAATGGACTGACTGTTTTTGCACCAAACCGTGATTCTGCAATAGTGACTTATTTTAATGCCGCAGCAAAAAAAACTATGTATAAACTCAAAATTCCGACTTCTCGTTTTGCAATATTTGATAAGCTTCCGAATGCAGTTCCATATTTAAGGCAAATGCATTTTCCTGTATATATACAACCTGATTTTAAAATTTTAACAACTGAAAAGAAGGAATATCATTATTTCAGTCAGGCAAAACAAGCATTAGATGATTTGTTTTTTGATGGTGAAGAAAAAGTTGTTGTTGAAGAAAATAATACAGCGTTGAAAGAGTATAATATTTATTTTCTTACAGACGGTTTCAGTGCTTATTTATTCGGAACAACCGAATATGATGAAAATGAAATTTGTATTTCACCCTCTCCCTCTCTTTCTTCTTCTTTGATAAATAAAATCAAAAATGATGTAGTAATCAAACTTCTTGACGATATAAGAAATTTCTCAACCCAATATAGCGGTATTTTAGGGGTTAAGATAAAAGCTGACAGTGAATATTATAAAGTTATTGACTTTATGTCGGTTTTTGAAAAATCCGATTTTGAAACGATTATGCCTTCTATTAATAATAATCTTTTAAATTTATATTATTCAGCTGCTACAGGTTCTTTATCTGATGATTTGCAGTCGTTGTCATTTAATTCTTTGTTTTCATGCTCTATGTTAACAGATACTGTCCCAAATGATGAAATAAATGGTATGAAATATGCACCAATCAACGAGGACGTTTATATTATAACTGTGTCTGCGTCAACTGTCAGTGAAGCAAAGGAAAGATTGCTTGAATGTGCAGGAGTGAAAGAATCTGTTTATGACAATTGATGAGCAAAAATTTAAGCGAAAATGTATTATTTGCGGTAAATATTTCTCTAAAAATGAAATGATTAGACTTGTTCGCCTTAAAAATTCTTCTGAAATAATTGTTTACACAAATTCTAATATTTATGGACATTCCTTTTATATTTGTAAAGATGATGAGTGTCTGAATAAATCTCTCAAACCTGGTATCCTGTCTAAATATACAAAACTTAATCATGTTGAAAAAGCTATAAATTATATTTCTCAAATCCTAAATGATAAAAAATATTAACAAACTTCATTTTTTTGTTGTATAATTTTCTCAAGAGACAATTAAGAGAAAATAATGGATAAAGAAAATATACGCGTATATGAACTGGCAAAAGAACTAGGGCTTGCCAATAAAGCTCTTATTGAGCATATGGAAAAGATTGGGATTAAAGTTAAATCTCATTCTTCCGGTTTAACATCTGATCAAGTTGAACAAATAAAAAAATCTTTTGCCCCGAAACATTCTGAAGAAGTCAGACGTCCTAAAGCTTTTATTATTAAGAAATCAAAGGTTGATAATCAGGAAGAAACTGTTGTTGAAGAAAAGGAAAAAGAACCTGAAACAAAGGAAACAACAGATACTGTTTCAATTAGAGATATCATACACAGTAACAAAAAAAATCAACAGATTGAAACCAAACAGAATGTTGTTAAGAAAAAAACTGTTGAACAACCGAAAGAACCTGAGAATACTACTGAAGTAAACAATGATTCTCTTAATAATACCGTTGAAGAATCTGTTGTTGAAGTTAAATCAGAAGTTTCACCTGTAGAGCCTTCTGTTAAATCACCTGATATTAAATCTTTGTTGGAATATAACAATAAAAACAGCCAAAAAAGACGTGCCGAAATATATGCAGAAGCTAAAAGACAGGAAAGAAAAAGAATTCAGGAAGAACAGCAGAAAAAACAAACTGAACAATCTGCTCAAAAATCTGATATTCAAAATAAAGTTAACAAACCTAAAAATGATCGTTTTGGTCAGAACAGAAATCCTAAATTTGATAAACAAAGACCTCAAGGTGATAGAGCACAAAAACCTTCTGATAATAAACCCCAACAAGGTGGAGAGAAAAAGGTTGCTCAGAGACACATTATCTCTCAGGATATTTATGAAAACAAAGGTCAGAGAGGTCAATTCAGTAAGAAAAAAGACTGGGACAAGAAAAAACAATATAAAAATAAAGAAGAAGAACAGGAATTAATCAGTCTTGAAAAAGCAATTGCACAAAAGCATAAGAAAAAATCACATGTAGAAGAAAATGATAAAGTTATTACTCAGGTTGTAATTTCAGAACCGATTACCGTTGCAGCTTTAGCGGATAAAATTAATAAATCTTCTGCTGAAATTGTAAAATTTTTAATGATGAACGGTATTATGTCAACCGTTAATAATGTGATTGATGTTGAGACACAGAAAAAAGTTTGTCAAAACTTTGAACTTGAAGTTCTTGATGAAGATTTGGATAAGTATGTTGAAGAAGAACTCAAGAAAGAAGAAAAACAAAAAGAACTCGAAGCAACTGATGAATCCTTGCTCAAGAGCAGAGCTCCTGTTGTTAGTATTATGGGTCACGTTGACCATGGTAAGACAACACTTCTTGATTCAATCAGAGCTTCAAAACATAAGATTGTTACAACTGAAGTTGGTGGTATAACTCAGTCTATAGGTGCTTATACCGTATATCAAAAAGGCAAAAAGATTGTCTTTATAGATACTCCTGGTCACGAAGCATTTACCGAAATGAGAGCAAGAGGTGCTAAATCTACAGATATTGCTATATTAGTTGTTGCTGCAGATGATGGTATTATGCCTCAGACAATTGAAGCTATCAACCACGCTAAGGCTGCCGAAGTTCCTATTATTGTCGCAATTAATAAAATGGATAAAGAATCGGCTAATCCCGATAGAATTATGCAGCAATTAACAGAATACGGTCTTGTTCCTGAAGAATGGGGCGGTGATACTGTTTGTGTAAAAGTCAGTGCGTTAAAGGGGACTGGTATTGATGAACTTCTTGAATATATTCTCTTAATGTCTGAAGTTCAAAATCTTAAAGCAAACCCACAGGCTAAAGCGACAGGTGTCATTATTGAAGCAAATCTTGATAAAGGAAAAGGTCCTGTTGCAACCTTGTTAGTACAAAACGGTACTTTGAAAACAGGCGATTGTTTCGTTGTAGGTAGTGTTTGCGGTAAAGTTAGAGCTTTACTTTCAGATTCCGGTGAAAGATTAAAAGAGGCAGGTCCTGCAACTCCTGTTGAAATTTTGGGACTTGAAGAAGTACCTCAAGCAGGTGATACTCTCGAAGTTGTCGATAATGAAAAAGTTATGAGAGCCATTTGTAATGAAAGAAAAGAAAAAGATCATCTTTCAAAACTTGAATCTATGATTCCTGCTCATATCAGAAATGATTTGGCTAAAAATGGTGAGGATGACTCAATTAAGAAACTTAATTTGATTATCAAAGCAAATACTCATGGTTCTGCAGAAGCTGTTTCACAGGGTGTTGCTCAGCTTGAATCTAAAGAAATTGTTGTAAAAATCATTCACGTTGGCGTAGGAGATATATCTGAAGCTGATGTAATGCTTGCTGATGCAAGTAATGCTATTATTCTTGGTTTTGGTGTAAAAGAAGGTCCTAATGCACTTCTTCTTGCAGAAAAGCAAGGTGTAATGATTAAAAAGTATAATATTATTTATCAGGTACTTGAGGATATTGAAAATACAATGCTTAAACTTTTAGAGCCTGAAATTAAAGAAGTTGCATTGGGTGTTGCTGAAGTCAGACAAATATTTACTATTGGTAAGGTCAATAAAATTGCCGGCTGCTATGTTACAGAGGGCAAAGTTGTCAGAAATAAGACGGCTGTTGTTGAAAGAGACGGCATTGAAATCTTCCGTGGTCAGATAGATCAGCTTAAGAGATTTAAAGATGATGCAAAAGAAGTTCAACAAGGGTTTGAATGTGGTATATCTTTTGCTAAGTTTAATGATCTCAAAGAAGGAGATATCATCAGAGTTTCTACCACTGAAGAAGTCGAAAGACAAGTTCTTATTTAGCAGGTGATTTTTATGTCATTAAGAAATGAAAGAGTCAGGAAACAGTTAATTCGAGAAATCTCGGATATTATACAGCGTGAACTTCAAGACCCGAGAATTGAGGGTATAGTTTCTATAACTGATGTTGAAGTTTCTCATGATAATTCATTTGCTAAAGTCTTTTATTCTGTATTTTTACCGACAGGTGGCGATAAGGATAAGACCATTGAGGCTATAACAGAAAATGCACCTAAAATCAGATATGAAATCGGTAAGAGAATTCGTCTGAGATATACTCCCGAATTAAGATTCATTCCTGATGATTCTATTGAGCGTGGCTCAAAGGTTACAGAACTGATTAATAAAATTTCAAGAGGCGAAATTTAGATTGTTGTTTGGTTTTCTCAATATCTATAAGCTGAGAGGAATGTCCAGCAATTCAATAGTCTCAATTTTAAGAAAAAATCTTAAGATAAAACAGATTGGTTTTGCCGGTACTCTAGATCCGTTGGCTGAAGGAGTTTTGCCTGTTGCAGTCGGTAAAGCGACTAAATTGATTGATTATCTTGCTAGTGTTAAATCTTATTGTGCTACTGCAAAATTTGGCGAGACTTCAACAACTTTTGATTCTGAAGGAGAAATTACTAAGCTTGAAAATCCTCCTATAATCAGTGTTGATGATTTAAAATCTGTTTTAACTAATTTCAAAGGTGAAATTCAACAAAAACCGCCAATATATAGTGCAGTTCACTATAACGGTAAGAGATTATATGAGCTTGCAAGAAAAAATATTTCTGATAGTGATATTGAAATTCCCTCAAGAACTGTTTTTGTTTCAAATATCAAACTTATTAATTTTGATGAAACTAATCAGAGTGCTGAAATCTTTATTTCATGCTCTAAAGGGACATATATACGATCAATTGTCAGTGATATAGGGAAAACATTGAATTCCGGTGCTGTTATGACAAAATTAGTGCGCACTTTTTCTTCAGGGCTTGATATTTCATCTTCTGTTTCACCTCAGGATATTAACCTCGAAAATGTTGATAATTATTTAATTCCTGTTGAAAACTTAGTTGACGGTGTTTTATTTGATATTAATAATGACGAATTTGAAAGAGTCAGATATGGTAATTCTATTCACGCAAATATAGTCAGTGATAAAATAATCCTAATAAGATATAAAAATCAAATAATAGGAATAGGCAATGTTCAGGATAACCTTTTAACTGTTAAAAAGGTTTTTATTGAAACTTGCTGATTTTATTGCTCATTGCAAAAGTCAGAGGAGGATTACCGTTAGTTTGTGTAATAGTTTTGTTTACTCTGACTGTAATAGGGTTTTGGGCTATTTCTTTGGCTCTTTCATTGTTTTTAACTCTGTTTGTAATGGCAATATTTAGTTTTGCAATACCGACACCTAAAACGAGTCCTGAGTATAGGTAACCCAATACTTGTGCGCCAGCTACTTTCATTACTTTTGATTTTGTAACTTTGTCTGCAGCTTTAAATAATTCACCAACATTCATCAAACGACCGTCTTTGGTGATTTGTTTTGCTGCAGGCATAAGAATTTCATTGAAGTTCTTAACTGATGATTTTGTAAGCCATTGGAAAGCGTATTTAATACCTTTTTTACCATTTTCTGCAATTACAGGGTTATTAATTAAATCTTTACCCATAGCTCTTGCAGCTAATCTTGAAACAAAACCGCCTAAAATCAGCCAGTTAGTAAATCCTAAAGAATCTTTGATAACGCCTTCTCTTAATTCGTTTTTATCTCTTGCAGACATTATTCTGCTTGCAATTGTTGCACCGTAGAGGAACTTGAATTGGTTTATCGTAGGGAATTTGCTGTTAAATTGGATATTTTTAATGTAGTTTATAGGTTTACCGATAGAAGCATGCATCGCAGCAAGCATACCTAAACCGATAGCTGTTTTCTTTATTTTAAATCCTTTTGAATTATCTGCACTTGCACCTTGAACTCCGACAAAACCATCTTGTCCTGTACGTTTTTTGGTCAGATATCTGTTAATCGGTTGTACTGAGATACATAACAAAGCACACAAGCCCATTCCGACTAATGTTGTTTTAAGTTTTGTTGATTTTAATTTTTTTACAAATCCGTTAAATAAATCTGTTTCATTTACATCAACTTTCTTAAATGCTTCACCTAAAGATCTTGCATTTTCAAGTATTGTATCAGCAGAATCTGAAATAACTGATTTACCGTTGCCTATTCTGAAATTGCCTTGAGCACCGATTGCTTGTGCAATTTTGGCAACTGATTCTTTTACAATTGTTTTATTACCTTTTGCGTGAGCTAAGCTTTCTGAAACATTTTCAATTACATCTTCAGGGATTTTCTTCCAAACTTGACCGTCTAAGCCTTGCATTTGACTGAGAATACTTCTGAAATATTCTTTCTTAGTCTTTGTTGCTCTCCAAATATCGGCACAATAATCAATTGTTTCACCATTTGCATAAATATTATGAGCCTTCACGCCAAAAGCTTTATTAAATCCTTTTGAAATAGCTGCACCGATTCCAGTGCCTATAACACCGATTGCAGCATGAATAAGGCAACTTGTACCTTCTCTTATTGCAGTTTCAATTCCTGCTTGTGTGCCTCTTTTCTTGAAATCTATTGCAGTTCTTGGGGTTACCATTGAACAAAAATCTACTGCACATGCTCCAAGACCTTGATTTGTTGCAAGAAAGTTTAAAGTATTCAAAGTTGCCGCACCCGGGCCTTTGAAGCTTGTTGTATTGTTATTTCGTTTCGGTAACTGATTTATGTTTTTTGTGCTAATTTTTGTTATCATGATTTTCTCTGAACACTTAAACAACTCTAAAAGAAAAAGTTGCCAATTTTATTCCAATTGTAACAATTTTTGTTTCGGTTATATTGCCGTTTGTTATTATAGCTTTAAATTTGTGATTTTACAAGGTTTTGTACCTTTTTTACTCTTTATTTGTAACTTTTCGTTAACTCTTTTTGACATTAGGTTGAAAATTATTAAAGAAATTTTAGTGGTCATCCGATAAAATTTATGTGACATGATCAGGAGTTATAATGACTATTTCAAATAACAGCACGAATTTTAATTTTTTTGGACTTAATGTTCATATTCCAATGAGAACATTAAAGCAAGTTAAAGATTCCGCGACTAAGCACTTAGGCGAAATTGTATCTCCTATTTTTGATTATCTTGAAGATAATCAGAAAGTTTTTACAGGAGAAATTCGTGATGAACTTAATAAGTATAATGCTCAAATGTATGCATATGGTCAGGTTATGAGAAAAGGACAACCTACATCAGGTTTTCAGCTTGACGCATAGTTTTTCTTGTCAACAATTGTTAAATTTTTGGCTGTTTTCTTCTTTAAGTTTATCATTATTAGTATGCTGAGAAGATTACTGTTTTACACAATATTTTTATTCTTGCTGAATTTTGTTATTGTCAATTTTTCGTTTGCCGAAACGGCACTCAAAATTAATAGTATAAATTTTGACAACTCTGATTCAGTAATCTTTTTAGGTACATCAAAAACAGATGATTTAACGGATTTTACCGTTTCAAAGCAATTGCTCTCTGAACCTGACAGGGTATTTTTTGATATCCAAAATGCCGTCTTAACTATTCCTAATTCTACCTATCAGCTTAAGAACAGTAAACTTTCATCTGTTAAAATTGCACAATTTTCTACAAATCCGAATGTTGTCAGAATTGTTATCAATTACAATAAAGATTATGATGTCTCTAAAATTAAGTTTAATACAATTAATAATAACCTTTTTATTAAACTTGATGATAAAGCACCATCTCAGCCTTATCTGACTCAAGTTTATCGTGAAACAAAAGAAAGTGTTTATGATTATAAAGAGATTACTTCTGTTGCCGAGAATGTACCTCCACCGCTTCAGCCTCAAGATGAAATTTTTAATCAGGTTCGCTCTGCCTTCAATGAAACTCAGGGAGCTCTGGTTTTACCTAATATTGAACAAAAGCAAGCAAGATTAATGTCCAGATACTTCATAAATCGTTTTGATGTCAGACAGGGTAATATTTTAATTAATGGTATCGGTGTTGTTAATCTTGAAGCTCCAATTATTCTGGAAAACCCCAAACGTATTGTCTTTGATATCCCAAATACAATAGTTGCTCAGGAATTAAGAAATAAAGAAATCAAAATTAATGATTATGAGAGTGTAAAATTAGGACAGTTTGAACCATCAAAAGCTCGGCTTGTAATAAGTTCTAATTTCCCTCTTAAATATAGACCTATCTATTCTTTTGACCTTCAGAGTATCTTATTTGCTCATGATGATAGGGTTAAAGGAATTGTTTTTGCCGATAAAAATGCTTCAATTACTTATTATAAATCTTCTGATGTTTCTGAAACCTCAAGAATGATTAATATTATGTTCTCATGTCCTGTCGTCTATTCCGTTAAGCGTGAAGATAATGAACTTGAAATCAGATTTTATAATCTTGAAAACTTTAATGTTACTTCCTTTAATGAGCAATCTGTTTCATCAAATCAGGCAGGAATTTCTGCTGAAAAGCTCGGAAATACTCTCTATTCTCTTAAAATAAAATTGAATTACGGTACTAAAATTGATTTGTATGAAACTTTAAATGCAACTCAAATTAGAATAAATATAACTTCTTCAAAGACTCCGCCGGTTCCTCCTATTTCACCTGAGATTAAACCAACAGAAGGTGTAAAAAAACCTCCAATTCTTTGGGGAAGGAAAAAGAAAACCGAAAATATCTATAATAAACATATTATAATTGATGCCGGTCATGGTGGAAAAGATACCGGTGCAATAAAAGGTGACATCAATGAAAAAGATGTTACTCTCGAAATTGTTAAAGCTTTAAGAGATGAACTTCAGGCAAGAGGTTTTAAAAATGTCTATTTGACAAGGGAGGATGATACATATTTGACTCTTGCAGAGCGTGTTGATTATATTTCAGAACATGGTGGTGAGGCTTTTGTCAGCATTCACCTTAATTCAAGTGTAAAGCCTGAAGTCAGAGGGTATGAAATTCACTATTATACAGATGAGGGTTATGAGCTTGCTAAGGTTATTCATTCTTCTCTTTCTTCTAATCTCTCTGAATATGATAGAGGCTTGTTTAAGTCTAAATTTTATGTTATAAATCATACCATAGCACCCGCAATTTTAATCGAGGTCGGTTTCCTTTCTAATGAAGAAGAAAGACGAGAACTTTTGACACCGGAACGTCAAAACGCAACGGTTAAAGCGGTTACAGATGGTTTAATCAGATATTTTCAGGAAAATAATGACGAATAATAATCCGATAGGTATATTTGATTCAGGACTTGGCGGTTTGACCGTTTTTCAGGAACTTTATAAACAGCGCAATAATGAAAACTATATTTATTTTGCTGATACTTTAAATTTGCCTTATGGAACGAAGTCAAAACCTGTTTTAATTCAGATTACCTCAAAAATTCTTGACTTCTTTCAGTCGAAAAACGTCAAAGCTGTTGTTATTGCTTGCAATACCACTTCTGCTGCAGCTTATGATACTTTAAAGAATAATTATGACTTTAAAATTTACCCGATAATTCAAAGTGTTGCTGAAAAATTTTCAGAGCTTCCAATCAAAAGAATTGGTGTTCTTGCAACTCCTGCTACTGTAAATTCTCACGCTTACGCTAGAGAAATAAATAAATATAACCCTCAAATTGAAGTCTTTGAAGAACCTTGCTTTGATTGGGTACAGATTGTTGAAAACTCTGATTTTAACCCGGTTGAAGCTAAACAGATTATTGAAGAACATCTGTTTAAAGTGCTTGATTATAAAGTTGAAAAAATTATTTTAGGCTGTACTCACTATCCCTATTTATTGGACAGGCTCTCTAATTATGCTCCAAGAGAGATGTTTATTAATCCTGCACCTGTTTTTGCAGATGCGATTTTGAAAGATTTATATATGAATGAGCTTTTATCTGATTATAAGGAAGAAAGAGTGCCGGAATTTTATGCAAGTTCTAACCCCGAGAACTTCAGAAGTTCATCTAAATTTTTCTGCGAATTTAAAGAAGTTAAAGACATAAATTCTATTTGTTTTTAATATAAAAAATCCGCCTTGTGGGGCGGATTTCTTATATTTGATTAATTCTTATACAATTGATTTATTTAAAGCGTTAACAGTTGATTTATAAACTTCTCTTAATTCTTCTTTTTCGCTTTCGGATAACTCTGTTAAGGGTGCTCTTAAATAGTTTTCCATAATATTTAAGTCAGAAAGAATCTGCTTCATCGGAATAGGATTTGGCGCAAAGAAGATTTTTCTGAAAAGAGGATACATTTTAAGGTGTAAATTGAGTGCCTCTTGAACATTACCTTGTTTAAAAAGTTTAATCATTTCTTTTATCTCGTTTCCGATTACGTGAGAGGCAACACTGATTACACCGTCAACACCAAGAGCGAGCATCGGAAGTGTCAGGCTGTCGTCGCCTGAATATACAATAAAATCTTTTGGGCAAAGTGATTTAACATCTGAAATCAGGTCTAAATCAGAATTGCTTTGTTTGAGTGCGATAATATTCGGATATTTTTCAGCAAGCTCAGCAACAGTTTTGGGCTGCATATTCACCCCTGTTCTTCCTGGGATGTTATATAAAATAATCGGTAAATCAACAGCCTGTGCAATTGAACCAAAATGAAGCATCATACCTTTTTGTGAGGGTTTATTGTAATAAGGAACGACTGTCAAAATTCCGTCTGCTCCTAACTTTTCTGCTTCTCTTGAAGCTTCAATTGCTGTTTGTGTGCAATTCGAACCTGCACCTAAAATAACTTTTACGTTTGTACCTTTTACGGTGTTTTGAACGCATTTAAAAACTTCACGTTCTTCTTCGTGTGTTAATGTCGGGCATTCACCTGTTGTTCCTGCAACGAGGATTGAATCTGAACCGTTTTTAGCTAAATGATTTGATAATTTTTCAAGTGCTTCAAAATCAACGGTTAAATCCTTTTTAAAAGGAGTTACCATTGCAGTTATTACTTCTCCAAAATTTTTTTCCATAGTTTACTCCTTTTTAATATAATCCCATTTCAATAACTTTTTCAGCTATTCTGACTGTGTTGAGTGCTGCACCGATTCTGAGGTTATCAGCAACGCACCATAGTGCAATACCATTGTCAAAAGCTATATCTTTTCTTATTCTGCCGACATAGACGGGGTTTTTATAAGCTGTATCAACAGGTGTTGGGAATACAAATTCCGTAGGATTGTCCATAACTTCAACGCCCCATGCCTGAGAAAGAATTTCTCTGACTTTTTCGGGCGTAATCGGTTTTTCAAATTCTATGTTTACAGCTTCAGAGTGGCTTCTGAAAACAGGGACTCTGACTGCAGTGCAGGATATTGGTACGGACGGTGAAAGGTGAAGAATTTTTCTTGTTTCGTTTGTGACTTTCATTTCTTCTTTTGTA
>JAEEGL011054304.1_pt1 | contig 29094 bp, 22 predicted proteins | sample 9134231 | NCBI WGS metagenome assembly JAEEGL01 (sample SAMN16246548, study PRJNA631951) | gut metagenome | biome: gut microbiome; feature: rumen; material: fiber-attached | host: Bos | place: Iran: Karaj | collected 2018-10 | reverse complement strand
TAATACAAGCGTTAAGGAATGAGAAATATATTGGAGAAGGAAAAGATAGGACGTTTGTCTTTGATATACAGCCGTATTCATATCAGCAAGAGATATTAGATAAGCTGAATGCTGAGCGAGAGGTACTGGGATATACCAAAAATCTGGTGGTTGCGGCAACGGGCTGTGGAAAAACAGTAATATCGGCATTTGATTATGCGGAGTATTGTAAAAAGAATAAGGGGCAAAGGAATAGATTATTATTTATTGCACACAGAGAGGAAATTCTTGAACAAAGCATAGAAACATTTCGAGGTGTATTGAAGGACTTAAACTTTGGGGATTTATGGGTTGGAAGCTATAAACCGGAATCATTAGATCACCTGTTTGTATCTATACAAACGCTGAATTCTAAAAAATTATATGATGAATTGCCAGGTGATTACTATGATTTTATTGTTGTAGATGAGTTCCATCATGCTGCTGCGCCTATATATAAGGAGCCACTTAGTAAATTCAACCCAAGGATTTTGCTGGGTTTAACGGCAACGCCTGAGCGAATGGATGGAGAAGATATCCTCAAATATTTTGACGGAAGAATCGCAGCGGAGATACGTTTACCAGAGGCAATAGACAGAAAATTATTATGTCCGTTCCAATACTTTGGAATATCCGATGATGTGGATTTGTCGGAAGTAAGATGGGTCCGTGGTGGCTATGATCGCCGTGAACTCAGTAATATCCTGTCCTTAAGCGGCAGAATAGCAGAGAAAAGAGCAGAAAGCGTAATAAGGAATATTGAAAAATATACAACGTCTATAGAGGATATGAAAGCGTTGGGATTTTGCGTGTCCAAAGAACATGCTAAATTTATGGCCGAGTTTTTCAATAGAAACGGTATTGCATCATTAGAGTTGGATTCGGAATCAAGTAAAGAAGACCGTGCAACAGCTAAGAAGAGGCTTGAGGACGGTATTATAAAAACTATATTCGTAGTGGATCTGTATAATGAGGGCGTAGATATTACTTCCGTGAATACTGTACTATTCTTGCGTCCCACAGAATCACTCACTATTTTCCTACAGCAGTTGGGACGTGGCTTGCGGTTAGATGATAGTAAGGACTGTTTAACAGTTTTAGATTTCGTTGGCCAGGCTAACAAAAAATATAACTTTGAAGAGAAATTTGCGGCTCTTTTATCAAATACAAAGCATAGTGTGGAATATGAATTAAAACGGGGATTTGTGTCAGTTCCTAAGGGATGTTATATACATCTCGAAAAGAAGGCTAGTGAATATATTCTAGAGAATATAAAGAGTTCTATTGAGACTAAGAACGGTATTGTAAGTAAAATAGCATCATTCGCAAATGATACAGGGAAGGAGCTGACATTAGCGAATTTCCTTAAGCATTATCGAATGGATCCGAGAGCCTTATATAAAAAAGGCAGCTTTTCGAGATTATGCGTTAATGCTGAGGTTTTACGTGACTTTAATGAACCATTGGAAAAGGATATTACTAAAGCATTGCCAAGACTGGCATCTATAGATTCACGTCGTCTATTAAAATTTGTTTTAGGGATGTTGGAAAATATAGATAAGATTGATTTTGGTTCCTTAAATAGCGGACAAAAACGGATGCTTCAGATGTTTTATGTGACTGTTTGGATGGAAGTAATAGATTATGATAATCCACAAAACGCATATGAAAAACTGAGGAATCTGGCTAACAGCAAAACTATGCTGAACGAGATGAAAGAACTCATAAAATATCTACATGATCATATTGATTTTGTTGATAAAAAGATGGATTTCGATTTTGATTGTCCAATTGATCTGCATTGTACTTATTCGAGAGATCAACTGCTTGTAGCAATGGATTTTATGAAACCTTCAACAGTACGCGAGGGTGTGAAATGGCTGCCTGACAAGAAGATTGATGTTTTGTTTGTAACATTAAATAAGTCGGATAGGGATTATTCACCGACAACGATGTACAATGATTATTCTATTAATGAGACAATGTTCCACTGGCAAAGTCAAAGCACGACAAGTAGTACATCACAAACGGGACAACGTTATATTAAGCATCGTTCATTGGGAAGCAAAGTGCTTCTCTGTGTCAGAGAGGCAAAAAAGGATCCTTGGGGAAATGCTGCACCATATAGTGTCCTTGGATTTGTTGATTACATTGAACATTCGGGCAGTAATCCTATGAATGTGGTATGGAGGCTTGCGGACGAAATACCGGCAAAGTATATAAAACAAACGAGAAAGATGCTTGTAGGTTAAGTGGTGAATAAATGAAAACTATAAAGGTTGTAGCTGCTGTTATTAGAAATGAGGACAGGATCTTTGCCACAGCGAGAGGATACGGAGAGTACAAAGGCTGGTGGGAGTTCCCCGGCGGAAAGATTGAAGAAGGGGAAACACCAGAGCAAGCGTTAGTACGTGAGATCAGGGAAGAATTAACCGCAGAAATCTCAGTTGGAGAGCTGATCAAGACAGTAGAATACGATTATCCCAGCTTTCACTTGGTGATGGATTGCTTTTGGGCTGAGGTGGTTTCAGGGCAGCTTGAACTGAAGGAAGCTGAGGATGCAAGGTGGCTCGGGAAAGAAGAACTGATGGATGTTAAGTGGCTGCCGGCGGACTTGGAGCTTGTTGAAGTGATCATGCAATGCTTACGATTAATATAGAAACAATTTATTATATAATATGTAATAGCCTGAAATGATTTCCGCTATTGATAATATGGCAATATGAAGTGTAAGACCAATATTGATATACTTTGTCAAGACTTAAGATGTGAGGAAAATAAATGCATCAAAAGATGTGTTATAGCTCCCGACACTGAAATCTTTATCGTAAGGAGTGGCGTAAAATCAACGGTTACAGACAATCAAGGTCAGGATTTACGACCAGTTTACGACCAAATAAGAGAACACGTTCATATATGTAGGGCTTCTATAGAGAAAGCCCTATATATTTTGATGTCGCGTGGAACAAATGCTATACAATATAGTACATATCTGCTATAATCGTTTTGGAGGATATACAGATGAATAAAGATTATTCGATGAGCATACGTGTTACTGCGGAGGAACTTGACAAACTAAAACAAGCTGCAAGGTTAGAAGCATACGCTTCATATAGCGAGTTTGTAAGAAGAACAGCTTTGATAGAAGCTTCAAAAGTTATTGATAGGAATAACAAAGGAGATAACAACAATGGCAAAGAGTAAAAGAGCAGAATCGAGATGCAGGTATCTGGTTCGGAAAGTCGCAACGCAGAAGGGGTGGGATGTAAGGCATCCTCAAAAAGGTGGTCAATTTCTTGAAGAACAGGAAATTGAGGATTATTTTAAGGATTCTGGTTTAGGAAAAACGAAGCCTGATTTTTTAGTATGCAGGAATTATCAGCCGATAGTGGTTGTGGAAGCAAAAAATGAAAAAAATAAAATAGATAATGCAATATCAGAAGCCATTGATTATGCAGATGCGATAAATACTCATGGGAAGTACCATGTAAGCATTGCAGTAGGGGTAGCAGGTGAAGAAGATAATGGGTATCTGTTTGTAACAAAGTATTTTGATGGCAAGAAGTGGCTTGATTTAACAGCTCGTGGATTTGTGTTGACAAGCTTTCCAAGTGTTGCAGAGGTTGAAAATGCTATACTCACAAACAATGGTACTACAGAGGTATCTATACCGAATGTATCGGATTATATAGATACTGCGATAGAACTATCGTCTATTCTCAGGTCTGCAAAAATTGAGCCGTCATTGAGACCCAAGGTTTTGGGCGCTGTAATTACCGCAATGTATCAGGGTGAAATTGATTTAACGGTAGGAAAAGAATTAGATTCAATAAATGGTTTGGTAGCAGAAGCGATAAATGCAACAGATCATTTTGAAGATATAAAGAAACAACAATTGATAGAAACACTAAAAATGATGGAAGCTGATTATTCAAGATTGGCACCCAAAATGGGTAAAATTATTTATATCTTAAAAATACTGAATATTAAATCTATACTGCAAACTGATACAGATTTTTTAGGGTTATTATATGAAGCATTTATTAGATATGGATATGATAATAATTCTTTAGGAATTGTATTTACTCCCAGACATATTACTAAATACTGTGCAGAGTTAATTGATGTAACTGCAAAAGACAAGGTTATTGATATAGCGTGTGGCTCGGGGGGATTTTTGGTAGCTTCATTTGACCGAATGTTATCGACATATAAAGAAATGGGTATACCGCACAATGTAATAAGAGAATCATTGTACGGATATGATACAAATCCTACTGTATGGGCGCTTGCGGCTCTTAATATGTTTTTTAGAGGTGATGGTAAGAGTAATATTGAAAATGCTAGTTGTTTTGAAGAAACGAGCAAAAGAGCGGTAGAGGATAGATTTACAAAAGCATTATTAAATCCGCCATTTTCGCAAGAGGAAGAACCCGAGAGAGATTTTATAGATACTGCAATGAATACGCTGCAAACATTGGGATTGATGGCTGTGGTTGTTAAGTCTGGTATCTTTGCAGATGATGATAATGCTTTGTGGAGAAATGGTTTTCTAAAAAAACATACTCTTTTAGGCATGATAAGTTTACCAAGTGATTTATTTTATCCAACAGCGGTAGATACAACAATCATGATAGCACAAGCGAAGAGACCGCAAGAAAACTCTGACAAGGTGTTCATGGCGAAAATATGGAATGATGGCTACAAGAAATTAAAAGGTAAAAGAGTTGAAACGGATGGTTCCCAATTAGAGGAGGTTCTAACAGAGTTCAAAAAATTTAGAGCGGGAAAGAAAACTACTTCAAACTTAGTAACTGTGATAAAAGCAGAAGAAGTGATGAAAAAGGGGGCAGAGTTTTGCCCAGAACAGTATTTGCCACAACCTGATTTTCCTGAAGAAGAACAAGAAAGATTCAGAGAAGATATAGTAAAATCAATACTAAGAACTACCGTAAGTATTGATGATATTGCAGATGAAGTTATACCAGATTTTCCAGAATTACCGGAGCTTCCAGATATGCCTTACGGGAAAGAGGATAATATAGAAAAATTCTTTTATGTTAAAGGCGGAAAATCAAGTGGAGAGAGTAACTATAGCGATGGTTCTTGCCCTTACATTTCTTCTGGAGACCCGTTAAACAGTATTATTAGATTGGTTGCGGATGTTGAAGGAGAAGTGTTTGAAGATGGTGCTATAACTGTTACATGTTTTGGAAGAGCCAGTGTCCAACCATGGCGATTTATGGCTCGTGGAAATGGTGGTAGTGCTGTAAGGGTTTTGATACCAAAGTATAAGATGACATTTTCAGAGTTGGTTTGGTTTGCGGCACAAATCAATATGCAAAGATGGAGATTCTTTTACGGAAGAATGGCAATATCAAAGAGACTAAAAGGAATAAAACTTATAGCACCAAAATCAAGGATAAAAGATACGGATAGGACTATATCTGAAAAAGTTGCAGAACTATCCCAAAAAGTAACAGATATTTTGAGTGAATAAAAGGAAGAAACGGATCTGAAATCAAATCAGTTCCGTTTCTTTTTGTTTGATGATAGCTGTATCTTTTCCAAGCGGAGAATATAGTCAGAGGATGCATTTATAAGTTGCTTTCTATAATCTGGATTAGCAATTTTACGATTATAAACCAGAGCCGCACAATATGATAAATCTTCGAGAATCAAGTCTTTAACTCTAAGTCCGAGAGATGAAGCATCGGGCTTGTATTTATCCATCAGGGGTAAAAACCTCTTTTCTATAAGGTCGCTCTTTATTCTATTGTTGAGCATATGAAAAGAATCGTTCTCTTCGGTAAACTCAATGAAGCTCTTGAATAAATCATTTTTGCATCTATTATAAAAGTATTCAAGAGCACCCCCTTATGGAAAAGTACTTGCCGGTTACACAAGTCGTCAGGAAACGATCCTTTTTCAATTGAAACTATAAGTGCTATAATTAAAAGGTAGGGGGTGTCATCATTTAATCATGCAATTACCATATTCTGATGAACTGAATATAGGCTATCTTTCACGGCTTTTTGATAATACCAGCGAGTGTTACAAGCTTTTCTGGTTTAAGGCGATAGTGGCGAAGGTTCATGAAGGGAAGACAGAGATTTCTTTCAGTGAGCTTATTGACCAGATGATTGCAGATGCCTGGTATATGGTGACGGAGTATCATTTGAATCTCGGACCAAAGGATACTCTGGAGAATGTAATATTGCTTATCAAGGAGAAGAATTCGCAGTTAAAGTCATCTGCAAAGGAAGCGGATATTCTTGCCTTTTTGCGTAATACCGAGGACAAAGAGATCTTAAAAAAGAAGCGGACGCTGACTTTTAATGTTCCTTATCGACTTCAATCTCCATTTATACCCGGACTTCGTGGCGATGCATGGAATATACCGGTTCCGGAACTTGCACAGAGAATCAATCAGGAAAAGCGGTTGATCTATTATTTCAGCGCAGTAAACGGTCTGGATACGATGATCAGTATTCAAGATGACTGGGCAGAGTATATCAGAAAGAATCATGAGATACTTCTTGGGTGGATTGAGTATAATCTGATCCGCTATCTACAAAGACGTAATCCAAATGTGCCTGGTATTGCGGATAAACTATCTCCCCCGATGGAAAGAAAACTTGAAAAGGTTAAAAAGTACTGGAAGCTGATCCTTGAGTATGAGCCGGTGTTAGAAATATATGACGATCAGCCTTTGACGAGCAAGGATATTTCAGTAGATCATTTTGTTCCTTGGTCCTATGTTGCTCATGATGAGTTCTGGAACCTGAGCCCCACAACAAGAAGCATAAATAGTTCGAAGAGCAATTACCTTCCTGACTGGGATAAATATTTCAGAAAGCTTGTTGATATTGAATATCAGTCATACAGATTGATATGGCAGAACGACGCGGTTCATAAAGAGTTTGATAAATGCGCTAAGGAACATTTCAATAACGATGAGATTCGGTATCGTATTTACAGAGAAGGTTTGTCAAAAGATGAATTCGCGGTAGGGTTGGAATCAGTTGTCTCGCCTGCTTATAAAGCTGCCCGGGACTGTGGATTTGCTAATTGGGAATATACAGGTACGAGTATATGAGTATAACAGAACAGTATTATCAGGAAAATTCACATGAGTTTTTTGACTCAACAGTTACTGCTGATGTCACACCACTATATGACCATTTTCTAAAGTATGTGCCGGAGAATGGATATATATTGGATTTAGGATGCGGATCCGGAAGGGACACAAAAGCCTTTTTGAATAAAGGATATCAGGTAGATGCCATTGACGGATCAGAGGAATTGTGCGCCCTTGCAAGCCAATATACAGGCGTTGAAGTGAAATGTATGGATTTTGCTTCCATAGACGTTGAAAATCGATACGATGGGATTTGGGCGTGCGCTTCACTGCTTCATGTCAGATCAGATGAACTGTCGGGACTGATAAAGAATCTTTGCAAGGCTCTTCGTCCGGACGGCGTATTATATATGTCTTTCAAATATGGGGATTTTGAAGGGGAAAGGGACGGTCGGTTCTTCCTCGATATGACAGAAGAGAAGTTTCAAACGATCTTGAAGGACTTAGAAGGTGGCGCACTTATTGAGGAATGGCGATCTTGTGATGTGAGACGAGGGAAGGATGTTGATTGGTACAATGCTATTCTTCGAAAAGGATAAATAATGATTTCCATATTTAATACAACTGATAAGATTTGCTTTTATAAGAATCGTTTTTGTTTGATAGCATGATTGCTATGATGGATAAGGGAGGTAAAGATAATGGGAAAACTCGTTAATATGCAAAGGATTTCACTAAAAAACAATCCAGATATCAATGAAGACGCTATACAGACGTTCATCTTTGATAACCCGGAAGTTTTAGGCTTGGGAAATCTTACAGCTATTCAAAGAGAAAGAAGTTATGAAACGGGCGGACGTTTAGATATGCTCCTTGCAGATGAAGATAACTCACGTTTTGAATTGGAAATACAGCTTGGTGCGACTGATCCGAGCCATATTATAAGGACTATAGAATACTGGGATAACGAGAGGAAGAAGTATCCTCAGTATGATCATTGTGCTGTAATAGTTGCAGAAGAAATAACCGGGAGATTTATGAATGTCATATCGTTGTTTAATGGCACAATACCTCTTATAGCATTGCAAATATCGGCATATAAGGTGGGAGAGAATATACAGATTGCTTTTACAAAGGTGCTTGATAGGGTAACCCTTGGAGGAGATGACGATGTTGTTGAACCTACAGACAGAGCTTTTTGGGAGAAGAAAAGTAATAAAACCCAATTAAAATTAGTAGACAGTATTTTTGAAAGATTATCTGAATACGCCCCGGGAATGGATTTGAAATACAACAAGATGTACATTGGTCTTGCGAAAGACGGTGTAGCAAAGAATTTTGTTCATTTTAGACCCCATAAGCAATTTGTTGCCTTTTTTATAAAGTCAAGGGAGGATAAGCTTGATAGTTTGGATGTCGGTGATTTGAATATTGATTATATGGGACGTAATCAGCAATATAGAGTACGGTTAAGGAACATTCAAGAATATGATAATTATAAAGAACTGTTGAAAGAATTAATCTGTGAAGCTCGCGATCTTTTTAATATTGAGGTATAAATGTTACTCGTATTCGATTGAAGAAACAACAAGATGTTTTTGGAATTATAAGAACAAGCTGCGAATTGTATTATAACATTATTAATGAAGGGAGTAATATGGATAAGTTTTTAACACCAGAAGAGTTTAGTTTAGATGATTTATTTAAGGGAAGATATATGATTCCAATTTATCAAAGACCATACAGTTGGAAGGAAATACAGATAAAACAACTAATGAATGATATTGACGAAGCATACTATTCATTTAAACAGAATGATGAAAAAAACGCAGATGATTCAGTTCTGTTTACGGGAACTATGTTTATAAAAACTGAGGCAAATATCAGAAACGAATATACAGAATATACCGTTGTTGACGGTCAGCAGAGAATCACCACACTTACTCTTTTGCTAATGGCTGTTTTGAATAAGCTTTATATCATGAAATCTGAAGATGATATTGTCGTAGAAATTAGAAATTACTTATGGAAAAAGGAAGATAGAAAGAATGACAAGAATAAGCAGGTTCTTACTCTAGGGAATATTGATGCGGATGTATTAAAGGGTCTGTTTAATGAACTTTATGCAAAAAATGATATTGAAAAATATGCAAAGAATAAACTCGAAAGCGTTAATAATGAAATTGAGAAAAATTTACTAAGAAACTTCTTGCTTATTAATGACCATATTAACAAGTTATCTGATGAAAATGAGTATTATAGTTACATGGATTACATTAAATATAATATCAAGGTTATTTCCATTAAGATAAATACTAATATGGCCAAACTCTTTAGTATCTTTGAATCCATAAATAGCAAGGGAAAACCGCTTGAAGAAATAGACTTAATTAAAAGTTATATTTTCCAAAATATAAGCGAATCTGATTATGATGAATATTTGGATAAGTGGGGAGAGTTAATACGACAGACTAATGATACACTAAGTAATTATTTTACAATATATATTAGAGGAAATGTTTCATATTACAGAACATCCATAAAACTTGATAATTTCCGAACACTAGCAGAGGGTCAACTGAAGAAGTATTACGAAAAGGATTCTCTCGAGGATGTTCTTAAAGAGTTTATTAACGATATGTTGAAGCAGGTGAAATACTATCAAATGCTTTCGGATTTTTCTTCCTTAAAAAGTTCGGGGGTGTCAGAGAAGACGGTTGCATACTTTAGGATGAATAGACTTGCTAATTATAATCATACAGATCCGCTTTATTTCAAGCTTTTGTCCTTAAGAGGAAGTGGAATAACGGAAGATAAGTTCGACTTGATTGTAGAATATGCCTTTAGATTTATTTTGACATTTCAAACAATCAGTTCAAGAGAAAGTAAGCAGACAATGTCTGTATTCTCTGATGTTCAAAATGAAATATACAGTATTTCTCCAACTATTAATACAAAAGTCATTGTAGATGATCACGCAGTAGAGAACATAAAGTACATTTATAACAAGGTGATGTATGATAATTCAATAAGCGATGCAAGTTTGAGAACTAGTATAAGAAATACTATGACTTATAATAAGAACAGGAATGTAGTAAAACTTTTACTCATATACTTGCTTGAATTTGATTTGGTTAAAAATCGTGCGGATTACCTTAAGATTAACGCTATTTTGAGTCTAGGTGGAAATATTCAGGTAGACCATATCCTTCCTCAAAAGCCAAATATGGGAAATCCTAATTTCAAGTACTATCCAGAAAGTGATTTCATGATGTTGAAACCAGGTCAAGATTTCACGGAGGATCCCAGTATAGAAAGAGTTCCGTTCCAAGATTTCCTTAATTCTTATCTCCATAAATTTGGAAATCTTCGCCTTGAATGGGCAAATGATAATATTAGAAAATCCAACAATCTTATTAAACTTGAAGAGTTTGATGATTTGTTTAACTGTAATGATCGAATAGTTAACAGGGAAAAAGAACTGATTGATAAGCTGATTAAAACTAGCCTTCTGTTGAGTACTGACAATTATGATTTTTCTCCAAGTAGTATTAAGGCAAAACGTAGAATAGAGTTGACAGAAACCAATTATTCTACTACAAATTACAAAAACTATTATCCTGTGGAGTTTTCATTATTTGATACGCTATTTCCCTTGACAAAATACACATATAAACAGTTCTTAATAGAACTGTTTGATCAATTGTTTTTCCTTGAAAAAGAAAGACTTGTAGAATTGGCATCTGAACATTTTGTCACAACTTCAAGTGGAAGAGCTTATATCTCTGATAATAAGGACGATATTAGAGTTCCCTATGTATTGGGTAATTCAGTATATATTGAGACGAACCTGTCATCTGAATATATTATGCAGTTTGCTTACAAAGTGATAGATGAGATGGGGTTGGATCAGGGAGATTTAAAAGCTACTCTTGAAGAAAAATAAAAGTCGAATAAATAAAGTGGAGTTGTTGAAATAATCATCTTACTGTTTGCCGAGTACAGCCGATAAAAATTATGTAAACTAGACAAAACAGGATGGAATGAAAGTAGAAGGAGATGGGTGTCTGGATATGAGGATATTATACTGTAGAATATGCTGGATGAATTATTACAGAGGGATTCATAATGATTTTAGTTATTATGGTGGCAGTAATGATGATAAATTTGAATTCTATAATTTTCTTCCACATATGGATAAGTATATTGGATTCGTAGAGCCCAAGGGATCTATTCATGTGGAAAATTTAGGAGCTGGTAAAACGGATGAATACGCAGAGAATGTATTAGTGGTCTGGATTGCAACCTCACCAGAAAAGGGAACGCGAATTGTCGGATGGTATAAGAATGCAACAGTATATAGAGATTTCCAAAGCATCCCGGAGGAATATCTAAATATTAGGGATGATAAAAGAATAAATCTTTATAATGTGTCTGCGGAAGAGGCAGTTCTTATTGAACCGGATAAACGAGATTTTATAATTGTTAAAGGACCTGGACGAAAGAATATTTGGTATGGTAGAGATGAAATAAACACAGAGGTTTTTGATTATATAGAATCATATAATATTGATAAAAAAACCACAGAGTTAGAAGGCATTATTCAAGAGAACTATGATGTTTTTGAGAAAGACTATCATCGAACAATAGAAAAGGGTATTAATTCATTTAGGGAAGAATACCCGAAAAATGGGCAGATTCTCCAAAAGAAATTGACTGGGGACGGTATAATAGCATTCTTTAGCAGACTGAAGGAATTGGTTGCGTATGATGGACAGATATTAAAATATGATTCAATCAACGAAGAGAAAACATCGGATGTGGCTTACCATATAGCGATGCTTATTCTAAACGAAGACAATAAGGATTTATATTTCCTTGAGATAAGTGAGGCTGCCAGACTGCTGTCTATTTATTATCCGGAAAAATACCTTAGTATTACGGATGAAGACGCGATTGAATTAGCATTAGATGATTTGGGTTTATTAAAAAGGGAAGATCAAAGTATATGGATGAATCATAATCTACTAAGAAAATGGATAGAAAAGAGGATTGGGAGGTTTACAGATGATTCTATTCTTCAGAATTATGTGTTTGTAAGATGCTTAAAGAAGTGGTTAGGAATCGAGGATTTATCTGAAAAAGAATCTGAATATACAAAACTAAATCCTATAGATTCCAAAATTCAGAAAGAATATGAAACAATAGATTATGAAGAAAATGTAGCGTTACAAGATAGAGAAGAATATGCTGATTCCGGTGATATTGAACCATTAGAATACTCGCATAAACCACAACCTAAGGTTTTCATTGAGAAACAGGATGCTATGGGGAGATCTATGCCGGTACGTAATCCAGCGAAGAAAAGGAACGCAATGATTCTAGCTGGATATAAATGTGAAAACAATTCGAATCACAAGACTTTTATCAGCAAAGGAACAGGAAAGCCATACGTAGAATCTCATCATATAATACCTATGGAGTATTATAATGACTTTAAGTATTCTTTAGATGTTGAGGAGAATATCGTTTGTCTCTGCAGTAATTGCCATAATGAGATTCATTATGGCATAAACAATGAAAGCATAGTCAGGAAACTCTTTGAGGCTAGACGAGAACTGTTACATGATGCCGGATTGGACGTTACGGAGACAGAACTGTTAAAAGCTTATAGAACAAGTACGACTAATAATGAAGGAATTGATTAATAATTAAGGAGACTATTCTTCGAAAAAGTAATGATGACAATTGAAATAATGTCCATTAATGCGTTGTTTTTATTGAATAGGGGTAATATATGCATTTATCATCAATCCTAAAGGAATATGGCGTAGATATAAAGAAAACGAAATTGGTACGGCATCCCCTTAATAATGCAGATATACGGGATGTATATGAAAAGGGTATGATTGAGTATTATCAGTCATGTCAATCCAAGAACTGCTTTGACAATTGTAAATATATAGCTTCGTTCGTAGGAACTACAGGTACTGAGGCTAAGTTTATTGGACTATATGAAATTATTGATACGCTTGAAGGGGCGGAGGTTCAAAAGCGTATGCCCAAAGAATATCCATACCCGGATCATTTTGGTGAGAATCATATATACTATGTGATGAGAAAGCTGGATGTAATGAGCGATATGGAGAATAAGCTCTTTATTGACTGGGGAAAGGGGGCGCTGGCTTGGTTTCAGTGGGCAGATAATGACAAGGAAGTTTTGTCGATTGCCAGCAGGGAAGAAATCCCGTTTCCCGGTTATGAAGCTTTGATTCTTTCTTATTCAGAGCTCTCCAACATTGTAGATGGTGATGTCCGCTATCAAAAGTGGCGAGATGCGCTTTCAAATGTGAACGGTATTTATCTGATCTGCGATACTGTAAGACATAAGCAATATATAGGCTCAACTTATAACGATATCGGTATCCTTGGCAGATGGACTGAATATAAAAAAACACGTCACGGAGGAGATATAGGAATTAAGAATCTTTTGAATCAATATCCTGATGCTTATAATGACTTTCAGTTTACGATTCTAAGAGTTTTACCAAATCCAATTTCCATGAATGAAGCAATTCAGATAGAAATCCTGTATAAGGATAAGTTGCGTACTATAAAAACTGAGTACGGGTTGAATCTGAATTAATAGGGGGCAGAAGAGAGCAATTATATTGTATCTCAAACGGAGATTATTGTATGAAAAACCAATATGTTGCAGATGTAGGAGATTATGGGAAATATTCATTGTTACGTACATTTTCAGATGCAGGCGTGAAAGTTGGTGTAAACTGGTATCTCACTGAAGATGATAAGTCAAATGATGGAAAGTTTACTTCCTATCTGCAGGATAATGGTATGCGCATATACCAGCCCGAGATATTTGATATCCTAAAAGCTATATCGAGGAAGAAGAGAAAATCTGTTATTGATATACAGAAAAGCGGAATTCTGCCTGGAGCTGCTTTTTATGATAAAAAGATTGATGTCACAGGAACACCGAAGGAACGTATACAGAAAAGGTGCCGGTGGTTTGAAGAAAGCATGGATGTTTTGAAAGAAGCAGACCTTATTTTTATGGATCCTGATAATGGGCTTATGGAAACGAGGGAAACATCCAGGAAAGGCGCAGAGAAATACATTATGCCGGAAGAGGTTGCGCGGTACTTTTCTGAGGGGCATGATGTTGTTTATTACTGCCATAAAGGAAGACGGACTAAAGAGGCATGGGATAGTTACCTTAGCATTATGTTTAACAGGATTCCGGAAGCAAAACCAGCAGTACTGACATACCATAAGGGAACCCAGAGATCATATGTGTTCTTGATACACGATGAGTCCTTCCGGAAATACAGAAAGATCATAGATGAGTTTGAGAGTGGATGGCCCAAACTTTTTACAGAAGAATATATCAATAGATAACGATGTCGCTTTAAGAATGACCATTTTCTTTTACTCGATTGAGTAGTTTGTTTTGCTGAGAAAATTATATATAATACAATTTAAGATAAATATGGGAGGTATTGAGATTATGATTTCTGCAGAAGAATTAATACAAAGGATAGCAACAGAGCCATCAGTATTGTTCTTAGGACAGAATTATTTAAGTTCTATGACAGGAAAGAATCCGTTTTATGATGCAGTTAATTCTAGACTTTTTGATGGTAAGCTGTCTTCACGTGTTGATTATACAAACTTATGGGAACAGCTCAATAACGGAGAACCTATAAGTACAGAGAATATTGATGCAATGCTAGATGTATTGATCAATGATGTCCCGAAACAGCCATGGCTTCGGAAAATACTGAGTATGAGATGGGGGATGGTTGTAACCTCAGCTATAGATGCTGCGATGTTTCAGTGTGTTGGTGATGGTTTTTCGGTAAGACCTATCAGCATTGATCAACGCAGTTTTAATAGGAGAGATATATCCAAAAATACTATTAATATGTCGTTGTTATACGGCAGCATTGCCGTTGCCGATCAGGAAACCTTAATAAAAGATTGTACTGACAGGACATTTAGGACTATTCGTAAAAAGATTAGTGACAGAATAGATTGGATATATGGAAGTATATTATCCGAATATGGGGTTATGGTGATAGACGGATGGGATCCTGAAGTGGATTGGTTAAACACCTTGCTTCAGAATGCCGGTGAAATGCCATATGGATCAATATACCTCTTTGGAGCACAACCGAGTATCTTAGAAAACGAAGATGTAAAATATTTAATAGAGGAACATATAATTATTCCTGAGAAGAGGTCGTTTGCTCAATTTCTTGCTGATGCAGATTTTTTTGAAACAGAAGATAGTTATGAGGATGAAAGTGGATATATTGAAGCTGGTAAGGCTTTAACTCTTAAAATCGATGGTCAACCGGTAACGATTAATGTAAGTTATGATGCCATTTCAAAACTTGATTCACATATACAGGTTCTTTATGATGACATATGGATGGGTGCTGATACCAGAAGTGTACCTTTGGCACAGCTATACGCTCAGTTCCAAAGACAAATAGAGCCTCCGGTATGGTATTTACATAATCCTAAATATGGTTTCTATTTTGAGCGAACCTATGATGATACGCTTAAAAAAACCGTTGAAAGGGAGCTAAAGAAGGCACCATACAAACGCAGATATGTAATAATCGAAGGAAACTCAAATACAGGGAAAACAGCATCCTTAATCAATTTAGCATATATCGAAAGATTTATTGCTCCAGTACTGTATATATGTGGAGAGCCTACACAAGCAGATTGGATGGATGATCTGAAAGATTTTATCAAGACACAATTCATTGATAGGCAGTGTTCTGGGAAATGGATAACATCCGTTCTCGTTATTTGGGATGCAAATACTGATTATAATGCACCCCAAAGATGTGCAAGATTACAAAGCGTTTTAAGAGAAACCAATGCGGTTGTTGTTGGAAGCGCGTATCCGATGAGTTGGAGTGATGAAGAAAAAGATATGGAGTATCGCGACAATTCCGGTATTTATCATGTAGTTGCGAAAGCTGATCTGAACGCCGACGAGACAAATAGGATGTTAACATCTATTAAAAATGTTAATACAGAATTGTATGAAAAAATGAGCTCCAATAGAGAAAAATCGCACTTGCTGGAGTGCTTACAGCAGATGGTGCGTCTTGAGTATCTGCCGGAATGGAAGGCAGTAGCAGATGCTTTAAGAGCCAGATTCAATCAAGAAGTTGTAGTCAATGAGGAATTTGCAGATCAGAGACTTGAAAAATATAGATTAGATATGGCACAAGCAGTCGATGACGAGATTAGTAAATATGGTATAGCTTCATCATGGCAAATTCAGCTTGCACGGATTAATAAAGAGTATTTTGGAAAGTCTTCTGATATCTCAGAAGAAAAACAGAGAGAACTTGAAAAGATTCAGGTGATGGAACGCAGGATTAAAAAGCTAAATCGGATTTTGGCTTTGGGAGGTGAATTTTCAGTTGAATTGCCACTAACATTGGTGCTAAGGCTGCTAAGTGATGATGATGGAAAAATGTTTGGTAATGAACAAAAGTTTGTTTTTGAGGTTATCGGAAGCGATAGTCTAATACGCAGTTCGAAGTCTGATACAGGAGAGGTATCAGTATGCTTTAGACATCCAGTAGAAGCGGAAATGTATGTATATAATAATTTTGGGAAAGACGAACGAGATAGAGAAGAAAATGAAGTGAGTTTGTTAAAAGAAATTATTCATACATGTAGGTGGGGAGATGATTCAGAACAAAAACCAGTATTAAAGTTGGTGAGGTCTTTTGGTCCTAATTCATGGGGCACGCCTAAAAGAACTAGAGCTAAGGGTAGTCGATTTTTTTATGAATACCAAACATGGTGGAATCAAATTGCTGACACATTGATAGAAGACGCTCCTGATGAACCGGAAGCAAACTTAGTTTATGCATTTTTGATAAGACATGTGTGTAGAACGCAGCAAAATAATCCAAATTCTGATGTAACAGCTTTAATTACAAAGGCGAGAGACGTATTGCGTGAGGCAATAGAAAAACACAATAGGATCAGTAAAAATCAGTACGGTAGATTGCTGGGTGAGATGTGCTCTAATCTTGTTTCTTCTATGTCTATTGATGGTAATGATAAGATAACATATTTTTATCAACTCAAGGGTTATTTTCCGCAGGCGGTTAATAACTGGAATGACAATAGTTCACAAAACCTATTTACTAGAAATGATCTGTTAGATATTTGGCTTAATGGAGTAGAAAACTATTTTTCTTCATTTCCCAAAAATTTCGCTCCAATGAGCGAGCCTAAATGTGCAGAGATAATTGCAGATAGCGTAAACTATATTGAGAAACTACTTGATATCACAGAAGAAGATTTTGATAAGTCATACCTACTGGGAAAGGTTGATGATATTTATCGTTATGTAAATGTAGAAGCTCTTGATAAGTATGAACAAAGATTAGAGGAATCCAATAACGATTCGGCTCTGTTTTTACGAGCTTGGAGATGCTGGAAATATGATGAGGTTGATGAAGAGTTGAAAAATTCAAATGACAGATTCATTAAATATATAGCAAATAACCTATATATGTTTCCGGAGGATTTTGATCGTAGAGACGAATATAAAGAAGAGTTAGCTCAATTATTGGTTTGTGCAAGACATGCTGCATCAGAAGCCATTAGAGTTCTTGAGAATAAGAAAAGACTTATAGAGAAAGCAAATAGTACCAGATGCCTATTGATGCTCATTAAAGCAAAATGGCTTTCATATACTGGATACTTACCAATGACAAATAAACAAACACCAGGTCTTACTGATGATCAGTGGAGAGAGATAGATGATCTCTGTCAAAAATACATTCGATTTGCAGATAGTCGAAATGAGCAACTTGATATGTCAATTGTTATGCTTAGGATGATATACACATGGTGCTTTACTAGAAGTAATGATGAGTTTGAACAATTAAAGAATCGACAAGAGCTATTGCGTGGAAATGAATGGTTTTTTGATAGGGTTTGTCTTTGCAACCCGGGAGTGACCGAACCGAAGCAATTCATTGTCAACTTGGTTCAAAATCGCAATTCGAGTAAAAATGAATACATAGCTACCATAGTAGAGTCTATTGATGCTAAAAAACGTGGTGGAAAAATGGACGTAATAGAGTCGAATATTGTTGGGAGAAGTAGGAAAACTGTCCATGTGCCGGCTAAGATAAAGGAAATAATACTAAATGGTGATAAAGGAAAGGATTTTTATAAGGTTGAGCAGCCTGTTGTGATTTGGTTTAATGCCAAAGGACCTCAGATAGGACTTATTTCAGGAAAAGGAGGTAAACAATAATGAACCCTCCAGAGATTTTAGTGCCGGGAAAGATAAATGATATAAATAAATATTTACTAAATAGAACAAGATGTTTTGCATTTTTGATCCCTGATAAAAGATGGGTTTATTCTGAACCAAAGACAGGAAAAGGGGCTGTAGAATTATGGTCAATAGCACTATATACTATTTATCATGACTATGGACGCGGATATTTAAGATTTATACTGGATCAAAATAATAAACCGAATAGTGGTATGGATGTGATCTTGACAAAAAGCTGGAGACATATGAAAGCTGTTCAAAGAGTTCTTAGGACAAATGTTGCGCATGGGACGTTTGATACATACATGCCACATGAGTTAAAAAGGATTTATTTTTCAAATGAGATGACGACTATAGAACAAATGCCTGAGAGCAACTGGTTAAAGGTTGCAGAAAGAATAAGGAGAGAGTCAAACGATTTGATTCAGGCCTTATATGAATGGGCTGATGGCTATCAAAATGATCATAATATTAGAAAAATATTTGGTGCGTCAGATAATTTTAAGAGGTCAATAGATTCAAGTATCATGTTTGATACTCTTGATAATGATTATTGCACATTTGGAGAAAGGAGAGCAAAGAAAATACTTGAAGAAATATCAAAGGATAAACCCAATGAAAAAATAGAATTATGGAGAAACGATATTAGTTCTAGGTTCTTAAACAATGAGCTGCAATCACCGCAGGACATAATTAATAAATTGAAAACATATTTGTTTGAAGTACATCATCCAGCGCCTGTATCATCTGTCTCTATTGGAGAGTCTTTGGGATTCTCTCCAACAGAAATGTTGTAATATTGTAGTGGTTATTATTTCATAGACATGATCGCCTGCGTTGTATTTTATTTGTTATGGTGGATCATCACATTTAAGCTTCCGGCACCAAAAACTCACAATTAGGGAGTGTGTTTCTAATGGGTGCTTTTTTTCTTTTGGCTAGGGGCATATTTGTTATTATATATCTTGCTATGGGAATAAACGAGATGAATAAAAATAATTTGAATAAGATTTTTGAACACTATATTGATCGCTTCGAGTATATCAATAATGAAGCCAATGAAGAATACTATAAATGGCAGGTGTGCAAACAGTTTCCTGTGTTGATGAAGAAGGCTCTTTCATCAGAAAATGAACAATTTCCGAAAGCCCTTTATGAAGCAAAGAAATGTACCTTTAATATCATAGACAGTTATACGCAACCGTTCTCCGGGCTTGTTGATCTTTCAAAACATGATCCGGATGGCATCCGGAAGTTGCTCCTGGATCTTTATGCGGATGATGGTGGAGATCTGAAGGTTCAGATGGAAATAATTGCCGATTTCTTTAAGCACAGTAATGAGCTTATAGATTTGCATTACCCTGAAAGTTATCGCTATAGGCAGGACTCCCATTCTGTATCATCCCTGTTATTCCTGAACGATCCGGATCATCATTATATGTATAAGGCTGTACAATCTCAAAGATTTGCTGATTGTGTGGAATTTTATGATGACTGGGGAACAGGGGATAACATCCGGATTGACACTTATTATCGGATGTGTGATGAACTGGTTGAGGAAACAAAAAACTGTATTCCACTGATAAAGACAGATGGCAGCCGTTTTGATGGAAGATTGAAATTGACTGGCGGAGAATTGCACCCTGATACTGAGAAGCATATCCTCGCATTTGATATCATATATTGCTGCAGCGTATATGATCTTTATGATGGAATACCATATACCAAACGAAATACGAAAGAAAAACAGCTTTATCTCGCAGAAAAGGCGGAGGCCGAAAGGCTGAAGCAGTCATTTGATAAAGCAAAGGCAAACATGGATAAATTGGAAGCTGCATGGGAGCTATTTATTGGTATGCTCCCTGTAGACGATAAGATAAAGCATCCCAAATACGGTGAGGGCGTCGTAAAGAGTATTGATAATGAATATATCGTTGGAAAATTCGCTGATAAAGAAGCCCAAATAAGTCTTTCTGTAGGTCTTGCAAATAATCTTATTACAACAGATAAGCCGGAATTTAAGGAGAAAGTTGCAGAGTACAGAGATGTGCTCAAGAATTATAAATCCATACAGGATAGATTGGATTATTCTGTACGTGCGTTGAAACCTTATGAAGAGTATATTCTCTGAATGAGGAGAATAGTGGAAGATGTCGCATATATTAGTTGAGGCATGAAATGGAGCATCTACATATGACGAATAATGACATAACTGTAAGTGTTCTTGATCAAAATCAGGTGGCAAGGACAGATGTTGAAAAGACGATATACGAATTGGAAAAACAGATTGAAACACTGTCAAGTCACGCTGATCAAATAGATTATTTTGTTGCAGCTGCGTCCGGTGTCATTTGTGGAATGATGGATATCCTGTGGGTTGGGGAGTTCGATCTGGGACGTGGCAGAGGTTATGTTCAGGAGGAAGTTGAAGGGTTCGTAAAAAAGACGGCTAAACTTCTTGGGTGTAAGGATGATGATATTAAGGGAGCAGTTGATTTTCTTGAAGAAAGATTCAAAATACCTGCAGATGGAAATACTCCGGATTTCGGGGGAGGATTACAGCATCATTTAAGGGATTTTGCACATCATCCTACTATAGTAGGTCTCATATTTTCGCTTTTGACTCAGTTTACAGGAATGTCATACGGAACGGACACATCGGGAATGTTTATCGTTGTTCCTGTTCCGGAGAAGAGTAAGGCATTTATTGGCGATAGTGTTCCGGATAAGGTTTTCAAGGGGACTGTTATATGGCTTTTTCACCTCATTAGTGATATTGCAGGATCAAGTAACACGGCAGGCTTGGGTGGTGGTACAGGAATACCGGGGCCGATTCTTTCTATGGTGAAGGAGATATCTGCTTTGCCATTTATGAAAGATGTTTGTGTTAATGAGGAGTCATTATCAATATTCTTATCAAAGCTCTTCAATGGGACATTATTTGCAAAACATGATGAAGCTGGAAAGATAATTAAAGGTACAGAGATAAAGTTGGATTTTCGCGGTGAACTTGGCACACTGGCTGAATTAGGAAGACAAGCTATACCTGTAATTGCAAATGATTGTATTGTGAGAACATTCTATTTTGTAAGACGTTTGGCGATTACGTTGAAGGAAAATGAGATTCAATCTATTAAAGATCTCAAGGATCTTGATTGGAAAGAAATTGTTCCGTTTAATAATCCGACCATTTCGAGAATGCTTTTGGTTGCAACGGGCGTATTTACAACCATAGATGTTACTGAGGCTGTTGTAACGGAAAAGTATTTTGTTTCTGTCAATTATATTGGTGTTGGAAGATTTACTGTTGCATTGGGAGCAGAAACCATCAATTATTTAAAGGTTAGAGATGTTAAGCGTATTAAGGATATGTATGAGAGGATTCAGCGAAATACATATACAAAGTCGGACGATAATATCTATGGGAGGTTAAATGAGACGATGAATATAGAAAAATTTGGCTTGACTGTTGAGCAGACAGAGATTCTTTATAATATCGAACTTCAGAAAACTCTGAATGATATTGAACATACAAGTGCTCCTATTGGTGTAGATGGTATTAAGGAGTTAAAACAGACATGGATTGAAGAGTGGAAACACTATATGGAGATTGGGTTTGCAAGCTTTATTCAGGATGAGAATGCTGAATTACATTGGTACGATCACAACGAACTTGCAAAGCGAATACATGATAATAATGCCGAGGGTGTTTGGTACAGGCTTGTACTTTTGGAAGCTATGGTATTTGAACCGTATTATCCATTAAGTATTGAGAAAGATAAAAAGGGAAATGATGTCCCCAGCAAGAAATATAAATCACTTCATAACCCGATAGGAGGATTCAAAAAAGGGATAGGGGATGATTTCCTTGATGAACAGTATCTATTCCAGTATGCTGCCAATGGGTATGTTGCGAGACTTAGAAAAACATACAATAAAGTACTCAAAGAATTAAATGAGGTTTTGAAGTCCACAATTACCGGGCTTGCAGTAACGGCAGCGATAACGGTTGTAGTAATCTTGACAGCAGGGATGTTTGCGCCGGCGATTGCAGTAGCACTTGTTGGATCAAATTTTGCGGGGCTTAGTGGTGCTGGGTTGACAAGTGCATGTCTTGCATATTTGGGAGGCGGCGCAGTTGCGATGGGCGGTTTGGGAATGGCTGGAGGAACGATGGCGATTGTTGGTGGCAGCGCAATTCTTGGCGCTGGGGTTGGTGCCGGTGCTGGAGCGGCGGTGACTGCTGCCGGAATTGCCGGAAAAGAATCGACAATTCTACAGTCAGCAAAACTGATGGTTTCTGTAAGAGAAATATTCCTGAATGATGAGCATGATTTGGAATATTCTAATTATGTCTATGAGCAGTATGTTAATAGTATTGCTGAAATTGAGAAGAAGACAGTTGATTTGAAACTTCAAGAAAACGTGGCTAGTAAAGAAGATAAGAAAAAATTAAAGATTGAAATAAAGAACATGGAGGATTCTGTTCATGCCATGAAGATTGCTATGAAGAGCATGAACAGATTTAAAAGTGCCTTTGAGGTGGGGATGGAGTCGTGATATATGACCTTTCAGATTATAAGGATCGATATAGCGAAGGTATGGCTTTGTTATCTGGATGGACTATATATAGAAAAGACCTATTGGGGATTAAAGAATGAGTGACTATTATTGTCCAAATTGTGGAGCAGATTTAGAGAATCAAATAGGATTTTATCCGGAAAATGGTTATTGGAAGTGTACGGAATGCGGTCAATTCCTAACTGACCCGAATGATTTTGACTCAGGGAGCCAGTACGACGGGGTTGGATGGTTCTGTGACAGTTGTGGAGCCTATCTAAATAAGCAATTTGGATTCAACGATTGGTGTGGAACATGGACGTGTACGGAATGTGGACACGAGAATCCTATTTCAGACGATCAGATTTTTGGATCGGAGGAAGAATATCAGTCAAGTTCTTCCTATAACGGGAACAATAATGATGATAATGATGATGAGTTTGGATACGGAGAAGAATGGAAGTATGATAACCCACAAAGATGTATATGTTGCGGAAGACTCTTAAATAAGCAGAAAGATTATAATGAATGGATGACTTTTCATGTTTGCGAAAAGTGTGGTTGTTATAATGATTTGACTAATGAAGAGTCAGATGATGGTACAACAGAAAATAAATCTGAGGATAAGGATACAAAAAATACAGAAAAGAAATCAAGAAACTATAGGACTAATTATTCATTTCATTCAAACAATAATAAACAAAGTGCGGAAGATGTTAATACTGGAAGAATAGAAGAACCAATTTATTCCAAGCCAACACATGGACAGATTATGGCAGGGATTAAAAAGATGGCTGTTATTGCCCTTGCTTTGGTATTGGTTGGAATAGCTGTTTATATTTGGAATATCTATCAGGACTACAAAAACTCAATTGAAATTGGAATATCATCCGAGTATGCTTTGGGACAGGATTATAAATCTGTTGTACGCACATTGGAAAAAAATGGCTTTACTGATATTCATGAACTACCGGTATATGATTTATCGTACGATGAAAAAGATGAAGAGAATAAGATTAGCAGGATTGAAATAAACGGTAAAGGGAAATTCGATAAAGATGATAAAGCGCCTTATGATACAAGAATTGATATATCGTACCATGTTTTGATGAATATTAGGATTCCTCTTTCGGCAAAGGAAGCCAAGAAGATGAATTATAGAGATCTGGTCTCTATGTTAGAAGAAGCCGGGTTTGTTAATATAGAAATTGATAAAGACACAGATTTAATAACTGGATGGATAACAAAAGATGGATCGGTAAAATCTATATCTGTTGATGGAGAAACAAAATTTTCAAAAGATTCTAAGTATCGTCCGGATGTAAAAATTATCGTAACATACCATACTTTTAAGGACAAATAATTAATTCAGTAGAAATAGAGTTGTGGTTCAAGGAAACCGACACAATGAATGGAATAAGGATATCACAATAAATCGGTGATAATATGTACCGGCAATCGATGGATTGTCGGTATTTTAATAAAGACTCCTCAGCATGAAACATACCATATTACATCTCTGTGATCTGTATTCCGAAAGGTCTATTAAAAATGGTATAATACTATTATCTTAAATCCTTCTTTTCCAAAGACCTTGGAAGAAGTGCTGGATGAGATAAAAGAGGTTGTAGGGAAAAACTATGATAAGACAGCCGAATTCACAGATATGCCTAATGCACAATAATATAGAATAATATTTAGGTCAAAAGGAGATAGCCACATGGATACTGATAAAACAATTTGGTGGGTTATTGGATTTATAGCTGTAACAGTCATAGGCTTTTTGGTGATTCCGCCTCTTATAAAGAAATATGGCAATAAGATATACAGATCATCACTGAAAAATGAGGTGATAGATTTTGATAATATGGGTCCTGAAATTGTGAAGAAGGATAAAGGGGAGGAGGAATAGGTGCATGGCTGCTTTTGATACAGATAAGATAGCGCAAGAGGCTATAGATGCTATTGCGGAAAAGATAAAGAATTTAAATACTTTGAATATTATTGTTGTTGGCAAAACGGGTGTTGGAAAGAGTACGCTCATCAACTCTGTTTTCCGGGACAAACTTGCAGAAACCGGCATAGGTAAACCTGTGACGGATCATATGCGGAAAATAAGCAAAAAGGGTGTTCCGCTTGCTATTTATGATACGAGAGGTTTCGAGCTTGGCAAGGAAGTTCAGCAGCAGGTCAAGAAAGAAGTTATAGAGACCATTAATAAAGGGATTGCCACACAGGATATTAACAAAGCCATACACTGTATTTGGTATTGCATTAACACTGCATCTAACCGGGTAGAACCGGAAGAAATTGAATGGCTTAAGGAACTGACAAAGGAGAATCAGGTAACCCAGGTTCCGATAATTGTTGTATTAACTCAGTCTTTTTCCAAGAAAAATGCAGATGCATTGAGAAGTATGATTCTCGATGAAAACTTAGATGTAGTTCAAGTCGTTCCCGTATTAGCAGAGGATTACGAGATTGACGATGATTATGTGGCAAAGTCATATGGCCTTGATGTGTTGATTCATGTAATGGGGGAAGCATTGCCGGACGAGCTGATGGATACTCTGCAAAATGTTCAGATAGCAAGTCTGGCTGAAAAAAAGAAAAGAGCTCAGGCGGCCATAGCAGCGGCGACTCTGGCAGCCACAAGCGAAGGGGCAGCACCGATCCCGTTTTCGGACTGTGCACTGCTTATCCCCACCCAGCTTGGAATGATCGCCTCAATTACCGTGATTTTTGGTTTTGATGTGAATAAAAGCATACTTACAGCATTTCTATCATCAACATTAGGCGCAGGAGGAGCAACTGTGTTAGGGAAAACGGTTGTTTCAAATCTGGTTAAACTGATCCCCGGAGTCGGAACTATTGCGGGAGGGGCTATTTCTGCAGCAACAGCAGGGATAATAACTGCGGCACTCGGAGAGGCATACATAGGTATTATGACTCTTGTGTTTAATGGTGAAATGAGTATTGATGATCTTGATACGAAGAAAGGAAAAGATCGGATGTCTGCCTTGTTCGAACAGGAATTAAAAAAGAACAGATAGTTAAGACCTCAATTTGATTGCCCCATATATTGGTTATTTTATTTAACAATGTCGCCTGCCGCACGACCACTCCTGCTCTTATTTTTACTATACTTGCATCATCAAGAGGAATTTAGGAGGATGCAGATATGAATGGAACGGTTTTTGACGATATTAAGAAGGCCATCGGAAGTTACAAAGCAGAGCCGACGGAACAGAATCTTTCGCTGCTGGTTGAGGCCCTTCGCTCAGGACTTGTCTGGGTTCCCTGTAACGCAGTATTCAGCGATGCGGATATGGATGAGGTGAATAAGGCTGTTATGGAAGCCGAAGAGAATGGGGATCCGGAATCGCTTGTCGGACATACCTTTGTGAGTCAGGATGAGGTGCGGATGGTTCCTGATATTTTGCAGAATGGCGACAACCTGTTTTTCCCGGTCTTTTCTTCCGATGAGGAGATGGGAGAATACGGGGAACATTTTTCCAAGGTTCAGATGTATTTCTCTGAGGCTGCCGGGCTGGCGGTCAATAATGATAATAACGTGAGCGGGATCGTGATTAACGCCTTTTCGGATCCTTTTGAGATTCCCAGAGAGGTGATCGCTCCTATATGTGGAGATATGTGATTACAACAGTTTATACATTGGAAGTGCAGTACCCAACGATGGAAAGCGTTCTGTATTATACAGGATGCTTTTTCTTCAGAATTTTGAAAAACTTTGGATTAATGGCTGTAAAACTATCGATTGAATATCTGGACGCACATACTTTTATGTGGATATTATAAAATTCTATTAGATATGGTTGTATACATGTTTCAGGATAGAGTAACATTGCAAAGATCGTAATGTTTTGTAATGTTATGATGTAATGTAACCAGCTGTGGAAAATAGTATACATACATACACTTGCAATATTGAAGAAACGGTACTATACTTGGTTTGCAATATTGAAGAAACGGTACTATAATTGGTTTGTAGTATTGAAGAAATGGTACCAATCGTTCTGCGGAGATAAAAGATGTTTAAAAGAAAAGCGCTTGAAAAGTTGAAGTATTGGAAAGAAAAGAAAGCTCCAAAGTATTCTGTACTTTTGGAAGGAGCAAGGCGTGTTGGAAAGACTACAATTGCAGAGGAATTCGCAAAGCAGGAATATAAGTCATATATTAAAGTTGATTTTGCAAATGTTAAGAAGGATGTTCTTGATGCTTTTGATGATATTTCAGATTTAGATATGTTCTTCCTTAGATTGCAAACGGCAACAGGTATCACTTTATATAATAGAGAATCAGTGATCATTTTTGATGAAATACAGCTTCAGCCAAAAGTACGACAGGCTATTAAATATCTGGTGGCGGACGGAAGATATGACTATATCGAAACGGGATCTTTGATAAGCATTAAAAAGAACGTCAAGGGTATTGTTCTTCCATCAGAGGAGATAAAAATACAGATATATCCAATGGACTATGAAGAATTTATGTGGGCTATAGGAAATGATACTTACCCGGTTTTAAGAGAGCTGTACATGCATGGAAAGCCGGCAGGTAATTCGTTAAATAGGAAATTGATGCGGGATTTCAGGATATATATGGCAGTAGGAGGAATGCCGCAGGCCGTAGAAGCATATGTAGAAGGAAAGAATTTTTCTGAAATAGATGAGATAAAAAGGGAAATCATGAATCTCTATAAAGATGATTTCTTTAAGATTGATGATACAGGACTGATTGGAAGAATGTATGATTCTGTCCCTTCGCAGCTTGCAACAGATAAAAGAAGCTATGCTATTTCCGCAGCAACAGGGAAAAAGAAGATTGATAAAGACTTAGAGCGATTACATGATCTTTTGGATTCTAAGACTGTACTTGCTTGCTACAATGTCCTTAATCCAAGTATTGCTTTGCCACAGACCAGGGATAATGATACATTTAAGCTTTATCTGGCGGATACCGGATTGTTTACTACTATGATTTTTAATTCATACGGGGAGACAGATGAAAATGTTTATACTAAGCTATTAAGTGACTCGCTTCCGGCTGACTTGGGATATCTATATGAAAATGCGGTTGCACAGGTAATAGCTGCTTCGGACAGATCACTCTATTTTCACACGTGGGAAAAAGAGAATAGTTCTCATTACTATGAAGTTGATTTCCTTCTTGCATCAAAAACAAAAATTGTTCCGGTGGAGGTTAAATCGTCAGGAATAGGTAAACATGAATCGATAACAGTGTTTAGCAAAAAGTACTCAAAACAGGTAGTAAAACAGATTTTGTTATCTCAAAAGGATATTGGTAATGTTGGAATGCTTAAGCTGTATCCGATTTATATGCTGCCGTTTATTCTTGAGGATCTGTAAGTAAAGGAAGTGTTAGCAAAGTGAAAGATTTTCTTTCTGAATGGGGAGGTGCCGTTTTTTTCTTATTGACCATTGTTTTTATGGTCTTTCTTTGGAATGCTTCTATAGAAGGTTCTTTTCCCATTAATCCTTCAAGTGAAGACGATCTGTATTATATTGGCCCCTATGTAGAGGAAAAAATAGATTCTGATGACAGGGAAAGCATCAGCGACATATTAAAAACATTAAATCAGGTTGATGTAAAATATGAAGTTGGTAAGGTCAAAATGACCATTCCTTCCGAATTTGTCTTATCAACAACCCAGGAAGATGCTGATACCGAAGCTGAGGAGAATGGTTATGATTCTGCCAAGCTTAATAACGACGGCAGCATTACCTATGTGATGTCAAAAGATAAGTACAGGGAAACTCTGTCAAACATTGAAAAAGAAATAGATTCATCCCTTGATGATATGGTCAGATCTTATGAGTTTCCGGATGTAACGATCATATCCGTAAACGGCATTTACACAGATTACACCATCACGACAAAAAACGCCGTGACAGATGATACTGACGCGGAATCTGTGATCTCATTTTATGAAAAAAGCTGTAAGTATGCTGCATATAGCGGCGCGATCATAAATAATATTCCTATCGATTTTGTGAATGAAGAAACCGGCAGGATAATAGATTCATATGCTTCAGAT
>JAEEGL014920426.1_pt1 | contig 29095 bp, 14 predicted proteins | sample 9134231 | NCBI WGS metagenome assembly JAEEGL01 (sample SAMN16246548, study PRJNA631951) | gut metagenome | biome: gut microbiome; feature: rumen; material: fiber-attached | host: Bos | place: Iran: Karaj | collected 2018-10 | reverse complement strand
GCATCATCTGCTCGCAGGCAGAGAAGTCGGCAATGACACCGTCTCGCAGAGGACGAATGGTTCGAATGTTGTCGTGTGTTTTCTCATACATCATCTTGGCCTTCTCGCCTACGGCAATCATCTTGTCGGTGTGGCGGTCCAGCGCTACTACTGACGGCTCGTCGACCACAATCTTATCATCACTGATAATGATGGTGTTGGCCGTTCCCAGGTCCATAGCTATCTCCTGGACAAAACTAAATAATCCCATAATTTAATGCTTAATTCTTAATGCTTAATTCTTAATTCCATTGAACCACGCATGAATGGCTTTATCATATAGGCTGCTGACGCCAAAAGCCCTCGTAGCGAACATGCGGCGCTGCTCCTTGGTGGTCTCTGCACCCTGGCGGTTCAGGATGTCCAATAGTATAGAGTATTCAGACTTGGACGGAACTATCACCACGTCGTTGAAATTTTTCGCACCGGCACGGATCAGCGAGATGCCGCCGATGTCAATCTTCTCGATGATGTCCTCCTCCGAGGCACCGCTGGCCACGGTCTGCTCAAAGGGATAGAGGTCGACGATGACCAGGTCGATCTCCGGAATGTCGTATTGAGCCATCTGCTCGCGGTCGCCTTCATTGTCGCGGCGGCCCAGGATGCCCCCGAACACCTTCGGGTGCAGCGTCTTCACACGGCCGCCCAGTATCGAGGGGTACGTCGTCACGTTCTCCACCTTCTCGCAAGCGTAGCCGAGCGACTCGATAAACGTCTGCGTACCGCCTGTCGAGAGGAACTTCACTCCCTCGTCGTTCAGTTTGCGTAGCAGCTCCTCCAACCCATCCTTGTGGAACACGGAGATGAGTGCTGTCTTAATCTTCTTGTTGTCTGCCATAAATTGTATAACGTTATATCAATGAGCTTGCAAAATTACAAAAAAAGCGGCACACTTCATCATTTTCCTCCCACTTTTTTTTGCATTCCTCATATTTAATAATATATATCAATCGAACCTTCTCAGCTCCGTGAGTGGGCCACTCAGCTCGGTGAGTAAGCCAACCCCCACCCCTCCCGATGGGAGGGGAGATTGGAGCGCATCTGTACTCCCCTCCTATGGGAGGGGTCGGGGGTGGGCTACCCTCGCGCGCGCGTATAGTTGTCTTTTTCACTTTTTACCCCACACTTCCCACACTTCCCACACCTAAACTTTGTCTCATGTAACATGAGTTAGGTGTGGGAAGTGTGGGAAGTGTGGGGTCTTTTTGGCTTTTCCCTACTAACGCGCGCGCGTAGACAGCACACGTATTGTGTGGACAGTTCTGACGATCCACTAGTGGGACACGTAATCATTACAGCCCCCTATTTCAGTTTTGCCTTCGTCTCGTCGATCGTCGTCTGAAGCTTTATGATCTCGTTGATGATGGATCCTGGGGCTTCTTCTTCAGAGACGCCTTTATCCATCTGCTCTCTTTGCTTCCGATAAGCCGCTATCTCCTCGTCGCTGACTTCCATCTATATCCAATGTCTTTCCCTGAGACTGCGACCGCCGAAACCCTTGCGGGAGTCCTGGCAGAGGATATTACCAAACATTATTCAAACGTTGAAATCCAGTTGTCGTTACCTTTGTATGTACTTTCTGCCGCCCACGATGTACAGGCCCTTGTTCAACTTTGAGCTTTCTATGCGACGGCCCTGAAGGTCATAGACGAAGCTATCGTTTATCGTTTTATGATTGTTCATGGTTTCATACTGTACTTCGTCAATGCCTGATCCGTTCAGCGTACGGTGACGCAGGGCGGAGCGTACGGCGAACCAGGCCGGTTTGCGCGTCATGTCCGACCTGTAGAGCAGCGGGTTGGAACCCTCGCGCCAGCTGTCGTTGTCCTTGATGCCCCAGACGACCATGCTCTGGCAGTTGTCGTTGTTCAGCACGATGTCAGTGATGACGCGGTAGTTGCGGGCCTGCTCCTCGAGGTCCTCGGTGCTGGTTGAGGGGATGCCCATGTCCAGCTCGGTGATGATACACTCCAGGCCTGCCTCGCCGAAGCGACGGACGGTGTTGGCCAGCTTCACGCTGTCGACGTCGCCGATGGAGAAGTGGCACTGCAGTCCTACGCCATCGATGGGTATGCCGCTGCGCTTCAGCCGTGTGGCCAGGTTGTAGAAGGCTGCCGTCTTGGCCTTGCCCTGCAGCTCGACGCCGTAGTCGTTGAGGAACAGCTTGGCGTCAGGGTCGGCACGGTGGGCATAGACGAAGGCTGAGTCGACGTAGTCGTCGCCGATAGCCAGCTGCCACACGCTCTGGCGGCGCATGTCGTAGCCGTCGGGGTTGGAGCGTACGGTGGTCTGGTCGTCGTCTAAGCACTCGTTCACCACGTCCCACTCGCGTACCTTGCCGCGATAGTGCTGCATGACCTTAGTGATATGATTCTTCATGATGTCCAGTGCCTGCTGGCGTGTCCACCCCTTGTCGTTCTTCTTGCCGTCGCTGCTGACCCATGTGGGCTGCTGCGAGTGCCATACGAGGCAGTGGCCGCGAACGGCCATGCTGTTGTTCTGGGCGAAGGCGACCAGCTGGTCGGCACTGCCAAAGGAGAACTCGCCCTGCGAGGGCTGCAGCACCTCCATCTTCATCTCGTTCTCGGCCACCATCATGTTGAACTGCTTACCGGCCATGTCGCGGTCGCTTTGCAGTCCCTTGTACGTTGCCAGGGCCACGCCGATGCTCTTGCCGTTCAGGTCGGCATAGTGGCGCAGGGGTTTCTTGTCGGAGCTGTCGCTGATGCCGTCGTCATAATAGGCACCCATGGTGCTGCCGGGGTGGTCGGGGTGGTCGGGGTCGTCGTCCTCTCCGGCGTCCTTCAGCGATACGACGCGAAGGCTGACGGTGTACTGTCCGTCGGCCTCGCTCTCAACGACTTCCCATGTGCAGTGGCTGGCCTTCACGTCGAACAGCCAGTCGCCCGTCTTGCTCTTGGCGGTCAGCACGGTCAGCACGTCGCCGACTTTCAGTGTGGCGGCGTCTTGCACATCAAGCCCGATGACGGGCATACGGTCGCTGGTAGCGAAGTCCTGTGTGGTGTTGGCATACTTCACGGTGCCGTCTACCGTCAGCTGGTCGTAGCTGTCGGCCGAGGCCACCTTGAAGCGCAGCACGGAGGCTGGGTGTACGAAGAGGTTGGCGTCGCGGGTGGCGGCATAGTTCTTGAGGGTCAGCAGTCCGATGCCGTCAGCTCCTGGCTCAATGGTGCCGTAGTTGTCTACCGTGCCGCCGATACTGCCCGTACCGCCCAGCACGCCATCCTCGAAGACGTAGGCGATGGCGTCGTTGCTATTGGGCTTTGCACCCAAGGCACCGCGCAGCTTCTTCGACGCGGCCTCGCTGCGGTCGTTCATGACCAGCACACGGCCCTGCAGCACACGCAGTCCGTTGCTCAGGTAGTTGTTGTTGCCGGTGATGGTATAGGTGCCTGTTCCCTCCTTGACGAGACTAAGGCCTGTGTCGTCGTTATAGCTCGACGGCATCAGCGTGCCGGCCAGCGTGGCATCGGTGTTGAGGCCGCCCACGAGGTAGTAGGCTGCCCGCTTGGTCTTCATGTAGCCCAGCAGCGTGGAGCCTTCCTCCATCTGCAGTTCGCCGATGCGGAAACCGGCACCGCTGGTGTTGGCCTCGCAGCAGATGGTGGCCCCGCTGTGCAGCGTCACATGGTTGTTGGCCATCGAGGGGTTCACCTTGCCCGATGCGGCATCGTCCAGGGCGTTCTCCGGCGACGATGACTTGCCGCCATGTGCCAGTACCACACCGTAGAATCCTGCCGACGAGGAATTCTCCTTGAACGGCCAGATGTGGATGTCGCCGGAATACTTCACCCAGTTGGGCCATGTCTTGCCCTTCTCGGTGCCTAAGTAGCAGCGCTCGCCGCCGGCATAGAGGTTCAGCACGCCTTTGCCGCTGATGGTCGACGAGAAGTAGCAGTAGCGTGCCATCTTCACGTTCACCACGTTGCCGGCGGGCAGTGAAATGGACTGGCTGTACGACTTGTAGTCGCTGGAGGTGTTGTTGCCGCTGATGTCGATGGTACGCTCCTCGGCATGGGCTGTCAGGAGCGTGACCAACAGCATCAGGGTTGTAAGAATTCCTTTCCTCATAGTTGACTTATACTGCTTTTGCAGCCAGATTAATGACTTTCTGGATGTCCAGCGCATTGACTGAGCCATCGCCGTTCAGGTCGTACATGGGGTCGGTAGCACTTTCTGCACAGGCAATGATGACCAACTGAATATCCAGGGCGTTCACGATGCCGTCATGGTTCAAGTCGCCCTCGATGACGATGGTCGGAGTGGGACTGTCGACCACCAGGGAACGGGCCTTCGACATCTTCTCCTGGCCATTTTCATTGACGAGAATGGCTGTGATGGTGTACGTACCCATCTCCGTGGGTCTGAAGTTGACGGTATAGGGTGACGAGGTGGCGGTGCCTACCAGCAGGTTGTTGGCATAGAAGTTTACATGACTGATGGGACTGTTTTTCGAGGAGGCTTTGACGGTGAGAGGAATGGGGTCGCCAACACCATAGCTTTCAGTGAAGGCTTTCAGCGTACACGACATGTTCGTGCCTTCCTCATAGTGGGTGAATGTCATGTCCTTGATGTAGAAGCCTCCCTTGTCGACCATCAGGGTAAACACGTGGCGACCGGCCTTCAACTCCGTTTGCAGGCGGGCATGCAGCGGCTTCCACTCAGAGGTGCCGCCCGTCTTGGGAACGTCGATGTACTCGGTGAGATACGACAGGCTGTCGAGGCTGTATTCTGCCAGGTGGAACACGCCGCCGGTCTTCGTGGAAGCCACCGTGGCGTCGATGGAATACAGTCCGTCCTCCTTGACGTCGACGGTATATTCCATCCACTGGCCGTCCTTTGTAGCCGTCGAGGCAGTGCGCGAGGCATTGTAGTAGGACACGCCGGAAGCACCCTTGTCATAATCTGTGACGACGACGGTGCCTGGCAGTTCGGGAACAGTCTCATTGTAGGGCGCACGCTTGGTGCCTTTCACCACGTTGAAACGGCCATAACGCTCGTAGGTGGAGCCGTCGGTAGCGTATACCACGGCCTTCGTGGTGTTCCAGTTGGCGGTGTTGGCGGTGTGTTCCACAATATAGGGTGCCTCGGTCATGGTCGACACCAGTTCGTCGTTTACGTAGAACTCTACCTTCTCGATGGTCTTGGTGGCCAGGCTGGCATGTATCTTGATGGGCAGCACGTCGCCCTTGGCAACCTTCATGGCTGCAGGGCGGATAAAGATGCTGGCCTCTTTCTTCATGCCAGGGTAGGGGCTCTTGGCATTCTTGGCAGCGTCGGTGGCCATATACTCCTTAATCCACGTCATGGCCGAACGCTCTGCACCGTCTTTGTAAAGGCCGGAGTTGTCTACCCAGGTGCGTCCGTGGACATAGCCCCACAGGGTGACACCAGCGCAGTAGGGGGCTTCCCACATTAGCGGTAATACTTTCTGGTACTGTGCTTTTTGCTCGGCGTCGTTTGCCTTGTCAATGTCCAGTTCGGTAATGAACATCGGCATCTTCAGGGCGTCTTGCTGCTTTTGCAGCACGCTGCTCAGTTCAGTCTCGCTGATGTCGTTCACATCGTGCGACTGGTTGCCGTAGGCATCGATGGGAGCACCGGCGTCACGCAAGGTCTGCACCAGCGTGATGTAGTTGTCGACATCCCAACGCAGCGAGTTGTAGTCATTGTAGATGAGGATGGCGTCCGGCCAACGCTGGTGGGCCATGTCGAAGGCCCTGATGAGCCAGTCGTAGCCTGTCTTACCGCCGCCGCCCAGCGTCTCCTTCATCATGGGGTTGCCCGCCTGGTGCATTCCCACGGCCTCGTTCACCACGTCGATCATGGGCAGAGTGTTGTACTTGGCCTTGGCATGGTCAAACCAATTGGTGAGAGCGGCATAACGCTCCTTTGCCGACAGGCTCTCCAGCCAGCTGGGGTATTGTGCCCCCCATACCAGTGCATGGAACTTGTAGGTGAAGTTGTACTTGTTGGCATAGTTGAAGGCATTGTCGCAGCCCCAGTTGAAGCTGCCCCTGCTGCCCTCGACAGACGACCACTTCGACTCGTTCTCACAGGTAATCTGGTTCCATAGCTTATAGTAAGCGGGGACACCGCCTCCAGCATCCACGCTGTAGCCCGTAGTGATGTTACCCAGGAACTTGTCGGGATTGCTCGACAGCTGCGCACACAACGCTGACGGCAGCATCACAGTCGCCAGCAACATAATTGTCTTAATAGCTTTTTGCATAGTATCTTGTTTTTTATATCCGTGTTGTTCGTGTAATTCGTGTAATCCGTTGCTGTATCAGTTAATCAGGAAGATCTTCTCCTTGCCCTTGTAGGTGGCCTTCACTGTGGCACGTCCGTCTGTAACGGGACTGATGCTGAACGTCACGTCGGGGACGTTTGACTCTGCCTTGATCTTAGTTCCGGCATGCAATGGTGCATATACCTGATAGCGTGTCAGGTCGGTGTAGCCATTCTGGTTGGTGGTGCGGATGGGCGTGTCGGGGATGGCCAGCTCCTTGCCGTCGGCTGTAATGGAAACCTGTGGCACGACGGGTATGTTTGACTGGCCAAACAGATGGCAGTCGAAACCGATGCCGTGTAGCGTGAAGAGTCCCTTCGGACGCTGTGGTGCCTGCGGCCTGCGGCCCCACGGCTGCTGTTGCTGGTCGGGCTGCTTCACGTCAGGCCCCTCGACAACAAGGAAGATGGCATGCTTGCCCTTCAGACTGGCCAGCAGGTCACGGGTCTCGTTTCTCAGCTGGTGTACCTCTACCTTCGTCTCGGGATTCTCCTTGGAGACGAGGTTGATGACCTCCAGCTCGCGGCCGTTCCAAGGAGCCTGCGTGGAGGGACCGTCAAGCATGACGTGAATCTTGAAGGCACCGAGGTTGCCGCCCTCGGTCGTCAGACGGAGCTTGAGGAAAGGAGTGTCGTCCTTTGTCATGCCCCTGAAAGCCTTCACGCCCTTGGTGTCCTGAGCCAGGCCCTCGAAGTTGAAGTACTTGAAACCGATGATGCTGCCGTTCTGCAGGCCGGCAAGATCCATGGAGTTGTTCCACACGTCGAAATTGTCCTGCATATACTGATTGGCATTGGGGCCTGCCATGTAGCAGGCGATGCCGGCAGAATAGTATTCGTAGGGAGGCAGACCGAAGATGTTAAAGCCCTCGCTGGTCACTTCGGCACCAGTGTACTCGTTGCCGTCACTGGCCTTTGCCGTCCACACGTTATCCTTGGTAAAGGGATCGTAGCCGGTAATGGTCACTTTACCACCCTTGCTGACGGGCTTCTTGGCCAAAGTGATTTTCACGGGGGCCACCATTGCCTGACGGGCAAAGCCGAAACCGCGCGGGGGACGGTGGTAGAAGACATACCACTGGCCGTTGATCTCCTGCAATGAACCGTGCGTGTTGTGGCCCGCATTGGTCTCAATGAGCTTGGAACCGTCGGCATTTGGCACGATACCGCGTGAGTCAACAAGCACGCCACCCGAACGCCAAGGGCCTAAAGGTGAGTCACCGTATGCATAGCGCAGGGCACTGTTGGTGTTGCCCAGTCCATACTCCTTGCCAGAGTAGCCGGAGAACACCATGACGTACTTGTTGCCTATCTGACGGATGCTGCTGGCCTCGAAGAAGTTAAAGTCCAGCGGGTTCTGTCCCTGATAGAGTGCCTTGTACTCGCTGCCCTCTTTGTCCAGCAGCTTGCCGTCGCGACTGCTGGCGGGGATGAACGGGTCAATCACTTCCGTTCCCTCGCGCTTCGAGTACATGGTGTGCTGGTCAAGCTCGCAGGCTGTGGAGTGCTGGAAACCGTAGAACACGTAGGCCCGGTAGCCCTTGTCGAAGTCCTTGTCCTTCTTGTCAGTGACAGGCTCGATGAATACCGACGGGTCGAAGTCGATGAGCGAGCCAGGCAGACACTTGCTGCCGTCGGCCGTAAGGTTGACAGGCACAAATGGACCGTCGGGGCGGTCGCCCTTGCACACCATCGGCACGCGCTGCCAGCCACGACTGTGGGGATAGAGCCAATAGGTCTTCTTGCCAGTCGTCTTGTCGACAGTCTCAACAAGGTCCGGGGCAAACATGGTGTCCCACTGGCCACCCACGAACCACGAGAAGATGGGGCCTTCGTCGCGCCACTGGCTGAGGTCCTCGACGGGTGCCGACCACATGCGGATGTCGTTGCCGCAATACTGTGTGAAGTGGGTGTCGTGCGAGCCAATGATGTAGGCACGCATCTTGCCGGGTTGGTCAGGATCTTCAAAAACGCGGGGTTCGCCGTCGGGCAAGTGCTCCCACAACGGCAGGTAAGGATTCTGGGCGGTGGCCGTCATCAGGCCAAACGCTGTCAGGAAAAAAAGTGTAGCTTTTTTCATTGTCATTTGATAGTCATTAGTTCAGGGTGCAAAGGTACTGAAAAAAAATGATGACCGGCTCACGGAGTGTATCATAGACTTTTGCTTTTGCATCATTTTTTTTGGTTATGATAGCACGTATTTGGGAAATAATGTCTATATTTGCAGAAAATTCGAAACCTACAGCATTATGCAAGTTATTAATTTCTCCGAACAGAACAGCGTCATCAACCAGTACATGGCTGAGCTGCGCGACAAGAATTACCAGAAGAACCGCGTGTTGTTTCGCCATAACATCGAACGGGTTGGCGAGATGATGGCCTTCGAGCTGTCGAAGACTTTAGAGTACAAGAACAAGACCGTGACGACCCCGTTGGGTACACTTGACATCGCACTGCCAAAGGACGACTTGCTGGTGGCCACGGTGCTGCGTGCCGGTCTGCCGTTCCACCAGGGATTCCTGCGTGTCTTCGACCGTGCCGACAATGCCTTTGTGTCTGCATACCGCATGTACACCAATCGTGAGCACACCGAGGTGGGTGTGCATACGGAGTATATGGCATCGCCTTCAGCGAAGGGAAAGACGCTGGTCATCGTCGACCCCATGCTTGCAACGGGTGGCAGCATGGCGGCAAGTATCGAGGCACTGGTGAAGACGGGCAAGCCGCGTAAGATACACGTATGCTGTGTGATAGCCACTCCAGATGGTATCGACGTCATCCGTGAGGCTCTGCCCGAGGATGCCACCGTGTGGTGTGCTGCCATCGACCCCGGCATGAATGAACACAAGTACATCGTGCCTGGCTTCGGTGACTGCGGAGACCTCTGCTACGGCGAAAAGCTGTAACGGGGGCCTACCTTTCCAGGTGTTCGTTCATGTATTCGCGAGGCGACATGCCGTACATCTTCTTGAAGATGGTCGAGAAGGAGGCGGCATTCGAGAAGCCGCAGCTGTACATCACCTCTGAGATGTTCATATTACCTGAACCTAACAGGTTGGCGGCCTTCTTCAGTCGGATGTTACGGATGAAGTCATGAGGAGTCTGGCCGGTCAGTTCCTTCATCTTACGATGCAGGTGTACACGGCTGATACCCACCTCTTCGGCAATGTTGTCGACGCTGAGGTCAGAGTTGTTCAGGTTCTTGTTGATGACGTTCATCACACGCTCCAACAGCTTGTCGTCAGGCGACTTCATCTTTACGTCGTCCACCAGCTCCTCCAACTGGTCGTTGCGGCCGAACTTCAGCTGTAGCATCTGGTGAGTATGGATGAGGTTGACAATGGTGCGGCGCAGAATCTCCATGTTGAAAGGCTTTACGATATAAGCGTCGGCACCAGTTTCCAAGCCTTCCAGACGGTCTTCGTCGCGGCTCTTGGCGGTGAGCATGATGACGGGGATGTGGGCTGTAGAAGGACTTGACTTCACCTTGCCGCACATGGTGTTGCCGTCCATCTCAGGCATCATGACGTCTGAGATAACCAGGTTCGGGATGCTCTTCAGGATCTCGGCCAGTCCTGTGCGACCATTGTCGCAGACGGTTACGTCGTAGTCGGCCGACAGCTCCGACTGTAGGTAGTCGCGTATCTCGGCATCGTCCTCGACAATGACAATATGCTGGCGACTGCCTGCCTTGGGCAGTGTTGGTGTCTCGTTGTCAGACTGTTCCTCGACTTCTGGTTCCTCTATCAGGGGTGCAGGTGCAGCCTGTGGCTTGTCGTAAATCATCTCTTCGGGAGTTAAGTGCTTGTTACCCAATGGGATGGTGACACAGAACTCACAGCCCTTGCCGTCGTCGTTGTTCTTGGCGGTAATGGTTCCGTGGTGCAACTCCACCAGCGAGCGTGTCAGGTCGAGGCCAATGCCTGTACCGACATTTCGCTCGTCCATGCTTAACGGTGCCTGATAGAAACGCTCGAAGATGTGGGCAATCTTGTCCTCGGGGATGCCCTCGCCGTCGTCGCGGAAGAAGATTTTTGCCGTCGTGTCATTGTGAGTCAGGCGCATCGTGATATGGCCGCCGGCACGGGTGAACTTGAAGGCATTGGACAGAATGTTTACTACTATCTTGTCGAAGTTGTCGCGGTCAATCCAAACGGGCAGCTCCTGTGTGTCGTGCTCGTAGTTGAACGTGATGTTCTTTGTCTTCACATGTTGGGCAAAAAGCGAGGAAATGTCACCGAGGAATGTCACCATCTCTGTCTCGCACATGTGCATCTGCATCTGCCCCTTGTCAATCTTACGCAGGTCCATCATCTGGTTGATAAGTCCCAGAATGCGCTCGGCATTGCGGCGGATGGTCTCGTAGACGCTACGGCGATGTGGGTCGTTGTCCTGCTTGATAAGTGACAGCAACGGTGTGACAATCAGTGTCATAGGAGTACGTATCTCATGCGAGATGTTCATAAAGAACCTCAGCTTCGTGTCGGCCATCTCCTCGGCATGGATGTGCTCCTGTAGTCGCAGACGGTCCTGTTCCTTGCGGCGGTGCTGGAGACGATAGTACCAGAAAAGGGCAGCCAATGCTAATATATAAATAATGTACGCGAGGGGCGTGCGGTACCAAGGAGCATGGATGACCACAGTGAAGCACCGCTCTGGTGTAGAGATGCCATTCTGTTCGGCCACCACACAGAAATCGTAGTCGCCGGGAGACAGATGACTGAATGTGATGTCATTCACGCCGGGCGGCATGCGTACCCATTCCTCGCGGTTGATACGATAGCGGTAGACGATGTGCTCGGGGTTGTCGTAGGTCAGCGTGGACAGCTGGATGCCGAACGTGTTGTCGCCAGGGCTGAGTACGAAGCGCGTGGCTGCGATAACCGTGGTGTCGACGACGTGCCAGAAGCCGGACATGGTGGCGGGGGTCACAGGCTCACCGTTGACAGTGAAGCCAGTCAGCTTTACCTCGGCCTTCCATTCGCGTTCCTTGATGTCGGCAGGATTAAACCATGTAACACCGCCAAGACCGCCAAAAGTCATTCTTCCCTTTTGAGACACCCATGAGGCTCCGTCGCTGAATTCATTGGACTGGAGGCCGTTGTCCACAAAGTAATTGCTGGTCTTTTTTGTCTTGGGGTCAAGGCAACAAAGACCGTGGTCTGTGGCAATCCAGAGCAAGCCCTGCCCGTCTTGTTCGATAGAGGCGATGCCATTGTCGGACAAGCCACTCTGTACGGCATGCTTGTGCGTCTTGTGTGTCTTGAAGTCATACACCTCCATACCGTCATTGGTGCCGACATACAGTTTACCGCTGAACTCGCGGGCAATACGCGCGGGTGTACCATAATTCAGACAGTTGCGGCCGAACGTGGTTACCCAGTTCTCGGTGGCGATGTCCATGGCACAGACACCCATCGTCGTGGCTGCATAAATACGGCGGTTGTCTGGCGAGAGCGCCACTTGCGAGATGTAGTTGTTGGTGATGCTGTTCACCTGGTTGTTGTCAGCGGCATCCTCTGCCTGTGTGTAGGCTTTCACCTCACCGGTCTTAGTGTTCAGGCGCAGCAGGCCGTAGCCCATCGTAGCCAACCAGATGTCTCCGTTAGCGTCACAGACCAGGTCAAACACGCTGACACCCGTTCCCTGTTGTAACCGGTAGGGGTGGTAGGTCATTGACTTCGGGTCTATCCAGCCACACCCTTCCTTGTATGAGCCTATCCAGATGTGTCCCTGAAGGTCTTCGCATATACCAAGGATGGTGGATGGGAAGTGTTCCTTGAAATGGTGGTCAACCTTGTAGCTGGTGTCAAGGGCATAGAGGCCGTCTTTGTCGGTGCCTATCCAATAGTTGTTAGCGCTGCCCAGCACACTGGTGACACAAGCCGTGCCAATGACGTTGCGTGTTCCGAGCTTATAGCCCATGTAGCCGAAGCCCATGGTGTGGCCAGGCTGCATGTAGATACCTTTCTGTAGCAGTCCTAACCAAATGTTGCCGTTGCGGTCCTCGCAGATGCTGTAAACCTTCGCCTTGCTGAGGTCTACTTCGCGGCTGTAGTAGGGGTTGTCGACCAGGTGTTCGCGCTCTGGGTCATAGATAGCAAGCCCCATGCCGTCGTAGCCCAGCATGATGTGGCCACGGCTGTTGTAATAGAGCCTGGAGATATGCTTCGTGCCGGTCGCCTCAATGTGTACGGGGGTGTCACCATCCATGCGGTACATGCCGTGGTTCGAGGTGGCGATATAGATGCGGCCTTTGGCATCCTCGCACATGTCAAGCACCGTACCCCATTCCTCCGCGTTCGTAAAATAGTGTTTAGTGCTTTTACCGTCATGACACCACAGGCCGTTTTGTTCGGTGGAGATCCATAGACGTTGGCGACTGTCTTCCATCAGACTGTGGACAGTCGCTACCTCGCCCAGCTCACCGTCTATCTGACGTGCCTCGTTCTGGCCGACCATGCGCAGCAGGCCATGTCCCGAGGTGCCGATGAGTATTTGGCCGTTCTGACGTTCCAAGAAACAGGTGATATAGCTCGGACTGGCCTTCCCGTTCAAATCGTAGGTTTTGACATCGTGGAAACGCTGGCCGTCGTAAGTCTGCAGTGCTCCATACATACCTATATAAAAGAGTCCCTGCCGGTCCTGCATCATACAGTTGACATAGTTGCTGGCCATGCCCAGGTCCTGACCGCTCTCCTTTTTCAGTATTCGGAACTGGTAGCCGTCGTAGCGATTCAGCCCGTTACGGGTGGCAATCCATATAAAACCATCACGATCCAGGAATATCTGAGTGGTATAGCTGCTCGACATTTGCTTGTCTGCATCGAAGAGCTTTCCCATTTGCGCGTTTGCACGAATTAAGGAAAAAAAGCATAAAAATGCTAAAAGAACTTTACGATTCATATTTTGCCTTAGGTTACAAAAACTATGCAAAGGTAGCACTTTTTCTTGAAACGGCCAAATAAATGTTACAAAAAATGAATTTCGTGTAACTAATAAACAATGCTATTACAATTAATATATGTAACTTTGCAACGAAAATGGAAAAATAGTCAAACTAACATTCAACTATGTGAATCAAAATCTGACAAAATGAAGAATCTAAAGCAATTGATCAGACACACTTTACCCATCATCCTGATGCTGATGGCTTTCTGCACAACGCTGCAGGCCCAGAACGGCATTACGGTAAAGGGTAATGTATCGGACAACGCCGGGGAACCATTGATCGGAGCCTCGGTAGTAGTTAAGGGGAATACTTCCCTGGGAACGGTGACTGATTTTGACGGTAACTTCCAATTGAAGGTACCATCGGAGTCATCGGTGCTGGTGATTTCATACGTGGGTATGACCACGAAGGAAATCAAGGTTGGTAAGCAGCGCGACTTCAAGGTCTCACTCGCAGACGACACCCATCTGGAAGAAGTTGTGGTGGTAGGTTACGGCCAGCAGAAGAAAGCCTCGGTGGTGGGTGCCATTACTCAGGCCTCGGGCGAAGTGCTTGAACGTTCCGCTGGTATTGGTAGTGTCAGTGCTGCCCTTACTGGTAACCTTCCTGGTATCGCCACAATTGCTTCTACAGGTCAGCCAGGCGAAGAAGACCCACGTATATACATTCGAGGTGCAGCAGCTTGGAACCAGGATGCCCAGCCTCTTATCCTCGTTGATGGTGTCAAGCGTGAAATCACGTCCGTTGACATCTCGTCCGTGGCTACCGTCTCAGTGCTGAAGGATGCATCTGCCACAGCCGTGTATGGTGTTGAGGGTGCTAACGGCGTTATCCTTATTACCACCAAGCGTGGTCAGGAAGGTAAGGCAAAAATCGACGTTGGCTTCAACGCTACTTTGAAGGCAGTGTCAAAGCTCCCCCGCAAGTATGACTCATACGACGGCTATATGTACCGCAACCAGGCCATCGAGCATGAGCTTGCCTTGGGTGGTGCTGCTTCATGGGCATACTATCGTCCGCAGACATTCATCAACAACTTCCGCAATCAGGACAATACCGTTAAGCCAAACTACGATGCCAATGGCATCTACCTTGGCGACTACAGCCAGGCAGAACGCTATCCTAACGTGGACTGGCAAGAGGAGATGTTCAAGGATTACACCTTCTCTTATAATGCGTATCTCAACTTCCAAGGCGGTACAAAGTATGTGAAGTATTTCGTGGCTTTCGACTACCAGAACGAAGGTGATATGACCAAGATTTGGGATAACCGTCAGGGCTATGAAGGCGGTTATTCATACAATCGCTTGAACGTGCGCTCAAATCTGGACTTCCAGATTACGAAAACCACCCAGTTCAAGGTGAGTCTGGCAGGTTCCAATGCCAAGAAGAAGACGCCACGTTATTATTATGGTAACGATGGTGAGTTCTTCCAGCAGCAGAAGTGGGCTGGTGCATACGGTATGGCACCTAACCTCTTCCCCGTTCAATTCTCTGACGGATCCTGGGGTTACTATCCGTTGGTTTCCAACATTGAGAACTCTCCCAGAAGTGTGGCCACGTCTGGTTATGAGATGAGTACCATCACTCGCGTATTTACCGACTTCTCTCTTGAGCAGAAACTCGATTTCATCACAAAGGGTCTTGTCCTGCGTGGTACAATCTCTTGGGATAACCAGTTCAACGAGGGTAGCCGTGGTATTTCTGACTTGCATGCAGTGAAGAATGCATACATGCTCCCCGAGGATGGCCAGATTCTTTACGAGACATCCATTGACGCCCAGACAGGTTTCGACTTCTATGAAAGTCGCGACTGGAGTGCTCAGGCAGGTAGCGTAAGTTATACAAGCCGTGCGACGGAAATGTCGCTCCAGCTCTTCTGGGCTCGTCAGTTCGGCAACCACAACATCTCCTTGATGGGTAACTGGAAGCGCCGTATCAACGCAGGTAATGAAGACCTTGAATGGCGCCGTGAGGACTGGGTGTTCCGTACTACCTATGATTATAAGGGCAAGTATTTCGCTGAGTTCAACGGTGCTTACAACGGTTCTCAGAAGTTCGGCCCGAACTACCGCTTTGCTTTCTTCTGCTCTGGAGCTGCTGGCTGGATGTTGTCAGAGGAGCCCTTCATGAAGAAGCTGAAGGAGAAGAGGATTATAGACATGTTCAAGATCCGCGGCTCAATTGGTGAGATTGGTGATGATAACGCAGGTAATCGTTTTGCTTACATGACGGAGTGGTCTGTCATCGGCCCCTACAAGGTAGCCCTTGACGGCACCAACAGCCCCTTCACTGGCTACAAGGAGTCTGGTATTGCCATGCCTGACATCCGTTGGGCAACGGTAAAGAAGATGAACCTCGGTTTCGACTATGCATTCCTTGGTGGTATGTTCGCAGGTAGCTTCGACTGGTTCCGCGACGACCGCTACGACATCTTTATCTCAGGTGACAACCGTTCTGTGCCCTCCTACTTTGGAGCAGCAAGGACCCCGGACATCAACAAGGGTAAGATTAAGAACTCTGGTTTTGAGGTTGAGCTTCGTTTCAACAAGGTGCTGAAGAATGGTATGCGTTTCTGGGCTAACTGTAACTATACATACGCTCACAACGTGATTAAATTGAAGGATGACCCAGAATTGATTCCTGCTTATCGTAAGGCTCAGGGTTATTCTCAGGGACAGTATTCCTCGTTCATTGACAATGGCTTCATTCGCACGTACGATGAATTATATAGTACACCCGCGCGCGAGAAGGACGACAGCCAGGTACTCATCGGCGACCACTATATTGTTGACTTCAATGGTGATGGCGTGGTTGACGAGACCAACGACCAGGCTCCTTACGGCTATACAGGAACCCCGGAGCACACCTATAATGCCACGATTGGCTGGGAGTGGAAGGGATTCAGTTTATTTGCCCAGCTTTATGGCGTAACAGGTGTCACACGTGACGTAGGTCTTCCTTCTTTCAACAACAAGCTTCTCACGGTGTATGACAATGGCACATGGTGGAATCCTGCCGATGGCACAGGAAAAGTTGTTCCTCCACGCTTTACTACTCAGGTTTCCTATAATGACGGTACACAGTATCTCTTTGACGGTTCCTATTTCCGTCTCAAGAACGTGGAACTTGCCTACACATGGACCAAGGGTTGGATTAAGAAGCTTGGCTTCACAAGCCTGAAGATTTATGTCAATGGTAATAACCTCTTCCTGATTACAAAGATGCCTGACGACCGTGAGAGTAACTACGGATACAGCGGTGGTGGCGGTGCATACCCCACTGTCAGACGTTATAACCTCGGATTTAAGCTTTACATTTAAATTGCGTATATCTTATGAAATATTATAATAACATCAAATCCCTTCTGTGTAGTTCGCTGCTCCTTCTGGCCGGTGTTGCTTCCTTCACATCCTGTAAGGAATGGCTTGACAAGGATCCTGAGGCTATCGTCGCTGAGGATGAGGCATTCAAGAACTACCGCAACTTCCAGGGATATATTGAGGAAATCTATAATCTGATTCCAGACAAGGAGAAAATCAACTATTGTACTTCATGGAATCTTGGCGACGATGCTGTCCACAACCCCGAAGGCTATGCACACATGGATCACCAGGTAGACCTGGGCAACTATCGTAACTGGTGGACCAACGGCCAGTTCTGGCTGAATGGTTCCAGAAGCTCCATGTGGAACAACGCCTGGTACTGCATCCGTAAGTGCAACATGGGTATTGAGAACATCAAGTCGCTGGTTGGTATTGATGAGGAGCGCAACGTCCTGCTCGGACAGATGTATTTCTTCCGAGCATGGTTCCATTTCGAGCTGATGTGCTACTTTGGCGGTCTTCCTTACATTGACAAGGCCTTCGAGGCAAATGACATTCCTGAACTCCCCCGTCTTTCGTTCCAGGAGTGTGCTGACCGCTGTGCTGAAGACTTCGAGATGGCTGCCAATCTTCTTCCTTTGGACCCGTCGAAGTGGGATGAAAGCCTTCCCGGTATGCAGACTTCAGGCAAGAACGACCTGCGCATCAACAAGTTCATGGCTCTCTGCTACCTTGGCAAGTGCTATCTCTGGGCAGGCTCTCCGCTGATGAAGGAGTTTGAGAAGACCAAGAATGGTGGTGTCGCCCAGCTGTTGGGTGCCAGCTCCAACGGTAAGACGTACGATTATGACATTAACTATTGTAAGAAGGCTGCTGAGACACTTGGCAAAGTTCTTAACATGGTTGTCAAGGGTGAGGTAACCTACAAGCTCGCTGAGTACCGCTATTCTAACATTTACGACCATGTGAAGGATGACAATGCTGAGACTTGCTACTCCGATATCTTCTACACGGAGAAGCAGAGCTGGCTGCAGCCTGGTAGTTGCGAGGCCATCTTCCGTGGACTTTCTCCCGATGGAAACACCTCCAACTGGAACTGCGCTAAGATTTTCGGCCCGAAGGTAGCGGGTCTTGTGGATCACGACAACATTATCCACCACCCCACGGCTAACCTCATCGACCAGTACGGTATGGCCAATGGTCAGCCCATCTATCTCGTCGAGAATGGTGAATACAAGTTGAATCCACTGTCTGGCTGGGATCCTGAGCATCCGTACAAGAACCGCGACCCGCGTTTCTACCACGATATTATTTTCGACGGTTTCCACTATGTGCTTAGTACCGACGGTTTGTCAGCAGCCCAGAAGGCGCTTGAGTATTGTCCTCTTTACACAGGCGGTGCCGAGCGTGAAATTGACCACGGAAGCAGCACGGGCTATTTCATTCAGAAGCTCGTTCCTCATCAGATGAACGAAGGTGACAGATGGTACGACTGGGATCATGCCTTCCACTGCTATCTTCCATACATGCGCCTTGCTGACATCTATCTGATGTATGCAGAGGCAAGGGCAGCGATTGCTGCTAATCCGGTAGCTCTTAAGGAGAGGCCCGAATATTGTCCGCAGCTGTCTGCCGTAGAAGCTATCAATGCGCTTCGCAATCGCGTTAATTCAAATGATTATCCGATGGAGGGCGTACAGGCTAATCTCATGGACACCAGGGAGCACTTTATTGACGAAGTACGCCGTGAGCGTGCCGTGGAACTTTCCTTCGAGGGCTTCCGCTGGTGTGACCTTCAGCGTTGGCTCCTCCTGACAGAGCCTCCTTATACGATGAAATACTCTCATGAGTTCGAGCGTTTGGAAGCAGATTCCTGGTTTAAGGATCATGATCCAAAGGATGCACATATTGGCAACTTCCACAAGGAGGAGCTTATCACTCGTCGTTTGGAATCCAAGCACTATTGGTTCCCGCTTCCTGACAAGGATATTTACCTTTACAAAGGATATAACCAGAATCCAGGATGGTAAGACATTGAACATTGAACATTGAACATTGAATATTATGAAAAGAATAAAGACAAACATATTTCTATTTGCCATGCTTGCAGCATCGCCTATGACAGTCAATGCTCAGACTGTCGACGATGCAGACTCTGTCGTGGCAAAAAAGAAAGTCCATGTTGCCTTCCGCGACAAGGATGCCGACCAGCTTCTCGGTGGTATCTCATACGTTGACATGGAAGAGCTGCAGAAAAAGGATTATACGACGGGCAGCCTTGATGACTTGTATGGGCTTGTTAGTGGATGGAATGGCAACAACCTGTGGGGTATGGATAACGAACGTCTTGACAATAACGACAACAGCAACATGCCGCTCGTTATTATTGATGGCGTGAAGCGTCCGTCCAACAACGTTCTTCCTTCTGAAATAGAGCAGGTGACCTTCCTGAAGGGTGCCCAGGCTGTAATACTCTACGGCCCGAAGGCTGCCAAGGGTGCTATCCTGATTACCACCAAGCGTGGCACGATTGACGGTCTTCAGATTACGGCCAATGCGAACACCGGCTGGCACTTTGCCAAGGAGTTCCCGGAGTATCTCGGCTCCGCAGAGTACATGACGCTCTACAATGAGGCCCGTGCCAATGACGGTATCGAGCCGAAGTACTCTCAGATGGACATCTATAACCATGCTGTGGGCAAGAATCCGTACCGTTATCCTAACGTGAACTACTATTCAGACGAGTACGTCCGCAAGGCATATAACCGTTCTGAAGGTACGTTGGAGATTCAGGGTGGTGGTACCCGTGCCCACTTCTACACGAACATCAACTACTATCGCAGTGAGGATCTCATTAACTTCGGTAATGCAAAGGACAACTACACCGACCGTTTCAGCGTGCGTGGTAATGTCGACCTCGTTGTCAACAAGCTCATCAAGGGTTGGGCCAATGCGAGCGCAACGTTCTACAATGCCAACAAGAACAAGGGTAATTTCTGGGGCGAGGCATCCAGCATGCGTCCGAACTTCCCGGAGAACGCTGCACCGCTGATTGACATCGACATGATTGACCCCAATGCTACCAAGGGACTTGCCATTTTGGCCAAGTCGCTCAACCTGCTCGGCGGCAAGTATTTCCCCGGTGGTACAAAGAACACGCAGACGAATGCCATTGCAGACTGCTACTTCGGTGGTAAGACAAAAGACGTTAGCCGTCAGTTCCAGTTCGATGCCGGTATCATCTATGACATGAACAAGTTCGTCAAGGGATTGACGTTCAAGACACAGTTTGCCATCGACTATGCAGCCAAGTACAGCCTTTCCTACAACAACAAGTACGCCGTGTTTATCCCGACATGGAGTAACTATAACGGTGAGGATGCCATTGTCGGCCTGACCCAGCAGAACGACGAGGTGGTGACAGGTAAAATGACCATGTCAGACACCTCCTATCGCCAGACCATCAGCTGGAACGGTTATTTCGACTACGACCACACTTTCGGCGGCAAGCACCATGTCACGGGTATGTTGCTCGGTAACATGTATACCACTACAGCGAGTGCCCAGTACCATCGTTATACCAACAGCAACTTAGGGCTACAGGCCGGTTACGACTTCATGGGTCGCTACTATGCAGACGTATCACTGGCAGGCGTACATTCTGCCCGTCTTGCCAAGGGTCATCGTGAAGCCCTCTCCTATTCTTTCACGCTTGGTTGGAATCTCGCCAATGAGAAGTTCCTGAAGAACAGCTTCGTTGACGATCTGATGATCAGCGCATCCTACAGCAACCTGAACGAGGATGCTGATGTCTACAGGGGCGACAAGCTCTTCTATCTCTACGAATCAACATGGGCATCTACCGGCAGTGGTTTCACATGGAATGAAGGAAGTAGTACGAACCGTACATTTTCCTCTATGGGTAATAACCCCGCCCTCGACTTCGTCCATCGCAAGGAGTTCTCCATGACGCTTCGCGGCTCGTTCTTCAACAGGCTGATTAGCACTGAACTCACTTATTTCAATACGAATATGGACGGTTTCATTACCCAGACCCCCACTCAATTCCCGTCCTACTTGCAGAGTGGTCTTGGTGGCAGTTCTTTCAATCCGGCCACCAACAACAACATCCAGAACCGCAAGGGTCTCGACTTCAGCGTGAAAGCCCAGAAGAAGTTTGGCCAGGTTTATGCCGCTCTCGGTGTGGTTGGTACCTATTTAAAGACAAAGTGGAAGAAGTTTGATGAAACGATTGATCCCACAGCACCCAACAAACACACTGAGGGACAACCTCTTGATGCTCTTTGGGGTTATAAGTGCTTGGGCTTCTACACCTACGACGACTTTAATTATAATGAAGAGACAGGCAAATATACCTTGAAGACACTGGAGCAAGGTATGCCCCAGCCCAAGATCGGTGGTACTATCCAGCCTGGCGATTTGAAGTATGAGGATGTCAATGGTGATGGTATCATCACTAATAAAGACATGGTTGTTCTTGGCAAGTCGGGCAATGTTGTAGTTTTAGACGACAAAGGCAACACTACCGGAACAGGCTATGGCAGTATTGGTGCTCCTTTCACACTCGGTGTGAACCTTACGCTCAAGTACAAGAACTTTACGCTCTTTGTGCTTGGCAACGGACAGTTCGGTGCATACGCAATGAAGAACAACAGCTATTATTACATGCAGGGAGAAAACAAGTACTCCGTCAACGTCCTTGGTCGTTGGACTCCGGAGACGGCAGACGTTGCTACTCATCCCCGTCTTACTTCGCTGTCTTCGGCTAATAATGCCGCAGCATCCTCGTTCTGGCTCTACAGCACCGACCGTTTCAACATCCGCAAGGTTCAGCTTACCTACGATTTCCCCAGCGAATGGTTGAAGGGAAAGATAGTGAAGGCCCTCTCCATTTATATAAACGGAAACGACCTCCTCACGATCTCGAAGGAGCGCAAGCTGATGGATACAAGTGTTGGCTATGCACCACAGACTCGTTTCTATAATCTCGGTGTTAAGGTAACCCTCTAATTCTAATTGACAATTGAAAATTGAAAATTATGAAGACAAGAAACATTATATTTTATTTCGTTGCCCTCCTCGCTTTCTGCTCGTGCGACGATATGTTTGATCCTGCTGACGAAAACAACCGCCAGGCTGAAGACATGACCGAGGAGTCTAAGTACGCTCATGGTCTGCTGATTTACGGTTACGATCGCCTTCCTTATATGACGACCACGCAGACGGACGTTGCCACGGATGATGCTGTATACAACCAGACATCCAACAATTACGTACTGATGGCAACCGGTTCATGGAGATCCGATAACAACCCCATGTCTCAGTGGGACAATTGTAAGGATGGTATCCAGTATATCAATCTCTTCCTCACGATAGTTGACAAGGTCAAGTGGGCACCCAGTGCCGCTTCCAAGCAGCAGATGTTTATCGACCGCCTGAAGGGCGAAGCATACGGACTTCGTGCGCTGCTCTATTACTATCTGCTACAGGCTCATGGAGGCTATGCGTCTGAGAACGAACTCTTAGGCGTACCCCTGTTGACCACTCCTGAGGATGGTAGCACCAACTTCAACCAGGAGCGTGCCTCTTTCTCTGACTGTGTGCAGCGTTGCTTCAATGACTGCGACAGCGCCATGGCTCTTCTACCGATGGAGTATGCAGACTTGGAAATTGGACAGGAGAACCAGATACCTGCCAAGTATCTCGAACTTGGTGCGCAACTGTCGGGCTACAATCTCGTGTTCGGCAACAAGGCAAGGAACCTCATGTCTGGCAAGATTGCCGAGGCCGTCAAGGCTCAGGTGGCACTCCTTGCAGCAAGTCCTGCCTTCCGCAATCATAGCGGAGTCGATTCCAAGACGGCAGCCAGACTCTGTGGCAACGTACTCAAGCGCATTGGCGGATTGGAGGGATTCGACAAGACAGGCCATCTGGACTGGTATGCGTCTTCCCTCAAAACAATTCTTGAAGGAACATCTCCCATTCCTGAAATCCTGTGGCGCGCTGACATTGTTTCGAATGCAGACCAGGAGAGAGACAACTTCCCACCGACGCTGTATGGCAACGGACGTGTCAATCCTTCTCAGAACTTTGTCGATGCCTTCCCTATGCGCAACGGTCTTCCCATCACTGACCCCAATTCTGGTTACAACCCGAAGGATCCATACGCCAACCGTGACCCGCGTCTGAATGACAACATCATCTATAATGGCGTTACTTATAGAAGAGCCCAGATTGTTACAGGTAGCTACCCGAACGACAATAACGAGACAGACGATAATATCAACAGCATCAGCGGCCGTTCCACGCGTACCGGCTATTATCTGAAGAAGCTTCTCCGCGACGATGTCAGTCCGTTGTCAAGTTCTCTTATCGAGCAGAAGCACATCTATCCGCGCATCCGTTACACGGAGATGTTCCTGGCATACGCAGAGGCTGCCAACGATGCTTGGGGACCTAAGGGCGACGACGCGGGCTTTGGTTTCACGGCTTACGATGTCATCAAGGCCATCCGCGAGCGTGCCGGACTTGCAACCAACGAGATTGGTGTAGCCCTGCCGGAAGGTGATGTCTATCTGGAGTCATGTGCTGCTAACCAGGCAATGATGACCGAGCTGATTCGTAACGAGCGCCGTATAGAACTCTGCTTTGAGAACAAGCGCTTCTGGGACCTTCGTCGCTGGAAGATGCCGCTCAATGAGACCATAAAGGGTATGAAGATTGAAAAAATTGATGAAACCAAGAATCCCACCCCTGATAACCTCTCCTATACCATCTTTGATGTAGAGACACGCGATTACGACAACTCTTATCAATGCTACGGACCGATTCCGAATGCTGAAGTGCTCAAGTGGAGCAACCTTAAGCAAAACATGGGTTGGTAATATGTGCTTTGCTCATGAATCGTAATAAGTGAAAAGTGTAAAGTTGAAAAAGATACAATGATGAAACTGAAGAAATATATTTACGGTGCAGCCTTGGGAGCCTTCTCTCTCACATTTGCTTCATGCTATAATGCAGAGCAGGACTTCCCGGACTATGAAAATGGTACAACAGCCTACTTCGCATACCAGTACCCGGTGCGTACGCTTGTACTTGGCAACGACATCTACGACAACACCCTTGACAATGCGCACAAGTGTCAGATCTGGTCAACGATGGGTGGAGCATACGGCGGACGTAACGCCACGGTGGAAGTAGAAATTGTAGACACGCTCTGCAACAACCTGTGGTTTGTTGACGATGGTGGAAACCCATCCATCCCTGTGACTCCTATGCCAAGAGACTACTATACGCTGTTAGGCAATTCCATTTCCTACAATGGTGATTCTCGCGGCTACGTGGAAGTACAGTTCACAGACAAGTTCTTCCTGGATGAAAAGGCCATTGAGAACACCTACGTCATACCCCTTTTGATGAAGAACGTAACAGGTATTGACAGTATTCTTCGTGGCAAGCCGCGTGAAGGTCTCATGCCCGCTCGTGTCAATTCGGAGGACTGGGAAATCCTTCCAAAGGACTATGTGCTATACTGTGTGAGGTACATGAACCCCTGGCAGGGAAAGTATATCCGCCGTGGTGTTGACAATGTGACGGAAAAAGGCACAACCACGACTGTTGTCCGCAAGGACTTCTCTATGGTAAATACCGACCTTGAGCACTATAAGGAGAATCCTGTGAACCAGAACGACGAGGTGTGTGGCATCACTACCAAGAACATGTCGCAGGCTATCTTCCCTGTGTCCTTCAAGACCTCTGGTGCTTCCATATCCTGTAACCTCCTCCTCACCTTCGACGGCAACAAGTGTACTGTTTCCTGCGCTGACGAGGGTGTTACCGCCAGTGGCTCTGGCGAGTTCATCGTCAAGGGTACAGAACTGGCAGATTACAAGGAATACCAGTGGGGAAGCATGAACGGAGAGCTTGTTCAGCGTGACATCCTCCGTCTGGCCTACAATGTGGACTTTACCAACAACAACATTCAGGTGTCCACCAACGATACGCTTGTTGTTCAGACTCGTGAGTCGAACAAGCGAGTATTCTTCTCACCCAAATACGTTCCCAATTTTGTTCCAGGTAATTAATAGGAGGATAAGAATATGAATAAGATTTTTAGAAACGGTCTCTTGGTGTTGTCAGCAGCCGTGTTGGCAGTTTCCTGCGCTGACTATAATGTGACTGACAATTTCACCGCAGAGCCTGATCCTACTTTCGTTGAGCCGTACAAGGACTTGGGTCCTGTCAAGTCATACATCAACAGGGAGAAGTATCCTAACATGTCACTTGGTGCTTTGCTGAAGGTGTCAGACTTCAATAAGCAGGAGTTGGCCCATGCTGCCGCTATCACCAACTTCGATGACGTGGCTTTCGGTACCACCTTGATGGCTGGTAAAATCATCAACGAGAAAGGTGTGATGAACTTCCTGGACATGATGGACCTGCTGGACCATGTGGAGGAAATCGGTGCAAAGGTGTACGGCAGCCCTATCGTTGCCAATGCCAACCAGGCCGACACTTGGATAAAGACGCTGACGGCTCCTATCGAAATCCAGGTTGACCCCATTGAGGACAAGTTCGTTGACTACACGACCATGGAGACGTTCACCGGTACTTGTAAAAGCGAGAATAAGAATCCGAAGATCGTCAAGAATTACGATGGCACGGACAATGCGCTGATGGTTCCCAAGAGTACGAAGTTGTATATCGTCGAGGACTTTGATGTTGACCCGAAGGGTTACTATACCATTACCTTCTATGCCAAGGCAGACAAGGATGTGTCGCTGATGTGTACGTTCGCCGACAACAAAATCATGGAGAACGAGACAGATGCCAAGAAGTACTCCGTCAAGGCAGGCAAATGGACAAAGGTGGTCGTTGAGACTACGCCGGCAGCAGATGCCACAGCCGGTTACCTGATGATTGAGGGTAACAAGGGTGCTGAAGTATATATTAAGAGCGTCCTGGTTGTCCATACGCCGGACAACCACCGTCCGCAGACTGAGCAGGAGAAGAAGGATACGGTCAACTATGCTCTTAGAACATGGTGCGATGGTCTGATGAAGATCAACGAGGGCTGTATCAAGACCTTCGACCTCATCGACGAGGCCCTCGACTCCAAGGCAGTGCTGGACAACGGTATGCTTGACCTCAAGCATGGCACCGATGACCAGATATTATGGCAAGACATTCTCGGCAACGAGAACTACGCTCCTGTGGTTTCACAGTTGGCAAGCGATGCTTTCGAAAAGTATGGCGGCAATGCCTCTGAGCTGAAGTTCTTCATCGGCGAGACGGGTCTCGAAAACCAGCAGAGGTACGAGAGCCTCAAGTACTGGATTGGCATCTGGGATGGCAAGGGTGCAAAGATTGATGGCATCAATGCAAAGCTGAACCTCTCCTATAGTGAGGATGCTGCTGTGCAGCAAGCCACTGTCACGACGCTCAACACCCTCCTTGACAACCTCGCTGCTACCGGCAAGATGATTCGTCTGTCAAACTTCGACATCAAGTATCTGGATGCAGAAGGCAACAGCGTCTCTGCACAGGACATCACGGAAGCCCAGCGTCAGAAGCTTGCCGACTTCTATGGCGAGGTCATCAAGACCTACATGAAGAAGATACCAAACGAGAAGCAGGCAGGTATCTGCAAGGGCAATATGCTTGACACATCCGACCCCGTTGGTCTCTGGTCATCTGACCCGATTTCCAAGGACTGGGTGCGCACCGCTACATACGAGGCATTCTGCAAAGCACTCAGCGGTGAATAACGTTCGCTATCATTGTCAGTGAAGACGGGAATGACCCCTGTCTTCCTGACAATGTTCCTCTAAACTAATTATCATTTTAATTATTATCTTTTTATTCATTTTTTATTATTAACTAAATTATTTGTATTATGAAGAAATTATTCTCAATTATTGCACTCTTAGCAGTGTTTATGGGAGTAAAGGCAGAGTGGGTGGAAGATTACTCCATCGATTACTCTACCATGACGGGTTTCCCATTCTACGTGATGGGTTATGTACCTGAATGGGTCGACGGTATCATGACCGACTATGGTGCAGACTACAGGTATGAAACTCAGGACAATCTTGACGGTGATGGTGACGGCAAATGGAAAGAAGGAGAGTCTTCTGTCGGTACAGTTACGAACGCCAATGGAACTGAGTACCAGAAGGTAACAGGTGCCGGCCCGTATTGGCACCAGTATATTATTGCTTCTGATGTTCCCATGGAACTTGATGGTAACTACACTATTAAGGCTGTGGTTAGGGCTTCTGCAACAGTCAGTGCCAATCTCCAGTTTGGAAACTGGGGATCTCTTAAAGAAACAGGAGTTTCTATTCCTGCAAGTACTGATTTCCAGGAGGTAGAATGGGAAGTAACTGGCTGTATATATGCTGGCAGGGGCTTTATCTGCATCCAGCCGGGTACTAGCACCGCTACCATTGAGTGGAAGAGCCTTACAGTTTCTCACGACCAGAAGGTGACTCGTCCTACCATTTGGCAGGAGTGGCTGAACAGCGATGGTTTGGCTTTCATTCCTGAAGAGGGCAAGGTCAACGACAAGTACATGGGTAACGCTGAGACCCCGTGGGCTGATCCTAACGTGAAATTCACCGATCAGACTCAGAACTATCTTATTTGCGCTTGGGGCAAGGAGAAAGGTGAGAACATGAATGATGACGGTGGTTGGGATCCGTTCCCCGCAAGAATCGAAGCTGACCCTGATGATGCAGCTAACAAGGTATTCGTTGTTCATGGTAAGGCCGCTACTACCGAGGGTGATGCCTCTGCATGGGACAACCAGTTCTGGATCCAGTCTCCGAAGGAGTGGAAGGCCGGTACGCAGGTGAAGATTAAGTTCCGCTACAAGGCTTCAAAGGCTGTTACGGTTGCTACTCAGTGCCACAAGCAGAATCCTTCTGACTACCTCATCTGGCATGCTATTGGTGACGTTAACTTCACCGAGAAGTGGCAGGATTTTGAAAACACCGTTACCATTGAAGACGATATGGGTGGTACTTGGTCTGTCGCATTCCAGCTGAACCAGAATGACAAGGAAGCCATTGACTTCTATTTCGACGACCTCTCTTGGCAGAGCATGAAGCTCGACGAGGGTTACTTCGTTGCAGGTGCTAACCCCGGTGAGGGTCTTGAGTATGACCTCGACAATGCTATCGAGTTTGTAGAAGGTACAGACGTTGACGGTGAAGAGTGCCTCGTTGCCACTGTTGGTACGAAGGACGCTTACGTTTCTCAGATTATGATTTCTACCATTCGCGGTAACGACGCTGCTTTCAAGGGTGCTACCCTGAAGCCTGCTGGAGCTATTTCTAACGATCCTACTGACTGGCTTGACTACACTGCGTCCAGTCTTGCTAAGCTGAACCTCCCGGGTTCTGGTATCTGGAAGATCTACCTGAGCACTGAGTACAAGATGATGGCATTCGAGATGCTCGAAGGTACTGTCATTGAAAAGCCCGAGATCAAGCCCAACCCGACAGTTGTTGTTGTCAATGGACTGGAGCGTGAACCGACTGCTACTGAGCAGCCCGCTGACGAAGAGGCAGGTATCGCTGAAGGTACTGGTCAGCCTTGGGACAACCAGTTCTTCATTGTTGCCAACCGTAATCTTGCCAAGGGTGAGGCTACTGTTCTCTCGTTCAAGTATAAGTCTTCTGTTCCTGCCAAGACCACTACACAGTGCCATAACGAGCCCGGTGCTTACATGTTCTGGGGTGCTATCGGTGATGTCAACTTCACTGAGGAGTGGCAGGACTTCGAGCAGACATTCACTATTCCTGCCGATGCTGATGGCATGAAGTCTATCGCATTCAACATGGCTGAGATCAAGGAGGCCTGCGTATATGAGATTAAGGACATTATCTGGAAGACCGAGGACGGCATGGAGACCCTGATCAACATGGAAGGCGCTGACAACTTCTACGTGAAGGAAGGTGCTGGTACTGCTCCTTACATCTTCGGTAAGAAGCCAAGCGGTGATGTTGTCAAGGGTGACTTTAACGGTGACAACATTGTGAACGCACTCGACATCCAGCTGATTATTAACGCTTGTGTTGCTGAAAGCACTGACGAGAAGTTCGACATCAACAGTGATGGTAAGGTGAACGCACTGGACATCCAGGAGGTCATCAATATCGCTGCTGCAGCTGCCAGACTGGGTCTCGTGTTCTAATACTGAGTTCAAGGGAATTTTATCAAAACAATTTTAAACAAAATGCAAGTTATTATGAAAAAGATAAAGATTTTCGCAGTTCTGGCTGCTGCAATGTTTGCAGGTAACATGTTTGGCCAGACCATCACAGCCAACGATGTAACCATCGAACCGGGCAAGACAGCTGATGTGACCTTCACCATCACTGCCGATACGAAGGCAGCTATCGCCGAGTTCAAGCTGACTCTTCCTGAGGGCATCGCCATC
>JAEEGL014675989.1_pt1 | contig 29095 bp, 15 predicted proteins | sample 9134231 | NCBI WGS metagenome assembly JAEEGL01 (sample SAMN16246548, study PRJNA631951) | gut metagenome | biome: gut microbiome; feature: rumen; material: fiber-attached | host: Bos | place: Iran: Karaj | collected 2018-10 | reverse complement strand
GGTTCGTATGATGCGGTGGCACATTATATCCAAATGAACTACGAGGGACTGAAGGACGATGTGGTGAGGATGTTGGCGGGTGAACGTTGCGCCGTGGAGCCTACAGGGTTCCAGAACGACATGTCGGTCATCCATTCGAAGGACGATGTGCTGACCGTGCTCATCCATCTGGGTTACCTGTCATACGACTGGAAAGAGAGTGAGTGCTACATCCCCAATCGTGAAGTGGCAGGCGAGATGGTCAATGCTGTTAAAATGAACAATTGGAGCCATGTTGCTGATGCGATTGAGAAATCCAAACAACTCCTTCAAGCCACGCTCCGAGTCGATGAGGAGGCCGTGGCTCGTGGCGTGGATGCCGCCCACGATGAAAACACCAGCATATTGAGTTATAACGACGAGAATTCATTGGCTTGCGTGTTAAGCATCGCTTACTATTACGCTGCCAACGACTACATCATCCACCGCGAGTTAGCCACAGGCAAGGGCTTCGCCGACTTGGTGCTCATTCCTCGTAAGAATGTAGATTCTCCTGCCATTGTCATCGAACTGAAATACGACAAAGCCGTTGACTCTGCCATAGAGCAAATCAAGCGTCGACAATATCCCTCCAAGGTGGCGCAGTACACCAACAATCTGCTGCTTGTGGGTGTCACATACGAGCGTGACACAAAGCAACATCATTGCTGTATAGAGAGGTTTGTTTGACAAGTTTTTGCTTCTTTTGGTGTAGGGCGATATGGTTGTCATACGACTATCGGCGCGTTACATTGACGTTTGGGAAGTGATAAATAGAACTATTTTCACCAAAAATTTGTTTTGAATAGAAATTATCATATATTTGCAGCGTGAATTAACGGATTGTATCACTTAAACCAACTTAAAAAGGACAAGACTTTACACCTAAATTAATAAATAAGCAATCAGCATAAAGACGAATTTCATCTGTTCTAAAATTTGGCGATTTTAACGGATTGTAATCTTTGAGAGTTAGTCAATGTGCTCACGCATGGCGTGAGCTGGACTATTTCATCGAGATTACGGGTTACGCCAAATACCTAGAACAGCGGGAAGCAGTCGAGCTTCACGCTTTTTTTATTGGATCATGGAATAATCTATAAATAATGGAATAATCTATAAATAAAAGAAAAATAAAAGAATATGAGAGCAATAAAGAACAAATTCACAGTATTGGCAGTCGTATTGTCCATCATGTTAACTGCCTGTCAATCCGTTTCGGAAAGGTATATGAACAATCTAAAGCGATTTATTGAAGGGGTAGAGAAGAATGCAACTTCCTTCTCTGAAGAGGATTGGTCGAGGGCCGATGCCAAGTTGTCTCAATTCACGGGAGAACAATTTGATAAAGTGAAAAACGAGCTCTCTCCTGATGATAAAAGGGAAGTGGGAAGGCTAGTAGGACGTTATTATAAGGTAAGACTTGTTACCACTGGTGGGCAAATGCTGGACGATATGAAATCTGGGCTGGGTTTCTTGCGTGGCCTGGGTGACGGTTTATTGGAAGAGTTAGGCACTTTGGGGTTTGAAGATCCGAAGGCTGAATAGAAAAATCTCGAAGAATCAAAATAAGTTAGATATATGAATGACATTTCGTTAATCTTGAACACTGGTATTCAATTCGTTCAATTGGACGGAGAATATACCATCGATTTAAATGCTAATAATGTAACAAAGGCTTTACGCCTTTTCGAATTCAAGTTCAAGGACAAGGTTTTTCTTGAGCCTGTTTGTTATTTCCCCACCAGAGACAAGTACTTGAAGAGAAATGACTTATTAATGGGTGGTTATTTGAATCCGAATACGAATGAAATAGAACCCGAGGAAGTCATCAATCCCAATATGAATTGGTTGGATGTTGAAAAGCTGCTTTCGGTAAGCCGTCTTGATCTTCCAATTGGATCCAAAAAACAGTCTGGCTTGTCTCTGCTTGAAGGTAAATGGATTCCTATACCTTATTATCAAAAGGATATTACAGGTGCTTCTAATGGTCCAACGAATTGGTGCAGATTGAAGCTTATTCCGATTGAAGATAAATGCACTCAACGGAAAAGAACCTACAAGATTGCCCTCGTGTTTGATACCAATGAGGTGTTGAATGCACAAAACGAGGAAGCACCCAGTGTAAATGGGAAGCCGTATGAATGGTTCTCGTTTTGTGGTATTTCTCGTCAAGACATGGAAAGTTTGCATGAAAGCCAAAGGAAAGTCTATGAGGATTCGACTATTCCATTGAAAATGTATGACTATTGTGATTTGGCTCAAAGGGGCTGGCTGAATACATATCTTCAGGAGATTCTTGATTCCAAAGAATTCTTGAAACAGCCAGAAGGCAGCATGTTGAAATACTTGGCGTATTATATGTATTTTCTGTGCTACATCCATAAACTGGGAATACTTCCTGACCTGAAATTGTATTCTGACAAGGAACAACCGAGCATCCAAACCAATCTTGTAATTGATGTGGGTAATTCCAGGACATACGGCCTTGTGGCTGAAGATCCGCTTAATGTCTCGTTCTCTAAGGCTGACATTCTCGAACTGCACGATTTGAGTACAGGAGAAGCATACGCCGAACCGTTTGACATGAGGCTTTGCTTTAAGGATGAGAATTTCGGTTTGAGCGTGGGAGAAGAACAATTTAGATGGCCAAGCATTGTCCGTCTCGGAAAGGAAGCTTTGGATAATATATACGACGGTAATCAAGATCTTACTGCAAACGAAGAGTTTGACACGAGTCATTCCAGTCCGAAGCGCTACCTGTGGGATAAGAAGCCTTATAATGGTCAGTGGAAATATGTTTCGGAAAAAGACCGTTTCGTTGGACCATCCAATACGGTCTTTATGGAAGGCATAACCCAACAGTTCCGTAATGATGGCTCATTCACGCCTAATCCTAAAGAAATGGGCGACAAGAGTTCTTATTCAAGAAGCTCTTTAATGACGTTTTGTTTTGTGGAAATCCTTTTACAGGCCCGAATGCAAATCAATAGCATAAAGTTCCGTAAAAAGAATGGAGAAGAGGGAAGAAAGCGCGAGATTTGCAGGGTAATTATCACTTGTCCTACGGCCATGCATAAGGAAGAACAGATTACGTTGAGGAAATCTATGGAAACGGCAACTGTTGTTCTGAAGCGTTGTTTGTCTGGCTCGTATAATATGAGCTATGATGCCGAGAGCGACAGAGAAAAAGTTGAAATCATTCCTTCTGTCAGAGATTTGTCGAGGTCTGCAGAGGATGCCGATACACGTCGTACTTGGAATTATGACGAAGCCACATGTTGCCAGATGGTTTATATGTACTCTGAATTACGCAGGTATCTTGGCAATACCCAAGAGTTCTTCGACCTGTATGGTAAGCATCGAAATGGAGAGACTCGGAAATCGTTGACGGTTGCTTCATTGGATATCGGTGCCGGTACTACGGATATCATGATTTGTAACTATAAGAATTTGGGTGAAAGCATCCGCCCTGAACCTCTGTTCTGGGAAACCTTCCATTTGGCAGGAGATGATTTGGTGCACCGCATCATAAAAGATGTGATATTAGAGCCTCAGGTTGACTATCCGGACAATTCAGGTATTGTAGCGAGAAAGCTGAAATCCATGGGCTGCCCTGATATTACCGACAGGATGCACCATTTCTTCTCGGACACCCAGAAAATGGGTGTGATTGACAGAAGAATGCGTAAGGAGTTCAATATTCAGGTATTGATGCCTATTGCGTATTTCTTGCTTGACAAGTTGCAGAAGGGCGAAGAGGATTGTATCTTGAAGTTTAAAGATGTCTTTTCCGCTCGTGTTCCTTCCAATGTGCTGATGGATTATTTTGCCAACCAATTCGGATTCAGATTTGAGGAGCTGGAGATTCCCTTCTCCAAGGCTTTCTTGAATGAAACCATCTGCAGGGTGTTCGAAAAAGATTTGCGTAAATGGTCGGCATTGTTCTATTCGTTCAAGTGTGATGTTGTGTTGCTGGCAGGACGTCCTTGCTCTCTTGACCAAATGTATCGTCTAATCAAGAGGCTGATGCCAGTGACACCGAACAGACTTATCTCAATGAACAAGTATCGTGTTGGTTCCTGGTATGTGGGTGCCACCGACTCAGGCCGTTTCAGCAACGACAAGAAGTCGTTGGTTGCCGTTGGTGCCTTGATTTCATACTTGGCCGAACAAGGAAAATTGCCCATGTTCAAGCTTACAACTGACAGCTTGAAGATGAAGATTCAGCCTACTACGGAGTACATTGGTATCATGAACCCCATTACTGGTAAATTGGAACCTTTCATCACGCCTGAACACAATGTCAGTGATGTGGAGATTTCTGCTTTACCAGTCTGTTTAGGTAGTAAACAGATGGATGTTATGGGATATCCGTCGAAGATGCTGTATCAAGTGGACTTTAACGAAAAAGAATTGCGGAGGAAAGCCGTTGAGAACCAGATCCAAGCACGAGGTCTGTCGTATGACACGCCCGAGTCGATGATTCCAGCTGATTGCATCCAAAGTGACATTGAAACACAGAAGTTCAGAGCCAAATCAAAAGCCCCGTTACGTTTCCGCTTCGAGAGAGACTATTATAATAATAAAGAGAAACTGTTGATTGAGTCGGTTGAGAATAACGACCACGATGATCTTCCAGCAAAGATATTCGCTCTTGAACTGCAAAGTTGGGCTGAAGACGAGACCAATTGGCTCGACACTGGCGTGTTTAGTCTTCGTATTAATTTGAAATAACATATTATTGAAAGGAAATATTTATGGAAAATATAGATAGAGTTATCGAAGCCCAAATTAGCGGAAATGAAGCAGGCTTGGGCTGGACCAAAGATTACATTAAGGAATTAGACGAGTCACGTGAGATTCGTAAAGAATGTTTATCCAACATGTTGACATTGAGGCGTGTCAATTTTGCCAACGATTTCAATCCGGCAGTGGCTGTTTATGGTGAAAGCCAAGCGGGTAAATCATATTTGGTAGATAACTTGCTTACTACTACTACCAGTCCTCTCAATATTTTTGACGGGAATGGACAAAAGTATGGATTTGTTGAGCGAATTAATCCCACGGGTGGTGGTAAGGAGTCTACCAGTTTGATTTCTCGCTTTACTATTAATCGTTATTCTGATAACACTGAATATCCGATTTGTGCGGTATTGTTGTCACCAGTTGATATAGTGTTGATCCTTTGTGATACTTATTATAACGATGTAAAAAAACAAAAGTTCCCTGAAACTCCAGAAGTTAAGGAAATGGTGAAAAAGCTCAAGGAACGTTATGCAGGAAAATCGAAGGTGCAGGACATCATTATGGATGTGGATGTTTTTGAAATTAAGGATTATTTTGAAAACACGGAGTTTGCCAAGGCTGATGCTTTCATCTCAAGTCTTATGGCTACAAAGTTTTTTGAAACTTTGTCGGAATGCATTAGAAGTATTGGCGTTTCAGAATGGAGGGAGGTTTTTGAGTATCTTTGGAACCGCAATCAGCTTATTTCTGATGTGTTTGATAAGCTGATAGAAGCCTTAAAGAAATTGAATTTTGCCAAGAAGTGCTATATCAAGATTGATCCATTACTTCGTCAGTATGGCACCATCCTTCAAGTGGATCGCTTGTATGAACTGTTTGACCTTACTGAATTTAAGGATGGTGATAAAGTAATTAAGCTGAAAAAGCTTGACCATCCATATATGGATGTTAGTGTTGATGGTAAAACTATTCAGAATATTCAGAAAAGTGAGTTTTGTGCTCTTACTACAGAAGTCGTTTTTACCATTGCAGACGATAAGGTCGGAGCAACAGAGAAAGCCCATCTGTTAAAAGAAAAACCTTTCCTTGAATATATGGATGTGCTTGACTTTCCAGGTGCTCGTAGCCGTAAACTGATTGATGAGGAAGAAATCACGAAGGCAGATACCTGCCTCATGCTTTTGCGAGGTAAAGTTGCATATTTGTTTAATAAGTATTCTAAACAATATCTTATTACAAACCTCATGTTCTGTCATCATGATGTCAAATCGGAAGTTTCAACTTTGTCAGGATTATTGAGTGGATGGATTCATAGTGCTATCGGCAAGACCCCTGAGGAGCGTGCCAAATATATCCTTGATGGCGATGTGTCCCCTTTATTTATTGTAAGTACGAAGTTTAATATGGATTTGAAGCGTCAGCCTATTGATTCCATGGGGTCATATGAAGAAATGGAACAAGCCAAAAAGGAACGTTGGGAAAGACGGTTTGATTCAACTTTGGTTGATTTGATACATGAGGCTCCAACGGATCCGTGGTTTAGTAAATGGAAACCAGGTCAGCCTTTTAAGAATATGTATTTGCTTCGTGGGTATTCATTCTCCTGCCAAGATGGAATTTATGAAGGATATCAAAAAATGGTTGAAGTGGAGGTTGAAGAAGGCGGTGAAAAAAAGAAAAAAAAGATATGGGTATCAAGGTATTGGAAACAAGGTGAGGATGGAACTTGGAATGAAGTGGGTGAAAACGAAGGTGGTGTGATGAGAGAAATGAGTTATAATGCAAATTATAATGAGTTTATTGATGAATTGAAGGATACTTTTGTTGATGCAAAAAACAAATTTGTACAAGAACACTTTGAAAATCCTGAAAAATCTTGGAATGAAGCTGTACAACTAAATCACGATGGCTCTGCATGGATTATTGAGAATTTGACTAAAGCAGCTAGCAAGGCGAATTTCTCTCGAGAGAGAAAGTTCAGCAGTATTATTGAAGAATGTTTTGAAAGACTGTTCAATACATTACGCAAGAAATACCACGACGACAAAGCCGATTCCAACTTGCGTGAGGCATTGAATGAGGCCGGACGTCTCGACTTTGCCCTGGATGCCAATTTCGGTAAAGACAAGTATCTGTTCTCCGAGTTCCTCGATACTATGTTGGTCACTGAAGAGGACATCCATGATGTGGTGATCAATGCCATAAATAGTGTGGTGGTCAACGATAAAACTGACTTGAGTGTGCTGTTTGTCATCCGTGACCGTGCCGGCATCATGCCCGATGACACCGAAGAATCGGCAAGAGTAAAACTCATGAAAGCCTATCACCTCATGTCGGATGCCGAATTGGATGAGTATCTCAAGAACTATGGCTTGACGATGGAAGACATCATCAATCCGCCACGAGTGATGAATATCGGTCGAATCATAGTAACCGCTGTGGAAAAGAAATGGTTTGACGAGCATTTGGACAAGGAACGTTTCGAATCATTTGCTGAACGTGGTATTGAAAGGTCGTCCATTACATCGCTATTCGGCAGAATGAAGACTTTGTACTATGATGAACTGAACATGACAGAAAGAATTACAGAGCAAATCAAACCTTACATTTCATCGCCGCAACAGCTTGATGAAATGGTGGATATGCTTGCTGACCTGATTTCTGAGAACATCAATAAGTTTGTCAATACCATGGGTACGGCCTTCTTCGGCTCTGGATTGTGGGGCAGACTGAAAGAGACGGTAGAGTTCAATAAATTCGACATCAATATTGATGTGGCTGAAGAAGATGACGTCACATGGGATGAGGATGACGCCAAGAAGGAGACCGTCACGGTGTTTGATATCTTTGATAACTTTGAGGAAATCGAAAGCTATGAGAATCATGATAAGCGGCAACATCTTTCCAATTACCAGACGTTCAAGCTGTGGACCGAAAGGATGAAAGTGGCTTATTTGGCTATCTGCGGCGTGCCCCAGTATGACGTGAATGCCAATAACGCCCTTAAAGCCATCTTCCAGAATAGAATTATTGGCGAAGAGGCACTCCAGCCTTTGGTAGCAAAAACCAGGGTTGATGTATCTTGCTTTGTTGAAAACAAATAATCATTAATAACTAGAGTCATATTGCCATGAAGCAATCATTGTTGACATCAGACGCGAGGCAGTTCACCTTCCTTATGTTGGGAGATGAGTCTGTAGTAAGAAACTACAAGAAAGTCAATGCCTTGTTCGAAATCCATTTTTCCGAATATCAACCTCGGTTGAGATATATCCTTGCCCAGCCAGAGTTCAGCGGTGACAAAACGAGCGAGAAGATTCGATGGACGACCGAACTCTTCGAAACGGAGCCTGTGAGAATGTCATTATTGGGCAATGATGAAAAGGAAAGATACCGCGAATTGTTGGCCAAAGAGTTGGGTGCCATCAAAGAAGTGCTTCAAGGCTTGCCGAGAAGTGTGGCCGTATTGCTGCAGAAAGCAGTCACTTACCATTCTGAGGATGCAGTTTATTGTGCCGACGATATGGTGGTGATTGCTGAATGGGGCATGCAGCCCAAAGGCTCTGCGGATATTCATAGCATTGCATTGGATATTAGTGGCGCAAAAGGTGCGGCTCGTGAGTTTCTGGATGCTAAAGAGCCGATGAACGAAGTGGCGGAGGAGCCTGCCGCGAAAATAGTTGAGGAAACTCTTCCAACCGACTATGAGGACAATTCCTCGGTTGGCTACATCCCTCCAGTGAAGGAGGAAGAGCCTGTCGTGGAAGAGGAAACTCCGACCCCTGAAGAAAGCGTTGACGCTCTTGTTGATGACACGAATGATGTCAAAGACACGGGTGGAGAAAAAGAGGAAAAGGATAAGAAAAAGAAACGCCGCTGGCTATGGCTCCTGCTACTGATTCCTTTGTTGTTGCTGCTGTTGCTCTTACGCAGGTGCGGCACAGAAGATTTTACAACACCTCCGCCTCCAGTTGAAGATGAAGATGTGGTCTGGAGTGGAGATTCTCTTTCGCAGATTGTCAACAACAGGGTGATTCTTCTGCTTTCAGACCAGTATCCGGTGGAGGATTTTGTCAAGGACTTCAGGAAGAAGTATCCCAGCAAGAAAAAGTACCATCTGTATGTGCCTGACAAGATATTGCCGAGAGTGGTGCTTACGCTTCCCCCTGATGAACTTGAATCCATGTCGGAACGATTGCCTGGCGAATTTGCAAAGTATGAAGTGCTGGTTATTCCAGAGTCAATTTTTGAAGGAAGCAGGATGTTTAATGACCCAGCTTTCAATGATAGCAAACAGTCTTGGTATTTTGACATGATTAATGTGGAAAGTGCTTGGCAATATACTACGGGCAGTCCAGATATTGTGGTTGCTATCATTGATGATGGCTTTGACTTGAACCATCCCGAACTTAAGGGGAAGGATATTGTTAAGCCATATAACGTTGTTGATCACACTACTAATGTGTCTCCCAGCCCTTCAAGTGGTCATGGCACTCATGTGGCTTCTACTGCGGTGGGTATTGCCAATAATGGAGAAGGCAGCGCTGGCATCGCTCCTGGATGTAAACTTATGCCAATTAAGGATGCGGATGCAAATGGTCGCATTACTACTTCCTCAATGATTGACGCCATGCTCTATGCAATTGTTCAAAAAGCCGATGTGGTTAATATGTCACAAGGAATGGTTTTTAATAATTCGATTGTTACTAGATGCTCCGAGAAGCATCAGGAAGAATTCATTAAGACAGCATTCTTAGGTGAGGAAAGTGCATGGAGAAAGGTTTTTACAATGGGTATGAGCAATGGAAAGGATATAGCTTTTGTGTTAGCGGGGGGTAATGATAATATACTGATAGGCGTGGATCCCATAAAGCGAACCGAAGGCACTATTAGGGTGTCTGCCGTGATGCCCAACAAAATGAAGGCCGAATTCAGTAATTATGGTCCTTCTTCTGACCTTTCTGCTCCAGGAGTGAATATATATAGCGCTGTTCCTGGTAATGAGCATTATGCTTTTTATAGTGGAACTAGTCAAGCTGCACCTGTTGTGGCAGGTGCCTTTGCGTTGATGAAAAGTCGCTATCCGTCAATGAGTACAAAAGATATTACAAAGGTATTGCAACATACAGGTATTCCTTCCCTTTCAAGAGTAGGTAATATTATCAATTTGGCAAGCGCTATAAGTTGGGTTGATAACAATCCGGGGAGCCCAGCGCCCATTACTTCCCCTGTCGTTCCCATTTCTCCAAATGATCCTAATTATCCAACCAATCCGACAAGCCCCTTGAATCCAAAAAATCCTCAAAGTCCTTTGAATCCTAAAAATCCTAATAGCCCGATCAATCCTAATAATCCATCGAGTCCTTTAAACCCGAACAATCCCAACAATCCGATTAGTCCTACAGATCCTAATCGTCAGAATCCAAACAACCCAAATAATCCTTACAATCCAAAAAATCCTACAAGTCCGTTCAATCCATCCAACCCAAACAGTCCTTTGAACCCAACCAATCCCAATAGTCCAATAAATCCTAATAATCCGGGCAGCCCTTTTAATCCTAATAATCCTGGCTTTTCTTCGGACCCGTCAGACCCCAATAGCCCTATGAATCCTAATAACCCTAATAGTCCACTGAATCCGCATAATCCAACAAGCCCTTTCAATCCGACCAATCCGAGTAGTCCATTGAATCCAAATAATCCAAATAATCCGAACAATCCTATTAATCCCATAAATCCCAATAGTCCAATAAATCCTAAGAATCCTTCAAGTCCCCTCAATCCAAGTAATCCTTCAAGTCCCCTCAATCCGAGTAATCCCAATAACCCGATTAGTCCAACTGATCCCAATCGTCAGAATCCAAATAATCCGAATAATCCGTATAACCCGAGCAATCCTACGAGTCCGTTTAATCCTACTAATCCTAATAGTCCCTTGAATCCGACTAATCCGATTAGTCCGTTTAATCCGAATAGACCGGAGAGTCCTATTAATCCTAATGATCCAGGATACACTCACAATCCAACGGATCCTAGTGACCCCATGAACCCCAATAATCCCGATAGCCCGTTGAATCCGAGCAATCCCAACAGTCCTTTCAACCCCCAAAACCCGAATAGTCCATTGAACCCAATTAATCCAAATAATCCGAATGGTCCATTGAACCCGAGTAATCCTTGGAGCCCGCTTAATCCAAATAATCCATCAAGCCCAATTAATCCACGCAATCCGAATAACCCGATTAGCCCCACTGACCCTAATCGTCGGAATCCGAATAATCCGAATAATCCGTATAATCCTAGCAATCCTGATAATCCAATCAGCCCCTTTAATCCGATTAGTCCGTTTAGTCCGACAAATCCGAACAGCCCCTTTAATCCGAACAACCCATCAAGTCCATATTATCCCAATAACCCGAATAGTCCATTTAACCCAACGCAGCCTGGTTATTCGACTAATCCAAATGATCCGACAAGTCCTTATAATCCAAAGAATCCGACAAGTCCTTTTAATCCAGACAATCCGACAAGCCCATTGAATCCGAGAAATCCGACAAGCCCGCTGAATCCCAATTATCCAGGAAATGTTGTTACCCCCCATCCCGTTGATCCCAATGATCCATGTCCTGATTGCACGGATGCTCAACGCCAGTACGAAGAATTAATGCGGCAATTAGATGAATTGAGGCAAAACAACCCGGGTTGTTATTAAGAAATGTATGATTCAGTTTTTTCAGAAAGTAATATTAAAGTATAATAATAAAAACCTAAACAAAATGAACAAAAACAATTTCAAATTAGCATTAAAAATCGTTGGCGCAGTGGGCATCGCCTTTTGGACCGCCTGCTGTTTCCTCGGTCTGTTTTTCGCCTCCGACGGAAAAATGATGGTTGCCATCCCTGTCACGCTCGTCATCGGCGTGTTGCTCTTCCTCTCTTACTTCCTTCTGCTGAAGTTCCAAGACAAAGACACACGCCAAGGCAACGCCAAGAGCGCCAAAACTTTGGAATTTGTGTTCTTGGGAGTCTATTTGGCAACTGTGGTGTGCTCGGCTTATTATGTCAACCACTTGGTGAAGACATACAATAGCAGGGATTCAATTAGAGAAATCGCTGGTAAAGCTATTGATGAGTTAAAAGTGACTTTCTCCACTGAGGATAATGTGATGTATAGTTACCGCGAATGGGTAGGGGAGGAATTGTCGAGATACCAACGTCATGTGAGTGATAATCCTGAGAATTATTCTGGAGATACTGACTTGCTTTGGGTTGATTTTGAGGATAAACTTCTTAACGAAGGTTATGAGAACTTGGAGTTTAAGGTAAACACTTGTGTTGATCAAATCAAGGCTAGCGTTGTGGACGCATGGTATTTGCCTACTTTGCTCCAAAGGCTTAAGGAACTGCAGCAAAAACCAGAATGGGAACAAGAAGTGGTTGGGTTTTCAAAAGGACATGAATATACCGAGAACGATCCTTTTGAACCAGTTTCTACCATGGATTGCGCAGGAATTACCGATGACCTCACCCAGGCCGACTTCTCGGTTTCAGGCACGGCCATTCTCATTATGGTGGTGCTGCAAGTTGTCATCCTCTTGGCTTATCTGCTGTTCATCAAATGGCATGGCATCAATCAAGGCCCCAAACTGGGAGAAAATGTAGGGGTATGGGTTTGGGATGACAAAAACAAAACCAATGAACAATAGTAAGAATATTGAAAACACTTGAAATATGGAATTTGATCCCAGAAAAGCGAATGCTTATAGCTTTGACGAATTAATGAATTTCCTCAATAGAGGAGAGGTGGAGTTCACCGACTTCCAAATGGCAGGCCTCAATTGGCAAATGCAAGCCCAAATTAAGGATGCTCTTCAAGAAATCGAGTCGAAGAAATTGAAGGAAGAAAACGATTGGAGGTGCGCATGCAATATCAATACGGTTTCATCCTACCAGTTCTATCTTTCTACATACGGCGATGATGCCCCCCATGCTTTTGAGGCCAAAATGCGCATTCAGGAGCTGGGCAAGATGCAACAGCAGTTGTATGAAGACCTTTTCGCGGACATGCGTGACGATATGCTGAAATACAAGGCCAATGTCATGCAGGTCTTGTTTGGAAGACTACCCGCCACTGAGGAAATGAAGGCCGACAACAGCCCCATAGGCCGTTTCCTCAAGGCCGACATGAGACTGACCTTCCAAGATCTCTATCGTAGCGGCATACTTCCAGAAGGCAACCGAGCTTTGGAAAATGCCATCTTCAAAGATGACTTTGAAGTGCCTCAGCTACAGATAGAAGAGCTGGGCGAGATTCCAACCGACCGCACGGATGTGTATTTTCTCGGCTGCCCGGCCAGTGGCAAGTCGTGCGTTTTGGCAGGCTTCCTCAACTACCTACATTATGCCGGTGAAATGAGGTATATTCCGCAAAGAAACGGCAGGGGTATTGATGGCTGCCGTCCTTATTATAATGCCTTGATCAGGGGTATTAGCGAGTTTAAGGCTCCTCGCTCAACAGGTTATGATACTTTTAGCTTCATGCAATTGGACTTAGGCAACAAACGTGACCGTGAAGTGACGGTGATGGAACTCAGCGGTGAGGCTTTCAATGCCTTGTCGGATGCCAACACCACTGGACAAGAGGTATGGCAAAAGTTGGGTGTTGGCCGTTGCTTGAAGAACAACAATCCCAAGACGTTGTTTTTCTTGGTTGACTATAGTTGTGTCATTGGCAAGAGCAAATATTCAGCTGTACAGCAGGAAGAAATCCTTGACAATGCCTTGGTTGTGTTTAGTAGCGATGGAACAGGAGGAAAATATGGAGAAAAGAATTGTACGATGAGTAGAGTACAGAATGTTGCGGTTATTGTCACCAAGAGCGACCTTATGGATGTTGAATTAGGGCGTCCGCTCACTACGGACGAACGGATGGGCATCGCATTCCAACACCTTCAGGATCGTTTCTCGAATTTTATGGAGAACCTTTCTGACATGTGCAAAAAATACGGTATCAACGCCAACAGCAAGAATGCTTACAAACCCTACGTCATCACCTTTAGTTTAGGCCAGTTCTATCTCGGCAATTCGGTCATCTTCGACAATACCGACTCGAAACGCTTGGCCGACTTTGTCGTGTCGGCTACTGACAGGCGGCGCAGAGGATTGTTGGACTTCTTCTAAATCAAACAGTTCAACAACGAATAGTAGATATTTGTAACTAACAAATAATGGATGAACTAATCATTAAAACCTTTACCTATGTATGATTTTGATCCAAAATTGGTAAACACATATACAATTGATCAATTGATAGGTTTCCTTAAAAGTAAAAGTGTGACCTTCCTTGATTTTCAAAAGGCTGCTTTGAGGCATGATATTCAAAAGGAACTAACGAGTATTATTCAAACTGACGAAAGTGATTGGCGTGGGGCACGTGAATTGAACACCATCGATGGTTATCAATATTATCTTGATACACATGGAGCCAGAGCTTTGCATGACTTTGAGGCTAGAATGTGTATCAAGAAAATCGAAGAAAATGAGAAGCAATTGTATGAAGACCTTCTCAACCACATGAGGGACAACGTGAACCTATACAAGTTTAATTCCATGCAGTTTCTTTTCAAGTTGAAAACGCCTGATGAAGCAATGTTGACGGAGGACAGCCCTAAGGGACGTTTTTTGAAAGCTGGATTGAAACTGACCACAAAGCATTTAATTGATAAAGGGTTGCTCCCCGGGAATAATCAGGCGTTGAGTGATTCTGTCGTGAAAGATGATTTTGTGTTGCCACAGTTGAAATTTGAAGACCTTGGCGATTTTCCAAAAGACCGAACGGATGTGTATTTCCTTGGATGCCCAAGCAGCGGCAAGACATGTGTTTTGGCAGGGTTCCTTAATTATTTGAGAAAAGTAGGGCAGATGGGTTATGTCGCCCAATTCAATAAAAATAATATGGATCTCTGTAGGCCATATTGCGACAAGCTTATTGAAGGTATAGGCTCATACAAGGCTCCACAATCCACAGACAGAGAAACGATAAGTTTCTTTAAGATCGACACTGGAGCTAATCGCGACCGTAAGATTACCATTGTCGAGTTGAGTGGCGAGGCTTTTGAGGAGATGTCAAACTCCAATATGAACGGAAGGGCTGTTTGGGAAAAGATGGGTGCCGCACAATGCTTGCAAAACGATTCGAAAAAGACGCTGTTTTTCCTGCTTGACTACAGCACTATCATTGGCCAAAACATCAGTTATTCTGAAGTGGGACAAACGCTTCGTCTTGAAAATGCCTTGAGCACTTTCTGTTATGATGGTCCTGACGAAAAGGACAGAACTCGTGGTTGCACGATGAGTAAGGTGAAGACAGTGGCCATTGTTATTACAAAATGTGACCTGATGGATAAGCAAGAAGGACGCCCGTTGTCTAAACAAGAGCGTTCAGCGATAGCCTTCAAATACTTGAAAGAGCGTTGTAGGAATTTCATGAACGAATTGGAGAAAATATGTGAGAGATATGGGATTAACAATTACAAAGGAAGCAAATACAAACCTTTTGTGTTAACATTTAGTTTGGGCCAATTCTATGTGGGTAATTCGGTTGTTTATGATGACAGTGATTCCGAAACCCTTGCCAATTTCATTTTGGCCTGTACCGATAAAGACTTTAAGGGACTTGACAAATTCTTCAAATGATATAGGAAACACATTGTTGTGGAAAGGTAAAGCATGAACGGAAAAGACCAAATAAGGGAAGAAAGTATGGAGCGGCAGTACTTGGTTGAACGCATTCTTGCCGATATGCGTGTTCATCCAGATGAGTATAATTCTGCAAAAATGCGTTTTTTATTCTGTGTTCAACAAGCCCCCGAAGCCATCCTTGAGGGAGATGATTATAAAGGCCGTTTCTTAAGAGAAGGTTATTTTATGACCTTCGACGACCTTTATCGTGGTGGCATCATTCCTGCTGATGTGCCAGAATTGAGGAATGCCGTGTTCAAAAACGATTTTGAAGTTCCTCAATTGAAAATGGATGACTTGAGAGAGCAGGAAATGGGGCGTACAGATGTATATTTCCTTGGACTGACATGTTGTGGCCATTCTAGTATGTTGGCTGGTGTGATTAAATATTTGCATGACTTTGGTAGAGGAGTTTATGTGCCTCACAGGAATAAAGAAGGCATAGATATGTGTGTCCCTTATTGTAATGCGGTATTAAGAGGGTTGGACGAGTGCAAGCTTCCACAGTCTACATGTCGAGAAACTATGAGTTTTTTGCAATTCAACTTGGGCGACGACTTTGACCGAAAGGTGACCTTTGTTGAATATGGTGACGGGGCTATAGGTCGATTGGCAAATGCAATAACTGATGATCCTGAGGTGTGGGATAGAGAGAGTTTGGGACGTTGCCTGCGAAACGATAACCCGAAAACCCTTTTCTTTGTAGTATCTTACCAGATGATAAGCAAACACAAGCCTGTTTCGGAACCACATCAAGCTGAAATCCTAGAGAATGCTCTTGTTGCTATGGACTGTAATGGGGAGGGAAAGAAAGGAGAAAAGAATTGCACCATGAGCAAGGTCCAAACGGTGGCCATCGTCTTTTCTCATAGCGACTTGATGGATGAAGAAGCTGGAAGGCCCTTAAATAAGGTGGAACGTAGGAAGATTGCCATGGATTATCTTGACAGTCGGTTGAGGTCGTTCATGAATAACCTTTGTGACATGTGCAAAAAATATGGAATCAACAAGGACAACCAAAACAAGCCTTATGTCTTTACCCACAGTTTGGGAAAGTTCTATGTGGGTAATTCCGTGGTTTATGATCCGACCGACTCGAATTGCCTGTCTGAATTTCTGATTTCCACGACCACACAAAAGAAGAAGTTCGCCTTCATATAAAACTAATAAACGACACGTAAAGATTATTAATTGAAAATAAACAAAGCAATATGGAAAATATAAATCAGATCAAACTCAACATTTGGGGAATAAGGGGCGGCTTCAGGAGTTTTTGCCATTCTGAAGACTTGAACATAGAAGAGGCCGAAATCAAAAATACCTGGAAGGATATTCGTGACTTCGTCTATGTCTCTGACTTGAGTGTGCGTTTTTACGCCCTTGAGTTTACGCCAACTTATAAAGTTTTCACAATCTATCGTCCCGTTAACGACACAAGTCGCACAGGTGCATACGTGGCCACAACACTTTATGTGCCACACGGAATCAAAGTCAACCATGTCATGGATCTGCTCCAGCAGATTTCAGACGCCTACCATAAAGACCATTACGATGCGTTCGGTAACCCTAATGCCAATCCGGATTATGTCCAGATTTATGTTGACATCATCAGGAATTATGCTGCCAATGTGGATAGGGAATCGAAGAAACGGGTATGGTCGGCATCTGCGCAAGACAATTCGCTAAAAATACTTCCGTACAACGACAATGGTGTGGTGGAAAAATTCTTTGCCGAGCCTTATCGAAGAGAGTTTTTGTTATGTCAGGAGGTGATGTTCTGGAAAAAAGATATTATTGGGGATCCGCAATCCTATGGCGTGAAGTTTCAGAAATTATACGATAATAACTGTTTCTCGCTCAATGGATCGGAAATCATGGAACAATTCAATGGAGGACAAATCAAAAACCAACCCTCTGGCTTCACTTTGGAGGGCTTCAGACTGTTTGATAAGGATGTTACCTATAGTTGGATTTCTTCGTTTTTCGACAATGCCGACGAGATTGAAATAATAATGAGCAAGCCTTTCCACGAAACCAAAACCTATCGTGGCACTATGATTGGTATTGGCTCGCCATTTGTCAAGCGAGGCACTGATTATGAGTTTGGTTCGGTCTATTTCGATCCGCGTCAGTATTCTGCACGTATCATTGTCCCTTCAGATGTGGCAAGGAAGGATTTTGATTTATATGTCAATAATTCCCTGATACCAATCGAGAATGGAAGCGGCAATGTCTCTTTTAATGGAGACGAAATTGATTCCGTTAAGAAATTCAGCTTGCGATATGGCAATGCAAGTTTCCCGGTAAAGGAAATGAGGATGAAGGAATTGTTTGCTGACGGGAATGATAGGCCCTCTTCCCTTTCCTTTAATATGGATAACCTGAAAAGAGTCAGATTTGAATTCGACAAGCCATATAAAGGTATGTTATCCATTAACGGGCAGAAATTCAGTTTTGACACAGGTATTGAGTCCTATTGCGAGGTCGTGTTGCCTGCGGATTTGAGGACGGATGCCAATTCTTTTGTTTTCGATGTGGATGAATTGGATGCAAAGGTTGAAGCCAAGAACTCGACAACATTCAAAGTAACCCTCACCCCGAAGTATTTTTACGCTGGAGTCAGTTTTGAGCAAGGCTTGGAGAATTTTGTGGATTACAACTGCTTTAAACTCAAGACGAATGGCGGCTCGTATGTATCGAGTTTCGGTTTCAAATTCAAGTTACCACAGAATGAGAAAACATTCGTAAAGAACAAGGATGGTGTGCTTAGTGTGGTGGTCTCTAACGGAGTGGCAACCGCTCCATGTGAATATGTAATTATTTCCGGAAATGGAGACTGTGAAATCCTCTTGAAGCCTACCTTGGCCTTATACTATAATGAATCGGGTGCCACGGTGAGTTTGAGCTCGGAAAAAGGGGCCTCTGTCAATATCCCTGCCAATAAAAGGTTGGCCCTTCCCGTGATGAAATGGATTTTGAAAGACGGCAAGGGCGATAAAGACAGTTGCGAGATGAAGGAGGAAACAAATTGTGGGTACCGACAGTTTACCATACGGAAGAAGGAAGCCGCTTCCACTAAGGGAAGCATATTTGAGATGAGTAATTCCCAAGGAAGTGGCTCAAATGGACATGCTACCACCAGTACTACAAACACTCCTTCCGCATACGGAAGCCCATCGTATGGCAGCAGTGGCCAAGGAGAAGGGAGACAGAACAGAAGCAAGAGCGATTATCTATGTTATTATTACAATGATGAAGGGCAACCTTCTGAATTAAAAGATAATCCTCAATCCTTCCCAGATTACATTTGCTATACAATCAAAGAAAAAGAGAAGGATAGGAATCTGATGTTGTGTTTTAAGCTCGACAACACGCCATTCCTGGATAAGACGAACGAGGTATGCGCCCAAAACAACGAGAAACATGGCTTTGAGGTGAGTTTGAACAGCGAGGGGTTCTATGCTGTGAAAGATGTAATGAAGAAAGGAGGCAACAAGGGGAAGAACGATGACGGCAAGGGCAAAAAGAAATGGATTATCTTGGGCTGCCTCGCTGGCGTTTTATTGTTGGCGTGTGCAGGCTTGCTGATATGGAAACCTTGGGCTGGGAAAAAAGCGGATTGTTATGTGCAAATTGAAATGACGCACGAAACAAGCATAGATAAGATTGTCCTTAATCCAGAAACAGAGTTAGTGAAACGGTCGTCATGCTCCGAAACAACAGCTAAGATAGAATTGTTTACTGGTTGGAAGGAGCTGACAATGCAAGTGGTAACCAAAGGAGAGGGGCGTTGCGAATCTGTAAAGTTGATAGAGAGTGGGGAAGGCAAAATACCTATTGTAGAACCGAAAAATATCAAAACAAGTTTGCCAAATAACACGTTGACAATTACTCTTGAAAGTCCAGCATGGGAAAAGTTGAGAGGGAATAAAGAGACAATTGAAGATTATGCTAACATTGCGAAAGAATACGACTCTCGCTCCATAAGAAAAGAGTGTAGCGAAAGAGCTTATAAACTTGTCGATTATTCAGACACTACCAAGCTGTTGGCATATATTAAGTGTTTCGAAGACATGGATAAGGACAAGTCTAATATTTGTACAGATTCATTGAATTCTATTAGGGAACGAGAAAGAAAAGTACAAGCCGATGCTGAACAGAAGAAGAAGGATCTTGATGAATTTACAAGTAAGCTGAAAACTGTATATTCAATTAATTGCACAAAAGCTGCGGTTAGTAATTTGAGAGCTGCATATAGTAAAGTGAAGGGTTATGATAGGTCAGAAATAGAAAAGGCGATGAGCAAAGCGGGTCTTGCTCCGCTTAAGGATGATGCTTTTGAAGGTTTTTTAAGGGTGCAGGATCAATTCTTCACTATTTTTGAAGAGACTCAGTTGGATAATGCAAAAGCAATAGTGAGCGATTTAACAGGGCAATGGACATCAAAGTTTACCAAGGAGCAGAGAGATTTGATGAAGATCGTTGTTAAAAACACGTTTTATTTTAAGTGGTATAAAAACAATCAAGGTTTGTGTAAGAATGGTCAGTATTATAAGTATATTAACGATAATGTGGAACAAGTAGAACAAGATCGTATAGCAGCAGAATAAAGTAATAATAAATTAATCAAGTTATGAATACAATGACAAAAATAAGATTGAAACAGATAGCTGTGCTGGTGTTGGGTATGGCTTTATTGGTATCATGCGAACCCCAGCCCCAAGATGGCTCCAATGGCCCGAAACGCAAAAAAAGCGCCGTCGAACAAAAAATCGATGATAATATTGGAAAATTGGCAAAAGAAACATCTTGGGCCGAATCCCAAAGTATGTATGGAAAAATCAAAGCGGATATCGGTAACAAGAGCTATAGAATAAAGACAAAGGTGCGGAACGACCTCAACAGTCTTGCCGACAAGGCTTATTGTCACAGCATGGATACGATTATGTATATCATCCTTAAGGGTGAATGTAAGCCTAGACACAAGGAATTGTATGAGATTCATAAATTACGTGTAGGGGAAAGCTTTGCAGATGTGGCTTCAACGCCATTCCATAAACAAGTGGAAGAAAAATACAAATCGCATGAACAGATGTTGAAAACTATCCTTCCTGATCTGAGGAGTAGCCATCAAAAACCGACTACTTTTGAATCCGAGTACAACGATGATTTAGAGACAAAAGCAGTTAATAAAGCTAAATCATATCTTGCTGAAAACCCCAGCTGTACCGAGATTCGGGATGGCTTGACCAACGTCAAGGATGGCAAGCTGTTCAAGAGTTGGCGCAAGGCATTTTGCAACAAACTTGTGGAATTGTATCTGGAAAAACAGGATTGGGATAGAGGCGATGAAAATGCAGTAAAGAGCCAAATCAATTTGTATAATCGCAAATATCCCGAAACCCCAGAATATCAACAGTGGTTGGATACAATCACATATTTTAGGAATGAGCATCAGAAAAATAATAATTAAAAAACAATTATAATCAAATAGAAATGAAAAAGTTCTTGTTTATGATGATGGTCTTGCCTTTAATTATGGCGGGCAAGGCCTACGCCCAGGAAAAAGGGCAGCTGATTCGTTATGACTTGGATGCGTTTGAAAAAACCGTCAAAGCTACCGATCAATACAAATCCGACCCTAATGTGCTGCTTTTGGCAAAGGACGTTTTTCGTACCTATTGTGAGAGAAATGATATCAAAGTAGTGAATTTTACGGAAAAGGATTATTGGGATGCACAAAAAGAACTGACTCGGCTTCAAAAAGAAAACGAGACACTCCAAAACGCCAAGGATAAAGTGGTGGAAGATTTGGAAAAAGAGAAGTCGAAAGTGATTGTTGTTGAAACAGAGAAGAAAGAGCTGCAAAACCAGATTAAAGATTTGAACAAACAATTGTCAGATAAGCCAGGTTTGGAAAAACAAATTCAGGAAAAGGAACAAACTATAGCTGGCTTGAATCAACAAATCCAAGAGTTGAACGATCAAATCGCATTACAAAATACTACATTAAAGCAGAACGATACAGAAATGAAACAACTCGCCAGTGATACGGTGTCTCTCAATAAGGATAAGAAGGAACTTCAAAAAAGACTGGCAAAAGTTGAAGGGGAGAAGTCTTCACTGGATAATCAATTGAAAGAGAAAAACGGAGAGGTTGAATCCTTGAAAGGGACTATTACTGGTTTGCAGACGACCAATTCAGAATTGACCCAGAAGAATGCTAAATACCAAGCTGCCTTTGACAATACCAAGAATACCATCAATAAAATTTACAATGAAAACTTATCAAAACCCATCGTTGATATGAATCCTGCTCAACTTGAAAACGCGAGGAGCACATACGAGGGAATGAAACCTTTGCTCGCCATTGACCCCGACTTGTCAAGGGATTTGGAAAGCAAAGTAAATGAAATGGGTACTTGGAAGGCTTTGATTGATCCATTGAAAGGAGCCAAACAATACATGAAGGGAAAATATGTCGAAGGACAATGCAAGAAGTGGAAAGAAGAAATCAACAAAATTCCTTTGGCTGGAAGCAAAGCAAAGGAGGAAGTGAAAGAGGGGGAGTATGCCGTATTGACACTACTGGAAAATCAGGCAAAACTGAAAAAAAACTATGATTTGATTGTGTACAACTTGGAACAATTGAAATCCTTGCCTGATGAGGAAGCACTGAAAGATGCCAATACTATGGTGGGTGAAATGAAAGGTTATGTCAATCGTTTTTATAAGGCGGGAGTTTATGATAGTTACGACAATGCCATCAAAAAGATTGAGGGAGGACTCAAATCACCGCCGAGCGACAAGGTCTCGACGCCAAGCAAATTCAAGTTGTTCATACAAGAATTAAAAGAGGCATTTTAATCATATAACAATATACCATCATGAAAACATTGTCCAAAGAATCATTTAATAAGATACAATATGTCATCCAAAACCAGAACTATGCCAATATTTATGCACGTTTGGTATTGGAGTTGCCCACTGTAGACAGCACCTTGTTCTCCAAAATACTGCTGCGAGGCGATGGAGCCGAATGGGTGGTGGAAGACAACAAGGAGTATCATCCTTTTTCGGTGGCTACGGCTGAGGAAAAAGAGCTTATTGCCATTTCCCTCGAAGAAAGGAAAGAGTCTGTCCTGAGAAAGTTGGGGGGCATGCCGTTCGCCAAAGACCTGTTGACTATTCCAAGTGAGAATCAGATCTTTTTCAGCAAAGATAATATGGGCAATGTGAGTGTCACGCTTACCCAATGGGGTTTCAAGTTGCCTCGTTCGAAAGACGACATTGATATTATCAGTGCTTTGATTGCCAAACCGAGGGTTCTGGTGCAGTCGCAAGTGAATGTGATAGTCTGCTATTCCGACGGCTTGCCAGCAAGCAATGAGTCATTTGACCTGCAGCTTTTCGGATCAATGGTGCCTTTCAAAACCAATGAGGATGGCCGTTTCAATTTGGGCCGTCTCATCAATGGCAAGTCTTTTGCCATTAGCGACCACAAGGGGAATGAAAAGTCGTTTACGGTGGATCCTTCTATTGAATTGTATGAGGTAGAGTTCCCAATATACACATCCTACAATATTATGGTTAGCAACCAGGAAGATACACCTTGCGCCAACTTTACGCTTGTTGTCGATGGCAATCCTATGACCACGGACGAGAAAGGTCTCATTAAGAGCGATGAGTTTGTATTGACCCCCAAGATGGTGGTGGTGGCTGTGCATGAGGAGACCTCCCACAAGGAAACATACACCTTAGCAAGAGATCCAGAGGAGAACCATTTCAAATTTGTTTACAGCGAGAAGTTCTATAGTACCCTTGATGTCCAGGTGCGTTATCCAGACGGTGAGGGCCTGCCGAAGTTCCGCGTAAAAGTGGGCAATGATGAGTATGAGGCCGATGAATATGGTCATCTGCATCTCGAAGGTTTTGAAGCTGATACCACAATTCGTGTGGCCGATGCTTTTGATTGTGCCAATTATGTAGATGTGGAGTTACAACGGGGCGACAATGCTACGGAACTCATTATCAAACGGCCCGAGGTGAAGATGGTACGTATCCATTTGCAGGATAAGGAAGGCAATCCGCTTCGGGATTTGCCTCTCAAACTTCAGCGGAAAAAGACCGAAGACTTGGAAGGCACTACCGATGCTGACGGCAATGTTTTTTTCCCGGCCGAGCTGTTTGCCGATGGACAAAAGATCAAGCTCTCTTGCTCATACAAAGGTAGATATAAACTTAAGAGGATATAATAATATAATCCCAACGTGTCATGACAAAGGAAAAAAAAGAAGGGAAACTGAAGAAAAAGTTCAAATTCGATCAGGAAGGCAGCGAATACAATTTCCAATTGAAAAAGAAACCCAACTTGTGGTGGCTGTTGCTGTTTCTTTTGTTGCTGCTGCTTTTTATCCCTCTGAAAAAGGATATTGTGGTTCTCACTCAGTGTGACGGGAAGGCAGAACCATACGTTGATGTGAGGATGCAATACACCTCTCGTTATTTGTTGTGGGAAAAACAATTTTTAAACAATGTGCCATACGACACGATACAGCAGACCGATAGCACAGGCATGACCGTATTCAAGGATGTGGGCTATAGTGTGTATTCATTCATTTTCCATTTCAGGTCACAAGCGGTGTTCAGTGCCAAAGGCGATTGCTTTGAAGATATTGAGGTGGCGCGCCGTTTCCATACGACACGTAAGGTGGTGATGGAAATGCAACCATTGTTGACAGATGTTCGATTGAAAGTGGTCGACGCAGAACTCTGTTTCGAAATCCCTGATGCTGCCGTGGAATGTTCCTATAGAGGCAAAGGCGGGTCGTCTGAGTTGACGGACAGCACGGATGTGGCAGGATGTGTTGTTGTAAGAAACGTGCGCGTTTGTGGAGGTGTTGAGAGTATTATGGTCTCAGCTGAAGGCTATGCCGACACCCTGTTGACCAACCTTACGGTGAAAGAACTGCTCAAAGACGCAGGTGGTTACTTGATCCCGTTGCGTCCATTGAAGGAAAGGTTTACATTCTTTGTGAAAAACAAATACACGAAGGAACCGATTCCTGGTGCTATAGCGGAGGTGAGTCTCACTGAACGTGGCATTGATGTATCAAGCGGAAAGACACGAACCAATGTTGACGGTTTGGGGCAAGGCTTTTATGATAATGCACGTGTAATGGCTAAAGTGTCCATTACCGCAGAAAAGAAGCCTCATTATAAGTCAGGAAAACTTGAGGGAGATTACACAGTGAAACAATTCAAGGAACTTCCTGATAGTCTGAGAGTGATATGGTTGGTGCCAGAGCCGTTTACTGTTGAATTCCGCAATTTGGACACGCTGACGGGCGAGCCTATCGCTGGTGTCCACAACGAGGTTTTTATTGAAGGTGTCGATGGGTCGACCAGTTCGAAGGAGGTAGTTAGCAACCGTAATGGATGTTTCCCTGTTTCGGCAAGAGAAGGAGATAAAATTACTATCAAATCTACGCTTGACCCATACTATCATCCCAAGACCTCCATCATATCGAAATTTGAAAAAGGAGACACCATTTATATGTATCCTGTGTTGGTGACACTAGATTTTAGAACGGTAGAGATTGATGAGGATGATCGATTGACAGGCGAACTCCCCGATTGCGATTTGGAAATTATTGTTGATGGGGAAAAGGTTGCTCCAACCAATAGTGGAACGGGTAGTTTTTCGGTAGTCAACCTTCGGCTTACATCCACAATTTCTATCATTGCATCAAAACCAGAGTATAACACTAACGACACCAAAATTCAGAATAGAAATGTTGGAGAATTATACAAATCAATGCCAGAAGAACGTGATATTGAAATGTACAAGTTTGCGAGATACCATGTTGATATTGTAATGTGTATTGACAATACTGGTAGTATGGATAAGCTTATTCAACTTGTCAAAAATAATGCACTTAGTTTTTATTCTGACCTGAACGACGTATGTGCTACATTTGGGAAAAAGGTGGTGGATAGCCGGCTGCGAGTGATTTCTTATGGGGACTTGATGGAAAAACCAATTGTGGAGTCGGGTTTCCTTGAAATCCCTTCACAATCAGCTGATTTTAAGAATTTTGTTAATGGAATCGTTGCTAGTGGTGGTGATGATGAACCAGAAGACGGATTGGAAGCTCTTGCCATGGCGATTGACTCGAAATGGAATAACTCCACGAAACATTGTAGACATATCATTATTGTTTATACAGATGCTTCGTGTCATGAGTTGGGTTTCTGCAGACATAGTCCTTATTATCCTTCTGGTATGCCTGCCGATTTCAGTGACCTCACTAGACAATGGTTGGGTATGGATCCAGAAAGTAGCCGCCTTATACTATTTGCGCCAACAACAAAGCATTGGTCGAGGATGAATTCCAACTGGCCGAATGTCTATATGCGGCCTCTCAGTGACGTGATTGGAGGTGGATATGAAGAAGTGCTTAAGGCGATTAGTAATTCACTATAAATTATAGGATTATGTCAAAGAACAAGGAGAGAAAACTCAAGAAGCAATTCAATTATTACGAAACCAACAGCGAATATGATTTTCAAATAAAAAGGAAATCTAATCTATGGTGGTTGTTGCTTTTATTGCTTCCATTGCTGTTACTTATCCCACTTAAGAAGGATATTGTTGTTGTTACACAGACTGCTGATGGAACGCCAGAACCATATGTGGATGTCGCGATGCAATATACAGGGGAGTATCTTTTATGGCAAAAGCAGTTTCTGGTAAAGGTGCCATACGATACCGTACAGAAGACTGATAGTATGGGGAAGACTGTGTTCAAAGATTTAGGTTATAGTGTATATTCGTTTGTTTTCCATTTCAAGAACCCCGTGGTGTTTACTGCAGGTAACGATTGCTATGAAGAAATTAGAGCTGAACGAAAATTCCATACGACACACAAGGTGGTGATGAAAATGAATCCTGTGGTGGCTGATGTGAGGTTTAAGGTGGTGGATTCAGAATTGGGTTTTGAACTGCCCGATGCTGTGGTGGAATGTGAATTTGCTAGCCGTAATGGGAATCAAGAAGTAGTTGACACCACCGATGCCACTGGATGCGTGTTGATCAAGAATGTGCTACTCTGTGGAAATATAGACGGTGTTAGAGCGTCAGCTGACGGATATGCAGACACCCTGCTCACACATCTCTCAGTTTATGATTTGTTGGTAGAATCGGGGGGCTACGTTATCCCATTGCGCCCATTGAAGGATAGGTTTACCTTTTTTGTGAAAAACAAATGGACTAAAGAACCTATTCCAGATGCATTGGCCGAGGTGACATTGATATATAAGGGTACAAATGTGTCGGGAGGCAAGTCTCGTACAAATGTGGACGGTCTGGGTAGAGGCTTTTTTGACGATGCACGATTATTGGCCAAAGTGGACATAAAGGCGACAAAGAGTCCGACATACAAGCCTGGTGAATTGGAAGGCGACTATACGGTTCGCGAGTTTAAGTCGTTGCCTGATAGTTTAAGGGTGGTGTGGCTTGAGCCAGAGCCTTACACGGTGCAGTTCCGTAATATAGATACGCTTTCGGGTGAGCCTATAGCAGGCGTGAAAAACGAGATTGTTATCGAAGGCATTGACGGAACAACCCGTAGCAAAGTAGAACCAAGTAACCGTAACGGCTATTTCCCTGTAACAGCTGTGGCGGGCGACAAGATAATAATTGTTTCTACTTTTGATCCGTACTATCATCCAAAGACCACTAATATATCGAAATTTGAAAAAGGAGATACTATCTATATGCATCCTATTATAGTTTCGTTGGATTTCATGACGGTAGAGGAAGACAATGGAAAGATTACAGGCATTTTGCCTGATTGTGATTTGAAGGTTGTGGTGGATGGAAAAGTTGTCAATCCAACCAATAGTGGTACAGGCCAGTTCACTGTGCCGAATTTGAGGTTAACTTCCAAGATTTCCATTGAAGCCTCTAAAACTGGTTATGAACCGAATGATATGAAAGTCAGGAATAAGAGTGTTGAGCAACTTTGGAAAGCTCCTCGGGAAGAACGTGAAATACCGTTGCTCAAACATATTGCATTGACTTTTAGGACGGAGGAGTTAATGAATGGAGATATTACAGGATTGTTGCCGGATTGTGATTTGGAGGTTACTGTGGATGGCAAAAGAGTTAACCCTACCAACAGCGGTTCAGGCGAGTTCGTTGTGGAAGACCTGAAGCCCTCGTCTATCATCTCTATCGTGGCTTCAAAACAATACTATGAAACTAATGACACCAAGGTGAGAAATCGTAAAGTGGACGACCTTTATAGAGCCTCTCAAGATGAGCGTAATATTCCGTTAGAGATAGAGCGCTCTTGTGGACAACGCTATGTATCTAGAACAGATGGTGATGCAAATCAGACCACATTTAGTTTCTTGCATAGTGTCGGCAAGCCATTTGGTAGAATAAAATTCACTTTTGACACGTATTCTATCAAGGATTCGTTTGAAGTTTGGAATTGCAAACCAGATGAGGTAGGCAAGGACATCGGCAATCGACTTTTTGTGTTTGATGGAATATCCAATAGCGGGATGGCCGGACCTGAAACGAAGTGGCTTAATTTTAATAATGGGCCGTATATTACAGTCGTTGCGACCCGTTCGGAGTCTGGTTCTGATTTTGAGTATCAAGTATGTTGTGCTGATGAAGATTGTGATTGGGATATAGATAATGACCTTGTACCAATTGATATTGATAAGATATTTATGCCATTGCCTGATCCATTTTGAAAATTGAATGGTATCATGTAGAATGATCTGTTGAGTGCTAGTTTATAATAACCCCGACGAGTCCAATGGGATATAACTGGACAAAGTAGAAAATGAAGAAATTGTTTTTGTTTGTATTGTCATTGTTTTGCATCGCAACGATTGTGAATGCACAAGATGCGAGTGGCAGTTGCAAGTTGCCTGGAGCAAACGATTATGTGAATGTGGACTTCTACAAAGGGCCTTCTAAAGGTGAGGGAAATATTGTATTGAGTAATCAAACAAGTTCTGATCAGTATATTACTGAAATTAAAGTACAAGTTACGGTGGAAATCCTATATGATTATGAAGAAGAATACAAAGGTAGTAGAGTGGGAGGTGGAGCTATCTATGAAAAAAACAAAAATAAACCATTATGGAAAACCGTAACATTGTTTAATGATAAAATTCGGGATATTGGTGCTAATCAAACTCGTAGGGTCGCTGTAACAATGCCTTTCTATTATCAAATCAAAAACATAAAGGTTTCGGTTGGAAATCTGATTTGTAATTAATTCAATCGTTATAGTTGCGCCCGGCACGGATTAGGGTATGAAGTAATGAAAAAGACTATATTTTGATTATGTTGTATGCATCCGTAATGGATGTATTTGCCCAATATCCAGTTTGTGGTGTAGATCATACCCTGTATCTCCGGCGCGTAGTTGAGGTAAATCATGTGCGCCTTGTAGTCGGCATCGTCGCGCAGGTTCTTGAAGGAGCGGTAGTCCTTGCCCCACCTGTCGCACAAGTCCTGCCACCGTTTCCAGGCCATCTCCACCGTGTAGTCACGCTGTCC
>JAEEGL013283043.1_pt1 | contig 29095 bp, 30 predicted proteins | sample 9134231 | NCBI WGS metagenome assembly JAEEGL01 (sample SAMN16246548, study PRJNA631951) | gut metagenome | biome: gut microbiome; feature: rumen; material: fiber-attached | host: Bos | place: Iran: Karaj | collected 2018-10 | reverse complement strand
GGATTAAAAGGTGTGTCGTTGGTTCCTTTGGGATAGTAATTCTTGGAACTCAATTTTTCGTACTCCCCGGGCAGGCAAGTACTGTATACAGAATACCGCCAATCGGCGGATTAAGTCAATAAGTTTCTAATAGTACACTGTAAAATATATAGTGTAAACAAAAAAAACGACAGATGAACCAGCCAAACCGTCGTTTTTTATAACTAAACAATGTCTATACAAACGATAGACAAATATTATCTTTCAATAGAAATACTCTTACTTCTATTATCGATGATTTTAATATCTTTATTAGAGATATTTCGGTTTGTTCCGCCTGCAGCATGTTCAATATGCACAGTTTTTCCTTCCAGTCCTTCTTTATGCAGCTGAAATACCGGTATGTATATACGTTCATTTTCCTTACGGATAATGATTGCGTCGTTCCAGCTTTCACCTTTATCAAATGAAACAACCTTATCTACAACACCGGTAATGCTTCCTCCTTCGAATAGCCTGAGCGGCAAATCTGATTTCAAATACTCTTCCAGGTACAGATTGTACCGGCCGGTTGCTTTTAATACTTCTTCAAAATCAGGATTGAGCGAATAGAACATGCCGTCCTTTGTTGCCAGCTTTATCGAAGACAAAAACTGAAGACGTTTGATATGGCTTGAATTCAAATTGTTTATGAAAATCTTCTCCGGCATTTCTTTGAGTTCTTCATCAAAAGTTGTCCAGCGTTTTGCCTGTGTTAGCTTGAGTTTCGATTCTTCGATTTCTTCTTTTGTCCGTTCACCAATCATGTTTGTTGCTATGTTGGAGAGAAATTCCCGCATTGTGTTTTTAATCATGTCCTTTGGGAAGCGAACCTTTTTGCCGTTCTTGTCTTTTCCGTTGATTGCAAGATGCACATGATGATGTTCGGTGTCCGTGTGAATTACGCCGAGCCAGTAGAACTCGTAGCCGGTAAGCTGTTCCAGATGGCGGATGAAGCTTTCGCTCAGAAGCTTAAGGTCGATGTTCTGACTTTCTGGCGAGATAATGAACTTAAGATGATAAGGGCTCATGTGCTTCTGATATTCTTCCAAGTTCGTTCCAAAGATTCCGCGTGGGATTTCAACGCCGTCTTTTCCAATCTGTGGCATGTAAAGTTTGATGTATCGTTTGTGTGCTTCCATAGATGAGGCATACGACATTTTGAACGCTACTCTTTGTTTCCGGCTGAATGCGCTGCCATTTGCTCTAACTGTCCCGCTGTATGCCCGTTCCTGACTTTTTCGTCTGCCTTTCTTTTTTAGAAGGCGATTGATTGCCTGCCCGTCATCTTTTCCATGAATTGGTCTTTTCCAGTCATATAGATGCGGGTCTCTTTCCGGGTCATTCTTTTTAGGATGATTAAAAATTGATAATAGATTTTTCATTTGTATTCCTGTTATAGGGCAGGCAGGAATTACAGTCTTGAGCATATCAAAATCAAATTTGAATATCAAGATTTATAAAACCGCCGGCCGACGGTTCAGAAAAGTGAGAAAAATGCATAAAAAAACAGCTTTGTATACAATTTTCAATTTTGAATACACGTAAAACCTTGAAAAATAACAAATTAAGCTGGCTTGTATACAAACCTTTATCTTGCGTCGGTACTTATCCGGCCTGGATTGTTATCCTGCCTGCGACCGCCGGACGGCGGTGCATTGTTTTTCTTGAGTTTTCTGCCCAAATCACGTATTTTTACATCATAGACTTCTGCCTGCCCGTAGGAGTCCTATGCTTATACTTACCGAAAAGCCGAGTGTGGCTAAAGATTTTGCAAAAGCACTTGGCTGCACATATTCTACGGCTGAAAAATGCTACAAAAAAACTGATGGGGCAGTTTATATTGCAAACTGCGTCGGCCATCTTTTTGAGCTGAACGAACCTGCTTCTTATAATCCGGATTACAAAAGCTGGAAGAAGCTTCCCGTTATCCCCGATCAGTTTCATTACCATGTTACTCCGGCCGTAAAAGATGCTGCAAAAGTTGTCGTTTCGCTTTTGAAAAAACACAAATACGATGAAATCCTGATTGCGACCGATGCGGACAGAGAAGGGGAAATAATCGCCCGTGAATGTCTTATGGCCGCCGCAATTACTGACCACTCCAAAATCAAAAGATTCTGGGTCTCCCAAGCCTTGACACCGGACGTTATTCGGGACGGAATTAAAAAAGCCAAAGCCTTAGGTAATTACAATCTGCTTTCCGAACAAGGTTTTGCTCGTCAGCATTCCGACTGGCTTGTGGGAATTAACGGTACAAGATTCATTACAAACAAAGCAAGTTCTCTTTTTACTGTAGGCCGGGTTCAGACATCAGTTCTTTCTGCAATTTCAGAGCGCTGCACTTCAATTAAAGACTTTAAGCCGGAAAAATATTTTGAACTTGCTGCAGCTTTTGCACCGACGTCCGGCGGTTCTGTTTCAGGTCTTTTATTGGATTCAGATGGAAAAACACGCTTCAGTGATGAATCATTACTTTCTAGAATCAAGCCGTATTTGAATCAGCATGCCAGACTGGATGATTTAAAATCCGAAAAAAAGGAAATCCTTCCGCCTCAGCTTTACAGTTTGAATGATTTACAGAAGGATGCCTTCCGTTATTTTGAATATTCTGCAGATAAAACCTTAAAACTGGTCCAGAAACTGTATGAAGAATACAAGTGCGTTTCGTACCCAAGAACGCCATCCAAGGTTATGGGAAGCCAGAACGTTAAGTTTTGCCGGGATTTGTATCAGAAATTCCTGACTCAATACCTGGAATACTTTGTTTTGCACCCATTTTATAAGATTGATGCTGCAAATAAGCGGATTTTCAACGATTCCCAGCTTGAAGCGCACCATGCAATTATTCCTCTTGCAAAACTTCCTGTAGGAGCAAGCGGTGATGAAGAAAATATCTACAATCTGATTCTCGAACGCTTTATGCTTGCCTTTGCTCCGGTCCATGTGTACGAAAAGCAGACTGCAAAACTTAGTGTAGGGGAGTTTCACTTCAAAGTTGAGGGGCGTAAAATTATAAACGAAGGCTGGCAGAAATTCCGCCGGTTTACCCGCTTACTCAAGGAAAAAGATGCCGAAAAAGAGCCGGAACAGCTTCTGGATACCATCGATTGGAATAACCTGACGCTGGGTTCTGTAAAGTCGGAAGAAAAATACACAAAACCGCCTAAGCATTTTAATGAAGCTTCGATTCTGGCCTTTATGGAAAATCCAAAAGGGGAGTCGGGCGACAAAAAACTTGCAGGTCTTGGAACTCCTGCCACCCGTCACACCTTTATTCCAAAACTTTTACGTGCAGAATACATCGAAGTTCAGAAAAAGAACCTTATTATTACCAGAAAGGGAGAAAAACTGCTCAGTCAGGTAGCCGAAACACCGCTTTCTGCTATTGCGGACATTGGAGAAACAACAAGATGGGAAGAAAAACTCGCCCAGAATCCCGCTGCATTTGAAGCGGAAATCAAGGAGTTTATCCGGTCTTCAATCAAAGGAGGGCAGAATGCATAATTTGACTTTCCTTTATGAAGAAAACGGTTTTACAGTAAGTAAACTTGAAGTAATGGGCTCCCGTTATTACATTGTTCAGCATAAAGCAACAGGCCGGCGTTTTATCCGCAGAAGCCTGAGTGCTGTAGATGCGATAGTAAGATCCAAAGTGCTGGATTAAGCTATCTTTCCAGTGCTGCCCGGAAGGTTTTCCCGATATCAGAGTCAGCCCAGGTGAGTTTGCCTTTTTTAATGCAATCAACATATCGGGAATAGCTTTTTTCCGGCTTGTCGTTGTAGGAGAAAATGTGCAGAAGTCGGATTAACTGTATTCTCTGGGATGGGAATTTCTTGTTTCCAAAGCAGATTTCCAGAAGATGATGCAAATATACGGTTGTCTCCGTATCTAGTTCATCATCTTCTGTATCATTTCTTGTAATGGCCCATGGATTTTGTTCAATGGTAAGCATATCAACCACTAAATCTGGGCGCAATTCATAAACGAGCAGGGTAAACTTCTCCCTAAAAAAGGCATTTTTGAGCATTTCCTGGACACTTTTGAGATTGCCTTCTGTTTTTGTACAGAACTTCTCCTCGTATTTTTTGATAACCCATTCAATTTCGTATTTATCTTTGGAATTAAAAAGCTCCAGTTTCTGTTCCTTTACTTTTTCGTAGGTACAATTCATTGCGGCAGACAGTTCCTCATAAAAAATAGCGAGGTTCTTTGTGTTTTTCTCCATGCTTTTACTGGAATCGATAAAAACAACTTCTTCACGGGTTAATCCGCTCTTTGCAAAGTTGAGTTTCTTGTAAAAACTCATTGGAATTACAAAAATAGTCTTTCCTGTCGGATTATTAAGAAAAGCTTCTGGAGTAACAAAGTAATAATAGATTTCCATCAGTTCTGTGAGGAATGGTTTGAGTGCAGCAGAGTAGAGTCGGGTAGAGAACTCTTTGAATTTCAAAAATGTTGTAGTTCTGGAAAGTCCTTCAGCCTTAGCATTAGAGAACTTGTGAAGAGGGTAGTTTTCATAGAGCCTGTTGAAATCTTCTGCCAGTTCATCCGGGATATATGAAGTTTCGAGCATACTGCGGACGCGAGTATCAAGCCCAGTATATGCCCTGTAGACACAATGATTGCATTCTGAAGTGTTAATATCAGAGATTCTAGTTTTGATGTTTAAGAGGATTTCGATGTAATAGTTTACGAGCAGCTTCGCAATCTGAAAATCCTTTTCTTCCCCTTGAAGTTTAGGGTCCTTTTTCATGCGTTTTTCAGCTTTTATGATTTCTCCGATGTAAGTATTAATATCTTTTGCCAGATCCAGTACCTTTATGAGCATTTCTGCGGTTTTCAGAATCTGTTGAACATAAGAGTAGGCGAATTTTCTGGTTCTGATAAAATGAGTCAGCTCTGATGGATCAAAACATTGAACCTGATACTTCGCACGTAAGTCCAGATTGTATTTTTCTGCGGAATTTGGAATAAAACCTTCTGCTGAAAAGGTGTACGAATCCGCTTTAGCATCCTTTTCAGCCTGGTCGATGTCCAGAGTAACGTTCTTGTAAGCAGCTTTGAAGTAAGATAATCCTGAACCTAATATCTTAATACAGTTTTCTTTTAACATAATCCCCTCAATTTGTTGTTTTTTTATTTTATATGCAGTGGTACTCCTCGTGCTGTGACAATTGAACTCGGCTATTATTCCAGAATGCCATCATAACATAACAAGGTGTCAAATAACGGCACTTTGATAAAATCTTTCAAAATTTAAAGTAATCAGGCTGTCTGATATGGTAGTGGTAAAAAGTAATTATATAATTACTTTTAGATTTACAAAAGAGGAAAACGATGTTATATTTAAGAAAAGGTGATAAAAATGACTGCAGAAGACTTCTGGAATAAAGTAAAAGCTCGTCTTTCGGAAGAAGGAAAAACTTTTGTCTGGCTTTGTGAGCAGGCAAAAGTTGATGTTCAGATAATGAAAAATCGCATTTATAAGAACCGTATTCCGGATGTTGATGATACATTAAAGCTGCTTTCTGTTCTAGGAGTGACTGTAGAAGAGTTTTATGAGATGCAGGAACTGTTTCCAGTGAAAAATACGACTTCTGTGGGGGCTGTTACAGTTTCAGAGGATGAGCGTATCCCTGTTTATGATCAGGTTTTCTCCTGTGGGCACGGACAGTTTGTCCCAGATACAGAAATTGTAGATAATTATATATCTGTACCGGAAGAGTTGAGGGGAAAAAAGTTCTCAGGACGCCTTGCAGCCAGCAAAATTCGCGGTGATTCTATGGAGCCGACCATTTATAATGGTGATACTGTCATCTGTGATAATATGGGTTATCTGGAAGATGGAATATATGCAGTTATTTACCAGGGAAAAGGCTTTGTAAAGAGGCTTCAGACAGTTTCAGGCGGCATGAAAATCATTTCTGATAACACAGCTTATGAACCAATGTTTGTAAAAAATGGTTCCGATGAACTGAGTATCATTGGCCGGGTTCATTATGTGCTGCATAAGTTGTAATTCTTGAATAAATCTCCCCACGTAAAATATGACTTTTTAACATTTTACCACGTATTTTAACAATTCTCCCACGTAAAATATGACTTTTTTACAGCCAAATTTTGCAGGAAAAACGGATTATAAAGCGTTTGAAATAAAAATAATTAAAAGGTTACTTTTTATAAATTATATCAGGATTTCTATTGAAAAAGACTGATAGAGCCCCCGCTTCTAGATAAAAATCGGGGGTGCACTATATGTAGCGTGGTTTATGCATTGGTAGACAGAAGGTATATTATAAGAAGTAATATGAATACCATGTATATAGTGTAAAATATGGATTTATAAACTTGATAAACGCTAGATATAGTTATTATATCAGACTTTCGTAGAATTGTACAGCGTTCTGGATGTCATTTTCATCAGGATGCTGTTTATTTAATCCGCCGATTAACTTGAACGGTCCGTATGTGTCATAACCTTTGCAGCTGAAAACGCCTGTAATTGTGGCTGTCTTCTGCTCCAGAAGCTTTTTCATTTCTTCTGTATATTTCTTATTGTCATTGCCGCAGGTGTACATCAGGAAAACTTTCTTACGGATTGGAAGGTTTTCTGTAATAAACTCCTGTAGTGATTTGTGTAATTTACCGAAGTAAATTCCGCTTGCAATGCCTATCAGATCATAATTCGCCAGAGCTATCATCTTTGCTTTTGTAGTATCAATCAGAGTTACATCCGGATATTTCTCTGCGATAGCTTTTACGAGCTTTTCTGTGTTGTGATGATGTGGCGATGCATAAAGTATTGCAGTTTTCATAACCCGGATTATAGCAGATAATCGGCTTTGACGCTCTAGTTTTTAATCGGTTTTACTTAAAAATACCCTTTTATTTTGTAAAATCGGCTTGAAATAGTTAATAGGTAGACAGAATATGGTAAAATAGTGTAATAAAGTAGACAATGTAAGGTTAATTCTAGAAAAAAAATACCCTATTTGCCGACCTCATCTACCAGTTCAAAACGCCATTTCTGAGTTACGTCAGGGTATTTGACGTGGTCTGTTTCGCTCAAAAATTCTTTTTTCTCACGAATCCAGAGGGAATTATCATCATAAAGACGGCGATATACTACGTATTCTTCTTTAGTTTCAGAGTGATATGCAACGTCTTCTACGATGTAGTATTTATTCTTAAAGTGGCGGTAGATTCCATGAATCTTTACTTCGCGTTTTTCTTCATTCATTTTTTTATCTCCATCTATTCAATATTGTGAATTACAGAACGAACCTTACCGATTACACGGAAATCCTCTGTTTCGGAAGATTCAAACATCGGATCATAGTACTTGTTGTCAGAGATGATTTTTACACCGTCGCTTGTACGCTGCAGGCGTTTTACGAATCCTTTCCCCTTATAGATAATCGTATAAATGCCGTCTTCCCCATCATAGCCGTTCATATCACAGATAATGATATCTCCGCTGAACAGTGTCGGCTCCATGGAATCCCCCTTCACTCTTGAGGCTGCAAATTTATCACCGTATTTACGTAATTCTTTGGGAACTGCAATGTAATCCCTTACGGTATCTGAATCTGGTACAAACTGACCGTGACCTGCAGAAAAGGCTTGCTCTACTACGGGAATCAGCATTACATCTTCTGAAATAGTTGATTTGAGGCCTTCATTTGAAATACCGAAGAACTCTTCAGCTGTGGTGCCGAATACAGAAAGGATTCTTAGAGCTTCTTCAATGGATGGGAAGCGTGATTTATAGATTCTGTTGCGCATAGACTGCAAATCCATGCCTGTTTCTTTACAGAGCCATTCCTGAGTCTTGCCCTTCTCTGCCAGTTTTGCTTTAATACTGTTCCAAAAGTCCGTTGCTTCCATTTCTGCCCTCTTCCAAAAGTATATCACACAAAAAAGAATAAATAAATAGTATTCCGTTTGATTATTATTATTGACTTTAAACTATTCCGAATGTAATATTTTATTAGATATGATTACAGGATTTCCGAGCCCGGCACAGGGCTATGAAGACAACAGATTTGATTTGAATACTCTTTATATTAAGCATCCGGCTGCAACTGTCTTTATGACAGTTGATACTGACCGCTACAAAAACATGTGTATCTTTAACGGGGACCTCTTAATCATAGACCGGGCAAAAAAGATAACTCCCAATTCGCTTGTGGTATATGAAAGCGATGGTGAGTTTGTAATCGGGCGTGTTTGTAGTATTAAAGGTGAAGCGATTGTGACCGGCGCTATAATCACAGTTATTCATTCGGTAAAGTCATGAATTTTTTGCACGCCGATAGCAATAGTTTTTATGCGTCTTGTGAACAGATTTTCCGACCAGACCTGCGCGGAAAGCCTGTCGTAGTTCTTTCAAACAATGACGGAGTTATAATTGCCCTCAATAAAGAAGCTAAAGCCTTAGGTATTAAGCGTGGCGACCCGTTTTTTCAGGTGCGTGACGTGTGCGAAATGCGGAATGTCACCGTTTTTTCGAGCAATTATACGCTTTATGCAGATATTTCAAGGCGGATTACGTCGATTTATATGGAATTTGCGCCTGATATTGAAGAATATTCCATAGATGAATCCTTTCTTTTCTTCGATAAGTGTAATTTCTCCGTTGCTGACTGGTATGATATCGGATATGAATTGAAACAGCGGGTTTATAAGGAAGTCGGGATGCCGATTTGCGTGGGAGCGGCTCCGACAAAAACTCTTGCCAAACTCTATAACAAAAAGGCCAAGGAACACGGCGGAGTTTTCGTCTACGAACCTTCAAAGATTGATGAACTTTTAGCACGGACTGACTGCGGTACAATCTGGGGAATCGGCCCTGCCCGAGCCCGTACTTTGCAGTTACATGGAATCAAGAATGCTCTGGAGTTGAAGCACATGCCATTATGTGATGCAAAAAAGCTGCTTACAATTCAGGGGTTTGCGACGGTACAGGAACTGAACGGGATTTCCTGCATTAATAAGGTTGTCCGAGAAAAGAAGGATGTTATAACTTCCAGCCGCCAGTTTTCCAAAAGGGTTTATGATATAAAGACGCTGGAATGTGCTCTGGTGCAGTATGCGGAACTTGCCGTAGAACGTCTACGTGCTCAGAAGAGTGAATGCGGTGCTGTTTCCATTTATATTTCTACCTGCAATTATTATTCAGATAATCCTAATGAGCAGTATTCGAACGGCGCTATTGTTGAACTGACTCGAATGACCAGTTATACACCTGATATAGTAATGGCAGCAAAAGCCGCCCTTCCCCACATTTTCCGTCTAGGTTACGGATATAAAACAATCATGGTTACTTTGATGAAACTTCTCCCGGAAGCTTTCCAGGGTGACTTATGGATAGATCCGCGCGAAGATGAAAAGAAACGCCGCCTTATGACCAGCCTTGATAAAATAACAAAGACTTATGGACGTGGAGCTCTTACCCTTGCTAAAGGATTTGAGAATACCGGCTGGGAAATGAAACGCGAGTTTTTAAGCCCCTGTTGGACTACTAGGTACGGGGATTTTCCGAAGATACATTGATTATTTTTTATTTTCTATCATCGTTTGATAGAGTTATAATGTTATTTATAAAACCATGAACAATAAACTTGATTATATCGCCATTGATTTTGAAACCGCGAATCAGTATCAGAACAGTGCCTGCTCTGTAGGACTTGTGCGCTTTATCGACGGAAAAGAAGTTGATTCCTGCTATTCACTGATTCATCCTGCAAAGATGTATTTTATCCCGGAATGGACGCATGATATTCATCATATTTCTTATAATGACGTGCGTAACAAGCCCTACTTCCCTGAAGTCTGGGACACCATGGTTATGCCGTTCATCAATAAGACTCCTGGCATTCCGCTTGTGGCTCATAACGGAAACATGTTTGATATGCCTGTAATTCAATCTTGCTGTGAATATTTTGGGATGGAAGTTCCTAAGATTGAGTACTTTGATTCTTTGATTATTGCCAGAAAAACATGGCCGGAATTTGAAACACATCAATTAACAAAACTTGGAGAGCGTTTTAACATTGAATACCTTGCCCATGATGCTTTAGAAGATTCCAGAGTATGCGGTCAGATTATCAAAATTGCTGCTGATAAATGGGGAGTAAATTCAGTTGAAGAGCTTCTTGCTGCCTGCCAGAGTCAAATTAAGTCGTTTTAATGTAAAAATCTGCATTTTTGCATAGAAAAATTTATATAATGCCATTTGTTGGCACTATTGACTGTTATAATAAAAACCATAAAGTGCAAAAAATGTTTAGGAGGCTTTGGCTTTATGGAAAGTTTAGCTGCAATTTTTATCGTAGTGTCTGTTATGGTTTTGTCTGTGTATCTGGCAAATTATCTTAAAGATTCTGAATCAAAGCATCAGAAATTGAATGATTTATTTACTTTTGCATTGCCATGCATTGCAACAATGGTAATCGGGCTTGCTGTGATTTCTGATTTTCTTCTCTTGCCAATTGTAATTACAGCTGCACTTCTAGCAGGAACTATGGCTCTTTTAGTCAGCTGGACTTCAGAGCAGAAAGAACAACAGGCAAAAGATAATAAAAATGCTTTGAACTACATCGTATTCATAATTATGAAAAATAGTTCAATGTTACTTGAAGCTATGTAAGGATATTAATGGAATACTTCACTACTCCGTCAGATTTAGAGCCTCGGTTTGATAGAACGATATCCATGACTCAAAATGATAAAGAAATTGAGTATGGCATTATTGATGGAAACAACACCATTGTTTTTATCAAAGCTGGTATGGAAGGCAGCTGTTATGGATATGAGAACAAATATGTTAGAATCGGACGGCTATTAAACGAAAAACACGGCTGTTCAATAATATCTTCTTCGAATCCTTTGGGTTATCAGACTGACTTTGCTGCAGAAATGTCTTTTGTTCGTGATTATGCTGAAATCCGCAAGTTCGAAGATTATCAGGTTTATTTTCTTGGGCATTCAAACGGCGCTGCTCTTGGAATTATCAATGCCTGTCAATTTCCTGAGATTAAAAAACTTGTGTGTATAAATGCTCCACTGATGATGAATCCTCAGTTACTGATTCATGGAATAAAAGAGTTTTCTGGAGAGAAAATGAATCTTGTTTATGGCAGTAAAGATGCTTCTTTTAGTATGGTAAAACTGTACTCCGAGCTAGAATCAGGGAAGATTGATTTTGTTCGCATTTATGGTGCTGACCATAATTTTACCGGTTGTCTGGATTTGTTTATTGAACTTCCAGGTGTTTTATTATTTGGAGATGAACTGACATGCAGGAATGTAAAAGTCCGTCAGTAGGAATCTGGTGGTTTTATTATGATGAAGTTCTCTTTGCTGACCCTGTGGAAGTAGAAAAAGGGCTTCCGTACGGAGACTGTATTGCAGGACTTTCTGATCATGCAGATTTCTGGGATAAGATGGAAGCTGCCGGTGAATTAAACAAGATTCCTCCCCTTCTTCGTTCTGAATACTATTATATTCCTCGTGGTCGCGTGGTTTTTCATAAAGATACCGGTAGGTATACAATTCTCCATGGAGGACTCAAAAAGCAGGAACTTAATAAGATTCGTAAGTTCTTTGCGTTATCTAAGGAATTAACTGATTTTGATACGGATTTTCATTATTCAATGGAAGACATCGGCACTATCATAAAATGATAGACTTTTAGAAATAATGTGGTAAACTATGAGTATGAGTAGAAAACTAACAGATGAAGAGAAAATGCAGCGTCAGTTACGACGTGATGAAAAGGCTGTTGAAAAAGAAGCTCATCCACAGGTTGATAAATACGGAGCAAAAATCCTTCGTATTCTACGTGAAGAAGCTTCTGATAATCCTGGTATTAAATACAATTCTGAGTATTTTGAGAAAAGATTCGATGTTTCTAACATCACAATTCTGCGTTCCATCAAAAAACTGAAAGCAAACAATCTTATTAAAGATAAACAGGTTCACGGTAGCTACGCCATTGAAGAAAAGTACTACGAAGATTTTTATTCCCAGTCCTGCTCGGAAGAAATCAAGAAGAATATAGCACTTATCGCAAGTCTTGGTGGGGTTTTACAGCAGTATAAAAATACACCACTTTACGACAGCGTAACCGACCTCATCTATTTCCTTCAGCCTGAAATAGCGAAAAGCGACAAAATCTTCTCTTCAGGCCGCGTAATTGTTTCTCCTCAGATGGAATATGACATCAATACCCAGAATTGGGAAAAGGTTTACGATGCAATCCAGAGAAATCACAAGCTCCGTTTCCGATACACAAAGCCTTACACAAATAATGAAGCTCAGCGAATCGTCTGGCCGTTCCAGCTTGTTCTTGATAATGGTTCGGTTTATCTGTTTGCCTACAGCGAATATGCAGATTTAGTTCTTCTGTATGATTTGAATTATATGGCAGATGTTGTAGTGCTAAATGAAGAGTTTGAACTTCCTGAGGATTATGACATCAACAATTACAGCGGTGGCGGACGTCTTGGAGCTTACAAAGGCGATAAGATAGAGAAGTACAAAATCCGCTTCACAGGTTATGCTAAAGACTGGATGAAGAATCATAAACTTGCCGATGACCAGACTTTTAAAGAGGAAGAAGAATCAACTGTGATTTCTTTTTCATCAAGCCAATATGATAAAGTTCTGGAACTCATTTTAAGCTGGGGACGTCAGGCAGAGCCTCTTGCTCCCGCCCGTCTTGTAAAGCGCTGGAAAGAAGAAGTTCTGGCTATGGCAGAAAAGGTGAAATAGGAAGAATAAGGTGAAAATAGGTTTAGTATTTGCTGGCGGCGGTGGTAAGGGTGGGTATGAGATTGGAGTATGGAAATATCTACATGAAATAGGACTTGATAAAAAGATATCTGTTATTTCAGGAACCTCTGTTGGTGGTCTAAATGCAGCTCTTGTGTCTTGTGTTACTTGTGATGTTGCAGAACACATTTGGACTACAGAAATAAATGATAAGATACTTGATAAAAATTCTTCTTCAAGAAAAAATGGAGCATTATTTAGTAGGACTGGACTAATCAGTATTATTAATAAATATGTAGATTTTGAAATAATGAAATCGTCAGGAAAAGAAGTATTTGTTACTTGTTATAATACTAAAAAACTGGAAGCAGAGTCATTCAAGTTAAATAAATATGATTCTTCAGATATAAAGACATTATTATGTGCAACAAGTGCAATTCCTGTAGCATTTCAAAATGAAACTCTTGAAGGGTATAAATATGTTGATGGTGGAATAAAAGATAATATCCCTTTTCGTCCATTAATACAGGAAGGATGTACCCATGCTATTATAGTAATGCTTGATGATACTCATAACGATTATTCAGGTTTTGATATAAAAACATTGGTACTACATCCTTCTACAGATTTAGGCAGCATATTTTCTGGAACATTAGATTTTTCTCTAGATAGATCTAAAGAGCGCATAAAATTAGGATATAATGATTGTAAGAATAAAGATTTAGAATTAAAAACTTTCTCGGAGGAAATAATGACTAATGAAGATATGGAAACACTAACAAAAATTAATGAAATGAATGACAAAGCCGTTTTATTGGAAACTCTAAAAAAGCTTGTTATTGATCCTACCTCTTTTGGACAAATTCAATGCAATATGAATGCAGAAATGAGAACAGCAGGCGGAAAATTCCATTGGAATAATATTGCTGAATTTGGAGGTCTTAAATTCCAGCAGAATAAACTAACCAAGCATCTTAGGCTCTTAGATTCAATGGATAATAGAAAAGCCTGGGGAAACTATCAAAAAATGGTTGATGTTTGTAAGCAATTTCTAATGAGAGAAGCTAAGAAAGACATGGAGATAAAAACTGATACTTCTGTAACTGTAGAAGAACGACTTTTAAAGTTAAATGAATTGTATGGAAAAGGCTTAATAACTGAATCCGATTTTAATAAACGAAAAGAGGAAATATTAGCAGAGGTTTAATCATATTATTGTTTTATGGAACAGAAACCTGGCTGGACCTATAGATCTATCGAATCTCTTAATATGCAGATTGCAATAAACGATACCTCCGGGATTATGTACACCGAAGATAAAGTCAGGTACTCTGTAGAAGAACAACGACTCCTACAGAGTATAAATTATGAACTTCCCTTGTCTGTTCATTTTGTAAAGAAGGTCTTTGATGGTACTATTGTTTCAATTTCATAGAGTATTATATATTCTTGAAGCGTAAAACTTTTTTATTTCATTTTCTAAACTTTCATCAAAGAAATTGCCACAAAGTCTGTGAATTACCGTATAAGCAAACTTTATTGGGATATTGGGAAATAAAGGGATTGCATTAGTTTCGCGAAGTTCTTCAGGAGGAAATTCTATATTTTGGGTTGATACTTTTGAAATAGCTTCAATGTCATCACTTACAGATAAGCGCTTCTTTTTAATCTCACGGTTCAGTTTTTTATATTGCTCAATTAATAAAGGACTAATCCCGCTGCATCCGGCTCCAACGCCACTTATAGGTTCAACACACATAGATTTCCTCTGGTTTTATACTTCCTAATCATCCGGCATTTCTGGATTCGAAGGATGAAAATGCTTTTTGTGGACAATCTTACAGTCAAACTGTTCAAAATCGTTAAATGGGATTCCATCATCTTTATAGTCATGCTGAAAATAACCGGCAGTTAAATCCATACGGATTGATGTCATTGAAACGACATCCGATGTGAGAACCGCAAAATCGCTTAATAATGTTGCCGGATGGTCATATAAGAAACGGATTTTTTGAGAGTCACCGTTCAATTCCTCATGTGGGTTATTGAAAATGAGTTCCATAACACATGTTACATCGTGCCATGGTTTCCCATCTTCATAATCATAGCAGAGAATTGAACGAATATCGTTTAGCATGTTAGTTGTCAGAATTTTAAGAGATTCTCCATCAAGAGGAATCCCTTTGAGTTCGATTCCGTAATGGCCATTTTCTTTATATTTCATTTCCAACCTCATCATTCTCTTCAATAATTAAATATGCAGGAATCTCATTTTGATTGTTCTGCTGTTTATGAGGATTAATTCGGATGTAAGGAATAGATGCTTTTTTCTTTGAAACAGATTTTGTATGCCAGATATCACTTACAGAAAATCCAGTCATAAAAAAAAGAAACGAGAGTAGCATCATAAAAGTGGCTCTTATAGTTTTAAGGCTTGTTTTCTTTCCCATAAAACAATCTCCATGGTTTAGTTTGGTACAATCTGAATCTGCGGTCTGGATGCAATTTTCTCCTCAACTTTGTTGTTTATTGCAGAATTAATTGTGAATCCAAGCATAAAACTGCAAAAACACAGAAGAAGCATGAATGATATTCGATAGATGTTTTTGTTATGTTTGTGTTTTTTAGACATATCTTTAACCTCCAGACGCTCAGTCTATTGGTATTGTATAGGAGGAAAACTATCAGACCATGATAGTGTAAACTTTTTTTTGCCTATTTATTTCCAATATCCAGGATAACGCCTGAAGTATTTGAATCTGCGTGATTTCCAATATCCAGGATGTAGTCCAAATCATCATCTTTGATTTGTCCGCCATTAACTGCCTGCTCTAAAAGCTCTGCGAAGCTTAAATGGTCCGGATTTGGGTATTTAGCAAGCAGTGCTCGGAGTTCTGCCCGGTCAGCAGCTTCCTGTTCGATTTCTCTGATTTTTGCTGCGCGTTCTTCTGGAGTGTAGCGTCGAACAGGCTCTACTCTGCCTGAGTCATAAGCAATTCTTCCAATTCCTTCTATTCTATCTGCCATGTTTGCCTCCTACTACTCAAAGAAATCCTGATAGTCTTTGAACATAGAATAATTTTCAAGATTTCTTTTTATAACGAATTCTATGAGATAATCGATTTCTTTCGCATCTTTATCCATTACTCTTATCACTTTGTCAAACTGTGAGAAGAATTCTTTGCAAGAGTCTGGATGAAAGCCTTCATATAAAAAGCCAATAGGACAGGATAATTTCTTGCACTCATGTTTCTTTGCCAGCAGAAATCCATCAGCAATTCTTTTTGCGTTTATATCAGCACGATTTTCAGAATGGAAGTCTACGCAGACAAAAATTATTCCTTTGTAGTGCAGTTTCTTGCAGGTAATAAAAACTGAAAAGTCTGTTTTATCATATTCTGTTCCTTCAAGATTCTTTAACACCTTTTTCAGGTATTTACCTTCTCTTTCTACAACCCAATGTGCAAGTGGATTCGCAGGCTTAAAATCTTCTCCAATTGGGCAAAGAAGGATATCGCCTTTATCTTTTAATAAATTTCCAAAGCGCAAAGAACAATAAAACTTTGAATCAAGCCGATGTACAGAATAGTCCGAAAGGAACTGCTTAAAATATAAGACTTTTGAGTTTGCCGTTATCTTCCCTTTGAAAATATTTCGGAATAGATTCTTAGTTTCCTCGATAAGTGTTTCTACATTATCTTTATCTGAAAAAAGATGGAAAAGACAGCTCTCAATAAGGCAGTAGGTAATTGTAATAGTGTAACTCCAGAAGAAGGCTGGTTTTCGTAGTAATATAGATTTTAGGATAACAGCACAGATGATAGAAATTATGGCAATTTTGTTCAGCAAATAAATTATATGAGCGTAATTACTAAATTGGAAACTTGTATCAATTTCAGTACGGACTTCATCTTTTAATTCTTCGGATTGTTCTTTCGTTATTTCCCTTGAATTAAGTCTGTTATCTATATCAAATAATTTTTGGTTCATGCTATCATAAGCAAATCTTGCAATCACCTCATATACATTAAGTATTCTGTGACTAATGAATAAATTAAAAGCAATCGCTGATGCTAACATAATGAAACCAATAATTGAGTTATAACCTTTAATTGGCTGTGTTTCAAAAATCAATGGTACTACGGCGGAAAAAATTCCGATCACTAGAACCACAATCGCTGATATTAGAAAGAATCTGCACATATTTTTATAATTTTTCATTTTGTTCCCCTTAGTTTATTACAATTCCTTGATGATACAGCGGAATGTACTTTGACTTATCGTAGTTTTCATATCCCCAGTCGCTGTGCCAGTGACCGAAGAACCATTTCTTGTATGAAATAATTGAGTCGATTTTGTCGTTTAAGACTACATTGGAGTCTCGCTGGAGTTGTTTTAAGTTTTCTTCGTTGCTGTAAAAGTCATCTGTAATAGTGATTCCAGCTGATGGACCGGTATGAGATAGAACGTAATCAAAATTATTGCCTGCAGCTTCAATCTTTGAAAGGCAGTCAGTCTTCTCCCCTTCACTCCACTCTTCCTGCTCCCACCAAGATCCGTGAGGTTTACGCCAGACTTTATCATCACTTAATGCACCGCCAAGAACAAGAAAGCGTTTATCTTCTATACAATATATTTCTCCGCGTTTGAGGTAGTAAACATTTTCGCTGACTTTCAGAACTTTGTTTCCGAACATCTCAACTTCAGGCAGTTTTTCAATCACATCATAATTATCATGATTGCCCATAACTGCCAGAATCCTAAACGGTTTCTGGTTGTACCATTTGAGAAGATATCGGTCAGTGTGGTCAGCTGGATGGATTCCTGCTTCATCGATTTCGCAATTAGAACTCCAGGGCAATCCAAAATCACCAAGAACAATAGCGTGAATAATATCATGAAACTCTATTCCCAGTTCCATGCAGCAGAGCTTCATGTTCTTTGAGGAGAGATTCGACATGTCTTCTGTGTTGTGCGTGTCGCCGGTAATATAAATCATGACCTGCTCCTATTATGAATCCTTCAGCAAACTATTAAGGATACTATCTTTGTGATTTATGAATAATTCCATAATTTTATAAGAATCAGTTTCTTCATAGGAAATCTTTTTCAATCCATCATTAGTAAAATTAAATATTTCTGCATCTGGGAAAGATAGCAGAATTGGAGAATGTGTAACAATGATAAATTGAGCTCCTAGTTGAACCATCCTGTTCATGAATAAGAGTAACTCCATCTGTCGATTTGGGCTAAGTGCCGCTTCTGGTTCATCAAGTATAAATAATCCAGGAGTATCAAAACCTGTAATAAATTCCATAAAGCTTTCTCCATGTGACATAGAATGATATTCAGGAGCTCTATCTCCGCCTTTATAGGCTCTTAAATTTTCATATTCAGAGGCGACATTATAAAAGCTTTCTGCTCTAAAAAAATAACCAAATCGTCTCATACCACCTTTTCCAAGCATTATTGCTTCATTTAATTCAGAGGTGTCATTATAAGTTTCGAATCTCATATTTAGAGTTCCACCCTCTTCATTAAATCCATAATTCTTTGCAATAGCCTCAAGTAGAGTTGATTTCCCTGAACCATTTTCTCCTGAGAATATTGTAACAGGTTTTCTAAAAGAAAGAGTTCTCAATTTCTTAATGGCCCTTATTCTTCGTAAGTAGGAATCTTTACTGATTTTAGACCAGTCAATTTTTACGATGTTAATATAAAATCTTTGCATCACATTTGCCTCCTACAAACAGAATCCCATACGACGCGAACCGTCTGGATTATCAATCTTTTCGCACTTACACATATCGTGGATATCAGAAATAGCTGGTCGTTCACCGGAAATTACTTCATTCATCGCAATTTTTCTTACGATATTATCAATTTGGCCACCGGAGAAATCGTACTCGCGGGCAAACTCTGTAGCAGCTTTTTCATCAAGCCAGGAAAGTTTGTTCATCCAGATAGAAGTCTTTGCTTCGGTTGATGGATTTTCAAATTTAATCTTGAAGAGGAAGCGGCGTTCAAAAGCGGAATCCATGTTTGAAGCAAGGTTTGTAGTCGCAATAAAGATGCCTTTTAAGTTTTCCAGCTCTTCCAGAATTATGTTCTGAATAGCATTTTCTGTCTGAGCGCAGTTTCCTGATGTGTCAGACTTTCGCTTTGAAATGAGAGCATCCGCCTCGTTGAAAAGGAGAATAGGCATGAGTTCACCCTTCTTTTCTGCAATTTCGCAGGCATTCTTATAGCTTGTGAAAATCTTCTTAATGCGTTTTTCACTTTCGCCGAACCAGGCAGACTTTGCCTCACTGATATCAACATGAACGATAGAGCGGCCGGTCTCCTTTGCAATTTGCATAACAGATTCGGTTTTACCCGTACCCGGAGCACCGTACAACAAAACTGCAACACCTACAGGAAGCCCGTCATCCTTAAGACGCTTCTGGATGCCACGCAGTTTATCTTCCTGAAGGGCATTTTTGAGGCGGTCGATTTCTTTCTGATTCTGCTCGCTGTAGAAGAGTTTCTTTGTTTTGATAGAATCTGTTTGGATGAGGTTCTTATCATTAATGGTGTCTTCAAAGAGGAAAGCTTTTTTACCAAGTACCAGCTTACGCCCTTTATCTGAAAGAGTTATGGTTGCATCAGAAAGATTTCCTTTTTTGGAAAACTCAATAAGGCCCTTCTGAAACAGTTCATGTTTTTCTTCCATCATCTCTGTGGCTACATTATATCTGTCTCCCCCATCGTACAAATCGGAGATTGTCGCATTCAGGTTAGAATCACCTCCCTTCAATACATCATTCGCAACGTCATAAAGGAAAAAGCGGTATTCAGGAAGTTCAAGCTCTTCGGAAACTCTTTTTACAACTTCAAGGTGTGTATGAGACCTTTCGTATAAACGCAGCTCTCTCTGAATTGCTCTTGCAGACATATCTTCTCCACGGCGTGATTCATAACGATCAGCCATGTAAGTTATGAATTCAATATCATCGTCTTCCTTCTTTGCCTGAGGTATATATTCGGTATTATTATAGATTGATTCGCTGAGATCACTTATTGGCTGAACTGCATCATTTCTTCCGTTGTGCTCCAGAAATCCATGCTCTACAAGGTATTCAATTTCTTTTTTCCAGCTGATAATGGACATAACCGGAACACTAAGTTCACTGGAAATATTTTTGAGAGACATACTGTCTTCACATTCAAAATAACGTTCGCACGCAAGGCAGAGAATCCATACCTGTGTCTGATTAAGGTTATAGAGAGTTTTCAAGTTTTCCATGGCTGTTGTATACGCTTTGGTCTTCTTGATTTTAAGCTTGGAATCGTTTAAAACCTGATATACACAGCTCATTGCCTTAGAGATATTCCATCTGATTTTCTTTTCGTTCATCTGTTCTTCCATAGTCACCTCTTCTATTACACCCATATTTATACATGTGAAAACTATCATTTGCTGATAGGGGAATTTTTTTTTTCAAAAAAATGAAATATTAATACTAACTGTTGGATAGCTATATAAATATATAAGATGCGATTGGCGAATTAAGTTGACATAACCAAGAATAGAAACTTTTTTCTGTCAACTATCACGATTTGATAGCCCTTATTATATATAAGTATAAGCGGAGGCCTATCGTGAAACTAACACCAGAACTTAGAAAACTCATCTTACAGCCGGTTCATTGTACTGGTTACCTTGCTGCAACTCATGGAAATTTCAGTCTGGAGCATAATGAATATGACAATAAATGGTATTTTCAGAAGAATTTTAACCGCGACTTCTTTGCTGGTATTGCGACAGATAACATTTCTTCGTGGAAGCATAACCGCAAGTTTGAGTTCAAGGAAGTTGAGTTTACTGGTGTAATTGTAAAAATTGATAGAATCCTTGTTTCTACTACTCTTGGTGTTTATAAAAGGGAATATGGTGGAGACCTCTATGCCTGCGATTATGCCCCTTCCAAAAAAGACGGGTGTTCTGTTATTGCAGCGACAATTTTCTACAGAAACGGATGTAAGCGCCTAGTGCCTCTGGATTGTATTCAGGAAACCGCTGTGTTTTCTAATGGAAAAGATACAAAAGCTTTGATGAAAAAGCTGGAAACTCTGGTAGAAAACAATTCAACGAATACTATTACCTTTCATGAAGATGGTCGGATTGAGATTGAAAACAAATATTACAATCTGGATCCTGAAACAACTGAACTTCTGGAATTAAAACGCTATTTGGTTCTGGATGTCCGAAATCGTTCTGCGAGATTTTATGCAGAAGCTGGAAATGAATGCTTCAATATTTGGGATGAAGAATACGAACAGATTATGACTACGATGAATGAGCAGATGAAGGCCGAATGCGGTTTTGTTCCTGACCTTTCTTACGGAGAAAATAACTTTGACCGTCTTGTTAATTTTGCAAGCTTTCCGTTTGCACCCGAACTGAATGAGCTTTGCAAAGAAGCAGTTCTTGGGCCAACCTTCCGTGAAATAGAAGAAGAACTTAAAAAGAGTGCTGATGGTGTCAAAAAATTCATACAGCAAACCGGGCTTCCCTATACCACAAAGACCAACAGGCTGTTTTTGCAGGGGCACCGTACCTTCCTGGAGTATATGAATATCTGGAGCATGGGCTTTAGGGATGAAAAAGTGATTGAAAAACTAATGGATGCCGATTTCCATAAAATCATCGCAGCGTCCAGCCCTTATACATTAAGTCCAGTTTTAGCGGAAGATATAGGATTCCTCTTTCAGTTTTATGATGAAAAGACTGTAGCAAAACTGATGAAAAACCGTTTTTCTTCAGAGCGAGGATGCTACACCACAAGTGATGCTCTCCACTACATGAAGATTTTGAGAGAAGGTGAACATCTGCCACAGGATGTAATCGCTAAAATCGGTAAGGAAGGGTTTACAGAGTACAATCATAATCTTTTGATGAGGATTTGTCGTGTGGCTCAGCCGGTTGAAGAAGAGCATTTTGAAAACAAAGATATCAACTACAGCGAAGAAGAAAAGAGTCTTGAATGGGAGAATGAAGGCTACAAGTTCTGCCTGCCCGAAGATACAAACCGACTTGTTGATATCGGTTCAAAGATGAATATCTGCGTTGGTCACCTGTACCGGGATAAAGCTGTGAATAAGCAGTGCACGATTGTTTATGCAAAAAAAGCCGATGAATACGAGCTTTGTATTGAAGTTCATAAACACAATGACCGGTTCCGGCTAGTTCAGCGAAGTGCCTTTAACAACCAGGATCCGCACGGAAATGAACTTTTGATTTTTAAGCAGTGGTGCCGTGTAAAAGGTGTTAGTTGATTTTACTGAAAAAACTCGTACTCGCTATCACTAAATGATAGAAACAGCTCGTATCCTATAATAAGTAGAGGTGAAATATGAATAAAATTCTAAAAACATTAAACGATCTGCTCCCGCTTGGAATGCTTGCATTTGCTCTGGTTTTGATTTTAGTACCACTTCCGGTTATGGTAATTCAGGTTCTCATTGTACTGAACATAGGCTTTTCACTATGTCTGTTTCTGTCTAAATTTTTCGGACAAACGTCGATAGCTTATAATTTTCCGCGTCTGGTACTTTATTTCTGTACTTTTACTTGTGCGCTTATCATTGCTACTACAAGAACTTTTCTTGCAATACCAGCTTTGGAAGGTCAGATTCCATTAGTTTTAATTATTGGACAGTGGATTTGCCGGGAGAATTTTATCTGCGGATTTTTCACAACCCTTATGCTGTGCGGATCGCTGCTTCTTTATTGCAAGATGCATGTAAACCGTTCACAGGAAGTTGCTGCCAGATTCTGTCTTGATAGAATGAATCAGCAGTTATTTGATATTGACCAAAAGATTGCCCGGAAGGAAATAACAGAGGACGAAGGTGAGTTCCAGAAGAAAAGAGTTGCAGAAAAAGTTGACCTTTACAGCTGTATGGATGGTTCTGCTAAGTTCTTGATGGGAACACTGGCTGCTTTTACAGTTTTGTATGTAGTTGCCGTGGGAGGCGGTGTTGCAGTAGGAATACTGGACAGAAACATGCACTGGAAAGATGCCTTGAATCAGTACGTAATGCTTTCCAGCGGATACCTTGTTTTGTTTGTGATTCCGCTGTTTCTGACATCGCTTGGATTCAAAACAAAGCTTGGAGATTAATTTAGAAAAATACATTAAATTGGAGACACGATGGCTTCTGAATACTGGAAAAAAGTTGGTGCTCGTTTAGCTTCTCTAGGAAAGGCTGCAGTGAATGCGGCAATTCCTGCTGTGGTGATGGCTTCAATAAATACAGCTTATGAATACATTGAGAAGAAATTACGTGAGCTTTATTTGAAAACTATCAGAAACTCAGTTATAACACTTGCGCTTAATGCAGCCGGAGTTTTAATTCTAATTTTCCAGCCTTTTGGGAAAACCGTAGCGATTTGCCAGAGTATTGCATTCTTCTTTTCATCTTTTGTTTTCTGGCTTGTCCGAACAATTCTTTACTGCAAAGATTATGGAAAAGTGACGGTTGATATTTCCAAGAACGTTATTCAAAGCCGAAGCCTCTCCAAAGGAATCAGCAAGTTTATCGTTGATGAATATCCGCTTGTGACTCTTACATATGCCGGAATTGACATTGCTGCAAATCACTTTTTTGCGCTCAAAGAGATTCCACGGCTGAATGAACTGGTGAAACTATTCATTCAGAACTTCTGGAAGCGCCTTGCTCTTTTTGCAGGCATTATGACCTTCTATACTGTGACTGTATATTGGGTCATAAAGCCGATTCTTATCAGACAATATTGTTAGAAATCTTCTTCTTCCAAATCATCACGGAAGTTTTTTATGACTTTTTTGTACTCTTCGGGGAAGTGAACTTTCATGTACATTTCCCAGTAAGCCATCATGGTATAAGCTACTGCGTGAGATTTATTAAAGGCATACCCTGCAAATGGTATTAAGATTTCAAAGATTTCTTCAGCCTGTTTTTCTGTTACGCTTCCATTTCCAGTAGCTCGTTCAATAAACTCTGCTTTCTTTGCGAGTAAAACTTCAACCTTCTTTTTCGCCAAAGCACGGCGGAACATATCCCCTTCTGCAAGTGAATAGCCAGCCAGATTCTGTACCATATGCATTATCTGTTCCTGATAGAGTGGCAGTCCGTAAGTTTCTTCGAGTATTGATTCGCAGCCAGAGAAATCATTTCTGTAATTTCCGGTAGCTTTATGTTCAATAACAATAGGAATGTAATCAAATAGACCAGGACGATACAACGCATTCATGAGAACGAGGTCAGAAAATCTGTTTGGTTCTAACTGTTTCAGGAACTTTTTCATACCTGAGGCCTCAAACTGGAAAACATCGGTAGTTAGCCCTTTTGCAAAAGCTTCCAAAGTTTTTTTATCTTCAAGAGGAATTTTCTTGTAATCAAATGTCTTTCCGTTATTCTTGCCTATTGTATCTGAAAGCTGCTTGAGCTTAGTGAGCTCCCGTAATCCGAGCAAATCATTTTTATATAGACCTGCGTATTCCAAATCTTCGAAATTATATTCGCAGTACTTCCATCCTGTTTTGGAATCCTTAAGAACAGGAACGTAATGATTTGCTGGCCCATTTGTAACAATATATCCGCTTGCGTGAAGTCCAGTGTTTCGTTTTATACCTTCAAGCTTCTTTGCAATCTGTACTAATTTTTCATTCTTTTTATCACGAAGAAATCCCTGTACTTTTACACCCTCCCAATGTGAAAAATAATAATCCGGATTTGAATAGATTATTGAATTGCTGTCTAAAAGACTAGAGAAACTCATGCGTCGGAAGCCCCAAGCAAAATAATTCTTTCTTATAATCTCAAAGATTGGTTTGATATCGTCTTCAGAATAATTAAGGTAATCTGCAGCTACTGACAAAGCATCAAAACATCTTCTTAAACTACCGTAGGATGCAATTCGTATCACTTTCTCCTCGTCATACTTTTCTTTTAGATGATTCACAACTTCAGGTAAACGTTCATAGTCATAATCAATGTCAAAGTCAGGATAGCAGAGTCTGTCAGGATTCAGGAAACGTTCATAAATCAAACCGTGCTGCAGTGGATTCACATTGGTAATTCCAAGCAGATACGAAACAAGAGAGCTCGGTGCACTACCCCGTCCAGGTCCAACTTCAATTCCGTTTTGGTGGCACCAGGAAGTTACTTCATGATGAAACAGGAAAACTTTTTCCCAGTGATGGTTATTTATTTCTTCCAGCTCAAAAGCCAGGCGGTCGCGAGCTTCCTGTTCATTTTCAAATTCATTCAGTTTATGCTTAAAGCCTTCTACAGCAAGTGCCCTAAGCTGATTTTCTGCATCTTTAAATTCAGGCAGGCTTTCAAGCATTCGGTTGTGAGACTCTGGTGTTGTAAAATAATCTTCCGGGAAGATGGATAGAACCTGTTCTGCAATTCGCTGTGCATTTTCTACAAGTTCCAGATGATGGTTTTCGCTCAGGAATGGAATGATTTCCGAATCATCTGCGAAGTAATTATCCGGATAAGTCGGAGTAGGATTTTCTGAAATACTCTGCTTAAAAGCTGCAAGCGCTTCGTAATCTTCTTTTTCGATATAGCGGACAGGATTTACAATTACGGCGTGTGAAGTATCGAGTTTTTCAAGCTTTTCTGGATGGATTCTTACATCTGCAAAATCTACCTGTTTGTAAAGATTATCTCCAAAAAGTTCAGTCAGTCTTGCATCGCAATACAGCGTAAGACAGATAAAATGTGAGCATTCTTCTTTTGTAAGCGGAAGCTGCGTTACAGCCATCGGAAAATCATTTGATTCCTGAAACTCAAGTGAATGTTTGCAAAGAATCTTGTAAGCGTCAAAATCCTTACAGAGTAGATTTACGTCGTTATTACCTAAATCAATTTTCTGTCCGATTATTGGCTTAATCCCATTTGTTTTGCAAAGCAGATAAAACTCGATAGCTCCTGCAAGAGTTCTGTCTGTAAGAGAAAGTGCTTTCATATTCAGCGACTTTGCCCTTTTCACAAGCTCCTTAATACGTGCAATACTTTCCCCAATCGAATAATCGGACATTACATCCATCGGAGTATATTTGCTTTCCGGAGTTCCTTCCGGGCAGTCAAACGTATATAAATCCATTTCTTCACCTCACAAAGCATTATATGCGGTGAGAGCTATCATATAGTGATATTGTTTGAATTTATTTTACCGCTTCCTTTAATTTTTCAAGCACCTTTACCATTGCAAATGTATCAAGTGCACAGTAGCGCAAGAGGTGTTCTCGCCATTCTTCAAGCTCTTTCTTGTCCATTTTCTGCATTGCTAAGAAGGTATCACTTGCTTCTCCACCATTGTGAACCCCGTCGAGATTGTGATAATTCAAACTCGGGTCATCTGGAAAAAGCGCCGGAAGAACATATTTGATCGAATACGAGCCAAGCATTTCCTTTGTATAATACCATCGCTTTTGGAATGGAATCATGATATCTTTGATGTTATCGTGAATGTTCATCAGGTGGTCGTGCAATTCTGGATAAAGCTCTGCCAAATCTCGGATCTTTCCTTTTTCAAATCCCATATTGTAAGCTGTTGTACATACATTCAGCGGAATATCTTTACAAAGCTGTTCGGCTATCTGACGACGTGGATCACTTCCCGGGTAAGCCAGACATTCTTTGTGTTTGAGTTCACCTCCCTCTTTTTCGATGTAGTGAAGAGAATACTGAAAAACAATCTGCTGATATGGACTTGATTCATCGTAAAGCGGAATTGCCGGATTAAATGTTTCAAAATCAAGGAAATATAGAGGATAACTTAGAGTGTCCAAAAAGCCTTTTATCTGTGCCTTATCAATCTGAGCTGGTAGATTTCTTATCTCCATCTCAACCTGTTGAAGATATTTTCCTGTCAGAACTCCGGCATCATAAAGCTGCTCAAATGTGATGTAGCCGTTATCGTAATACCACTGCTTGTTTCTAAGTCGGGAAATTTCCCATACTGTATGACTGTCATCATGAGGCATATCTACAGCACAATGCTCCCAGTAACCGCATTCATAAGGATCAGAACACTGGTTGCCTACTTTGCATTCTGGTTCAGTTTCGCTTTTGAGATATTCGCGAAACTTTTTAATGTTCTCTTCTATTTCACCAAGTTTCGATTTTGCCAGTTCTGTCAAATCAACAATCTTAAATAGCTTATCAAGTTCCAGGTCGCCATGACGGACATAGCTGTTATCAATATGAACAAGGCAGACTTTCTGTACATCATACCCAAGCTTTGTAAGAACATAATGCTGATAGGAAACATCGTGCTCGTAAATCCAGTGTACTGATGTCGAACTCTTAACTTCGAAAAGTTCGACCTTCTTGTTTCCAAGATTGCGAAGAATGTCTACGCTGCAGAAACAACCGTCATAACTGAATGAGGCCTCACAGATATTCTTCACGCCATCATCAATCAGTTTTTGAGTTGCAGGAATCATGTCCCCAAGGTTGTCTGTAAAAGGAACTTCTGTATATTCTCCGAACAGCCCCATTGCCAGGTCGCCGACATCGTTACCAGTAGAGAGAACAGCTTGATTCATAACGCTGTCGTCAAACTCGTCCGGTATATGATTCTTAAGCCAGAGCATCTTAGGACACTGAATACAATTACAATAACGCGATTTAGAAAAATGCTGGGTAGACATGGGCTCCTCCTGATTTCTAATTTTACCACAATATCTGAATGCTAACACCAAAAACTATCATTTGATGACAGTCAAATTATTAGTCCTGTTTTTCTTCAAATAAGCCTGTACTTGGATAGAACTTCAACGGAATATCATATGTAGCATGACAAACATGCTTTGAAATAATCAATTTAGTGTCTATATATTTAGCTTCATCTTTGATTCGGTCTCTATGCAGGAATAGAACCATATCCGCTTTATAAGGAACAACAAGATTCTTCCTAAATTCCAGTAATCCTGGTTCATTATCTGTCTCTGAAGGAGGAAGTCGCATTACAAGCACAATCGGAATATTATGTTTAACAGCGAACTTCTTAAAAGAATCCATCAATGATTCCAAATCAAAACGGTAGAATTCTTTTTCCGCGTCTACAATTTCTTCAAAGAAATCAAAGCCTTCTACAACAATCAGTTTTACCGCTTTTTCTTCCAGCATACTTTCTGCTGATAAAACAAAATCATCAAAACTGCAGTTAGGATTTATTGCTGTAAAAATAGGTGCATCGTAGATTCTTCCTGCAGATTCCTGAATCTTTCTTAAATCAGAAGTCTTTAGCATTCCACTTCTGATTTTTGCATAACTTACTCCACTGGCAATAGAGAGTAATTTATTTCCTAAAAATGTATTATCCATGGTCCCGGTATCAATAAAACCGACAGGGACGCATTTATCAACCGCAAGTTTCTTAATAAGACTTAAAACGAAAGCCGTCTTTCCAATACTAGGTCTGGATGCAAGAACAATAAGATTGCCATTATCAAAATCCATACATGGAAATCCTGTTTCTAAGCTGTTATTTTTGTTTGAAGTGTTGTTGATTTTTGCTGAGATTGTATCTAACGAGTCTATTATTGCTGATTTAATAGAATCAAAGAAAATAAAATCATCCTTCTCTCTGCTAAAACTGAAATCTGGAAGTTCTTCTTTTCCCTCTTCGTTATTTTCTTCTGCCATTCCAATCCTCCTGCAGAGGATTATATAAATCAAAACTATCAAAACCTGATAGCCCAAATAAAAAAAAATCTTCTCAGGGTGTCGTTATTTGTCATACCCCCTGTTTTATAATGTTCGAAGATATACTGCGCAAACTGTCAACTTTTCACCAGATCCACACTATATATTAGTAATAACGTTATTTTTATAGCTCTCTATCATAAAATGATAGTTTTAGCATCTAAAATAACAATGAGGTACAATATGGATATCTTTGCAAAACTCAACGATAAACAGACTCAGGCTGTAAGGAATACGGAAGGCTATGTTCGCGTAATTGCCGGTGCAGGTTCTGGCAAAACGAAACTTCTTGTCAGCCGCTATGCCTATCTTGTAAAGGAATACGGAATTGATTCAGCAAACATTCTCTGCGTAACTTTTACAAATAAAGCCGCTGCCGAGATGAAAAAGCGAATCACAAACCTTATCGGCCCTGAATATTCCACTTCCCTCATTTGTACCTATCATGGATTTTGTGCCCGTCTTATCCGCGAAAATCCAGAAAAACTCTTTCTTACAAAAGGCTTTCAGATTATTGATACCTGGCAGCAGAAAACAATCCTC